>Ga0224550_1000053_pt1 | contig 24250 bp, 19 predicted proteins | sample 714P31014metaG_FD_179905 | JGI IMG/M metagenome (GOLD analysis project Ga0224550, IMG submission 179905) | Peat soil microbial communities from Stordalen Mire, Sweden - 717 P3 10-14 | ecosystem: Environmental > Terrestrial > Soil > Wetlands > Peat | place: Sweden: Norrbotten County, Stordalen...
GCGCTCGGCGCAATCATCAGCTTGATCGTCGCGCCGCACGTGCCACTGGCGATGCAAATCGCGGCTTTTGCAGGCGCCGCCGCGACGATTGCTGCCGTGTATTTTCTCGGGCGCCGCGGCGGACAACTTGACAGCGCCACGCTGCTGCTCGCGGGAATTATATCGGCGTCGTTTCTTTCGGCCGTGATCATGTTCCTGATGACCACGCTCAGCGGGCGCGATCTACGCGGCATGGCGTTCTGGCTGATGGGTGATCTCGCGACGCCGCCGCAAATTTCAATCAGCTTTCTGTTTGTTGTGATGATTGCGGCGGTTGGCGCGATTTACACGACGGCGTCGGATCTGAATTTGATTTTGACAGGCGAGCAGGAGGCCCGGCATCTTGGCGTAAACGTGGCGCGCGTGAAAATCGTCGTCTACCTTTCGGCGTCGTTGCTCACGGGCCTTGCGGTTTCGGTGAGCGGCGCGATCGGCTATGTGGGCTTGCTCGTGCCGCACGTGATGCGAATGATGTTCGGTTCGGACTATCGCGTGCTGATTCCGGCGTCGGCGTTTGGCGGCGCGATTGCGATCGTGCTCGCGGACACGCTTGCGCGCACGGTGGTTGCGCCAACGGAGTTGCCGGTCGGCGCGATGACGGCGATCGTCGGCGCGCCCGTGTTCATTTATCTGCTACGGCGGAGAGTGCGATGAATGCGCACAGCACACCCGTCGAGAATGCACCGCGCGGCGGAAATCCAGCGGCGCCGGCGAGTGATGTTCGTTTGACCGTCGAACAAGCGAGCTACGCATACTCGGTAACAGATCGCGGCGCGCCAAAGTTTGCGCTTGGGCCGGTGACGTTTGAAGCGCGGCGGCGCGAGATCGTCGCGATTCTTGGCCCCAACGCCAGCGGAAAATCCACGCTGCTTAAACTTCTTGCGGGATTGTGCAAACCGCTCTCAGGTTTCGTGCGCGTGGGTGACAAGGAGCCGAGCCAGCTCGATCCGCGCGAGCGAGCGCAGCGGATTGCGCTGGTGCAGCAAGAGAGCGCGCTGATATTTCCACTGCGCGTTTGGGAATACGTCTTGCAGGGCCGCTATCCCTACGGGCGGCGGCTGCGCTTTGAATCGGACGAAGATTGCCTGATGGCGGAAAATGCGCTCTCGCAGGTGAGCGCGAGCGAACTGCGCGATCGCTGGATGGAGCAGCTTTCAGGCGGCGAAAAGCAGCGCGTGATTTTGGCGCGCGCGCTGGCGCAGCAGCCTTCGCTCCTGCTACTTGACGAGCCCACGCAGCATCTCGATATCGGCGGCAAGGTAGAATTGTTGCGGCGGCTGCGGCGGCTCGTTGATGAGAATCGTTACACCGTAGTTGTCGTGACGCACGAGCTAAATCTTGCGGCGGAATTTTCGGATCGAATCGTGCTGCTGCATCGCGGAAAATGCGAGATTACCGGCACGCCGAGAGAAGTTTATCACCGCGATATTCTCGAAGAGGTGTTTAACGCGCCGCTTGACGTTGAGATCAGGCCAGGCGGGAAGCCGCGAGTGCTGCTGCGCGATGCGAATGGAAGAGGCGAGCGGGCGGAATAGCGCGTGAGATGGAATTGGCTGAGTGAGTTTCGAGCGGACGATTCGAGGGACTCAAGTCAAAAACGCCGGCAGGATGCCGGCGCGACGAATGGCGGAACTGATATCAAATTTGAAATTTCAGATTTGAGATTCAAATCTCGACTGTGAGATTTGAAGTTCATGGTTCGACGAGCAACACGGAAGCAAGCGTAGAGAAACAGGGAGTAATCAGGCTAAAGGCAAAAGAAGAGATCACGCGGCGCATGCGGCCTGAGCATTTTGCAGGTTTCGCGCGCCGTTCACAATGACCGAGACTCCGTGCACGGGAAGACGGTGAAAAACCGTCGCCGCCGCGCGACTGTAAGGCGGAAATTGCCGGGCGCGCACCACTGTTTCGCACGCTGATTCGATCCCTCGAATCGGCGCCGGAATGGGAAGGCCGCGCCTCACGATACTGCCGCCAAGCCAGGAGACCGACGGAGCCTCAATCCCGATTCGGCCATCGAGAACAAATCTCGAGGCGCCGCTTTGGGACAACCTTCAACTCCCGCGCGAGAGGGAGAGGAGGAATCCATGAAAACTAGCTGGCTTGCAGTGGCTGTTATTGTTGTCCTGGCTGTTTCCTTACCCATAGTTGCATTCGCACAAACGGAAGCGCGCGCAACTTTGACCGGGGACCTCACGGATCCGAGCGGCGCAGCAATTCGCGATGTAAATATTCATGCAGAACCTCAAACCAATACAGGTGTCGCGGCAAACACAAAGAGCGACGCGGCGGGACATTTTGCTCTCACGCTCGCTCCCGGAAGTTATCGCGTCGTGATTTCCGCCCCTTCCTTTGCACGACTGGAAGAAAACGTAACTCTTGCCGCTGGTGAGACGCGCGAGTTGAATACGAAGCTCACGCTCGAAAAGCTTTCGGCGAGTGTGGTCGTCACGGCGGCCGCCGAGCCGACACTTGCCGCGGAAAGCGTGGCGCCGGTGGACGTGGTTACGAGAGAGGACATTGACGAGAGGAATGAAATCTGGCTCTCGCCGCTGCTCGCGAGCGAGCCGGGTGCGGCGATTTCGCGTCTCGGCCCGGAAGGAAACGTCACGACATATTTTCTCGACGGCGGAGACTCAGATTTCACCAAGTTCCTGGTGGACGGAATTCCCATCAACCAGCCGGGCGGCGCGATCGAACTCGAAAACTACGATCTCAATGGCGTGGATAAAATCGAGATCGTACACGGAGCATCGAGCGCGCTCTTCGGCTCGGATGCCATGACCGGCGTGGTGCAGATTCTTTCGCATCGCGGCACGACCAGCACTCCGGAGCTCGAACTCACTGGCGAAGGCGGAACTTTCGGAACAGGCTTGGGAAACGTGCAATTGAGCGGAGTCGCGGGGCGGTTCGATTATTCTGCGTCGGGGGGTTATTTTGCGACGGGCGGCCAGGGGCCAAACGATTATTTTCGGGACGTTCCGTTCGCGGGGAATTTCGGCTGGAAATTCTCGGATACGGACACACTGCGATTGACGGTGCGCGAGGCGGGAAGCGACGCGGGCGTGCCGGGACAGACAATCTTTCTTCCACCGAGCCTCGAAGATCACGACGATCTCCACAATCTTGCGGCGGGCATCACGTGGGACTTCGTGGCCGGCGATCACTGGCACAACGAGCTGCGCGCCACGGATTCCCGCATCCAGCAAGCGTTCATCAACTCGTTCGGCAACTCGTACAACCTGTTCAATCGCTCGAATTTCGACGAGCAGGCGACCTATCTTTTCCCGCATGGCGGCGTGTCTGCCGGCTACATGTACGAAGTGGAGAACGGCGCCGAAGGCGGGCCGGACTCGCGGCGAAACAATCAGGCGGGCTACGTGGAGGTGCGCTACCAATTCGGACGACGCGTGACGGCGACGGCGGGCGCGCGCGCGGAGGCGAATGCGAGTTTCGGAACGCGAGTGGTTCCGCGGGCGGGCATCGCGTACGCTCTGCGCTACGGTCATGATTTTTGGGGTGCAACGCGGCTGCGTGCGTCGTACGGCGAAGGCATCAAGGAGCCGGATTTTTATGACTCCTTCTCGAACGATCCGTGCAATCCGGGCAATCCGAATTTGAAGCCAGAGCAGAGCACGACGATTCACGCGGGCGCAGACCAAGTGCTCGCGCAGGATCGGCTGAAAATATCGGTCGATTACTTCCACAACGATTTCAGCGACATCGTGAGCTTCGCGTCGCTGCCGCCAACTGCGGCGTGTCCCTTCGGCACGGGCCAATTTTTCAATACGGATAAGGCGCGCGCATTCGGAGCGAACAGTTCATTCGAAGCGAGGGCGACGCGCTGGCTACATATTCATGGCAACTACACGTATGACGACACGCTTGTGATTGCTTCGCCGAATTTCTTCGATCCGACGCTGGCACCGGGCAATCGTCTGGCGAAGAGGCCGCTGCATTCGGCGACGCTCATCGCGAACGCGAACTTTCATCGAATGAACTGGAATCTCGCGGGCTACTACGTCGGCCGGCGCACGGACAGCGATTTTCTCGGGCTCGGAATTACGAGCAATCCGAGCTACGTGCGCTGGGATCTCGGCACAAGCTACCACTTCACGCGAAAACTCTCGGCGCTCGGGCGCGTCGAGAATTTGTTCGACCGGCGGTATCAGGATGCCGTCGGTTACCCTGCACTCGGGCTAAATTGGCGGCTGGGGATGAAATACGTGTGGGGCGGCGAGTAGCGCCTCGGATGCTATAATTCGCTTTCTCATGGCGAAAACCACCACAGAGGGAGCGGGCATCGCGCCGGAAGTACTGGCGAAATACGAAGCCGTGATCGGCCTCGAAGTGCACGCGCAGCTTTTGACGGCGACGAAGGCCTTCTGCGCGTGCTCGCCGCGCTTCGGCGATCCGCCGAACACTAACACGTGCCCGGTATGCCTAGGGCTACCGGGTGCGCTGCCGGTGCTGAACGGCAAAGCGCTCGAACTTGCGTTGAGAGCTTCGATTGCGCTCAATTGCGAGGTGCAAGAGCGCTCGCGATTCGCGCGAAAGAATTATTTTTATCCGGATTTGCCGAAGGGGTATCAGATTTCCATGTACGAGCTGCCGCTGGCGACGGGCGGATGGCTGGAAGTGGACGTTGCTGGCGCGGCGAAGCGCATCGGGATCACGCGCGTTCACATGGAAGAAGACGCGGCGAAGAATTTGCACGAAGGCTTCGACGACTCCGACCGATACAGCTATATTGATTTCAACCGCTGCGGCGCGCCGCTAATTGAAATTGTTTCCGAGCCCGATTTGCGCACGCCTGCCGAGGCGCATGCGTATCTCACCGCGCTGAAGCAGATCCTGCTCTATACGGAAGTGAGCGATTGCAATATGGAGGAAGGTTCGCTGCGCTGCGATGCGAACGTTAGCGTACGTTTGCGCGGCGCCGTGAAATTCGGGACGAAAGCCGAAGTGAAAAACTTGAACTCGTTCCGCTTCCTGCAGCGCGCGCTCGAACATGAAATCGAGCGGCAAATCGGCGTGATCGAATCGGGCGGAAAGATTTCGCAGGAGACGCGGCTTTACAACTCCGCGACCGGGCGCACCGAGCCGATGCGCTCGAAAGAATTTGCGCACGATTACCGCTATTTCCCGGATCCGGATCTCTTGCCCGTGCACGTGGACGCGAAACTTCAGGAGCAAGTGCGGACGGGGATGCCGGAATTGCCGGCCGCCAGGCGGGCGCGATTTATCGGCGCGTATGGATTGACTGGGTACGATGCCGGAGTGCTGACGGCGGCGCGCGCGCTTGCAGAGTATTTCGAGGCGGCGGTTCGCGCGGGTGCGCCGGCGAAGGCTGCAGCGAACTGGATTTCGACGGAGCTTTTGGGACGGCTCAACGATACCGGAAAAGAGATTGGCGACTCGAACGTGTCGCCGACGGGGCTGGCGGAACTTTTGGCGAAGATCGAATCGGGAGAAATAACTGCTTCGACGGGCAAGAAAGTGTTCGCGCGGATGTTTGAGAGCGGCAAAGCGCCTGCTGAAATTATTGCGGCTGAGGGATATTCGCAAATTAGCGATACGGGCGCCATTGAAAGCGTTGCGCGCGCGATCGTTGCGAAGAATTCCGAGAACTTGGCGAAGTACAAGGCCGGCAATGAAGGTGTTTTCAAGTTTTTCGTCGGCCAGGTGATGCGCGAAATGCGCGGGCAGGCGAATCCGCAAGCGGTGAACGAGATTCTCAAGCGCATTCTGGGTGAGGCATAAGCGAATGGCGGCACTGAAAGAAGGGGATAAGGCGCCGGCGTTCCGGCTGCCCGCGGACGACGGCAGTGAGGTCGCGCTCGCCGACTATCGCGGCAAGAACGTGATTTTTTATTTTTTTCCGAAGGCGCTGACGCCGGGCTGAACCAACGAAGCGACCGAGTTTCGGGACGCAAAAAGGAAATTGGACGCGCTGGACGCGGTTGTTATCGGATGCAGCGCGGATAGCGTGGCTACGCAGGCAAAATTCAAAGAACGGCACAAGCTGAATTTTCCGCTGCTTTCAGACCCGGAGTTTACGGCGATTGAAGCGTACGGGGCGCGGCGGATGAAACGATTTCTTGGAAAATCGTTTCTCGGGATCGTGCGCATGACGTTTTGGATCGGCAAGGACGGAAAACTCCACAAGATCTGGGACAACGTTTCCGTGAAGGGCCACGCCGCGGATGTCTTGAAGAAATTGGAGCAAGGCTCGGCGGAATAATTGCAGGGCATCGTCTCATTACTCGGGGGCGCGGACGGCGAACGCGTCGAGCAATTGTGGGACGAATTGCGGCGGGATTTCGGCGTTCGCGGAATTCATTCGAAGCGCTTTCCTCATTTTTCGTACCACGTAGCCGAAGAATACGATTTGGGGCGCGCGCAGGTGATTCTTGGCGCGCTCGCTTCGCAAACACGATGTTTCCCGGCACAGACGAGCGGAATCGGTATCTTCACGCGCAAAGAGCCCGTGATTTATTTGCCGGTGGTGAAAACGTGGGAGCTTGCTGTGGTGCACAAGCAGATTGCTGCGGCCGTTTCTTCGCTCGCGACCGGCATAAACGAATATTACGCAGAGGATATTTGGATTCCGCACATCACGATTGCGGAAGGCGACGTTGATTTGCCGGTGCTGCCGGAAATCGTGCGGCGATTCGGCGAGAAGAATTTCCGGTGGGAGCTGAATGTGACAAATTTCGCGGTGATCCGCGCGACGGAGGATGTGCAGGAAGTTTGCTTCCGGTGCGATTTTTCGGCGTGAGAAAGAAAATGCAGATTCCTCCTCCGACCCTCGTCGGGTCGTCGTCGGAATGACAACGTTTAAATTCGCGCCAGAGAGCATTAGAGAGTGACAACGCTAGCTTGCTTGTGAGAAAGCGTTAGAGATTGACGGAGAAGGAATCGCCGGATTCTTCGATTAGGGCGTTGTCAATGAGGCGTGTTTTGCCGACGAAGGCGGCGACGAGCGTGTAACACGTCTTACGCAGACGGATTACAGGCTCGAGAGAATCCGCGTCAACGATTTCGGCATAATCGGGAGCCGCGCCGGGTTCGGTTTCAAAAATGCGACGGATCGTTGCAGTGAGCCGCGCGGCGTCGAGCTCGCCTGCTTCGATTTCCTTTTTCATCGCGCCGAGAGCACGGTAGAGAACTGTTGCGGCTTGCCGGTCGCCGCCGTTTAGGTATGCGTTGCGCGATGACATCGCCAGGCCATCGGGCTCGCGCACAATCGGGCAGGCGATCACCTGCGTATCGAGATTCAGATCTCCCGCCATTTGTTGGATGATTCTCACCTGCTGCGCGTCTTTGCGGCCGAAGTAGGCGAAGCGCGGCTGGATGATTTCGAATAGCTTTAGGACGACAGTCGCGACGCCGTGAAAATGGCCGGGCCGCGAGCGGCCTTCGAGGCGATCGCCCAAACCTTCGACGTTAACGGCCGTGCGAAAACCATCCGGATACATGTCGGCAACGGAAGGCGCGAATACATAATCCACGCCGAGAACTTCGAGAGCGGCTGTGTCCTGTTCCATGTGCCGCGGATACTTCTGAAAATCTTCTGCGGGGCCAAACTGTTTTGGATTTACAAAAATGGAGACCACTACGGGCGAGCATTCTTTCTTGGCGGCGCGGACGAGGGAGAGATGGCCTTCGTGAAGGGCGCCCATCGTGGGAACGAGGCCGACGAGGCGCTCTTTCGCTTGCGCGGCGCGCGCAACCTGCTTCATCCATTCGACCGTGCGAATTATTTCCATGAGGTGGAATTTAGGAAAAAGTATCAGCGAGGAAGGTGGATGTTTGCAGGGCGATCACGCTTTGGCCTGAGCGGCACGCTCGCGATAAAACAAGATCAAATCGGTACTTTGGGACTTGTTGCCGAGCTGGCGAAGCATGGTTGCGATCTGGCCGCGGTGATACGTCCCGTGATTGACGAGATGCTGAAGCATCTGCCAGGCGGGCGATGCGTGGGGAACGCCTGCCGTCGTCTTGTATTCGTAAACGCGGGCAAGATTCTCGTCCGTGAGCGACGCGACGAAATCCGTGAGGTCGCGCTCGACTTCAGCCCAGCGCGCGCGGATGGCGTCGAGATCGGAAAAATCTTTGGCGAAGGGCAGAGTCGAATGCGAGCGGCCGTGCCAGCGTTCAAGCCAAAGCCATTCGGCACCGAGAATGTGCGCAAGCGTGTCGCGGACGGAATGGAAACTCGAAACGAGATCGCGCGTAAATTGATCGGAGTTCAATTGTTCGCAAGATTCCATCGCACGGCGATTCGCCCACGCGTTGTATTCATAGAGAGTGCGGAAATCCTCTGCGTTCATGATGGTCCCCTCGCGGCCCCCGTTGGGGGTTTGAAGCGTACGTCAGCGGCCGAAGAGACTCAAGAGTTTAAGCGCGTTCGCGCGCGAGGAAGCGGCTGCGCAACTCGGCCGGCAGATGATACGACTCGTCGTCCGAGGGAAATCGGCCATTGCGGACATCGTCGCAATATTCGGCGGCGGCGCGCGCGATGATCTCAGAAAGATTCGCGTAGCGGCGCGCGAACTTCGGCGTGTGGCCAGTGGTCAAGCCGAGCGCGTCGTTGATAACGAGCACCTGGCCGTCGCAATCCGGCCCAGCACCGATACCGATCGTCGGAATGTGGAGCTCTTCCGTAATTCGCCCCGCAATTTCGCGCGGAATCGATTCGAGAACGATCGAAAATGCGCCGGCAGCCTCGACGGCGCGAGCATCGCGGAGAAGTTGCTGAGCTGCATCGGCGCTGCGGCCCTGCACTTTGAAGCCGCCGAGCGCGTTGACGGATTGCGGCGTGAGGCCAACGTGGCCCATCACGGGAATTTCGGCTTCGACCAGGCGCGCGATCAGCTCGATGCGGCGCTCGCCGCCCTCGACTTTCACGGCTTCCGCGCCACCTTCCTTGATAAAACGCAAAGCGGAGCGGATGGAATCGTCAATGGAAGCGTGGTAACTGCCGTAAGGCATGTCGGCCACTACAAGCGCGTGATGCGTGCCGCGGCGCACTGCCTTGACGTGGTGCAACATCTCGTCAACGGTCACGGGAAGAGTGCTGTCGTAACCGAGAACGACCATGGCGAGCGAATCGCCGACGAGGAGAATGTCCACATTCGCGTCGTCAAGAATTCGCGCGGTCGGATAATCGTACGCCGTCAAGCAGGTGATTTTTTCGGTGGTAGAAGTCGAGTCGGAAAAACGGCGGGACTTGCGTTCGACGATGTCAGGCACGGTGATCTTGCCGTTGCCCGCACGAGGTGCAGCGCTCATAACAGCCTCCGGTGCCGCTCCGTGAACACAGGATGCAGCCCTTCAAGCGGGATTCTAGCAAAACGCGCGGTCCAGCGCCACTCGGACCGAGAGGCGGTATTGTCCTAATTTGGCTCCCTTACTTCGCTGTGCCGCCATTTCTTGATATCGCCTTGCGCCAACAAGCGGCCACCTCGGACAAGTATCTCGATACGTTTGGCGATAAGATTGTATGCAGCATCACCTTCCGGAAGGTCGCTGCCCATCGTGCCTGCGACTTTGGTAATCACAAAAGCCACTTTCGTCCAAGATGCTTCAGTAACGGAGAGAATAGCCTCATCAATTTGGAGGTCGCTCAGGGGACTCATTGTCAACACCTTCAGAATGCTCTCACGCTTTGGAACTCTGTTCCATCGGAGGATGCGTTTTCGAAATTAGGACACTACCCCGAGAGGCGCAGGGAACGGATTACACTAGTTCGGAAATCCGATTTTCTTGCGAAGCTCAGCAAAGCGCGGGTCGGAGCGAAGGCTGTCCAGGCGTGCGTCCGTGGTCAGATAAACGGCCAGATAGTAGGACCGATCTTTGTAGGCCCGATCGAGCCAATCAAAGACCTGATCTTTTTCTCCCAGGCCGGCATAAACTTTGATGGCGACATCCCGACTCAAACGCGCGTCTCTGGCGCGATACACTTCTCCCATTCCACCGGCGCCAATCGGCGCGAGGATTTCATACGGGCCGAGTTTATCGCCTACAGAGAGCGGCATGTGGGTGAGCCGGCTAAGTCTATCCCAACAAAAGAGTGTAGGCGGAATGTATCACGGGGTATGCGGAAACCGACAGGCAGTGCTGGAGCTAACTGGCATCTTCTACTGAGAGTATCGTCGTCGGGTTATTCGCCGATTTTTTTGCTCCAGTAGCCGTGATCACTACTACGCTGATAAGAACAAACGCGGTTCCGAGAATCGTTCGAAGGCCAAGCGGTTCGCCGCCCAGGAAATATCCAATCACCACCGCGACGACGGGATTGACGTACGCATAGGTTCCCACTTTTGTCGGGGACTCATGATGGATCAGCCACACATAAGCCGTGAACGCGACGATGGAGCCGAAAATAATCAGATAGACCAACGAGAGCCAGGCTGCGCGTGAAATGTCCGACGGATGAAAATTACGAAATTCGCCGAGCGTAGCCGCCGTGAGCGCGAGCATAACTCCTCCGGCGAGCATCTGAACGCCCGAGCTCATGACTTTGGACGGCGGGAGCGGCAGTTTGCGCGTGAGCGTTGCAGCTGCCGACCAGCTGATTCCTGCTACAAGCAGCGCCAACGCGCCGAGCCTGTCGATTGGCGCCCCGCCCACGTTTAGCGAGCGGCTCACCAGTACTGCCACTCCTCCAACGCCGATTAATAGTGCCACAGCCAAACGAACCGTGAGTTTCTGTGTTCGAAGAAAGATGATTTCCGAGAGCGCCATATATACGGGGATCGTGGCCAGCATGACCGCAGCCATGCCCGAAGGGACACGCTGTTCGGCCCAGAACAACAATCCGTAGTCGAAAACGAAGATCAGAATCGCGAGTAAGAATGCCGACCTCCATTGGCGGCCGGTCGGTGAGCGTTCTCCCCGGGCGATCATCCAGGCATAAAGAATGAGTCCGGCAACCGAGAAGCGCACCGCCGCGAGGAGGAAAGGCGGAACTTCGCGGACGCCAACGCGAATTGCGAAAAAGGTGGATCCCCAGACAAAATAGATGATCGCGAAGGCCAACAGAGTCTTCCAGGTTGGGCGGTCGGCGTGTGCATCCATGGCAGAGTCCTACGATGAATCTACCAATTTACTTTCCTGATTGCGCGGTCATTCCGGCGTCTAAGCGCACTCGCAAGCGATCAATTTGGCAGGCAAAAAGATTTCGGGAAACGGCTGCAAGCGGCGGCACGGCCTAGTCGCTGGGGACGGGCGCGGGCATTTGCGGCTCGACGCCGCGCCAGCCGACCGGGCGGCCGCGCACAGCTTCTTTGAGCGCGCGGAACAGCACGACGTACATCATCTGGCGGTAATAGAAGCGCTGGATCAACAGAGGGGCAAGGAGCGTCCAGTCTTCGTGCTTCTCAAGCGCGAACGCAATCACGCAGGTCAGCAGATCAATCACCATAAAAACCGCGAAAAAAATCAGGGAGCGCTCTACATCCTGCGCGGTCCAGAGCTGCGGCAGCCGCGTGATGCGAAATTGCGCGAGGCCCCAGAGAAGGAGCGACATCAGGAAAAGCAGGTCGATGACCGGCGAGACGAGCGGCAAAAGAATTTGAAATAGAAAAATGTTCGGCAGCGCGATCCAGCCAAGCGAGCCATATTTTTTGCGACCAAGCGTGTCGTGATGCTTCCAGACGGCCTGGATCGTGCCGAACGTCCATCGGAATCGCTGCCGGATGAGCGCGCTTACAGTTTCGGGCGCTTCGGTGTATCCGATGGCGTCTTCGTCGTAGAGAATCTTCCATCCCTGGCGGCGAATCGTCATCGTTAGATCGGTGTCTTCAGCGACAGTGTCGCGCGAGAAACCGCCGCAACTACGGACTACGTCTGAGCGCCACGCGCCGACGGCGCCGGGCACGACGGGTATGCAATTCAGCAAATCGAACGCGCGCTTCTCGAGATTTTGGCTGGTGATGTATTCGAGCGCCTGCCAGCGCGTGAGCCAGCGATTGCGGTTCATCACTTTCACATTGCCGGCCACGGCGGCAACGCGGGCATCGGCGAAATTGCGAACGAGCTTTCTGACGGCGTCGCGATTCACGCACGTATCCGCGTCAATCGTGACCATGATTTCGCCGGTGGCCGAGGCAAGCGCATGATTCAGCGCCGCGGGCTTGCCGCGATTGGGTTGCGTGATGAGGCGGACGCGAGGATCCGAGTCGAATTCGGCGCGGAGGCGCTCATTCGTACGATCGGTCGAGCCGTCATCCACGACAAGGATTTCGAGCTTCGGATAATCCGAAGCGAGCGCGGAACGAACTGTGGCCACGATGACGGCTTCTTCGTTGTACGCCGGAATGAGAACGCTCACGGTTGGCTGATACTCCGGATGGTCGCCGGGCGCCGGGCGCGCTTTCTCGATGAGCGCGAGTAGGCCGACGATCAACGCCCGAAAACTGACGAGAAGAATTCCCGCCATGAAGATAAACGCGATACCCATTCGGAACCAGTGCGCGATCTCGAACATGAACCAGTCAATGCGCGCGAAGATCCATTCCTTTTCGCTGAGTGGCGGCATCACTTGCGCGCGTGTCTGGCCGAGCAAATCCGAAACCTGGACGAATTCGAAACCCTTCGCGCGCAACCCGTCGATCACTTGCGGCAACGCCTCGACGGTATGACTGCGGTCGCCGCCGCCATCGTGCATGAGAATGATGTTGCCCTGTCCGCTGCGGACCTGCTTATCGGCATCGGCGAGGACGCGCTTTACGATTTCTTCAGTCGGGGGCGGCGGCTGATCGCCGACTTCTCCCCAATCGTGCGGGTCAATGCGCGCGCCAACGATGACGTAGCCCATGGATTGCGGAATCGGCAGAAGCGCAATCTCGCTCGCCGTCTCCGGCTGATGATCAATACCGTAGGGCGGGCGGAAGAGAATCGTTTTCACACCCAGCGTGGATTCGAGCAATCGCTCGGTGAGATTCAGTTCGAACTGAATCTGTGCCTTGGAAGCCGCCTCGAAATCAGGATGCGTGTAAGTGTGATTTCCGATTTCGTTACCCTCAGCATATTCACGGCGAATCAACTCGGGCGAGATATCGGCATCGGTTCCGATGGCAAAGAATGTCGCGGGCGCGTTCTTTTCCTTCAGGATGTCGAGGATTTTCGGCGTCCAGGCAGGATCGGGGCCATCGTCGAACGTAAGCGCCACTTTGTTCGGCGAGGCACCCATCTGCTCGATGCGCCACGGCATCGGAAAAACTTCAAAGCTTTCGTCATCGAAATCGTCCGACGACGCGTCGTAATCGAAACTGCGCTTTCCGCTGATCGGCGTGTTCGTGATGCGCCAAATGTCTCCGCTGCCTTCAAGAACCAGATCGTAGCCCGGCGGAAGTTCGGTGAGCTTGCTGCGGTCCGCGTCGGTTGGATGAATTGTGTCCCAGATGAACCACATCGAGGGATCTTCGGAGCCAAGACGCCAGACGACTGTTCCGCGAACGCCTTCGTGCTCGGCAGCGCGCAATTCGTTGTAGGCGGTGACGCCATCGAGCATCCAGACCTGATGGACAATGTTGTCTTCGTCTTCGTAAGAGTAGTGCGGATTGAGCGCATCGGAATCGAAAGTAATGTCGGCTTCCGATTCGACCGCGCGAACCACCGCGCCTTGGTACGTCAAGGCTGATCCAAAGGGATGCGGGACACTCTTTGATTTTTCGGGCCAGTCGTATGCGTAATTGGCGATGCCCATAATAAGTTTTTCGCGCGGCACCAGAAGCAAAATCTTGGTAAGGTTCGTGAGGTACCAATCCTGAGCAGCGATGGGACCCGGCGGCGACGAGAGCCAGTGCTGGTCGTAGTTCATCAGAATGACGGCGTCGGAGGCCTGGGCGATGCCCTTGTAGTCGTAGGCCCAATCGGCAGCGGGTAGCGCGACCATCAGCTTCAGATTTTGCGCGTGAAGCGCAGTGGCGAGTTCCTCCACAAATTTCTTGAAATCGTTCTGGCTCGCATCCGGAACTTGCTCGAAATCGAGGGCGACCCCGGCGAAATGCTGGGCCACTTCGTAACGAACAATAGAACCGATCAACGCGGAACGCGCGGGCTGGTGCGAGAGCATTTCTGACATTTCTTTGATGTGCCAGACAACACCGTCCGAATTTTGCAGCAGCGGCATGAGCGGCAGCTCGACGCCCGTGGTGTGCATCCAGTCCGGGATTTTGGGATCGAGGTCAACGTCGAGGCGGCCATCGGCGGTAATAGACTTCAAGCCTTCGGGAATCAGCAAATCGAGGTCGTGATAGTGCTGCTGGAGCGACGCGAAGCCGCTCGGGTCGCCATTTTCATAAAACGCGGCGCGGAGCGGATCGTAGTGATCCGGTTCCTGGCCGAGCGTGGATATGCGCTTCTTGCGCCCGTGGCGAAGGACGGGCAATTTGGAATTCTTGGCTCCGCGAATGCCACGCAGCAACGGCCGCGTGTAAGGAAGCAAGAGTTCAGGCAAGTCGGGCTTGCGAAGAACGTTGATAACGAAAACTACGACGATAAACGCGAACAGAGCGCCCGAAATTTCCAGCACGCGGCGCGTCCGCTTCCATCGCCGGCGCTCTTCATCGTAGAAAATGGGCTTGCCATCAGCCATCAGAACAATCCAAGCTAGCCACCCACTGGAACCGTGACAATGACGAGTTCGATTAAAGTACGCGCAAGTGCAGTTATGGCTCTCTGCGCAGGGCTCGTGTTGCGTTTGTATCTCATCTTGAGGTTTCCGATGAACGCCGCGAGCGATTCAGCGACGTACATGGACCTCGCGCAGAACTGGCTCGAACACGGAATCTACGGCGTAAACATTCAAGGGCAGATCCTGCCGGTGGACGTGCGTCCCCCTGGCTACCCTGCGTTCCTCGTCGCCGTGACTGTGGCGCTGGGCCGGTCGCACCTGGCCGTCTTGCTGGCACAGGCTCTTGTAGATCTGGCGACCTGCTGCGTCGTGGCGTTGCTCGCGGCGCGAGTTTCTCCTGTTGCTGGACGAAAGCGCGCGGCACTGGCTGGGCTGTGGATCGCGGCGCTTTGCCCGTTCATTGCTAATTATACGACAGGCATCCTCACAGAGGTGCTGGCAACATTTTTTGCGGCCGTGGCGCTGCTGGTCCTGGGCGAAGGCTTCGAGCCAACCGAGATCGTCGAGGCTGATGCTGACCGGCCGAAGTGGGCGGAATGGGTGCAAGAACGCTGGTTTCTCGGAGGCCTGATCGTTGGATTCGGCACGCTGGTGCGGCCTGAGACCCCGCTGCTGCTGTGTGCCGCAGGGCTCGCGCTGCTTGCACGCTGGTGGCGGCCTGCGAACTGGCCAAAGCTCGTGCGTGCGGGTCTCCTGATGTTTGTCGGAATGCTGCTTCCGCTCGTGCCGTGGGCGGGGCGAAACTTACGGGCCGTGGGCGAGTTGCAGTTTCTTGCGCCGCGTTACACGCAGTTGCCCGGCGAATTCGTGCCGCGCGGTTTTTATTCTTGGACGAACACGTGGCTTTGGCGCTTCCGCGATGTTTACCTTGTGCCGTGGAAGCTCGACGACGAAGAAATCTACATGGACGATATTCCGCCGTATGCGTTCGACTCGCAGGAGGAGCGCGATCGCGTAGCGGCCGTCTTCGATGAATATAATGATTCGCTCACGATATCGCCCGAGGAAGACGCTTTCTTCGCCGAAGTTGCGCGTGAGCGGACTGAGCGGCACCCGCTGCGAACGTATTTGACAGTTCCGATCAAGCGCGCGTTCACGTTGTGGTTCACGCCGCGAATCGAGCTGCTTCCATTCTCCGGCCAACTTTGGCCGATTCGAGCGGCGTGGCAGGAAGATCCAGTGGATTTCTGCGTGACGGTGGGTTTCGGAGCACTGGCGATTCTGCTTGCAGCAACGGGGTTGGCCGGCGCGTGGCTCGCGCGAAAATCGCCTCTCACGTTGTTTTTAGTTACGTTTTGCGTTGTCCGAACGCTTTTTTTTCTTCATTACGAAACGCCCGAGCCACGCTACGTGCTCGAGTGCTTTCCCGCGGTAATCGCACTCGCGGCGCAAGTGTTCGTGCGGCACCGCACCGCCGAAAAACTCTCGCTGCACATCGCGGACTAGCTCTCCTCGACAGGCTCGGGGTGAATCGTCACGCGGAAAATCTGGGGGAATTTTTCTTTCACGCGGTCTTCGAGGCCGGCCGTGATGTCGTGGACCGTCAGGACGGGAAGACTGCCGCGCATGGCGCAGTGGCATGAAACGAGAATCTTGTGGTCTACGCTTCGCACGTGGACTTCATGGCAATCGGCGATCTCACCGTATTCGGACTGTAATGAACCCAAAAACATCTGCACGGAACGGCCAAGCTCTCGCATTTCTTCCGCGCTCGTGATCTGGGCGCCGAGCGGTTCGATGTGGATATTGATGAGCGCGTTCCGGTCAGTGGCGCTGCGAATTTCATCTTCGAGAAGCGTCGCGCACTTATGCGCCTCGTGCAAGCTTGCGGTCTCGTCCACTTCAAGATGCAGTTCGATAAAAAGCTTGCCATCAAACATGTGAGCGGAAAGCTCGTGAACGGGGAAGCCGTGGCGCTGAGCGATAGCGCGGATGGTTTCAAAGAGATTTTCGTTCGAGCGGGCGCGCGGCTCCATGTGAACGACGACATCCGACGGGACGATCTGCTCGATGCGGCGCTCGACGGCGTCGCTCGTAGCGTGCGCCTCCTCCAGACTGGCCGTGCGCGGCACGCTGATCGTTATGTCCACGAAATGGCGCTGGCCCGAGCGCCGGACGCGCACGCGGCTTGTGTTCAACACGCCTTCCATTCCGCTGACCGAGGTCTCGATTCGCTCGCGAAGGCCTGAGGGCGCAACATCGAGAAGCCCATCCAGAGTTCGCTTGCCGAGACGCCCGCCGATCCAAAGAATCACGCTCGCAACACCGAGCGCCGCGATCGCGTCCGCGTAGGCCAGCCACGGGATGCCGAACTTCATGCCGACCCAAGCGCCCGAAATACCCAAAATGACGACGAATGTGCTCCAGACGTCCGTTGAAAAATGGAGCGCGTCGGCTTCTAAAGCCTCGCTCGGATACTTCTGCGCTACGCGATTGAGCGTCCGCGAACGCGCGAGATCAATTCCCATGGCGATAACGAGCACAACAATCGCGGTAACGCTCGGGCGGATGTGCACCGATTGATGGACGAGACGATCGATCGCTTCCCAAATGATGTAGACGGCCGTGACGAGCAGCAAGCCGGTTTCGACGAACGCCGAAAAACTTTCCACCTTTCCATGGCCGTAGAGATGTTCGGCATCCGCGGGCTTATCGGCTACTCGCACGGAAAGATACGTGATGACTGCCGCGATGAGATCGAGAATCGAATGCAACATTTCAGAGAGAATTCCAAGGCTGCCGGTTGCGATCACCAGGAACGCCTTCAGGCAGACGAGAACTACCGCCGACCCGACCGACCCCAGGGCGGCGAGTTTCTTCTGGCGAACGGCATCATCCGTGATCTTCATAGCGTCTTCACAGCATCTACATCGAGCGTTGGCCGATTATACATGGGCGCGTCCATGACCACGGAAAAGGGGCAACGGAAAAGGCACCGTAGAAACAAGCCCCAAAAACGAGCGGAGCATGCGGCGCATCGGACATGTAGCACAAACACGGGTAAAGGCTTTGTATACGGGATTCGTGGTTTAGACTGAATTGAGGGTTAATGACGGTAGTTTATACATATCCGCCCCGGGCCGCTCCGCCGCTGACGAAACGGCGCGGGCTGCTCTTGGCCGTTCTGGTCATCCTAGCTATCGGAATCGGAATATTGGCCGATGCGCTGTGGATTGAGCCGAATTGGATCGAGGTCACTCACTACGACGTTCCGGGCAACATCACGTCGCCGATTAAAATTGCGCATTTGACCGATCTCCACACGAACGGTCTCGGACGCCGCGAACAGCATGTGTTAAGCATTCTGGACGAGGAAAAACCCGACATCATCCTGATTACAGGCGATTCGCTCTCCGCCTGGAATCCTTCCTACGCGATGGTGCAAGACGTGTACGAGCGGCTGCACGCACCACTGGGCGTTTGGTTTGTGCGAGGGAATTTCGAGAATTGGAAGCCAGTTCCACACGAGCGCACCTTCTACGCAAATGCCGGCGTGCACTTATTGTTGAATTCCGGTGAGCTTGTGAGGCCGGACCTGTGGCTCGCGGGATTGGATGATCCGTTTACGGGTAAGCCGAATGCAGACGCCGCGCTCGCCGGTGCGCCGCCCGACGCGTTCAAAATCTTGATGTTCCACGCTCCGGCATACTTTGACGAGGTTGCCGGCCGTGTGAACCTCTGCCTCGCAGGCCATACGCACGGCGGCCAAGTACGCGTGCCGTTCATGGCGCCGCTTTGGATGCCGAAGGGCTGCTGGCCTTACGTCTCGGGATGGTACCAATCCGGAAACACAGAGATGTATGTCAGCCGAGGCGTGGGAATGTCCATGCTTCCGATTCGATTTGATTGCCGGCCTGAAGTCACAATCCTGACGATTCGCCCGGAAACGAAACGGAACTGATCGCTCGCCGACGCAGCGCGGTTACTGGAGCGGCGGGGCGGTGACGAGCGGCAGCCGGCGCGGTTCGCCATGGAAGCCGCGAACTTCCATTTCTTCGAGCAGCAGCGAAGGTGCGACGATCGAGCTCGGAATTCCATCCTGCGCCGAGCCGAAGGCTCCAAGCGCCGTGCCCGCGAACCCCTGCGCGGGATTCTGAAGATAATTGAAAACAGCCGGGTCGCTGCCGATGCCCGCAATGTTGCGGAGCGAGCGGAGCGTAAGGCCGCTCAGGAAACCGCCGCGCACGAGCTCTTCGCGGCCATCGGATACGAATACACGATAGAGGAGCAAAGGCAGGCGCGTCCCGCTGGCGATACCCGAAGCAAGTCCGCCAATCGTCTCGTTGAAGTCTTCGGCGCGCACCGACGAAAGCGCGGGATTATCCATTCGCCGCACTTCGATGCACCACTCGTGTCCATCGTCCTTGCACATCTGAAGAAATTGTTTCTTCAAATCGGCGGCGTTTGAGCCCGCATTCGATTCGAAGATTAGATTGCTCGAAAGCGGCTTGGGCGTCGAAAGAAGCGCGGCGCGCGCGTGACCGTTCGACTGCTGGAATTCGGGACCTGGCCGCCGCGACATCAGGAGATTCTTGAGAGTTCCGCCATCGACGATCGTAACGCGCTGCGCGCGCACACCTTCATCATCCACGGCGTAGCCGCCGATCAGCGGCTGGCCGTTGAATGCCGTTGCTGTCGGATCGTCCGTCAGCGAAACGGTCTGCGGAAGTACACGAGTGTTCACTCGGCCGGTCCATTCGCTGCGCCCGCCTAAGCCCTCCATAATTTCGTCGAATCTGGGAAGCATGGAAAGGGGCGGACGCGCGCCGGAGAGCGAGGCCTCGAGGGTTTGCGCGAGGAACGAACCCGAAGCTGTTGCGTCGAAGAGCATCGGGCCGGTGTAATCCGGTACGAGAGGGCTCGAGCGCAAAGCGACAACTTCGCTGGCCGTTTGCTCGAGCGCCTTGCTGACTTCCGCGGGCGGCGGGAGATCGGCTGGACGCGCGACATATTTCGAATAATAGTTTTGAACTTGCATGCCGTCGTCGGCGAGCGCATCCATCGAACCTTCGATGGCCGCGAAGCTGCGCGACGTCCGGATTTCGGTGCCTTCGCTCGTGACCAGGTAATACGTGGTGTAAATCAGATAGTAGGTGACGCGCGAATCTTTCAATTCAGGGTTGCCGCGAATCGAGCGGGAGGTTTCGCGAGCTTCGTCTTCCCAATTGCGCGAAGTCCAGTCAGGCTCGAGGCGTGGTTCCACTTGAACAACGGGGGTGATCTTCGAAAAATCGTCAATCTCTGGAGGCTTCGTCAAGCTGCGCAGAAACGCGCGCTTGAGCGACATGGAAGTTACGGCTTCTTTGTAGGCTTGGTCGGTCGAAAGCCACAAATCCTGGCGCAGGGAATTGTAATCGCGGTCTATGCCGACCTGGCCGGCGGAGCCAAGAAATCCGCGGAAGCCGTCTTCGCTGACGAAATTCGAGCTGTCGAGATGATAGTCGCCTACGCGCACGCCCAGGAGCATGAAACGATTCCGCGTGGTGGTCGAGGATAGCAGCGCGCCGAACGAAGCGTTGATTTCGCGGATATCCACGTCGAGTAGTTGATATTGGATGTAGAAGGGCTTCTCGGCGCCGGGAATCTGAAGGCGGGAAACGGAGCGGGCCATCTCGTCGCGCATCGCGTGCAAAGTTTGGTCGTTGTCTGTTTCGGCCGCTTGCGTGGCGCGCGAAGGATCGGCTGATTTCTTCGCTGCGGGCGAGTTCGCGGCAAACGTAGCAGCGCTCAAAGTTATGCTCAAGAGCGAAACGATAACGACTCCGAAAACGAGCGAAGACTTTGCGCGAATCATTGGCCCGCTCCCTTCGCCTTCGCTTCGGGATCGTGAGCCGGCGGCGGCAAAATCGGCGGCTTGTCCGTAGAAGTCTCCTTCTTCTGGACTTCAAGTTCGGAAATGAGAATCGCCGGCGCTGCAGCGGCAACGGGCACCGAACCTGATTCCGCGCCGCAATAGCCGTTGAACACTTCCTGAGTGTCGCCGGTGGCAACGATTTTCGTCAGCGAAATCAGCGGGGTTCCGACGATGTCCACTCCGCGGACTAATTCGTCGGGCTTTCCGTCGGGAAAAACTTTGTAGACGACCAGCGGCAGCACTTGGAATGCCTGCGGTTGGCCACGGCCGGTGAATGTGAATCCTCCGGCGATGTCGTCAATCATCAATCCGTATGGCTTGCCCTGCTGCTTGATGAGTTCGATGAGTTTGTTGCGCAGCTCCGCGTTCGTAACTGTGCGCGTGCTGCTGACAATCGTATTGCCCATGCGCGCGATCGGCTGATATCCCAGCTGACGGCGGCCATGGCCGTTCGAATGCGGCACGTCCACGAGCGGTGAGCGGCCCATCAGAAATGTTTTCAGCACGCCGCTGTCCACCAAATGGACATCCTGCGATGGGACGCCTTCGTCGTCATACGGGTAATAGCCGAGCAGCATCTGACCGTCGAGGCGTTTTTTGGTCGGGTCATCTTTCACGGAAATAAAATCAGGCAGAATTTGCTCGCCGATTTTCTTCGTAAACGTCTGGCCCTCATTGATGTCCTTCTGACGGAAACCTTCGAGGCGATGACCAAGAACTTCGTGGAAGAAAACGGCGGTGGCGCGGCCGGTCAGCAATGCGGGCCCGGCATAGGGATCAACTAGGGGCGCGCGGTCGAGCGCTTCGACTTCGCGAATCATAATCTTGATGCGCGCGAAGACCGTGTTGTCGTCGGGCGTTTCCTTCGGGTCGAGCCAATCAAAATTTGCGAAGCGGTCAATGTCCATTCCGTCCGGGGCCTTGCTTTGAACAAAAAGCTCGAGGCGGTAGTGAATCTGGCCGAACGCGAGCTTCGTACCTTCGCTGTTGAGGTAATACTGATTGGTGGCTTGCGCCGTGAATGTCGCGATCGAATTGAGGACGTCCGGCGAAGTGCTGAACATGGCCGTATACTTGCGAACGCGCTCCTCCCACGGCTTGCGGTCCACTCGGATATCGACGCGTGGGCCGACGAAGGTGTGGGGCTCTTCGTGCGAAAAATCCGGCGCGTTGCCTTCGGCAGTTTGCGCCGTCACTTGTTGTCCAGTCTCGACCTTGATCAGGGCCTCGGCGGCTGCGCGGTACTGGCGGTCGGACTCGCTCCAGATTTCGCGGCGCAGGACATTCGTATCATCGTCAATCGTTGCGGTCGTGCCCGGGCTTGTCCAGTTCGGCGGGCGATCGCCGATGCGGTGCGTGTTGTCGAGCTGGTAGCTGCCGACGCGCGTCTGAACCTCGAGCCATCGGCCGCGATTTTGGTCGCTCGAGAGCAGCGCGCCATTCGAGCCCGTCACGGAAGCAAGCTGGCGATCGGAAACGGTAATCGCGAGAAAATAAGCGGCAGGATCGGCCTTACTGAGGGCCGTCACAGAACGATCGAGTTCCGCTTGCATCGCCCCAAGGATCGGAGCCGCTGGATCTGGCGTGCTTCTGGCGATGCCGCCAAGACAAAGAAATCCGGCGACGATCGCTGCGATAGCCACTGATTTTCGAGGGGTACTTCTATCCATTCGCATCATCTTTCAGAGCCGAATTTTTAAGTTTAAGCTACCCGCATCGAATTCCCAAGCCGCAAAGACACAATGAATGAGACTAGCGCGCGGTGAAACCGGTTCCCTGCGCACAGGAATATCGCGTAAAGATGCTTCTTCAGCTTTCGTGAACGCCGGCGTTTCAGTTTGCAGGCGGAGTCGCGGGCTTTGCAAAAATTGCGCGATCGGGATTCGTATTCACTTTGACGGCCTGAACGGTCGTCTCGGAGAATTTCGAACCGTCGCGAAAGATCAGGTTGTGATACGGATATTGCAGTTTGCCGACAGAGCGGAAATCGCTCCAGTGCTGATCGGTCTCGACAATACCTTGCGGCGTAATGGATTGAAAATGTGCGCCAACAAGAAGATGCCCCGCCGGATCGAAGAAAAGCTTAACGGGGCCGTTTGTCGCATGCCATTGCACTGCTTGCGTTTTCTTGCCGTCGAAATCTTCGTCATCGAGATATTGCAACTCGATATTCCCGGCGAGCGCTTGCTTGTAAAGCCCCCATGCGCCCGCGATGGCAATCGCGCGATCGAATTCGCCGTTGTAATCGGGCGGAAGATCGATCGTGCCCTGGGGGGAGACCACCCAGCCCGTGGAGCCATCGAATCCCTGCGAGATATCCGCGACGGGAAGGTGCGCGTCGGAATGAAGCATATTTGGATAGACAATCACGAGCTTCAGTGAGATGTCCATCATGCCACCCGGCGTGTCGGCCTGACCGCTGCTCGTGACTTCAATGTTTTTCACGTCGTTCAGCGCATCGCCACCGGCCACCCTTGCTGCGGCGAGAACGATCGCCTTTCCCTTTTCAATGGATTCGGGAGTTGCGGCGGGCGCTTGAGGCTGCTTTGTGTCAGATTGCGGCGGCGCTGCGGATTGTGGCGCCGCTGCGGGCGGCGTAATGTCGTGACTCGGCGGAGGGACGCGAGGTTGGACTTGCGCGGCGAGCGGCAAGGCGCAAGCACCGATCGTCCAAGCACCGAAAACTATTTTACGAAGCTGCTTCATCTCACTCACCTCAGCCGCTCGATGGCGGTCATAGCTGCAGGACGCTAGAGCTTAGACCCGCCGCATTCTGAAATGGATGCATTCGCCGCATTGACGCCGATGGCTCGATGCACATAGCATCGCGGGACCCAATTGCCAATTATGCTGCGCCACGGTCACGCACAACTCGAATCCGTCCAACTCCACTACGCCGCTGAGGGAGCCGAGGACAGCAACCTGATCCTCTTCGTCCACGGCTTCCCCGAATTCTGGTACCAATGGAAAAATCAACTCGCTGAATTCGGCCGAACGCATCTGGCCGTCGCGCCCGATCTTCGCGGCTACAATTTGTCCTCGAAGCCGCCGAACGTCGGAGATTACGGGATTCCGCATCTCGTCGAAGACATTCGCGGCCTCGCGGCGCATTTCGGCTGCGGCGGCGACAACAAGTTTACCCTTGTGGCGCACGATTGGGGCGGCGTAATTGCCTGGGCCTTCGCGCTGGCGCATCCTGACTGGCTTGCGCGCCTGATCATCATCAACGCGCCGCACCCGGCGATTTTTCAGCGCGAGCTGGCGAGCAACCCCGCGCAGCAAAAGGCGAGTGAGTATATCCAGTTGCTGCGCAATCCGATCGCGGAAACGGCGCTTGCCGCCGAGCACTTTGCGCCGCTTTCGCAGCTTTTCCTCGCGGCAGGACTCGAGCGCGGCTATTTCACCGAAGCGGATCGCGCGGCATACATCGCGGCGTGGTCGCAGCCGGGCGCGTTGACCGGCGCGCTAAATTATTATCGCGCGGCGCCTTTCAACGCGGTGAACGAGGAATCTGCCGACGCGTCCGCAATCATTCCGGGAGCACATTCATGGATCGTGCATGTGCCCACGCTCGTGCTCTGGGGAATAAAGGATGTTTATTTGCTGCCCGCAAATCTCGACGGGCTCGAGGAATACGTTCCGAATCTTCGCCTTGAGCGCATCACTAACGCGTCGCACTGGGTGATTCACGAAATGCCGGATCTGGTGAA
>Ga0224550_1000056_pt1 | contig 23855 bp, 15 predicted proteins | sample 714P31014metaG_FD_179905 | JGI IMG/M metagenome (GOLD analysis project Ga0224550, IMG submission 179905) | Peat soil microbial communities from Stordalen Mire, Sweden - 717 P3 10-14 | ecosystem: Environmental > Terrestrial > Soil > Wetlands > Peat | place: Sweden: Norrbotten County, Stordalen...
GATCACAGCAACGCGACTTAGAAGGGCGGTCGTTCCCAAGCGGTCGCCCTTCATTCACTCAAAAGTATCTGAGCTTTCAGTGTAAGCAGATGTGTATGGGTATTCGCCGGATTCACAATGAGTTTCGTCTTGAATCTTTACAACACACGTGAGGTGTGGCTTCGGTGATGATCACGTTTTACTAGATTTGGTTCCCCTTCGCGGTTTCCCCGTCCATTGGAGCAGCAATGCGTATTCTTGTGGCCGAAAGCGACTTGTCCCTCAGTATTTTTCTGGATTGGGAATTTCGCGCTGAAAATTATGCAGTCGATCTGGCCTCGGATGCCATCGAGGTAACGTTCTTGGCCCGCGACCGGCATTATGACGCCGCCATTCTTGACCTTCGTCTGGGGCACCATGACAGCCTCAAGCTTCTCAGGAGCGTGCGCGCCGCGCAGGAACAACTGCCCATTCTGGTTTTGGCCAGCCGCTGCAGCGCTGAAGATCGCGTGCAAGTGCTCGATCTCGGCGCGGACGATCTCGTCTTAAAGCCCTTTGCGTTTGCGGAGCTTTCCGCGCGCGTGCGCGCGATTCTGCGCCGCGGCGGACACTACCTGGAAACCATGCTTCGCGTCGAGGATCTGGAGCTGAGCCGCATCGAGCACTCGGTAAAACGCGCGGGAAAGAAGATCAAGCTCACGCCGAAGGAATACGCACTGCTGGAATACCTGATGCGCAACACCGGGCATCGCGTGACGCGGATGGAAATCATCCAGCACGTGTGGGACCTCCCCGCCGCCACGATGACGAACGTCGTCGACGTGTACATCACTTGTTTGCGCAAGAAAGTGGACGCGTCATACGAGCACAAGCTGATTCACACGGTGCGAGGTGTCGGGTACCGGCTGGAGGCGCGCAGCCCGGGCGGCGGAAGTGCGGCTTAATTCGGGTGACGGAGATGCAAGGAGGCAAACATGGCAGCAGCAACAGTAGCGCTGGCAGAACAATTGAACGCAGCGGATCGCGAGAGACTTGTGCTCGAGCATCTTCCGCAGGTGCGGCTTGTCGCGCGGCGCATTCATGGCCGGCTACCGCAGCAGGTGCTGCTCGAAGATCTGGTCCACGCCGGGATTCTGGGCCTAATGGACGCGGTGAAGAAATATGATCCGAGCAAGAACGTGCAATTGAAACACTACGCCGAATTCCGGATACGCGGCGCGATTCTCGACAGTCTACGGCTTTTGGACTGGAGCCCTCGAGCGCTGCGGCGGAAGGCGAGACACATGGTACAGGCGATCAATCTGTGCAAGGCGCGCCTCGGGCGCGATCCGAACGACACGGAGATCGCGGAGGAGATGCAGGTCAGCCTCGGAAGCCTGCAGCGGCTGCAGGCGGATCTGCGCGGCCTCGACGTCGGTAGTTTGCAACCGGACGGGGACGAGCCCAGCCATCGGGTGATATCACTGACGCGCGTCGAAGCGGCGGAAGATGACCCGTACGATCAGGTGCTGCGCGCCGAAGCCAAGGAGCTGCTCGAAGAGGCGATCGGCGAACTGCCGGGCAGCGAACGCGAGGTTCTCGCGCTATATCACTTCCAGCAACTCACGATGAAGCAAATCGGAGCGATGATGCGCATCGGTGTATCGCGGGTTTCGCAGATTCACAGCTCAGCCTTGCTGCGGCTACGCGAGCGGCTGGCCGGAACGCTCTCGAAAGGACCGCCCCTGATGCAGGCGTCCGGTTCGCGCGTTCCATCGGCGCGAGCGCGCATCTGCTGACCGCGATGGTATGTAAAAAAGACCGACCGCGACCGGCTCATGGCGGAAGAACGTGCGCGCGATCCCAGCGAGAGCACCGATTCGGGGGCAAAGTACGGGGGCTGAGAGAAACAGTTCTCGATGCGATGGTGTTTGTGGATCGAGGTGTGAAAATCGTCCTGGCGAACGTTCGGGCCGAAAAATATTTGGGATACCAATCCGAGCTCCGGAACTAACGTTTACGACGCGGCTATGACCGGAACGGAATTCCCCATCGACGTCGATCTGATCGCTCGCGTCGAAGTCATTCGGGGACGTAATTCTTCACTTTACGTCGCCAGCGCCTTCTTGGGCGTCATCAACATCATTACGAAAAGGGGGCAGCAATTACCCGGAATGACCGTGGCGGGCGAGGTCGCCGGTTACGGCACGTACCAAGGCCGCGTTCGCTACGGCCAAAAGTTCGATAATGGCTGGGAGGTGCTTCTTTCGAGCTCTTTCTATAATCCCCATGGGCACGATCATCTTTTCTTCAAGGAATTTGACGGTCCCGTCAACAACAACGGTGTTGCGGTGGACGCAGACGTTGATGAGTTCCACCAATTTTTTGCTGATGTTTCTTGGGATCCTTGTTGGCGAGGGATGCCTGGCAGGCTAACTTATCAGGAGTTGGCCATAACTGAAGCTCGTTTGATCAGGCGGGTTAGTCGGTGGGTTACACACCGAAATACTCCGGGCCTGCTGCGTCGCTTCCTTCGCGCGGAATATCAGAACTGTTATTCAACTCAACACAGGCCTATTTTGTGTGCTTTTCTGCACAGTCTCTGATCGCCGTACGGCCAGAACATGTATTGATCTGTATATCTAGCGGATTCGTCATGAAACGCTCCACGATCGAGTCGAGGGCGAAAGCCAGTCACGCCGCGTCCGCACCTACTTCTCCGCCCCCTCACATGCGAAAAAAGATGCAGTATCGCGCTCTTCTCGAAGCAGCGCCTGACGCCATCGTCGTCGTCAATCAGTCTGGCATCGTCGTCCTGGTCAACGCGCAGGCGGAGAGGCTTTTCGGCTATCGCCGGGACGAGCTGATTGGTCAACCCGCTGACATCCTAGTTTCCGAGCACTTCCGAGGTCAACATAACGAGCAGCATTCTCGCTTACTCGCCGCCCCTCCGGCACGGTCCACGGTGGTGGGCCTACAGCTTTTTGGTTTGCGCAAAGACGGCACCGAATTCCCCGCCGAGATCCGACTGAGCCCGCTGGACACGAAAGGGGGAGTGTGGGTTTCTAGTGCCATCCGCGATATCAGCGACAGGAGGCGCACGGAAGAAGACCTTCGGAGGTTAGCCTCGATCGTTGCCTGTTCCGATGATGCAATTGTGGGCAAAACCACCGAAGGAATCATCACCAGTTGGAACAGCGGCGCGCAGCACATCTTTGGATATTCACCAAAAGAAGCCATTGGGCGGTCCATCACGATGCTCGCTCCTGTTGATCGCCCGGAAGAAATTCCGCGCATGCTGGAATGTTTGAAGCGGGGTGAAGTCGTCGATCATTTCGAGACCGTTCGCCTAAGAAAAGACGGAAAAGAGGTCCAGATTGAACTCACTGTATCGCCAATCCGGGACGCTTTGGAGAGGATTGTGGGCGCCTCCACCATCGGCCGCGACATTTCTGTGCGCAAGGCAGCCGAAAAACATTTGGTCCAGATGGAGGCCAGGTACCGAGGCTTACTGGAAGCGGCTCCGGATGCGATGGTAGTGGTGAACCATGGCGGGGAGATCGTCCTCTTAAATGTTCAGGCGGAGAAGCAGTTCGGATACCGTCGTGACGAACTCGTAGGGCAGAAGGTGAAGAACATCATTCCGCGAGGCTTTGCGGAGCGACTGCTTATGCATGGGACCGGAACCCCCGGCGATCCAGTCGTCCCTCAAATGGGAACCGGCATCGAACTCCATGGACGGCGGAAGGATGGAAGCGAGTTTCCCATCGAGATCATGTTAAGTCCGCTCGATACCGTGGACGGGATTCTGATTACGGCGGCAATCCGCAATATTGCAGAACGCAAGCTACGTGAAAATGATCTGTCGCGCTTGGCCGCCGTCGTCGAATCATCGCAAGATGCCATCGTCAGTCTCACTTCCCTGGGCATCATTCGTACGTGGAATCGAGGCGCAGAGCGAATCTTCGGCTACTCGGCTGAGGAAGCTACCGGACGGTCGATTCTGTTCCTCTCTCCTCCCGACCGATCGGCGGAGGGCTCAACGCTGCTTGAAAGGGTCGCACGCGCCGACAGGATAGAACACTTTGAGACGATTCGCGTGAAAAAGGACGGAACGCAGATCCATGTTGCGCTCACCTTTTCACCGATCAAAGACTCGGATGGCCGAGTGGTCGGTGTTTCAAGCGTTGCTCGAGACGTCACCGAAAGCAAGCACATGGAAGCAATGCTTCGCCAGTCGCAGAAGATGGAGGCAGTGGGACAACTAGCAGGGGGCGTGGCCCACGATTTCAACAATTTACTGGGAGTCATCCTGGGCTACACCGGACTCATGCTGGATCGTCTGGGTTTGGATGACCCCCAGCGCAAGAGTATCGAAGAAATCCAGAAAGCAGGCGATCGTGCCGCCCTGCTGACGCGGCAGCTTCTCGCCTTCAGTCGCAAGCAGGTGCTTCAACCTAAGGTCATCGATCTCAATGCCGTTGTGGCTGGCGCGGAGAAGCTGCTTCAGCGGTTGATTGGCGAGAACATCGAGTTGCGCGCCGTGCTGAACCCCGAGCTGTGCCGCGTCAAAGCCGACCCTGGACAGATTGAACAAATCATCATGAATCTCGCAGTGAATGCCCGCGACGCGATGCCCTCAGGGGGCAAGCTCACCATTGAAACTTCGAATATGGAATTCGATGAAGCGTACACGGCCCAGCACCCTTCCACACGGACGGGACCGCACGTGATGCTCGCGGTAACCGACACCGGCTGTGGCATGGACGCGGAGACAAAAGCCCACATGTTCGAGCCCTTCTTTACGACCAAGGAGTTTGGCAAGGGCACAGGACTTGGCTTAAGTACGGTCTATGGAATCGTGAAACAGAGCGGAGGATCCGTTTGGGTTTACACCGAACCCGGGCTCGGTACGAGCTTCAAGATCTATCTCGCTTGCGTGGATGCAGTCCCTGAAATCGAACCGCCTAACGACAAAGTGATGAATGTAGTCGCGGGATCACAAACGATTTTGATTGTCGAAGATGACCCGGCTCTGCTCCAAGTCACCCACCGCTCCCTGGAAGAAGTCGGTTACGCAATCCTGGAGGCTCGGAGTTCAAAGGAAGCCATCGATATCTCTGAAAGTCACACTGGTCCGATTCATTTGATGGTGACCGATGTCGTTTTGCCGGGAATGAGTGGGGTTAAGTTGGCCGCTTACCTCTCAGCTCAGCGCCCAGAAATGAAGGTCCTCTACGTATCCGGTTACACCAACGACACCGTCTTCCACCACGGGGTTCTGGAACCTGGACTGGCGTTCTTGCAAAAGCCATTTTCTGCAAGAACACTGGCGCGGAGAGTGGGAGAAGTGCTCGCCATCACGTTGTCTTTCGTATGAGCGAGTCAAGAGGCAATGTGGCGGGTGCTGCTGGAGACAACGCCCGATGCCATCGTCAGGAGAACTCAAGAGGGGGACAAGGAGTTCCGTGAGTGAAACGCAAATGTTTGTGCTCGGCACTTGTCTGGAAATACCTCGGTTTCCGAGAGGCACACTCATTTACTGGGCCCCAATAAAGGATCGCGTGCTCGCGTCTGCAGCCCAAGCAATACAGGAATGAAAACAGGAATCGGCCAGAGCGCGCCGTAGTTACACGCCGACCCAGCCCCACAATTACCAATACTTAGAATCAAGGGTTTGGTCCGGAGATCAAATGGAAGAACGAAATCTCTCTCTCTGTAGGGCAGCTGCCTGTTGTAGAGCGAGTTGTCTAAGGCTATGTCGGCGAGCAGCAAGGGCCACGCTCTGTATGACAATTCTTGCTTCCGGAGCGCTTCCCGCGTCGCCGCAGCAGACTTCCGTGGATCTCACCAACCAAAGTATTGAAGATCTGATGAATATCCAGGTGACTTCCGTCTCAAGAACCGAAGAGACGCTTTCGCGTACCGCCGCGGCGGTATTTGTTATCTCGCCGGAAGACATACGTCGTTCCGGTGCGACGAATATTCCAGACCTGCTTCGCATGGTTCCGGGGATGGATGTTTCACAAATCAATGGCAATACATGGGCGATCAGCGCGCGCGGGTTCAACGGACGATTCAGCAACGAGTTGCTGGTGCTGGTGGACGGGCGCCCCGTGTACACGCAGACTTTCGGCGGCGTTTTCTGGGACGTTTTGGATCTCCCCTTGGAAGATATCCAGAGAATCGAAGTGATCCGTGGACCCGGGGGTTCCGTGTGGGGAGCAAACGCCGTTAACGGCGTCATTAATATCATTACGAAAGAATCCTCCGACACCCACGGGGGATTGGCGGTTAGTGGGGGGGGGAATATCGACCAGGGATTCGGAACCATCCAATACGGGGGCACGTTGGGCAAGGAGACGGACTATCGCGTTTTCACGAAATACCTCAACCAGGATCACTTACCCAATTCGGCCGGCCAGGATGGAGGCGACGGCTGGCATATGCTCCAGGTCGGGTTTCGCAGCGATAGCGCCCTATCTTCCAAAAACACGCTGATGCTTCAAGGGAACATTTACAGCGGTCGTGAGGGCACACCTTCCACTTATCTTCCGTCCGTTACGGCGCCTGCTCTGCTGAACAACGAACTGCTTGTGAACCTGACAGGCGGATTTATCCAAGGCGTGTGGGACCACAAATTGTCTCCTTACTCGGATACGACTCTTCAAATTTCCTACGATGCGTACCAACGCAACGATAGTCTACGCGAGGGTCGTAGCACGCTGGACCTTGACTTCCAGCACCACTTCAGCGGGTGGGCGCGGCAGAACATCGTATGGGGCCTGACCTACCGTTATTCAATGTCGCATTCCGACGGAAGTTTTACAGTAACCCTCGATCCCGCCAACCTGAATACTCAACTATTCAGCTCGTTTGTCCAAGACGAAATCGCAATTGTCCCCGACCGGCTCTTTCTCACGATAGGCACCAAACTAGAGCACAATTTCTACACTGGCTTCAACTTTATGCCAAGCGCCCGTGTGGCCTGGGCACTTAGCCCACACCACACGCTGTGGGCGGCCATCTCAAAGGCGGACCGAACGCCGAGCGCGCTAGATGCCTCCGTCCGTGCAAATCTCGGTGGATTTACCGGCCCAGGAGGTCTCCCCGTCTTAATAAGACTTACCGGCAATCCAAACGTTAAGAACGAAGCGTTGATTGCCTACGAAACGGGCTATCGAACGACGGTGCTCAAACAACTATCAATAGACCTAACCGCCTACTACAACAACTACACCGATCAGAACACAACCGAGCCGTCGGCGTTTTTTATGGAGGATACTCCACCGCCGCCGCATTTCGTCATGCCTCTCATTTCTGAAAACCTCATGCATGGAGAAACGCACGGAGTCGAGATCGCGGTGAACTGGCAAGCGACCCGCCGTTGGACCCTAAGTCCCGGATATGCTTTCGAAGAGATTCACATGCAGCTGGCTCCGGCGAGTCACGATACGACATCAGTCGGAGAAGCGGAGGGAAGTAGTCCGGAACACTCGGCACAGCTTCGGTCGCATTTGATTCTTTGGCACGACCTGAGCTGGGATACATCCGCGTATTTTGTCGGCCGCCTCACCAATCCTAGCGAGGCTTCTTACACGAGGCTGGACTCAGAGCTTACCTGGAACATCAGGGAACGCGCATCCCTGAGCTTCGTTGGCCAGAATCTCGCGAAGGACCTCCACGAAGAATTCGCCGATTTCACTCAAAGCGCAAGAAGCACGCAGGCAAAGCGCAGCGCGTACGCCAAGCTGAGTTGGCAATTCTGATCACGGAGCGGTGAATTTTGAATACTCCCGGCACATCGAGAAACGGTTCGCGAAGCTGGCCGCCGACTAGCCGGTCACAATGGGTTCGCCCAGCGCTGCCCTTCATCGCCGGATCCCTCGCAATTCTGGTTTCGTTGGCGGGATTTCCTTTCGCTCGCGGGCAGGCTGCTCCGAGTGAATATCAACTGAAAGCGGCGTTTCTTTTCAACTTCGCAAAGTTTATTGACTGGCCCCCTGGAAGTTTCACCGGACCTCAGTCTCCCTTCACGATTTGCGTTCTAGGACAGGACCCGTTCGGGCGCGTCCTGGATGACAGCCTACAGGGGAAGGCAATTGGGAATCAGCCTCTTACGATTCGACGATTGAAAGACAAGACAGAGGCACGGCGCTGCCAGATGGTTTTTGTCAGCTCCTCGGAAAGCGCGCACCTGGCCGAAATCCTCGAAAGCCTCCGAGGCGCCAGCGTATTGGTTGTAGGCGAGACAAGCGGCTTTGCGGCAGCGGGCGGAACCATCGAGTTTACGCTCGAAGACAACCGTGTGCGATTCACGATCAATACAGACGCCGCCGATCGAGCTGGGCTGATGCTCAGCTCGAAGCTGCTCGCATTGGCTAAGCTCGTACACGATGCAGGGCATTCCAAAGGAGTCTGAGATGCGTTCGCACCGGGGTTTATCGATCCGGCACAAGCTTCAAGGCATCGTCATGCTGACCTCTGGTGTAGCGCTGCTCGTAGCATCTGCGGCGTTCACGTTGTACGACCGATCCACATTCTTGAATGCAAAAGCGCAGGACCTTAATGCATCGGCAGAAATGGTTGGATCGAACAGTACCGCGGCGCTGAGTTTTGCTGACGTAAAATCAGCGCGGGAGATTCTAGCAGCCCTGCAGGCGAAACAGAATGTGGTCAATGCCTGCATTTACGATAAGGATGGCAAAGTCTTTGCGAAGTATAGCCGCGAGGCAACTGGCGAAGATTTCTCTCCTCCTCCGGCGCAGCTTCAGGTAACAACGATCATCGGACGGAATAATATGGTTCTGTTCCGGCCAATCACCCTGAATGGCGAATCCATCGGGACAATTTTCATCGAAGCAGATCTAGGGGATCTCCATGAACGCATGACCCGGTTTGTGGAGATAGCCTCCCTGGTATCGTTGGTTTCCCTGGCAATCGCGTTCTTGTTGTCTTCGCGGTTGCAGCGCTTGATCTCAGGCCCGATCCAGAGACTGGCAGACACTGCGTCGTTGGTGTCCGCGCGTGAAGACTACTCCGTCCGCGCGACGAAGAGCAGCGATGACGAAATCGGGATTCTCTTCGACCAGTTCAACGGAATGCTCGACCGAATTCAACAACGGGATGCCGCCTTACAGCAAGCACATAACGGGCTGGAGGCGCGGGTTCGTGAGCGAACCCGTGAATTGCAAAAGGAAGTTGGCGAACGGAAGCTCGCCGAACAAGCGCTCGAAGAAAGGAAAAGTTTCCTCAACTCTCTCATCGAAAATACGCCGATGGGCATCGTCGCAATAGATGCTCGCGGCACTGTGCAGATGTGCAATCGTGCGTTTGAAAACCTGTTTCTCTACCGCCAAAAGGATCTGATCGGCAAGGCGCTATTCGACGTGTTGTCGACGCCGGAACTCCGCACCGAAATGGATTCGAATCGGAGAAAGCTGGAGAGCGGGCTGCCCACCCATCTGGTCACGCAGCGGAGACGGAGCGATGGGAGCCTTGTTGACGTGGAAGCGTTCTCCGTACCTCTCCGGGCCGAGGGAAACTACACGGGCGCTGTGCTGCTCTATCAGGACATCACCGAACGCAAACGCGGGGAAGAAGCGCTGAAGCTGGCGAAAGAGACAGCCGAGGCAGCGAGCCGTGCGAAAAGCGAATTCCTAGCCAATATGAGTCACGAAATTCGGACGCCGATGAATGGAATCCTGGGCATGACAGAACTCGTTCTCGATACGGAGTTGGATGGCGAACAGAGAAACTATTTGAATTTGGCAAAGGTATCCGCTGATTCCTTGTTGTCTCTGATTAACGACATTCTAGATTATTCCAAGATCGAGGCCGGAAAACTGGGGATCGACGCAATTGACTTCAATTTGGGCGATAGCCTTGGCGACACGATGAAAACCCTAAGTCTCCGCGCACATCAGAAGGGATTGGAGCTGGCCTTTGAAATAAAGCCTGATGTTCCGGATGGACTCGTGGGAGATCCTGGGCGTTTGAGGCAAATTATCGTCAACTTGGTCGGCAATGCCGTCAAGTTCACCGAACAGGGTGAAGTGGTTCTGTACGTGGAAACAGAGTCGCGGACAAAGGATGACATTCACCTCCGCTTCACTGTTGCTGACACGGGCATTGGTGTTGCTCCTGAGAAACAAGCCGTAATCTTTGAGGCTTTCAACCAGGCTGACAGTTCGATGACGCGCAAGTACGGAGGAACCGGGCTGGGTCTGACGATTTCGTCAAGGCTTGTGGAATTGATGGGCGGACGAATTTGGGTCGAAAGCGAAGCCGGCCACGGGAGTCGATTCCATTTTGTCGTTCGCTTCGGTTTGCAGAAGGTTCCCACAAGAAACATTGTGCCCAGAGATCCATTGGCATTGCGCGACATGCGGGTTCTGATCGTGGACGACAATGCAACCAACCGGCAAATCTTGCTAAAGATGCTGGGGGCTTGGCACACGAAGCCGACGGCCGTAGAGAGTGGCGCGAGAGCGATGGTTACTTTGAGAGAGGCCGTGGGTTTGGGCAGAGAGTTCCCTCTCATTCTTATCGACGCTCAAATGCCCGAAATGGACGGATTTGCATTGGCTGAGGCCATCAAGCAAAATCCAGATTGGCGAACTGCTACCGTAATGATGTTAAGTTCCGCCGGGCAACGAGGGGACGCTATCCGCTGTCATGAGCTGGCCGTCGCCGCCTACCTGACCAAGCCCGTCCGCCAGGTAGAGCTACTAGATGCCATTCTAATTGCGCTCGGAACGCGCGCTGAAAACAAGATCTCGCCTGTCCTCGTTACTCGTCATACAGTGCGAGAGAGCCGAAATCGTCTCCACATTCTTCTTGTCGAGGACAATGCCGTAAATCAATTAGTCGCACTCCGATTACTGGAGAAGTGCGGACACACGGTCGGGGTAGCCGCAAACGGGAAGAAGGCACTGGAGGCCCTGGATAAGGAATCCTATGACGTCGTATTGATGGATGTGCAAATGCCAGAAATGAACGGTTGGGAGGCAACTCAAGCCATCAGGAAAAAGGAAATGACTACCGGCATGCACATCCCTATCGTCGCGATGACTGCCCATGCGATGAAGGGCGACGAAGAGCAGTGCCGCGCGGCTGGAATGGACGCATACCTAACAAAGCCAATCCACAGGAAGGAACTTATCTCCCTCTTGGAAGAAATCGGAGACCGCAGAGCCAACGTGCCCGGCGCCGTCTACCCATCCTTGAAAAAAACCACTAACGATGCCATCGATCTGGTAGGGGCTCTCGAACGGCTTGATGGGGACCGCAACCTATTTGATGAATTGACCCAAGTGTTCAAGCATGACTGCCCCAGAATTGTAGACGGGATGCGCCATGCCATCGCCATGCACGACGCAAAGAATCTAGAAGGTTTTGCACACACATTAAAAGGATCATCAGCCAGTCTGGGTGCTATCGCGGTCGCTCAAGCAGCCGGAGAGATAGAGAGATTAGCTCGGACCGGAAGCACGGAAAGTACTCACGACCAATTTGTGGTCCTTCAGGAAGAGCTTGACCGGCTGTTTTCTGAGATCGAAGTGCTGAACGAACGATAAAGCGTTATTTCTTACCACGTGAGGACGGCAGTGGCCGCATGCCGCCGAGGAGGTTTGTGAAATGGTTAGCGAAGGGACGTCCAAGAAGAAGGTTCTTATTGCGGAAGACGATCCCGTTTCCTGCCACCTTCTTAAGAACCTCCTCATTAAGTGGGACTACGATGTGACAATCGCCACCGATGGGATTCAGGCTTTGCGAATTCTCGAAAGTGAGGGTGCGCCGCGCTTGGCCGTGCTCGATTGGATGATGCCGGGCATGGAAGGTGTTCAGATTTGTGAGCGCATTCGCGAGCGCACGGACAGGCCGTATATCTATGTTCTCTTACTGACGGGGCGGACTGAGAAGCAGGACATCCTTCACGGACTCGAATTGGGCGCGGACGATTACCTGACGAAGCCCTTTGACGCTCAAGAGTTGCGTGCGCGCCTGCATGTGGGCCAGCGCATTCTGGACCTGCAGGATAGCCTTCTTGCTGCGCAGGGTCTTCTTCAGTTTCGGGCCACGCACGACACTCTGACTGGCGTCGCAAACCGTGGGGTTGCGCTTGATGCAGTTAGTCGCGAGCATGCGCGCTATGTGCGTGAGAAAGTCTCGTTTGGAATCATCATGGTTGATATCGATCACTTCAAACAAATCAATGACACGTATGGCCATCAGTGTGGGGACACCGTTTTGAAGGAAGCAGCGCGGCGAATGAGCGCTTGCGTTCGGTTATACGACACTGTCTGCCGTTACGGCGGTGAAGAATTTCTTATCGTTGTGGTTTCAGCCAACGAATCGATTTCGCTGGCGTTGGCCGAACGAATACGGGTGGCTATCGAATCTCAGCCATTTGCGACGGCCTCTGGTGACGTGCATCTGACGGCGAGCTTTGGCGTGGCCGTGAGTAGTAATGCGGGCCAGATGAATGCTGATGCGCTTCTTCAGCTTGCTGACGAAGCCCTCTACCTCGCGAAACACAAAGGCCGCAATCGATCGGAGCTCGCGGTATCGCCAGAGTTCACACATCCCAGCCGCGCGAGCGCCGACAAAGTTCCGATCGACTCCGGCCCGCGCTAGCTGGAACATCCCTACCGGTAGGTGGCCGCCCCACATTCCTGACGACTCAGAGCAGCCTAGAGCTCTTCGCTTTATCGTTGGCGGCCGTCGGACTCTCGTATATCCGTTCGAAAAGAATTGCACGCACGAGTTCCGGCAATGGTTGGACATTGTCGTCTGCCTCAAACACCCTTCGCAGTTTGTCGATTATCCAGCCAAGGTAAATAATAGAGGCCGTGAAGGGAATGGGACTATGAAGAGACACCTGCGGATTGAGGCATATGAGAAGAAGATCGCGCAGGCCAGGAAGGAGTTTGAGCTCTAGGAGAGTGCTGGACAAAATCCGAATGGGCTCGTAGCGAAACTGGAGTCTCGGATTTCAACATCTGAATCGACGATCAATGAATTGAAGGCCGCTCAGCCTAAAAGTCAGTGGAAATAAGCAGAGTGATGATGTGTCGTATGAGTGAACAAACTAATGAATGGTGTACCAAAGTGAACATACCTTCTCACTTGATTGGAATAACTTTGCTTTGGAATGGGATGAACAGGTTCGGGAGCCATTCAACGAAAGGGACTGGCTCCCGTAATCTGAAACGACCTCCATATGCCTGCACTCTCACGAGACCGCGCCAAGCAACCTGAGCTAGTCCCTCGATCGAGTGGACGGCCAGGCAGAGGGCGACCCTTGCGCGTTCTGTTTGTTCATAGCGACGCTGTTGACGTAAAGCGGTGCGTCCGGGAGCTCAGCGCAGCAAATTTCAAGGTAAGCGCCGATGTGGCTCCGGGTTCCGAGCAGTTTGCCAAACGCTTGAGTTCAAAGCTCTACGACGTTGTTTTGTCCGAGTATCCTACCCCCGGATGGCAGGGAACGCCGGCCTTCGAGCTCCTGCACCAGATGGATAACCCGGTTCCTCTTATCTTTGTGACCGGCCAACTGCCACTGGAAACCGTGGCGGAGCTCATTACAAACGGCGCTGTCGATTGTATTGAGATGGAACACGTCGGCCACCTTCCGGTGGCCGTTCGTCGGGCGCTTAGCGAGAATAACCTGCGCGCGGAGCGCGATCGTGCCGAGAAACATTTGCGGCATTCAGAGGCGCATTACCGCGCCTTGGTAGGAAATCTGAGCTACGGCATATGTCGCTGCAGCGCCGACGGCAAGTTTTTGGATGTCAATCAGACCCTCGTCACAATGCTTGGCTATGCTTCAAGGGAGGAACTCCTGGAGGTCAACCTTGCAAGTGACATCATCTCTGACCCTCGCAAGCGGGAGCAGCTGTTGGGTCACTCCGGCCAGGAACTGCAGGTAGATCCTATAGAAATTGACTGGAAGCGCAGGGACGGCACGGATTTGAAGGTTCGGCTCAGCGGGCGGGAAGTCAGCAGCGCCGAGGGCGAGATGGAAGGTTACGAGGTTATAGCCGAAGACGTCACCAAGCAGCGCAAGCTGGAAGATCATCTGCGTCAGCAGGCGTCCAAGGATCCCCTGACTGGTCTGGCCAACTACCGCCATCTGGTAGACGTGCTCGACAGCGAGATTAAGCGATCCGAGCGCACGAAACGAGAGTTCGCCCTGTTGTTATTCGACCTGGACGGACTAAAACAAATTAACGACCGCTATGGACATCTGACCGGCAGTCAGGCGCTTTGCCGGTTGGCTGACGTCCTGTGTATCAGTTGTCGGGACATAGATACTGCCGCGCGTTTCGGCGGGGATGAGTTCGCGCTCGTGCTGCCGGAGACAAATGGAAGTTCGGCCAAACTGGTGGCCCACCGCATCTGCGAGAGCCTTGCAAAAGATGGCAGGGAACCAAAGCTATCAGTCAGCGTGGGTGTTGCCCTCTACCCCGTAGACGGCGAGAAACTCGACACCCTTCTGGGCGCAGCAGATGTGGCATTGTATTTGATGAAAGGCAGAATACGCAGCCATGACAAGAGAACCCAAGCGGAGGGTCACGGAGCTCCCTGATAACGCAACGGCGGTGGGGCGTGAGGGTTTGTCCCCAACAGTTGTCCATGTGTCCGGATTTGAACAGACCGTCCATCCCGTCAGCGCCACAAAGAATCAGTGTTCCGTTGAAGTTTAGAGGGCGACCGACATGATCACTGAGCGAACTAGAATTGGTTCGCAAACGTACTCTGGCGGGTTCGGTAAATCGGTGGTGTTGCTCATCGCAATCCGTCAACGCCAGGTCTCCCTGCTGCCAGGATGCGGGACATTGTGCAGCGGCAATCCACGCCCATAATCACCATGTTCGGCTCCTTTCTCCCGAACCTTTGGTCGTCGACAAACCAAAGTCTACCCGGGTCCAGGGAGCCGCCATTGTTATGAAATCAAGTCGTTTCCAAGTTCCCCACCTGTCCGGTTACCACGAAATCTTTGCGGGGAACATCAGGACCGTTGCTAGAGACGACACAGGGCGGAATTGTGTGTTTTTCTGTACAGTCCCTGATCCCCTCGCGGCTAGAACAAGCATTACCGAGTCCTCCTGGGTGGCAACAGTGTCAAAAATCGCGGGTGCGCCACAAGGCCGCATATCGGGACTCATGCATTCGAGGTTGAGAATCCTTCGAGTCGCGGAGGAAGAGGATCAGAGATGAAAACCAAGACTTCGAAAAGGTATTTGTGTCACCCCTTAATAGCGTCAATGCGGAAGACCTTTGCGATTTTCACTCCAGCTACTTCTCTCCGGCGACGTGTCTTGTATAGCTTCGCCATAGTGAGACTAGTTCTCGCCCCAGTTATTTTATTGGCGGTTTACTACCTATTCCAAATGGGCTGGATCGTCGATCGAATTGTCAACGTGGACGCTCCGGCGGCTACTCTGGCGCAACAGGCTTCCATTCAAATGCTAGAGGCACGACGCGCCGAACGAAACTATTCCCTGCTTCGAGATACAGCATACGTCAACACGAATCACGATCTGCTTGCTGAGGTAAGAAATACTTTAGTCGAGATCCGTAACCTCGAACCGGGAGAAGAAGCCACGACCCAACAAGTCTTGGATGCGACACAGCTTTACCAGGAGCAGTTTTCAGACGAGGTCGCGGCGATGGGGCAACCAGGCGACGCTCCTCGCGAGCGAATTGAGGCCGTTGTCAACAATTACGAAACGGATTTAAATGCCATGGTGCAAAAGGACAGCCGCAAGAGCCGGGACAAGCTCCTCGAGGAACTTCGCACGCGGGCTGATTCGTTCGACGCCGAAATCACAAACACAGTGGAGATGGGCGATCCCACGTTCCGCCGATACGCCAGCGAGATCGGAGGATCGAGTCAGCAGGTGTTTGACCTTACATCAGGATTGGAAGCACGAATTTGGCAACGGGTACAAGATGATCACGGGAGGGCTCGAAGGATTCTTCATCGTGCCGAGTGGGTGTTGAGCATTGTTTCGGCGGCGGTCATCCTGCTCAGTGTTTGGATTACTTTCGCGCTGCCGCGCGAAATAGTCAAACCACTAATTAGCCTTAAGAATGCCGTCGATGATGCAGCTTCTGGAGATTATCAGATCGACTTTGAGTTGGAGGGAAAAGGGGAACTTGTGGACTTGGCGAAGAGCGTATGCAACTTGATCTCACACGTCGCACAGGCGCGTCAGACTGAAGCTGCTCTAGCGGTCCCTGGACAAGATAGAAACTGATTACGCACTCGAAATCAATGAAACCGTGCCGGGAAGCTCGAGTTCGATCGCCGAACGGTTCTTCGGGTTAACTCTTCCGCCACACTGACAGCTTCGACGAAGGCGCGAAATTATCGAGGCTACGCGGGTCGCATCTCGGCGATATGCAACATGTGAAAATGCGGCGACGGCGACTTTCAATTATTCGACCTAAGTCCTGAGTAGTCGGATTACGGGACATTTGAAGTGACGCTTCGTTTTTTTGGTAAGCGCGTTTGCCAAGTAGGGGTGAGTGAGGCGCCTTTGCTTCAAGGGTCCTGCTGGCGACGCTGAGCCGAACAAGTCTATTAACCGATGGGTAGTAACTCATAAGAATGGTGTATCACAGGGAACATACACAGTTCCTCTATCTGAATAACGTTGTACGAGAGAGCGGCATGGGGGTCGTGTTCGTTAATCCTCCTCCAGATCAGTTGGACGTTCTCGAGTTCTAGCTTGCCGAGTTTTCAGCAGCGTCTCTCTCACAGCTCGTGAAAAACTGATAATGACTGAAATTCGCAACCTTCTTCTGATTGACGAAAACCCCGCTCATGCCGAGTCTTTTCAAGAAGCTCTGCTCAACGCCAAGGATGGGCCATTTCTAGGTGAATGGGTTCAGACGCTCTCTCAAAGCGTAGAACGGCTGCACGAGAGAACAACATGGGCGATATTTGCGAGTCTCTCCCTACCTGATAGCCAGGGGCTCGACACGATCGATAAACTCCTGCAGGTGGCGCCGGGTGTACCGATCTTGGTCATCGGTGGCGCTGAGGACGAAGACCTTTCCACGGAGGCTTTGCGGCGCGGAGCGAAGGACTATGTGCTAAACGGTCATATCGGCACGTACTCATTCGGCCGCGCCATACGCCACATCGCAGAGCGAAAGGCCGCGGAAGAACAATTGTTCACAGAAACGGAACGCGCCTCGGTTACGCTCAACTCCATTGGGGACGCTGTACTCAGCTCTGACGTCGTGGGGAATGTCACCTACCTCAATGTAGTAGCGGAGAAGATGACCGGTTGGACATGTGCAGAGGCGTGTGGTAGCCCTCTGGACAAAATCTTTCACATTATCGACGGCGTGACTCGAAAACCGTCTCCGAATCCCATGGAACGTGCAATGCAGGAAAACAAGACCGTGAAACTAACCCCGAACTGTATTCTCATCCGGCGCGACGGTAGTGAATCTTCCATTGAAGATTCTGCGGCACCGATCCATGACCGGTCAGGGATGATTACGGGAGCCGTAATCGTTTTCCATGACGTGACCGCATCGAGGGCCATGACACAAGAGATGTCCCATTTGGCCCAACACGATATCTTGACCGATCTGCCTAACCGGCTGTTGTTGAAAGATCGAATTAGTCAGGCGATTGTAGCATCTCGTCGTAATCACACCAAAGTCGCAGTGCTGTTCGTGGATTTGGATGGCTTCAAGGATATCAACGATTCGCTGGGGCATGCTGTTGGCGACACCGTACTTCAATCGGTCGCGAAGCGGTTGGCACGCTGTGTGCGTAGCTCCGACACGGTAAGCCGTCAGGGTGGAGATGAATTTGTGGTGCTTCTTTCGGAAATCAAGCAGCCATCAGACGCCGCTATCACAGCAAGAAAGATCCTAACTGCAGTAACTGCATCCCACAACTTTGAGAAGCAGGATCTGCAACTCACGGCAAGCATAGGCGTCAGTACCTACCCAGAAGACGGTCAGGATGCGGAAATCTTGATGAAAAGTGCGGATACCGCCATGTATGAAAGCAAGAAAAGAGGTCACAACAACTACCAGTTCTTTAAGCCGGATATGAACACCCGAACCATCGAGCGTCAAACGATCGAAGCCGACCTCCGCGGTGCTCTAAAGCGTCAGGAATTTGTGTTGCATTACCAGCCAAAGATAAACCTTCTGACAGGAAAGATTACGGGTGCCGAGGCGCTGGTACGCTGGCTACATCCAGTTCGCCGCTTGGTGCCACCCTTGCAATTCATACCTATCGCTGAAGAGTCTGGCCTTATTCTGTTCATCGGCCAATGGGTGCTAAGAGAAGCATGCAAGCAAGCGCAAGACTGGATTGACGCCGGTATGCATCCGACTCCCGTGGCCGTTAACGTATCCGCGTTGGAGTTCCGAAGTGAGGGTTTTCTTGAAAGCCTTCGCGCTATTCTGAAGGACACTCGTTTGGATCCGCGCTATCTAGAACTCGAACTGACGGAGAGTGTGCTTATGCAGCACGCCGAATCTTCCGCGTCAGTGCTCGGCGAGCTCAAATCCATAGGGGTGCGCCTGGCGGTAGACGACTTCGGCACAGGGTATTCAAGTTTGAGCTATCTGAAAAGGTTTCCGATTGATTCCTTGAAGATCGACCAATCTTTCGTGCGCGACATCGCCACAGATACGGACGACGCTACAATCGTCAGCGCGGTGATCACCATGGCTAAGAGTCTCAGGCAGTGCGTGATCGCCGAAGGCGTGGAAACAGAAGAACAGATAAGATTCCTCCAGTCACATGCCTGCGACGAGGCGCAAGGTTACTATTTCAGTAAGCCCATCATCGCCCACCAGTTCGCGAAGCTACTCGAAACAGGCACAACGCCATTGCCACTCAAGCTACCGTCAGTGTCCCTTCGTGATTTCGCGAGACAGTCTCCATTTTAGCTTTTGTTTTTGCGCGAATTGGCGGCGATTGTCAACTCCCGATAAACGCGGCAACCGGACACCTGGGGTACTCGAAAAAACCTGTCCAGCAATCCGACTGATCAGGCGTCAGCGGCGAGAACGACGCAGCAACATCTTTTCCACGGCGGGCTGTTTTTTCGGTGCGGTAACACGGACGTAATCGCGGTCTTGCGCTTATCTCACGGTCAGTCCCCCCAACCACTTCTGCAATAGTATTTGCTGCGCCGCCTTCATGTTGCCAAAACTTACCCCGAACCCCATCGACGGCTCAGAACGAGCGACCACTCCACCAGCCATAAAGGTTGTTCCTCCATACTTGAGCTGAAGTTGGATCTCAGTTCCCGGCGGAAGCGAAAACGTCGTATTCATAAAACAGCCGACCAGACTCACATCCGACGTTCGTGCCTTCAGACACCCATGGGACAATGGACTCACTATCTCGGCGTCAGCAACGAGCTGGTAGCGTGGGGCTCGGCGTCGTTCATTACCCATTACAAATCACCGTAGAGGCAAGTTTAACACCGGAGCCCGAGGGAAACATCGAATGCGTCGGCATTGGATTCTTGGAAGCTTTTCAATTCTCGTGGAACGATAGTCCTCCAGCGTTTGTTAGGAGCCCCGGAAAAAGACCACGCCCCAGCGGACCCATCAATATCTGCTGCCTTTCTAGCATGCTCGACCACATCCCTGAAATTCAGCAGAGGCGTCTAAACCCCCGGCAGCTCCCGTCTCTCGAGCTCTTGATCGTCGATAAACCAAGGTCTACCCGGGTCGAAGGAGCCGGGATTGTTATGAAATGATGTCGGCTGAACGGCTCAGAAATCCTGTCCAGTTCTGACCAATGCCTTGACTGATACCTAATTAGTGGGAATCATACTGATTTCAGGTGCGTGACTCGTCTGAAAAGGCTTCGATGGGAAGTTCGAACAGAACCGCAGACTTCAGATGCGTCTACTGTGGGAGCAAGAGAGTCCGCAGGTCTCGGCGACGTGGTTTTGTGGAACGCGTCTTCCTACGATTTTTTACGTTGCGTCCTTTCCACCTGTATTGACTGCTATAAACGCTTTTATAGTCGTCCGCAGCCCATCGATGTTCAGCAGCAGGAGTCTCACTTGATCGCCGATCGCCCAAAGCAGCTGCGGGATCAGCCAAGCCTGGAACCAAAGATTCCGATGAACTTTAGGCAAGTTGAAAGAAGGGTCTTCAGCCGCCTCAGCTGCCAGATCCCGGCGCGAATTGTGGTCGGCTCGGGATCTTTTATAGCCGGCGTAGTGAGCGGCATCAGCTTGAATGGCTGCTTCATTGAGACTCCGAACACCGTTCCAATCGGAAGCGAGATTGAGCTTTCTCTGGAACTTAAAGAGGAGACCCGCAGTCGAGCACTGATCCGAACGTCGCTTCCGGCCGCAGGTCTAGGAGTCGAATTCACCCTCATGACTACGCCAAACTTTCGCAGGCTTCAGAGCATTTTGAAGAACTCAGTCCGACTTGATTCAAACTTTTGACCGCCACGTTCCCTTAGGCCATCAGTGCTCTACTTGTGCGATTTAAGCGTTTGTCGGGACTTTGTTTTATTCGGCGTATCAATCTAGAAGTCCCTCGACGAAACCTACAGGTGGATCACTTCGAGGCGTAGAAGCGGTAGTCTGCGGAGTACGACACGCGGACTTCCTGGCCGACGTGCGAAGCGTCGCACCCGGATTCCGGTGCTTTGCCACCCTTGGTGTTGAGGCGCTGAATTGTTGTGACGCGAGAGAGCACGCCGCTTCCATCATGGCTAAGGATCGTGACGAGAAGCCATGGAATGGAATTGGCGTCCGGCGAAGGCGAATTGGCAACGGCCTTGCCGGTGACACGGCTGCCGTCGTTCGCTTCCCAAGAAGGTCCGGCGAAATGCTTGCCGAACAGTTTGCCGTTTTTGTCGAAGAGCTGGGCATCGGGAGCCTTCAGCGTCCAAGCGAATTGCGCGGCGTCACCCTTGCAGATGTAGACCTGGTCGCCCTTCGCGTGGACCTGAAGAAGTAGCTGTTGATTGCCAGGCGGTCGGAGTTGCTGAGGGACATCCTGTGCGGCGACCGAGAACGAAAAACCGGCACTCGCGACGAGGAGTGTAGCGAATGCCAATCCACGCATGCGGTTGCGCATGGAACGATTCCTCCCGTGAAGGAACAACTTGGTTTCGAACGGCAATATAACTCATCTCGCCTCGTCTGATGAAACAGAACAGCTAACGAGTAGTCAGGTGGTTGACATCTGAAGCGCAATTGTCGCAAGCGATCCCGCTTCTCCGGTTAGCACGTTAGTCAGGAATCCCCACTTCTTGCAGGACCGCCCGAAGGATGTCGCCGTAGGTTTCCGTGAGCCTTTTCTTGCACAGACGGGTGGGGACCCGAACGAACAAACGTCTATTCTCAGCTCCTTTCAGCCTGGTTGGGCGAAACCAGGCTGCGAAGTCGTGCGAATTGACACGGCGTTTGGCGTGTTGGAGAACTCTCGCCAAGTTGCTCATAGAACGAACCGCCCCTCAGGCGGCGCCAGAAAGAAAATATACTGACAGCGAAGGAAAGTCTGATCGGAACTGCACAACATAGAAGAATTGATCAGGAACCCAGATATTTCGGAATACTCGCAGTTAGCTCCCACAATCGGCAGGTCCAAATGGGCTTCGGACTTGCCATGACCGCACTCCACTAGCTCCCTGATAAGCTTTCGCTCGATACTTTTCGGTAGGTACCAAAGCCGCTCTACTCGACATCCTCTTCCCTATGTTTCGCGGCGCAAAAGCCTTCCTCGCTTGGTCTTCCCACGTGCGCGGCTTACCCGAATACTATTGGAATCGCGCTCAGGGTAGATCTGTTGTTTGCTTCTGGAAAACCGGTCCTGCGACATTCCCCACAGTAGGACGATGTTTTGACGCTGGAAACTGACGAGCTGCCGCATTTTCGGTCCAATCCATTCTCCTGCGCCACTCCCACGAATTTCTCCGACAGAGACTCACACCGCGGGGGGAGACAAAAACATTGACAACAAATTCACATAAGGTAACGGCGTTGATTCCGAAACAAGCGAGGTTCGCTACTCTCGCAACCACGAAGACTCTCGCTGTCGAAGTCAGCAAGGTGCAAGCGCAGATGGACAGATTTCCGTTGTATAATCCAACCGAATTACAGCTTGGTTAGGAGATCCATGACTCCGGACACGACTTCCGCGGTTTGGGTACCTGTATGTTGTGGGCGCGTGATGCGCTGCAACATGTTCAGGCTGCCGGATGGCGGGGCGTACGCAGCGCTCGTGTGCACGATCTGCAACAAGAACATTACGCTTGAACAGGAGCCGCTCGCCGCCGATAACTACGGGGAGGGCTCGAATGTGCTAAGCCTGCTCGGGTCGCCTAAGCCGCCGACGACAGATAGACGAAAATCAGCTAGAGACGTCAGTTTAGACGAACCAACGCTTTGACCCCGATGGTGGCTCCCTAGACTGCATACCTGCCGATGATTGGCCATACCATCTCCCGGTACCGCATTATTGAGAAACTTGGCGCGGGCGGAATGGGCGTAGTCTACAAGGCCCGGGATATTCGGCTTGATCGCAATGTAGCTCTGAAATTCCTGCCCGAAAATCTGGCGCACGATACACAGGCGCTCGATCGCTTTCGGCGCGAAGCGCATGCGGCGTCTGCTCTCAATCATCCGGGCATTTGCACGATCTATGATATCGGCGAGCAGGCCGGTCGGCCGTTCATCGCAATGGAGTTCATCGACGGCGAAACCTTGCGCAAACACATTGATGGGAAACCGCTGGTCGTTGAGGAAGTGCTGGATCTCGGAATTCAGATTGCGGACGCTCTCGATGCGGCGCATGCGCAAGGCATCGTCCATCGCGACATCAAGCCCGCCAATATCTTCGTGACGAAGCGCGGACTGGCGAAGGTGCTGGATTTCGGGCTCGCGAAATTGGTTCCCAAAGGTATCGCGGGCGGCGACGCGAATTCTTCTCGTGCGGAGCAGCCAGAGTCGGTTTCCATCGTTGGAATCATCAGCGGGACTCCTTCCTACATGTCCCCCGAACAGATCCGTGGAGACGACTTGGACGCCCGCACTGACATTTTTTCTCTCGGCCTCCTGCTTTTCGAAATGGCCACGGGACGACAAGCATTCGGTGGCGCTACGGGCGGCATGATAATCGAAGCCATTCTCACCAGGCCACCTGAGCCTATGCGCAACGCGAATTCTGAAGTCCCACCGCGGCTCGAAGAGATCATCAGTAAATCACTCAATAAGGATAGGGAACAGCGGTACCAGACTGCGACCGAGGTTTGCGCGGCTTTGAAGCACCTTAAGCGGAGTCTTGACTCGGGTCAGAGCGTAGCGATGGCGCCGCCCTTGCCGCCTGCTAGTCCCAACAAGTGGATCATGTGGGCCGGCGGCGCTGTCGTACTTCTTGCGCTTGCGATGGGAGTTTGGCTTTTCAATGCGCGAGGGGCCCACGCTTTGAACCAAACGGACACCGTTGTTCTGGCCGATTTCAGCAACAAGACTGGCGACGCGGTGTTCGACGGTACGCTCCAGCAAGGCCTCGCAGTGCAGCTCGAACAATCTCCTTTCTTGAGCCTCGTTTCCGACGAGCGCATCCAGAAGACCCTTCAACTAATGGGCCACGCACGCGACGCGAAACTCACGCCCGAAATTGCTCGCGACCTATGCGAGCGCGTGGGGAGTAAGGCTTACCTGAGTGGTTCGATTTCGAGCTTGGGCAACGATTATGTGATCGGGATCAATGCCGTAAATTGTCAGACCGGGGACTACGTCGCGCAAGAGCAGGTGACGGCCGATAGCAAAGAGCACGTTCTTAAAGCGTTGGGCGAGGCTTCAACAAAATTGCGGGAGAAACTGGGCGAGTCTCTCCAGACGGTGCAGAAGCTGGACACGCCGATCGAG
>Ga0224550_1000059_pt1 | contig 23792 bp, 20 predicted proteins | sample 714P31014metaG_FD_179905 | JGI IMG/M metagenome (GOLD analysis project Ga0224550, IMG submission 179905) | Peat soil microbial communities from Stordalen Mire, Sweden - 717 P3 10-14 | ecosystem: Environmental > Terrestrial > Soil > Wetlands > Peat | place: Sweden: Norrbotten County, Stordalen...
TACAGTCAGGTAGCCAAGGCGATCGGCAAGCCGCGCGCCACTCGCGCTGTGGCGCGTGCCTGCGCCACGAATCCCGTCGCGGTTGCGATTCCGTGTCATCGCGTGGTCCGCGAAGATGGCAACGTCAGCGGCTATCGCTGGGGCGTGGAGCGCAAGAAAACCCTGCTGGAGATGGAGCAACAAGGGCTCTGACCGCGCTCCCGATACCGCCGCAGCCCACACGTAGCCGGTCTCCCGTCCCACTCCGTAGCGCCCACAGAGCTCACTCATCGTGCGCTCATCCTGTTCATACTCTGAAGATAAACCGCGCTTTCTCGTCCATGACACTGCTCGCTTTGCAGGGCGTGTCGCGCCTCTACACGCCTGCGAAAATCTACGAAAGTGTCAGGAATGCCCCGGTCTGTCTTTGTCAGGGATGCGCCCGGTCTGTACCCGTTGGAGGCTGCCCCCCTCCCCCCCATTTTCTAAAATATCTGGACTCAACACCTTAGCGGGAAATTCCCCGCAAAGTACTGATGTCAAATCACTTAAATATTAAGCTCTTTAGAACCAATGACTTAGTGGCGAGCCGAGTTGGCTTGTGCCAACCGTCACGGCCTCAACCATTGTCGGTTGATGGGCCTGTGGATAACAAGGTTGGATGTCACGTGGTCTTGCGCTGGACCTGTGGAAAACCTGCGGCGGCGGTATCGCCCACTTCTCGCAAAGGACGCGAGAAATGGGGCACCCGGCTAAGATGATGAAAGGTGAGAACATGGCGAACCTCGACTGGTCCAAGTGTCCCGCCGTGGGGGAGCGTTCCCGGCAAGCGCAGTGGCGCGTGGGTGTTTAAGGACACTCGCATGCCGGTTTCCACCGTTTTTGAGAACCTCGAATCCGGCGCAAGTGTCGAAGAAATCATGGAGTGGTTCGGCGTGACGCGGGAACAAATTGTTGCCGTGCTCGACTTTGCGGCCCGCAGTCTTGACGCCCCGCCGCCCGCCAGCCATTCGCCGGTTTCCGCCGATGCACATTCTCTTTGATCAAGACACGCCCGCGCCGCTTGGGCTTGACGCTCCAAAAGATTATGATGGAAAGCGAAGGGAGAACTGGCCATGCAGGTCAACCTGCCCCCCGATCTTGAAACGTTAGTCAACAAACGGCTTTCCAGCGGCGGTTATAGTAGCGTCGAAGATGTCTTCCGCCGGGCTCTTGAAGCTCAGGACGCCGAGGAAAGCTGGACCGACGAAGAACGCCGCGCCTTGACGGCTCACATCGAAGAAGGATTTCTACAGGCCGAGCGCGGCGAACTGATTGACGGGGACCAGGCCCGGCGTGAAATTCAGGGGATGAAAGACGACTGGCATCAAGAGCGCGCGTCTAAACGATGAGCGTTTATGCTCTTACGCCGCTTGCCAAAGCCGATATTTTCGAGATCTGGTCTTACATTGCCGAGGGCAGCGAGAAAGCCGCTGATCGCGTCGAACAAGCGATCTATGACGAGTGTGCGTTTGTTGCCGAGGCTCCCATGCGCGGCCACTCCCGTTCCGACCTCACGAGCCGTTCGCTGCGTTTCTGGACGCTGACGCGTTATCCCAACTACACCGTTGTCTACCGGCCCGGGACGTCTCCTCTTCAGGTTGTCGCCGTTCTGCACGGGAAGAGAAATCTGCGGCGTGTGCTGAAGGAGCGGCAGTGAGCGTTCGCGAGATGGTGTTGCTTAGAGTGGCAGGGATCGGCCGCGCCTTGCCCACTTCTCGCAAAGAACGAGAGAAATGGGGCACCCCGATCCTCGCCGCCTAGCGCTAGATGTGGGCCACAGGGCGGGGATCAACTGCGCCTCGCCCACTCTTAGGAAGGGTGGGCGAGGTGAGGCTCCGTGCTCGATGGTGTTTCTTCCGTGCCTACGGCAAGGTGTCACAGTATGCTATACACGCCTCGTTTTCTAGGTCACAAGCGTTTATGCATGACTGGTCATCACCGCATTTTTCAAGGCATTTCGGGGCTGCCTCTGCACAAAGAGCGAGGCAGGTTTCCCTCTCATCTGCGTGGGCCTTGGTCGGGACCCGCAGGTAAATGAGCGTTCCCGTCAGCACAAAAAGCAGCAACAGCCTTTTTGCCAGTTTATTTTGTGAGATCACCTTCATGGTTCTTCTCCTTAACCTCTAACCGTTTGTCCGGTCAGAACTTGTTTTGAAGGAAGGCGACGCAATTACCGCAAGCTAGCAATGACCTCTCCCTCTCGCTCGGGTTCTAACTTACCGACCCAGGCTTTGCGTATCTTTCCTTTTGCATCAACCAGCAGCACGGTCGGAGTGCCGGTCGCATCAACCGAATCCAACGGGCCCTGGAGAACCTCCGGTACCGATATGCCCAGGCCATCCAGATATGTACGGCTTACCGCAGGGGCTTGGGGCAGAACCGCTATGACCTGAATTCCCCGGTCAGCGACGTCCATCAGTAGCTTCTTGTAAAACCCAGCACTCTCACTACAGAAATGGCATGTTGTGCTGAGAGCCAGTACTAGGTTGCGCTCAGACTTTGACCAATCCACGCCAGGGAGTGCGACTTTCGCACCAATTTCCGGTCTTGAGTTTCGGGCGTTGGCACGACCGCTCCAAAGCCGCTGCCCGGCCAAGACCGTGACCGTAATGAAGGCACACAGGATTGCAATATTCACAGCGATTTCAAGACGCTTCGTCCACATGTTCATCGCGGGCACTCCTCTTGCGTATCTGCTCTGCGTAACAATCGCGCACAGTTTAACTTCGTCGTGGACCGGGCCTTGCATGGAGAACCAGATATTTACGAAAATGGAACGGTCGCTCCGCAAGCGTCTTGGGTGGCTCCCAGTCGAGATGTGTGATGGCTACGTCGGTTGGCTAAATGCAGGCTTTCGTGTTCGGTTTCCGTAACAAATGATCTCGTGTTGCGATCTTCTCCAATAGGGGAATTTCCTTCCCTATGAGAGTAAACGGGGCCGGCCCTCGTGACTCCGAACAACTAGCCAGTTCACGAATGCCAGCGCGATCGTCGCGATCAGGATCAGGGACTGGCCGAAATCCACGCGGGTTATCAGGATCACGCACAGGATCACGCCTAACACCGCGAAGAAATTTCCTGCGGGCAGGTGGAACATTGCGTTTGCGCCTTCCGGCTGCTTGCGGCGCAGGATGGGCAGGGCTGCGCAGCCTACGCCGTAGTAGAGGAGGCGGGCTACGGCGGAAAGGGTTACGTTCCATTTGAAGTCGCCGAGCAGGGCTAATCCCCAGACCATGGCCGCGAAGACGAAGATCGAGACATAGGGCGTGTGAAAGCGGCGATGGACCGTGGCGAAGGCTTTGGGGAAATCCCCTTGCTCGGCTAGGGCGAAGGGAACGCGGGGCATGGCGAGAATTTTTGCGCTGAGATATCCGTAGAAAGAGATCAGCGCGCCGATGGCGACCAGCGCGGCGCCTACGGGACCAACCGCGAGGCGCGCCACGTCGGCCAGAGGGCGCTGGCTGTGCGCGGCGTCGGGCAGGACTCCGACGACGACCCACTGAATGAGCGCGTAGATCACGGTGCAGGCCGCGAGCGCGGTGAAGAGCGCGAAGGGAGCGTCGCGGCGAGGATTTTTCGCTTCGCTCATGGGCGCGAGCGCGGTTTCGAATCCGCCGTAGGCGAAGACCAGGAGCAGCATGGCTTTCAGCCACTGACTGGTGCTGGGGGACGCGATGGGTGCGGTCGCGATGTTCCAGTGGTGCTGCTGAAGCACGAACAGGCCCAGAACGATTACGGCGAACAGCGGCACGAGCTTGGCCGCGGTGAACAGGTTGCTGACTTGCGTTCCAGCGCGCACGCCGCGAATGTTGATCAAAGTTAGAAAGCCGACCAGCACGGTGAGAATAATGGCACGGGGCAGAGGATCTTTGGCGTGGGGAAAGAACTCGCCCAGATAAATCACAAACAGGTTGGCGTTGGCGGCGGGCGCGGCTACTTGTCCAAGCCAGAGCATCCAGGCGGTTTGGATTCCCATGAGGCGTCCGAAGGCGACGCGAGCGTAGAGATAGGGACCACCAGCCTGCTGAAAGCGCGAGGCGACTTCAGCGAAGCAGCCGATGATGACGCACATGCCAGCGCCGGCTGCGAGGACAGCGTAAGGGCTGTAGTTGCCGATGAGAGCGGCGACGGTTGAGGGCAAGCCGAAGACGCCACTGCCGATGATGGAGTTCACCACCAGCGCGACCAGGCTCCAGCGGCCGATGGCGCGGAGCAGTTGCTGGCCGTTTCCAGGTTGTGAGGCTTCAGTCATCGTGCGTTTTTATCACAAAAGCGCCAATCCTGAGCAGCCAGGGTGGTGCAACATTGGAGCATGTGACCTTGGAGCAAGAGACCGCTGCACTGTTGGCTGCGGTCGAAAATCAGGCGCAAAGAATCAACGCCGCGGTGCGAGATCCGCGCAGCCAATCCGTTAAAAGCCGCGCCAGACAATGGTTTCAGCACAGGGTGACCATTCGGCGCAAACCGTCATACCAAAGTAATGGCTTGAATTACCAAAGCGCATGATCGTGGGACATCTATTCGCTGCGCGCTGCCGATGAGATGTTGAGGCAGCAAGATTCCCATGGGAAAAGACGTGCCGATGGACGACCTTCATCTCCGCATTGTGCGGGTCACCGAGGATCTGCGAGTGATTCAGCGCGAACTCAATTGCGCCGCCATGCAAGTGCCCAGCGACCCGGAATTGATGGAAGCTCTAAGCGCGCTTCCCGAAACCGAAGCCATTCAGGTTCTGCGCTCGTCTCTCGATCAGATGCGCCACTTCCTTTGGTTTTATTCGCAGGTGATGAGCAACGATCCGGAATTGGGCGACAAGTTGCGCCAAGCCGCACCCGCGACAGCGTCGAGCGACGCGAACGTAGATTCTTCTTTTCTAGACCGTCTGACACGCGCCGATGAAGCCGTGCTGCTACGCCACCTGGTCGACGCAAAAGAGCGAAAACCCAACTAGACAGGACTTGAAATCTCCGGCGGCACTCTAATAACCTCGCCCGCGCACAATCGTTTTCTGCACTTCTCCGCTGTGAGTGAGAACCACGAGATTCGCCTCCACTCCGGGAGCGAGAATTCCGGATTGCTCAAAACCGGCGGCCCGCGCCGGATTCAGAGTTGCGGCGCGCACTGCGTCCAGCAGGCGCCAGCCGGCGAACCGGGTCACGTTGCGGACGGCCTGGTCCATGGTCAATACGCTTCCGGCGAGTTTGCCATCCATCGTGCACCTGCCATCTTTCACCTCGACCTGCATGGGGCCGAGCTGGTAAGTGCCATCGGGCATGCCGGCGGCGGAGGTGGCGTCGGTGATCAGCACCGATCCATCGATCCCTTTCGCTTGCAGAAAAAGTTCCACAACTTCGGGAGCAACATGGATTCCGTCGGCGATGATATCGGCGGTGAGCCGCTTGTTGGTCAGCACTTCGCCGACGATTCCGGGCTCGCGGTGGTCGAGCGGCCGCATCGCGTTAAAGGTATGGGTGGCGTGGCGCGCGCCGGCGCGCACTGCGGCGCGCGCGCCTTCCATCACGGCGTCGGAGTGGCCGATGCTTACGCAGACATTGCGGCGCGCGGCTTCTGCAATGACCTCGATCGCTCCGGGCAGCTCGGGCGCAATCGTCATCATGCGGACGTGACCGCGCGCGGCTCGCCACAGGCGCTCGAAAATTTGCGGTGTAGGCTCAACCAGGTTCTCCGGCGCATGTACGCCGCGGCGTTTGTGGCTGAGAAACGGGCCCTCCAGATGAATGCCCAGCGGTCGAGCCTGCACCGCATCGCGGTTTGTTTTGGCGGGCGATCGTCCGGCTTCGATCGCATCGGCCAGGCACCCGAGCGCGGTGCAAGTCTGGTCCAGCGGTGCCGCGACCGTGGTGGGGAAATAGCCGGTTACGCCGTGCGTGGTGAGCCACTTGCCGAGGCGCGGCAATTCGGCCGGCGACGCGCGCATGACGTCCAGACCAGTCCCGCCGTGCATGTGGATGTCGACGAAACCGGGCGCCAGAATGGAGTCGCCGAAATCCACGACTGTTGCAGCGTTTGGGATCTCCTTCTGGTTGCGCGAGGCGATCTCCGCGATGCGGCCGTCTTCCACAAAGAGAAGAGGATTCTGCAGTTCTTCCAGGGGCGTGAAGAGTCGAGTTGCGGCGAGGACGAGCATGATGCGAGATCAGTCTACCGCGAAAGCGGCGGTCGTAAGAGTGGGCGACGAAAGAGGCAATGCCAACAACACATGATCGAGCCGACGACTGGAATGTCATAATTTTAAGTGCGGGAAAACGCTGCAGTTCGCGGGTGATCGCTTCCCAATCGCCGCCCGCAGCACAGTCGGGGAGTGGCTCAGCCTGGTAGAGCACCTGGTTCGGGACACTACAGAACGTAGGGATCTCGAATCTAAACCATTGATTCGGCGTTGCTTCAGCACAGAGACCCCGAATGGAAACCTACTGAGGCTAGTTCCATCCTGTGGTACACCGCACTGCGACTGCGAGGTCATGTTTGGATGCCTTTCACGGTTAGCGACAACACGTTCAGAATCGTCGGATCCGCTGCCACTGGCGAATCTGTTTTGGGAATGTTCAGAATTCTAGCCGTGCTTGAAAGGCGATCATGCGGGGAGTGCTGTCGCCGCCCAAACCCACGCCGAGTAGACCAGTGGGCGGAGAGGTTGTGGAGGTGAGCGCTCCGAATCCCGTTTGGGTCGAGGGCTGTCCTGGAATTCCGGCCTGTACCACGCTGGGCAGGGCGAAATTCGGATGGTTGAACACATTAAAGAACTGAGCCTCAAACCGCAGCTTCACATGCTCGGTCAAGGCAAACCATTTTGTCAGGTAGAAGTCACTCCAGAGAAAATCAGGACCGCGCAGTGAGTTGCGGCCGAGGTTTCCGAATTGGCAATTCTGCGGGCTGTCACCCCCATAGCACTGCCCGGTGCTCGGATCAACAACCGAGACAAAAGCGTCAGGATTGAGCCATTGAAGTGTTCCCGCTTGTGTGACGCCGGGAATCGGATGATGCTGATAGAGCGTAATGCCAGGAACAACGCTGGCGAACTCCGGCCCGCTACCCTGCACAATACCCTCTTGCTGCCCAGTGCTGGGATTGGTAGGGGAATAGGGCGTGCTCAGCGCCGAGAACGGCACTCCACTGTGCGAAAACACCGTTCCAGAAATCTGCCAGCCGTTGAGCGCGTAACCGAGAGAATGATTCCGCACCTTCACCGGCAACTGATACACATACTGCGCGTTGAAATTGTGCCGGATGTCGTAATCGCAAGGACCGTAATCGCGGGCCAGTTCTCCCGGCAGCGGCGATAGAATTCCTCCGGCGGAGAATTGCAGAAAGCCGCCGTTCGAGACTGTATCCATGCAACGGCTGAAGGTGTAGTTGACTTGCCCCTGCAGGCCGCGTCCGAGACGTTTCATCGCGGTCAGTTGAAGGCCGTTGTAGTGACTGTTTGCACCGGTGGAGAACTGGGTCACCGCACCGAATCGCGGATCGCTCGGCTGCAGGTAGGGGAACGGTCCAAAACAGCCCTGGCACACTGTCTGGTATCCATTGACTTGGGTTGAGTAGGGCTGGTTCACGGCCCGCGTGCCCACATATTGTGCCTGCAGACTCGCCGCCGTTCCGAATTGATGTTCCATTCCCAGGCTCCACTCCATGAAGTACGGCGCGTGGAGTTTGCCATCGGGGACTGCCGTCATCGCGACTGGTGGAAGACAAGTTGTGGGATTTGCCTGCGGAGATGCACAGGAGAGCTGGCCCTGAGGAAATCCTGAAGTAAAAAGCTGATTCGCGGCAGTGGGCGCGTCTACGGCACTGTTTGGTACCCCGGGCGCGATTGCTGTGCCGCCGACCGTGCCGAGGAGTCCTCCCTGAAACGTTTTGTCATACGGTGGATTCGTACCGATCAGGTCAGCTACGCTGCCCGGCAAGATGTCGCTGAAAATCCCAAAGCCAGTGCGGAGGACGGATTTCGGCTCGAACTGCCACGCAATCGCCATTCTCGGTTGCAGAATCGCCAGCGGCGTAGACGAGAATAGATTGCCGAGGTGAGTTTGAATCGCGGCGTTCAGCGGTTGATTGACATTATGCGAGATGGAACCGAAAGAACCGCTGAGACGGGCGACTTGATCATGCGGATTCAGGGGATTGGAGTTGAAGGTGTCGCGCAGACCGAACGTCCACGTCAGCTTGCGAGTCACTTTCCATGTGTCTTGCGCGTAGAGATCGAGATTAAGAAAGTTGAATGGCTGGTTGGGGTTTGAAGGGAACGTCTGCAAGGCCGTGTTCGCTACTCCATCGATAAATTGCTGCAAGTTCGCGTAGGTGACGGTGGGAACTGTGCCTTCCCCGAAGTCATAGTCATTCAGGCGGAAAATGCGGGTGTTGGTGCCAAACCTGAGTTCGTGAGCGCCATGGCTCCAGGCGAGGTTGTCATTGATGAAGAAGCGAGAGGCTCGCCGCCCCTGAACCCAGGTGTTGTCAAGCCCCCCGATGGGCGTGAAGGGATTTGCGCCGCTGCCCTGCAGCATGATCGGAAAAGCGGAAAGTGTCTCCTGAAAGTTGCTCGGTCCAAACAGGCTTTCGTACCAGGAGAATGCGGGATTGAAGTAGTTCACCAGGTTCTGCGAAAAGATGTGCGTGTGCCCTGCGGCGAACGAATAGAGAGGCTGAGGAGACACCGCATCAAACAAAGAGTTGATGGGATCGGTGTAGGCAGCTTGTACACCCGTGTCCGCCTGAAAACGAAACCAAGTCGTATCTTTCTGGTTGATGTTGTAGTCGATGCGGACGGTTTGCACCTGTTCGTGATCGTCGGTGGAGTGCGAAACACTTTGCCGGTTGGCGCAACCATCCCCTGCGGCAAGCGGACAACCAAGTATCGCGGTGGGTGTGCCGCTGGTATTTTCATAGAGCGAGAACATTTTCTGATAAAACGGCACCGACTGGGGAGGAAGCTGCAGCAAGACGTATTGTTGGAATGCCGCACTGGGAACGATCGCCGGGGTGACGATGGGCAGTGCGATGCGCACCCACTCGCTGTCGAAGAAGAAAAATAGTTTATCGTGCGCAATCGGGCCGCCGATGCTGCCTCCAAAATGATTCACGGTTGAACCGGGCTTGTGGTTTCCTGGCGTCGCATTCGTGAAGTAGTCCGCTGCATTCAGCAGCGCTCCATTCCACAGTTCATAGAGATTCCCGTGAAACTGATTGGTGCCGGACTTGGTGACGTAGTCGATTTGGGATGCTCCATAGCGCCCTTGATCCACGGAATAGGAAAGCGTGTTGACAGTCACTTCCGAAATCGAATTCAATCCCAGGACGAGATTGGTGGAAAGGCCGCTATTGAGATTCGTGAGGGGGTCGTTCGTTTCCAGTCCGTCAACGATGTAGCCGTTTGAGAGAGCAGGCAGGCCGTTAAACTCCACGTTGCCATACCCGTTGGTGCCGCCGACGAAGTCGTTGCTGCTGCCCGCCGTGTTGATGAGGGCCCCAGGCGAAAACTGCAGAGGGTAGGTCAGGTCCCCGCCCGGATTCGGCAGATTCTCCAGCGCCGGCGCATTCAGAGTGGTGGATGTGTTTGCGTTTTCCGGGTTGATGAGTGGAGCTTCACTGCTTACCTCAACCACCTCATTGGATCGAGCGATCTTGAGCGTGAGATCTACTCTCTGCTTCTGGCCCAGACCCGAAACGACATTGTCATTTTGCTGCGTTTCGAATCCCGGAGCTTCCGCCTTGACCGAGTAGGCGCCAGGCTTCAACTGTGGGAAATTGAACCGGCCCGCGTCATCGGTCCTGGCGCTGCGCTTTAGGCCGGTCTCGTGATTGGCGATCGTCACCGTGGCGCCCGGCACAACTGCGTTAGTCATGTCCCTTACTTCGCCAACGATGGCGCTCGTTGTCTCGCCTTGTGCCACTGCTTCCACCGGGAGGAGACACGCCACGGTCAACATGAGAAAAGCAAAGCGAACTGCCCACGCCATGAATTCCTTACCATTTGCCCTAAAGCGAAATGTTCCCTGCTTCGATCATTAACCAAGGATGATGCTTCCCAGTTAACCATAGTTAATACAAATAGGCAAGGACAGAACGGGGAAGTGAGCAACTTTGGCGATTGTGCCCGAGTGACAGGCAACCCTTCACGTCCCCAGTCTGGTCGCCCGATGGCAAGTGGATCGCCTACATGTCCAGGCGCAGCGATCATTTTGGCCTCTACCGCAAGCGCTCCGACGGTAGCGGCGTCGAAGAGGTTCTGGTCAGCGTTGACGCGCAGATCGCGCCCGACAGTTGGTCTAGCGACGGCAAGTCCTTGATCTATACGCAGCGCACGCCGGAAGGCCAGGGGCAGATCTGGGCCTTGCCGCTGGAGGGAGAGCGCAAACCGTCGATGGTGCTGCTACGCGGTGCCGTTGGACAACTTTCTCCCGATGGCCATTGGCTGGCCTACCAGTCGAGTGAGTCCGGTGTAAATGAGGTGTTTGTGGTCGCCTTTGGCGGCGGGCAAGGCAAGTGGCAGATCTCGGCCAATGGAGGAATGCTTCCGCTGTGGGGCAAGGACGGCAGAGAGTTCTACTATTTGGACGGGACTCAAACTCTTCTCGCGGTGCGGGTCAGGGATGCCGGCGGCGCCCTCGAATTCGGTGCCCCTCAGAGCATGGTCAGCCGATGGACCGTTCTGGGGCAGCCCTTTTACGATGTCACTCCCGACGGACGGAAAATCCTGCTGGACCGGGTTTCGCAGCAGGTCAGCCAATCCATCACCGTGGTTACGAACTTTACCGCGGATCTGAAGAAGTAAGCGAACCCGCTCGTTTACCATGATCGCCGGAGCCTTCGCCACCGAGAGATCCAAGTCCGGATTCTGGTCGAGTGACGGGCAAACAGGAAGTTATCCCAGCAACCCCAGCGGAAATCCGCTACGAGCAGGCCTGCTAGACAAAGAAGGATCCCGAAGGCGCGGTACCAGCGTACAAACGAAGCCCTGCGTTCAGGAGCCGAGTTGCCGAGTCGTTGCGAGCCCCAAATCTTAGCTGCCCGAAGGGGTGAGGCCGCCACAAAAGTTCCGAGTGCCATGGCGACGGCACTCACCGAAAGGTAGGTTGCCATTAGCGTACCACCGCTCAAGGGTGCAACTAGTATCGCCTTCATAGCTAGCTCTTCGGAATATCGGTCCGGTTCCACCATCCGCCGCCAAGAGCCTGAAACAATGCGGCTGTGTCGGCGTAACGATTCGACTGAGCCTGCACAAGGTTAATGAGGGCTTGTTGATAGGCTTGTTCCGCGCTCAAGAGCGCGAGGTAGCTGGCATACCCGGATTCAAGCTGTTTTTTCGTCAGGTCGAGGGTGACGCTGGCGGCATCTTTGGCGGCGGCCGCGGCCTTCAAGGCGTCGGCGTCCTGTTGGAGCGCACTCAGCGTGTCCGCGACATTCTGGAACGCGGTGAGGACGGTACCACGATATTGTTCGTCGGCCTGAGTATAAGCGGCTCTCGCGGCGCGCTCCCGATGCATGAGAGTGCCGCCATCAAAGATGGGCTGCGTGACGCCTGCGGCTATATCCCAAAAGCCATTCCCTCCCGAGAACAACCGACCGAGGACCACCGCCATGCTGCCAGCATCCGCAGTCAGGGCAAAGCTCGGGAGGCGGTTCGCACGCGCAATTCCAATCTGTGCGCTAGCTGAATGCAAGTTTTCCTCGGCTTGGCGCACATCCGGGCGCTGCTCCACGAGTTGCGAAGGAAGGCTCACCGGCAGTTCCTGCGGCAGCTGTAGACTCGACAGCTCAAACTTTTCGATCAAATCTTGGTTGGGGAACCAGCCCGCCAGCACAGCCAGCAGATCGCGTTGTTGAGCCAACTGCTTCAGCAGCGGGGGCAAGTTGGCGGCGACTTGCGCGAGCTGCGATTCCTGCGCCGCTACATCGAGCTCACTCGCATACCCCTTCGCATACTGGTCCCGCAAAATCTGCAGCATGTTGGTATTGATGGTGATGAGTTCATGGGTCGCGGCAATCTGTCCCCGCAGCGACGCCTCCTGGATAGCTCCGGCAGCGACGTTTGCGCTCAGCGTGATATGCGTTGCGGCCAGCGCAAAACGCGCCTGTTGTTCTTGTGCTTGCAGCGATTCCACAGTGCGCCGGTTTAAACCGAAAACATCCGGCACAAACGAAACGCTGACCTGCGGCGTGTAGAGGCTGTAATTCAAGGCACTGGTGTTGGTTACAGGTGAAATGTCAGCCGATGACTTCGCCCGGCTCGCCGAAAAACCGCCACTAACACTGGGATAGTAAGCACCCCGCTGGGCCAGCATATTCTCTCTTGCGACTATCAGTGCCGCTTGTGCCGCCTTGAGGTCGGGATTGACTTTGAGCGAGCGTTCAATCAAATCATTGAGCGGCTTCGAGTGAAATAATGTCCACCACTCTCCTGGAATATCGTGGCCTTCAACTAAGTGTTGCGCCTCTCCGCCACCAACGTTGTTCGTGCTGCTGGTGGTCGAAATAGGAGCGGGCGTATAACCTCCGACATCCGGAGCAGCGGGCCTCTTGAACCTGGGCCCAACCGCGCACCCTGCCGTGAACAGTAAGGTACAGATCGCGATGAAGCGGGTAAGGAGCGATTTGCGAGTGCGAATCATGCGAGTTGATTCCTTAAGGCTTGCGGTGCATACGAGTTCCGTTGATTGCTCCGGTATTGCTGCTAGTTAAGTTCGCCGATCCACCAACGACCGCCGGGTTGGGTCCTCGATGGCGGACGTTGTTGAGCGATGGGTTGAGCGATGCTGCCGTAGGCCCGACGGTACCTGGCAGCCGAACAAGCATGGCATTGCTGGCTGTTTCATTCTGGATTAACCCGCCTTTTGCAGCAGCACCGGATTTGCCTGAATCAGACTGATGGAAATTCGCGGCATTTCCAGGTATGGAACGTTTCCGGCCATTTGGAAGTTGCTTAGGATGATTTGCAGCGGTTAGGCTTGCACGGCTGCGTGGATGATTCTTGTCAGAAGCGTGGCGGGGATATCTTTGTTCCTTGGAGGGATTTCTTGCGACTGGTGTGGTCGTGGAACTTCCAGCCGATGTTTGTTGGGATGGGGCCGCATAACTTATTCCAGGCGTCAACGCGGCCCAGATCATCGTCACCATCAGGCTCGGAAAAAGAAGGCAGGCGACCTTCATAGTAATTCCCCAGATGGTGGATGAGGGTGATTGTCGCGGCCTAGAAATATCATTCTCAGCGCAGGCACAGCGAGAAGCAGCATCACGGGGCCGACCAGCATGCCGCCCACGATCACGGTGGCGAGCGGACGCTGGACCTGGCTGCCGATACCCGTGGAAATCGCCGCGGGAAGGAGACCGATGCATGCTGAAAGCGCGGTCATCAACAGCGGGCGCATGCGGGTGGAGGCGGCGCGGTACATCGCATCCACCGGCGCCAGGCCGTGAACTCTTTCCTGGTTATAAAAAATAATCATCAGGATGCCGTCCATGACAGACACGCCGAAGAGCGAGACGAAGCCGATGGCAGCGGAGATGCTGAAATTGAGACCGGAGACATAAAGAGCCAACACACCGCCAGCAACTGCGAAGGGAATTCCTGCGAGCGTCAGAAGACAATCGCGCAAGTTATTGAACAATGTGTAGAGCAAACCGATAATCAGCACGAGGCTGATCGGCACAATGAGTTCCAGGCGTTTCCTGGCTTCCTGCAGGTCTCCGAACTCGCCGGCCCAAATCAGCCGGTATCCAGAGGGAAGTTGCACATTATTCGCGATTCGCTGCTGGGCTTCTTCAACAGTGCTGCCAAGGTCACGGCCACGCACGCCGAACTTGACCGGGATGAAGCGCTGCACGCTCTCGTGATAAATCCAGGCCGCTCCTGTATCTAATGTAATCGTGGCCAGTTCGCTCAACGGTATGTAGGCATTGGCGCCGCCGCTGGTTTGATAGGCCACTTTGATGTTTCGAATGTTATCGATGCTCTTGCGGTACTCAGGCGTATAGCGGACGACGAGATCGAACTGCCGCTCGCCCTCCAAGACCTGTGTAGCCACCGCTCCGCCCATAGCCGCTTGAATGACCGTGTTAACATCGCCGGAATTGAGGCCATAGCGTGCGGCTTTGGCACGATCGACCTTGATGTTCAGGTTGGGCTGCCCCAACACGGGGAAGATGCCTAGGTCGGCGATGCCGCGAACCGCGCTCATTTGGTCGCGGACCTGCTCGGCCAGCTTCGTCAAAACTTCGAGATTGGCGCCGACGATCTTGACCGAATTGGAGCCTTTTACACCCGAGATCCCTTCCTCGATGTTGTCCTGAATGTATTGGGAGAAATTGAAGACAACTCCGGGCAACTCGTTGTTAAACTCCGCTTGAATCTGATCGGTTAACTTCTCCTTGGTCAAGCCCCTTGGCCACTCGTCAAGCGGCTTCAGAGGTGCGAATAATTCCACATTCGAGAATGGCGACGCATCGCTGCCGTCGTCCGGCCGGCCATGCTGCGAAACCACCGTAATGATTTCGGGGTGCCTCAGTAGGATTTCGCGCATTTTTCTGGAAGCGGCCTCGCCGTCTTCGAGCGAGAGCGTGATCGGCATGGAGGCACGAATCCAAAAGTTGCCTTCTTCCAAATGCGGAAGAAACTCGCTGCCGAGCCGCAATCCTAGAAATGCGGACACCGCAAGAAAGGCGATGCCGATGCCAACCGTGAGAGGACGGTACTTCAGCGCGAAGCGCAGTGCGGGATTGTAGAGACGGTGCAACAGACGGACAACGATCGTTTCGGTCTCCTTCACGTGCTCAGGGAGCAGCATGGAAGCGAGCACGGGCGTGATGGTGAAGGTTGCAATTAACGCCCCGGCCAATGCGTAACCATAAGTGCGCGCCATGGGGCCGAATATCTGACCCTCGACTCCCTGCATGGTGAAGAGCGGCACGAAACCGGCCACGGTAATGAGCGCCGAGAATAGAACCGCCTTGTCCACCTGTAGCGCGCTGATCAGAATCAGCCGCAAACGATCCGTCCATCCGTTGGCCGACGCCTCGTGTTCCACGGGTGTTGTCGGGTCCGGCCCCCAGGCACCTCCCGCCAGACGTTGGAGCAGGCCCTGTCTTTCTTCCTGGTTTCGTTGAAAATTGCGAAACGCATTCTCGACCAGGATCACGGCTGAATCCACGATGATGCCGAAATCCACCGCCCCCACCGACAACAGGTTTGCGCTTTCCCCCAGAATCACCAGGAGAATGGTGGCGAAGAACAGCGCGAACGGGATGTTCAATCCAACAATGACGGCGCTGCGGAGATTGCCGAGGAAAATCCATTGAATCAAGAAGACCAGCAGACATCCGAATATCAAGTTGTGCAGAACCGTGTGAGTGGTGATGGCGATCAGCGATGAGCGGTCATAATAAGGAACAACCTTGACTCCCGGCGGCAGACTCCCGTCGTGATTCAATTTGTCAATTTCCTCTTTGACCTTTGGAATCATGTCGGCGGTCTGCTCTGTACGCCTCATCACCACGATCGATCCAACGACATCGCTCTGTCGGTCGCGGCCTAAAATGCCGAGCCTTGGCCTGTAGCCGATCGACACCTTCCCGATATCCTTCATCAACACGGGGACGCCATTGACTTGGGTCAGAACCACATTCTCGATGTCGTCGACCTTGTAACCCTGGGCCAAATCGTCACTGCCGCCGTCATCAATCAGACCTACGCCCCGGATGTTGATGGACTGTTGGCCCATGTGGATTTCGCGTCCACCCACGTTGATGTTCGCATTGCCCAGCGCGGTCAGGACTTGCGGCACGGTGACGTTGTAAGCTTCGAGCTTGTGAGGGTCCACCTCGACCTGGAATTCCTTCGTGGGGCCGCCCCAGCTGTTGATGGCTGCGATGCCGGGAATAGTCAACAATCGGCGCGCCACGATCCAATCCTGGACCGTCCGCAGATTCGTGACTCCGAAATGCTTGGGGCCGACGACCTGATAACGATAGATTTCGCCAGTCGAGCTGTTGGCTTGGATGTTCGGAACCTGGCCGCCGGGCAGGCTAACGTTCTGCTGCATCGCGACCGACGCCTGGGCATAGGCGAAGTTATAGTCCACCCCATATTTGAAGCTGACGCGAACAAAGGACAGCCCATAAAACGAAGTAGAGCGGATGACGTCGATGCCGGGCGTGGTGTAGAGTCCAATCTCCGTGGGGCGCGTGTAGTAACGTTCCATCTCCTCGGCAGAGAGGCCCGGCGCCTGCGCGGTAATTTCCAAGATGACAGGCGTTGGGTTTGGATACGCATCAATGTTGAGCATCTTGAAAGCAATGAGCCCGGTGCCGGCAAACAGCAGCAAACCCACCACTACAATCGGGCGGCGGCTCAGGCAAAACGCAATGAGAGACTTGAACATGGGGCTTGTCTTCTAATGAAATGAAAGTGGCATTCGATCTAGTCAGTTGGTGGCGCCTGCAGCATATTGCTAAGAAACACCGCGTCGTCCGTTACCACCAGTTCCCCGCGCTGCAAACCATCGAGAACTTGAACCCGATCGTCCTTTCGCAGGCCGATCTCGATGATTCTTTGCGCAAAACGGTGCCGATCGGTTGTCACCCAAGCCGTCATCGTGCCATCGGCTTCGCGGACCACGCCATTCGCTGGTATAGCTGTGGCTTCCACCGGGTTGCGGACCTGAATGACGAAGTTAGCGAGCATTCCGGGGCGTAGTTCATCTTTGGGGTCCGCGATCTCAGAACGGATCGTCACTCGATGAGTGTTCGGATCAACCGTCTCGTAGATTTTCGAGACCTTGCCTTGAAACACGCGGCCGGGATAGGCCATCACCTTGACCTGAACCGGCTGGCCCAAGTGAAAAAATGAAAGCTCACTTTCGCTAACGTTCGCCAGCATCCACTTGATCGCCACGTCGGCGACCGAGTAAGGCGCCGGCGGATTCCCCGGTTGCACCAAAAGCCCTGGCGGCCCGTTGAAGGATGTGATCTTGCCGGAAATGGGGCTGCGTACAACCAGCGCAGCGTCAGTCCTGCGCGAAGCGATCATTTGATCGATTTCGGCATCCGTCTTGCCAAAGACAAGGACTGCATCTCGTGCGGCTTTGAGAGCGCCCTCGGCGGTTTGTTGATCCGAGTTCGCCTGTTCTTTCTCGCGCTCGGCAATGCCGCCAAGCCCCTGGACGCGCGCCAGTTCCTTGTTGGTCAGCTCGAACGTCGCCGCGGCGCCGATCAGGGTTGACTCGGCCTGAATGAGGTCGGGGCTTTTAATCGTATAGAGGCGCTGTTCCTTCTGAACCCTGGCGCCAAGCTCCACAAAAGTCTTGATGATGGTCCCCTGATAAGCGGGGAAGACCTGAACTGACAGGTCGTCGGCAAAATCAATGTTGCCGACCGCTTCCTTCTCAACCGGAAACCGGTAGCTTCCCACCGGTTCGATCTTGATCGAGTTCAGTTGGCTGGGTGACAAGTCCAAGGCCGCTTCGGACGAGGACGTGTTGGATTTTGCGCCTGATTCCTGAGATGTATTCGCGTTTGCAGCCTGACCGCGACCGCAGCCGGATTCCAGAAGTGCTGCTGCGACAATGATCGCCACGGCCGTCACAAACTCCACGGCGACTCTCTTGCTGATGTGAACCGGATGTTTCATCATCTTCGTTCGACCTTCAAGCCTTCCAGACAAACTCAGCCTTGGAGGATGCAGTACTGGGATGTGCAGGATTATTCTGCTAGGCCCTCAGTGCGAAGGGAACCCTATCTTGAGGCTCCAACGTTGTCTTTAGGCGAGGGAGCCTATCTTTTGGCTAGTTCTTGAGAAGGTAGTTTCCTGACAGACGAAGATAGCGCACCATTAGAATGGCCGTGAAAAGAATGGCCATGGAAGAGCCTCTGCCCATCTACGCACCACCCGTGAAAGACCTACTGTCCATCTACGTACCGGCCAACCGTACTCGACTGATCGCGGTTGCCGCTCTCTTGATCGCAGCGATCGCAGCGGTTGACTGGGCCACGAAGCCCTACATCTCCCTGGGATTTCTTTACCTATTTCCCATCATGATTCTCGGTGGGTTCCTGTCAAGGACCCGGATTGTCGGGGTTGCACTGGTCTGTGCGGTTCTTCAGGAAGCGTTCAGCAACTTGCCTGAAAATGAAGCTGTGATCCGCTTGCTGTTCAGCTCAGCAGGATTTGTTGGAACGGGATTGTTCATTTCCGAGTTGATCCGCAATCGCCGAATTACGATGACGCACGTCGAAGAACTCGAAGGGCAGATCAAGTTGCGCGAGGACGCCGAGGAGCAATTGCGTTCACTCGTCGAAAGCAGTCCAGCTGCGATCGTTACAATTGACTCGGGCGGCAACGTCTTATTGGCAAATGAAGCAGCTCAACAATTGCTCGCTCCTGAAGGGAAGCCCTTGCAAGGCCAGGAAATCAATTCTTATCTCCCAGCTTTGCAAACGGTTCTCAAAACCCAGCAGCCGCGAGTATTTCGGACCACTCTGCAGTGCACAGGGAAAAGGAGCGATGGAGAAGTCTTTTTGGCCGGTGTTTGGTTTTCGACCTACGGCACGATATCGGGCCCGCGGTTGGCGGCCATCATCGTGGATCTTTCTGAGGATCTGCGGAATCGCGAGGATCTCAGTCTGGATTATCTATTGAAAAACACGAGAATTCTGATGAGTGCTGTGGCCCATGAGATTCGGAACCTCTGCGGCGCAGTGCTCGTCGTGCATAAGAACCTCTCCCGAGTGAAGGAGCTTGAATCGAACGAGGACTTCAAGGCCCTGGGGAACCTGATCCAGAGCCTGGAAAGAGTGTCTGCATTGGAGTTGGGTTCCGCCGCATCCCAGAACGGTGAGGTGGTTGAGCTTACGTCTGTACTGGACGAATTCCGGATACTGATCGAAACCGCCTATCATGAATCAAAGATCGAGATGGAGTGGGACGTTCAGGAATCGCTGCCTTTGGTTTGGGCTGACCGGTACGGGCTCATTCAGGTTTTCTTGAACCTCGCGAAGAATAGTCGCCGGGCGATGGCGTCTACCAGGGTCAAGGAACTTCGAATTGCGGCGCGAGAAGAGAAAGGGACGGTCACAATTCGATTCGAAGATTCGGGAACCGGCATCGCTGCATCAGAAAACATCTTCCGGCCGTTTCAGCGTGGTGCCGAGTCCAGCGGTCTCGGGCTCTACGTTTCTAGGGCGATTATGCGCAGTTTTGGAGGGGAACTTTCTTACGAACCGAGATCGGAAGGATGCTGCTTTGCTGTCGTCTTGCCCCTAGGTATCGCACAGGAGGAGGTGGCAAATGCCTGAAACTGCGGCAAGCACCGTCCGCCTCTTATTGTTAGATGATCACACCTTGTTCCGAGAGAGTGCAAGTCGACTCCTCACTGCGGAGCCCGGATTCGAGGTAGCTGCTCACTGCGGCACAATTGGAGAGGGTCTGCAGATTCTGCGGCGCAAGGCGATTGACGTCGTGCTCCTTGATTTCGATCTGGGCGAGAGCGACGGCCGCCAGTTTCTCCGATTGGCAACGGAACAGGGATTCCAGGGAAAGGTTCTCGTTGTGACGGCAGGTGTGGATGCAGTCGTTGCCGCGGAGCTGATGCGCTCTGGGATTTCTGGAGTTTTTCGAAAACACGACTCTGCCGCATTGCTGGCACAAGCAATCCGTGACGTGATGGCTGGCAAGGTATGGCTGGACCAGCGACAATTGCAGGCCGTTCTCAGAACTGAGGTCGGAACCCCACAGGACAATCGAACACGACCATTCACCGACCGAGAACAGCAGGTGCTTTCCTGTGTGTTCGAGGGGCTTGCGAATAAAGAGATTGGAGCGCGAATCGGAGTATCGGAGAGCTCGGTCAAAGCCACACTTCAGCAGCTCTTCTCCAAGACTGGTGTTCGGACGCGCAGTCAATTGGTGCGTATCGTCTTGGAGCAGCATCGAGATCAGCTCTAGTACGGCGACACGCTAGAGGATCGGCGTATGACACGCATGCTCCAGCCTCCGAGTTAACTTGTCATGCCATCCCCTACGAGAACAGGCGATTCTGAATCTGGGCCAACTCCGCGGGCGCGGAGCACGGCTCGTCGGGAGGATATAGATTCCGACAAAGAGCAACGGTACTTCACGCCGGCTGAGATGATTCAGATCGTGAGCCGCTGATGGGCAGTGGAAAGTTCTGTTTGCTCTCATGGCGGGATCGGGCTTGCGAATCGGGGAAGTCTCGGGCTTGGAGATCGAGGATCTGGATCTCGCGGCCGGGCTCATTCGCGTGCGCCGTGGAATCTGGAAGGGCAGGGCAATTACGCCAAAGACGAAGAGAGGGAAGCGAACTGTGTTCATCGAGCCCACGCTCGTTTGGATGCTCTCTTCGTATCCCGCGGGAAGAACTTCTGGAAGAGTGTTTCAAACCGCTGGCGGGAAACCACACTCCAGACATAACGTGTGGCGCAAGCTGAAACTGATCCTCATGTCTCTCGGGTTGCAGCCGGGCGGCTTGCACGCATTTCGTCACGGCCGCGTCTCCATGCTCCAGGCCAACGGGATGCCGGGAGATCTCCTGCTAGAGCAAGTAAGACACTCGAACTTGAAAACCACGTCCGGATACACGCACTTCAATGATGCGTTTCCTCAGCGAATGGCGCGGGTTCAAGGACTGTTCTCACAGGAGGATGGTCCCAAATGGTCCCAAGTTTGCGGATTTTCCGCACAGAACGTGTGATGTAACGTGTAGTAGAATGAAGGGACTAACCTCAGTCGGGGAGTGGCTCAGCCTGGTAGAGCACCTGGTTCGGGACCAGGGGGTCGGAGGTTCAAATCCTCTCTCCCCGACCAATCTTTTCAAGCACTTAAACTGCACTTCTGGTTTTCCGTCTACATCGATGGTGTCGAAATTGTAGACGGTTGTGTTTTACTGGATTTCCTCGACGACCACACGTTGATTCAACGCGGCCGAAAAAGTCAAGGCTGGCCAACCCTCTGCCCTTCACGCCCGGCACTCGCGGGGGTGCGCCTGAGAATCCAAAAGCTACGCCCGACATCAAAGTATTCTTGGACTAGAGGCCAATATGTCGATTCGACCGGTTAAGCGGCTCATTCAATCGAAGCCGACTCTCGAAGGTGCGGGCGTGCATCTGCGGCGTGCATTCGGCTTCGGAAACACGAAGGACTTCGACCCGTTTCTGCTGCTCGATGATTTCCGCAATGATGTTCCGGAGGATTATCTTGCCGGCTTTCCGTGGCATCCCCACCGGGGGATCGAGACGATTACTTATGTGCTCGCCGGGACGGTGGAGCACGGCGACAGCATGGGAAACCATGGCGCCATCGCCGCCGGCGACGTGCAGTGGATGACGGCTGGCAGCGGCATCATTCATCAGGAAATGCCAAAGGGCGACCAAGCTGGCCGGATGCACGGGTTTCAGTTGTGGGCGAATCTGCCGTCATCGCTCAAGATGACCGCGCCGCGTTACCAGGAAGTGAAAGCGACCGACATCCCGGCGATTACGGATGACGATGGCACGCATGTGCGGCTCGTTTGCGGAAGCTTTTGGGGTAAGCGCGGGCCTGTGGATGGGATTGCGGCCGACCCGATTTACCTCGATGTATCGGTTTCTCCAGGCAAAAGAAAGACCCTGCCAGTGGAGACGACCCGCCATGCCTTTGCCTACGTATTCGGCGGGGCTGGAAAGTTTTGCAACGCGTCGGGTCCGCTGGCGGTACCGACGGAAGCCGTGAAATGGTTGGATACCGCGCCTCCCGTGGAGGCCGACAATCGCTCGCTCGTCCTTTTCGATCGAGGCGACGAAGTCACAGTTCAAGCGGGAGACGACGGGATCCGATTTCTTCTAGTTTCGGGGAAGCCTCTTGAGGAGCCGGTGGCGTGGTACGGCCCGATCGTAATGAACACACAGCAGCAGCTCCAGAAAGCATTCGCGGAACTCCAGGAAGGAACTTTCCTGAAAGAGGGACGGCAAGAGTAGAAGTCGATCACTTAAGCTTTTCACTTCTTCGTTTCTGGATCGGCGCGCCGGTAGACGCGCACGTAATCCACCAGCATGGTTTGCGGAAAGACCGTTGTTGCGTCGGGATTGCCCGGCCAATCGCCGCCCACTGCAACATTCAGCAACAGGAAAAAGGGATGGTCAAAGGACCATTTCCACCCCGGCCTGAGATCGACGCGCGTGCGGGTGGAGTAAAGATGGTCGTCGACGTAAAGCCGGATCGCGTCGGGTTCCCACTCTACCGCGAACAGGTGGAAATCGTCGGCGAACTGTCGGCCTGCCGGCAGTGTGTAGGGCGCTCCCAGACCTACGACTCCAGTGTAGCCGGGCCCGTGAATTGAGCCGTAGTTTGTGTCCGGCTGTTTTCCGATATTCTCCATGATGTCGATCTCGCCACATGCGGGCCAGCCGGCCTGATCAACGTCATTGCCCAGCATCCAGAAAGCCGGCCACAGGCCCTGGCCGCGAGGAATTTTGATGCGCCCCTCAAAGCGCCCATAAGTCTGCGAGAATTTGCCCTGAGTTTTCAAACGCGCGGAAGTGAAATCGCGCGTCACGCCGTCTGGCCCACTGTATTTTTCCCGCGCAGCCTTGATCACCAGATTTCCATCTTGCATATAGGCGTTCTGCGTGCGGGATGTGTAGTACTCGAGTTCCTGGTTGCCCCAGCCGTTTCCGCCAGTTTCTGACACCCACTTGGACGCGTCGACGCCCGAGCCATTCGGACCGTTGAACTCATCGCTCCACACCAGAATCCACTTTTTTTCCGCAGCGGCGGCGCTTCCTTGCCCGTTTGCATAAGACGACACCCACAGGAGTGGCAACACGATAAGAATGAGCGACCGCGGCCATTGATGCGTCATGGGAAACCCCTCCTAAGAGTAAGCCGTAAAACCGGCCATCAGCCGGCCCGCTTGTCTTCCCGACCGAAGCGATAATGCCAGACTCTGGCAGCGCCGATCAAATTGGAGTTTTCTCCCAGCGAGGCGAGCCTGAGCTCGGTCTTCTCAAAGGGAACAAACCGGGTAAGAGCGAAGCGGAGGTAAGCGGGCTCACATCCCGAGCAGGTTGGGATGGAGCTTGGCATAACCGTGCTCTTGCGCCCAGAGATCGAGTGGGACGGAGGCGAGTTCATCGACGAGGGGGTCGGCGAGGCCGTTCTTGGTGAGGTCGATCGATTTGATGTAGGTGTGGCAGGCGTCGCAGCACTCGACGCGGATATGGGGGAGCTCTTCGGCAGTGTAGACCGGGAGCTTGGTGTGGTCCTCCTGACCGCATCCGGGACAAACGACGCGGCGGAAGGCCCACTCGGCGAGGCAGAAACCGCAGAGCAGGCTGCGGCGGCCGCCGTCGCCCTGCTGGCGGAGGACGCCGAGCGCGGGTTTGCGATTGCAGAACGGGCACAGCGAAAGGGTGTAACCGTCAAGTTGCAACGGATTGCGCGAGCGGACGAATTCGGCGTAGGGCTGAAGAAAAGCGAGCACAAGAAATCCCTGGGGATCGGCGGGCGAGTCGATGTTGGTCCAGCAGTGGGTGAGCATGTCAGACCAGGAATTGGAGTGCGAGTTGCACAGATCATGGGCGACTTGGGCGAGGCGCGCCGGAGCTTTGTCTTCGGCGACGGCAAGGAATGATGGGAAGCTGGCGAGGAGTTCGGGCAAATCTGGCTCCAATGGAGAGAATGGATTCTTTCTTGTAGAAGAGCGTTCTAGCCGCTGATAGAGACCTTCTTGGAAGCGGGCGGCGTGGATGTAGAAGGCGAGGATCTC
>Ga0224550_1000066_pt1 | contig 23313 bp, 22 predicted proteins | sample 714P31014metaG_FD_179905 | JGI IMG/M metagenome (GOLD analysis project Ga0224550, IMG submission 179905) | Peat soil microbial communities from Stordalen Mire, Sweden - 717 P3 10-14 | ecosystem: Environmental > Terrestrial > Soil > Wetlands > Peat | place: Sweden: Norrbotten County, Stordalen...
CGCCTATCACGGCTGGCAATTCGACGCGCACACCGGCCAGTGCCGCCACATTCCTTCGCTCACATCGGATTCGAAACTCAAGTGCGACCGCATCTTTGCCGGCAGCTTTCCCTGCGAGGAACGCGACGGCTATATCTGGGCGTTCATGGCGAATCCCGAAGGGAGGGCGGTCACGGAGGCGGAACAGGCCAGAGCTGGCGATCCCAGGGCTAAAGCCCCGGAAAGAGGAGAGCGGGCTTCCGTGGGGTTGAAGCCCCACGCTTTCACCATACCACCAGCGCCGGAGCTGCCGACATTCAGCAAGCACTTCAAAATCGCGAGGCTCTCGGCCGATCTGCCGTGCAGCGTGGATCACGGCATCATTGGATTGATGGATCCCGCGCACGGGCCGTTCGTTCATCAGGCCTGGTGGTGGCGCAGCCGGCGAAGCATCCGCGAGAAAGCCAAGCAATTCGAGCCGATTCCCAACGGTTTCCGCATGAGCTCGCACGCGCCCTCCGCCAATAGCGCGCCCTACAAACTCCTGAAGCTCATCACCGGCGAGCCCGCCACAACCACGATTGATTTCGTGCTGCCCGACCAGCGCTTCGAGCAGATTCGTGCGGGCCGCTACTGGCTCTCGAGCCGCACGACCGTCACTCCCGTTCGCCGCGATCTCTGCCGGCTCGATTTCGTCGCCGCGTGGAATATCCTTCCGTGGTTTCCCATCGTCTCGTTCATCATTCACGTGCTCGGGCCGCGTTTCATCCGCCAGGATACCGAAGTGATCGAGAAGCAGGCGCTCGGCCTGAAATACGAAGATCGCATGATGCTGGTGGACGACGCCGACCGCCAGGCGCGCTGGTATTTTGAATTGAAGGCCGCGCATCTGGAATCGCAGCGCACCGGCGAGCCGATGCGCCATCCCGTTTCCGGTCCCGTCACTCTCCGCTGGCGCTCGTAGCGCTTTGAGCCGGTTCCGCTGCGCATGTCATTCCGAGGAGCGAAGCGACAAGGAATCTCTCTTCGCGTCGCCGCCTGGCGATGCTTTCACACGAAGAGAGATCCCTCGCTTCGCTCGGCGAACGTGCTTGGCAAACCCTCGCCGTCTACCCGAGCTTTCGCTTTCTCTTGCCCTGCACCAATCTTGTCCCTTCGTCCAGTTGTTTGCCCCCACGCCGTTGGAGCATAGTTTTGCAGCCGTTTTCGGCGCTTCTTTCTGTCTCGTTACATGGGAGGATTGCCGTGCTTCGGTCACTTCTAATCATCCTTGCACTTGCGTCGGCCCTGCCTGCTTCGGCGTCGGATATTGGCGCCGTGAAATGCGCGGTGAATCAAGACCGCGTCTGGGTTTACGAATCGCTCAACAGCTTTGACGTGGAAACCAGGCTGAAGTGCGGCGAGACCGTCGAAATTCTCTCGCGTGTGAAGGGCTACGTGAAGATACGCACCGCGAGCGGCGTGGAAGGTTACGTTCCCGACGCCGTATTTCCGGATTTGCCCGCGCTCCCTCCGGATGACGCCGATAAGCCGATGGCGAGCATGGCCGCGCGGCCCGCAGCGACCGCTGTCGCGCATCCGACAGTAGCAGCGCAGCCAGCTGCAGCGTCTCGGGCTGTGGCGTCAACCGTAGCGCCGCCTGCTCCGTCAATCGCCGCGGCGCCGGTCGTGGCATCGAAACCTGCGCCGCCACCCGCGAATTCCGCCGTGGTGTCATCCAATTCGCCAGTCGCAGTGAACGTGAAACCGGCATCGGCAGTCGCAAGCCCCGCAACCTCTCGGTCGCGCGACAAGGCGAGCGCGCCCACGGTGGTCGCGGAACCGGCTGCGCCCAAGAAGGCGCCGGCGAAGGCCGCTTCTACTACACAAACCGCGAAGGCAACGGTCACAACTCCCGCGCCGCAACCGTCCGCATCAGCCACGGCGGTCGTCCCGGCAAAGGCGGTTGTCGCGCCGGTCAGCGCCAAAATGATGGACACGTCCGCGGACGCATCACCTTCGCGCGATATCTCGATCGCGCAGCCGCAGCCCTCGTCCGCTGATCTGGAGGATTACCCCGACGCGAAACCCGACAATGAAAGCGCGGATCCGGCCTGCCACGTATTTTTCTCCGCGTATGGTCTCGCCCCAGCCCAGTACAAGTGGCTGGTCGAAAATCGCCGCAAGCAATACTCGGAAATTTGCCCCGCTCCCGATCTCGCCCGCGTGGACTACGTAATCCTGTTCGCGCACGATTCCGACACTTACAATTCAGCCATGCCCGCGACGGTTCATACCGACCGCAATGGGTTTTCGGATTTTAGTCCCATGACCACGGTGGACACGGCGCTTCAGTCCGTCTCGGACCTGGACAAGGCCCGCTACGAATTTGTCTGGGTATTCCACACGAAGCGCGGCACGTTTGATCCCAGCAGGTTTTCCGCGCGGCGGCGCCCGCAATTCACCACGGATGCGAAGGGCTCGCACGCCTCGGCCCGCGCCGTCGAAGACGCGTTCCATTTCATCGAGGGACAGGGCACCCCCGATCGCTAGCGCCTGTGCTGGCTTTCGCGCCTAATTCGTTATCCCGCTCAAAAACGGATAATGCTCCGCGGCGGCCATGAAGAAAAGCATCGGCAGCGACATCCAGAATCCCGTGCGCGACGCCAGAAACGCCCAGCGCGCAAAATACGCGGCTTCGGGCGGCATCGCCGTGCCCTGCTCCCCGCTGGCTCGCGTCCACGCGATCAGCCGCTTCTGCGCGCGCCAGATAATTCCCCACGCATTCAGCAGCATCAGCAATCCCATTCCTCCGCCCACGCTGATAGCCAGGTGGCTGTTGGACGATTGCGAATTCGCATTCAGCACCAGCACAATCCCCGACGCTGCCACGGCAATCGCAGCAATCGCGATCGCGCGCACCCAGGCGCTGTCGAGAATCCCCTTGTGCGGCAACTGGAACGGATAAATCAGCGCAAACGCAACTATCCACACCAGCAGCCACCAGCCCATCCAGTGCCACGCGAGCGCCGGGTCTCCCGCATTGTGCGCGTCCGCGGATAAAATCATCCAGAAGTAGCGCAGTCCGGCGATCACCGTGACCAGCGCGGACCACCGGAACCACCACATCGCCCGCGACATCAGCGCCGGAAAAATCTTCGCGCGCACCGCCGGCTCCAGCCCCTTCAGCGTGGGCGTGCCCACCAAGTTGAAAAAATAAAGCAGGCCGATCCAGATGATGCCGGCCACAAAGTGCATCCAGCGCAGCGCGATCTGTTCCGTCGCGACCGCGCTCTGCGGAAAGTTGATCTGCACGTCACCGATCAGAAGCACAGCCAACAGAATCCAGGGAGACATTCGGTACCTCCAGCCACCAAGCGCGGTTTTTGCGACGCCGGCGTCACGCCACTCTCTTACGGCAGCGCCACTCCCGCGCAAAAGGCTCCGACCGGAGAGGATGTCAACAGCGCCAGCCGATGTCAACAATGCGCAACGGTCCACCGTTCTTTAGGGGGTCGGGGCTTCAGCTCCGACATAAACCGCCCAGGATGAGAGGGGCTTTAGCCCCTGAGGGAAATTTTAATCGGCGCGTTTGCGGGTTTCCGGGAAAACGCCAGCGAGACGCTGGCGCTACGAAGGCAACGGCGGGACGGCGAGGATGGGGGCTTGCGATTAACGCTGGGCCGCGAGTGCGGCGATCAGCGCGCTGGCCTGCGGCGTTCCCAGCCCGGTGACGTAGTCATATCCGACGGAGGCGGTGCAAATGACGCCGCACGCGCCGTTGGCGCCCTGCGTGACCGGCCGAAAGTCGGCGTTCAGCCCCGTCTTCGCGATTGTGTAAAGCGTGGTATCCGTGCTGGAGAGATTCGATTTGCGCGCCGCAGCTCGCGTCGAGTTGGCGATGGCAATCAGCGCGGCCCATTGCGGCGTGCCGGCGCTCGTTCCGCCCACCTGAAACCATCCGGCGTAGCCGCTGATCCCTATCGAGTCGTAGACCGCGTAGCCGGTGGCGGGATTCGCGTTGTACGAAACATCGGGACTCCCGCGGTAGCCGCGCGAATCATCCGGTATTCCGAACTGCGCCTGAAACGAAGGCTCGCGCTCGTACGCGCTCAATCCGCCGCCGCTACCGTTCCATCCCGCTTCGCTCTGATAGCTTCCGCTGGTGCTGAGATACAGCGACGTTCCGCCGATTCCGATCACATCCGGCGACGCCGCGGGGTATGCCACGCCGCTCCCGGCATCGCCCGAGGCTGCCACATAGGTCACGCCGTTCGAGACGAAATTCTTGTCCATGCTCGTCTCGCCTGAAAATTCGCCTACCGTCCAGCTCATGGATACGCACGACGCGCCATCGCGCACCGCGACAGTTACGCCGTTGACCAGATCGCCGAGGCTATTGCTCGGCGCTTCGACCAGAACGATGGTGGCTTTCGGAGCGATCGCGTGCGCCCATTCCACATCGAGTGCGATTTCCACGGCCCAGTTGGCGTTCGCCGCGGGCTTCTTTCCACTCGAATAGACTTTGCGGAAGCAGCCGTTGCTGCTGGTGCAGGCCGGGAGACCGAATTGCGCGCTGAAGACGCCGAGATCGGATTCCGCATTGGCATCGTCGTACGCGTCCACGATTCCAATCGTCTGCCCGGCGCCCTGATTCGTCACCTGGTCGAAGCCATAGGCGTGGCGTACCTGCGCGGGAGCAAACGCAGTGCTCGGAGGGCCGGAGGGAACGCCGGCGGCCGAAGTAAAGTCCGGCGTATAAATTGAATAGTGCGGGCGCATGAAGCTTACGGGGCTTTCGCCGCCTTCGGTAAGGCGCGGCAGATTCGTCATCACATGCTGCGCGTGGAGCGGCTGGCTGAATAGCAGCGCGCCGGACAGGACCATCAAGCTGAGTGCGGACTTGCGGATTCCCTCAGTTCGCATTTCAATTCCCCCCTTGCGGAAGGCCCCTTGCGGTCGGGACCGTGTCACTCGCTTCTTCCAACGAGGATGAGGATAGCCTCCGAAACGGGGTATGCCCTATAGGCCAGGATTCCCAAATAAGTGGTACGAAAGTTCAGTTTGCGGACCTGTCTCTACGAGCAAGGGCCTCGTATAACAATTGTATTATCAATTAGATACGAGGCATTCAATTAGCGCGGAGCCGCGTATGAAATCTACGGCCGGCGAAGCCCGGTTTTGCCCGCGGCAAGCTTCCCGGTGTAGATCGCCATGCCCACGGCTGCGTCCATGCCGGCCTTTTCGAGAGCGTTTACCTCGCGCATGCTGCGAATTCCGCCGGCGGCGGTGATCGGCAGCTTGGTGACGCGCTGAAGCTGCCGGAACCACGCGAGGTTGGTTCCCTTCATCGTGCCTTCGTTATCCACGAACGTGGAAAGGAAGCCGGAACAGAATGGCTCGAGCTCCGGAATCACATCCGCGGGCCGGAGTTTCAGACGCTCCCGCCATCCGCGCACCAGGATCCGGCCGCCCTCCGTATCGAGAGCCACGATCACGCGTTTGCGTCCGACGCGCGAGGCAAGCGCACCCAGAAATTCTCGCGCTACTTCTCCATCACGAAATGCGGCGCTCCCCACGATAATTTTTTCCGCGCCCCACGAAAGAATTCTCTCGGCGCGCGCCAGCGTCCGTATCCCGCCGCCGACGCGCACTTTCCGCTTCCCTCGCTGGCATAGCAGCTTGATCCATCGCGCGTTCGAGCCCTTTCGCATCGCCGCGTCGAGGTCAATCACATGCAGAATCGGATAATCGCGGAACCGGTCGAGCAGGCCGAGGACGTCGTCCACGGCCAACGCCCGCCGCCTGCCGCGCACCAGCTGAACGGCCTTTCCGCCTTGAAGGTCAATGCAGGGAATGATCATCGCTTCTTCGGTCTTGCTTTCGTCCGACTATCGGCTCAGGCGGATCGGCACGCCGCGTTCGGCCAGGAATTTCTTTAGCGCCGAAATGGAACGCGTCTCCTGATGGAAGATCGAAGCGGCCAAGGCGGCGTCGGCGCAGCCGTCCGTGTACACAGAGAGAAAATCCTCAAACGTGCTGGCGCCGCCCGACGCGATCACGGGCACCGGCACTGTCGCCGCGATCTTCGCGGTCAGCTCGCAATCGAATCCGCTACACGTGCCGTCGCGGTCAATTGAAGTCACCAAAATCTCTCCGGCTCCGCGCGACACCGCTTCGGCGGCCCACTCGGCTGCGTCGAGGCCGGTCGCGTCCCGCCCTCCTCGCGTGTACGCTTCCCACGAATCGCCCTTGCGCTTCACGTCGAGTGAAAGCACTACCGCCTGCGCGCCGAATTGCTGCGACAGCTCCGAAATTAATTCCGGCCGCTCGACCGCTGCCGTGTTCACCGTCACTTTGTCCGCGCCGGCGCGCAGCACGGCCCGCCCATCCTCCATTTTTCGGATTCCGCCACCGGCCGTCAGCGGAATATTCAGCTGTTCCGCCACGCGCCGAATCGTCTCGAGAAACGTCGCGCGTCCCTGCACGGACGCGCTGATGTCGAGCACCACGAGTTCGTCCGCGCCTTCGCGGTTATAGCGCGCCCCCAGCTCGGCCGGATCGCCCATGTCGCGTAGCCCCTCGAACTCGATTCCTTTCACCACGCGGCCTGCGTCTACATCGAGGCACGGAATGATTCTGCGAGCGAGCGTCATTGGATGGATTCCACGAAGTTGCGCAGAACCTGCGCTCCGGTTTCTCCGGATTTTTCCGGATGAAATTGCACGCCTCGCAAGTTGCCCCGCTCAATCACCGCCGAAAACGGGAAACCATGATCGCAAGCCGCCACCGTCGGCTCCGCCGAGGCAGGAGCAGCAAAAGAATGCGCGAAATAAAAATAGGCGTCGTCGGGAATGCCGCGAAGCAGCACGCTCGCCTGCGTGCGCCGCACCTGGTTCCAGCCGATATGTGGAGACTTCACGTTCGTCGGCAGCGCGCGAACCTCCTCCGGGAAGAAGCCCAGGCCCTTGTCTCCGGGAGCTTCCTCGCTCGAAGCGAACATCGCTTGAAGTCCCAGGCAGATTCCGAGAATCGGCACGCCCGCCTGAAAAGCGGCGCGCAGCGGCTCCGTAAGATTTCTCTCGCGCAATCCCGCGACAAACGCCGCGAAGTGCCCCACGCCGGGCAGCACGATCGCTTTCGCCGCGCGGAGCTGCCCGGGCTCGACTGCGCGTTCCGTTTCCGCGCCCAGCCCGCGCAACGCGCGCTCGACGGACGGCAAATTCCCGGCGCCGTAATCTACAATCGCGATTTTCACAGCAACCCCTTGGTGGAGGGCAGCACGCGCCGAAGCTGCTTATCGCGCGTGACCGCGAAACGCAGCGCCTTCGCAAAGGCCTTGAAGATGGACTCGACCTGGTGATGCGACGACCGGCCGTACACCAGCTTCAAGTGCACGTTCGCCGCGGCAGCATGCGCGAACGCCCGGAAAAAATCCTCCATCAGCTCGGTCTGAAAATCACCGACCCGCGCCGCCGAAATCTTGAAATTGCAGACACAATACGCGCGCCCGGAAAAATCCAGCGCCGCGGCTGCCAGGCAATCGTCCATCGGCATCAGGAAATAACCGGCGCGCAGGATTCCGCGCTTCGACCCCAGCGCCGTCTTCACGGCTTCGCCCAGCGCGATGCCCACGTCCTCGACGGTGTGGTGCTGGTCCACGTCCAGGTCGCCGCGCGCCGCGAGATCGAGATCCATGCCGCCGTGGCGCGCGATCTGTTCCAGCATGTGATCGAAGAATCGGATTCCCGTGGTGATATGTGATTTCCCGCGCCCGTCGAGATTCAGGCGCAGCCGGATGTCGGTTTCCTTCGTGGTTCGCTGCAACGCTGCTTTTCTCATAGGATCTCTTTCAATTCGCGCAGCAGCCGCCGCGTCTGGGCCAAAGTTCCCAGCGTGATGCGGACGTAGCCCTCGCCGCCGAAATCGCTCGAGCGGTCGCGGACCAGGATTCCTTTGCGCGCCAGCGCCGCGACGATTCGCTTCGTTCGTTCGCCGAAATGCACCAGCACGAAATTGCCCGCGCTCGGAAAGAACTGCACCCCAAATCGCTTCATCCCGCGCGCCAATTCCACGCGGCTGCGGCGCACTTCCCGCACCGTCCGCGCGATAAACGCTCGATCGCGCATGGCCGCTTCGGCAGCCACCAGCGCGGCGGCGTTCACCGGGTAGGGCGATTGAGCCTTCCTCATCGTCGCCGCCATTTCGCGATGGACGAAGATGCAGCCGATGCGCAGGCCCGCCAGCCCCGCCGCTTTCGAAAAAGTGCGCGTGACGATCAGATTTTTGTGCCGCCGGATCCAGGGAATTACCGTGACGCCGGAAAACTCGAAATATGCCTCGTCAATCACCACCATCGTCCGCGGGGCGGCTTTCAGGATTCGCTGCAATTCCCGCGTGGACAGCAGATTGCCCGTGGGGCTATTCGGATTCGGCAGAAAGAACACACGCGGGCCCGCCCGCAGCGCCGCCAGCACATTGTTCCACGGGAAACACATGGCGGCGTCGTAGCGCGGCGCCACGATTCGCGCCCCCGCCAGTTCCGAGTAAAAGCGGTACATGGCAAACGTTGGCTCAACCACCAGAAGCTTATCTCGTGGCTCGACGAATGCATTCACCACGAGGCTCAGCCCTTCGTCCGTGCCGTTCGTCAGCAGAAGCTCTGCGGGCTCCACGCCAAAAAACTTCGCGGCCTTCCGGCAAACTGCTTCCTGCTCCGGATACGCCGAAATGGAAGCAGCGCCAAGTTTCGCGAGCGCTCGGCGCACTGCCGGCGAGCAGCCAATGGGATTTTCGTTGAAGTCCAGGCGCAGCTTGTCGGTGCGGCCCTCGAGCGGCGGATGATACGCGTGCATCCGCTCGACCGCCCGCCGCACGCGAGTCGGCGTCGTCATTTCCGCACCTCGACCGATTGCGCGTGCGCGGCAAGTCCTTCGGCGCGCGCAAATTGCTCGACCACGGGCGCGAGCCGCCGCACGCCCGCGCGAGACACTTCCTGCACGCTGATGCATTTCACGAAGTCCGAAACCGAAAGGCCCCCGCGCGTGCGCGCCGCGCCGCCAGTCGGCAGGACGTGATTTGTGCCGCTCGCGTAATCACCGAACGACTGCGCGCTCCAGTCGCCGAGGAAAATGCTTCCCGCGCTATCAACTCGACTCAACAGGCCGTCCGCTCCGCCGGGCAGGCTCAGATGTTCCGGCGCAAACCGGTTCACGAATCCTACTGCGTCCGGCAAAGTTTTCGCCACAAGCACCGCGCCATTTTTCGCGAGGGAGCGCCGCGCAAGATTCGATTTCGGGAGATCGGCCAACTGCTGCTCGATCTCCGCAGCGACGTCGCGCGCCAATCGCGCAGAAGTGGTGACCAGCACCGAAATCGCGTCGGGATCGTGTTCCGCCTGCGCGATCAAATCCGATGCAATAAATCGAGCATTGCCGCGCACCGCGAAAACCAGCGCTTCCGTCGGCCCCGCGAGCATGTCTATGGCGCAATCGTTGCTCACCAGCTTTTTCGCGGCGGTGACGAAACGGTTGCCGGGCCCAACAATTTTGTCCACGCGCGGAATCGAGCGCGTCCCATAGGCGAGCGCCGCGATAGCCTGCGCGCCGCCCACGCGTGCCACTCGGCGCACGGCAAGTATTTCCGCGGCAGCGAGTAGCGCCGGCCCCGGTTGCAGGCTGGCGACCACAATTTCCTGCACGCCGGCCTCCTGCGCCGGAATCACGGTCATCAACAGAGTCGAAACCAGCGAAAAGCGTCCGCCCGGCAAATAGCATCCAACGAATTCGATCGGCCGGACGCGCTGCCCGCAGCGCACTCCCGGCTCGACTTCGATCATCCATTCCTGCGGTTTCTGACGCCGCGCGACGGCGCGAATATTGCGCGCCGCATGATCAACGGCGGCCAGGAATTCGCGCGGGACGCTCTTGCGCGCAGCAGTCAATTCCGAACGCGCGATCCACACATTCCGCGGACCCAGCGCCAGCCGGTCCAGCCGCTTCGTCCAGGAAAATAGCGCCGCATCTCCGCGGCGACGCACGTCCGCAACGATCCGCGCGGCAACGCGCTCCGCATTGCGACTGCTTGCGCGGCGCGAGGCCAGGATTTTCCTTTCGTTTGCGGCCGTCAGCGGAAGAGTGCGCATCAATACACGACCTTGTTCAGCGGGTACTCGACAATTCCTTCCGCGCGCGCCGCTTTCAGTTTGGGAATCAGTTCGCGGACGGTTTTCTCTTCGACGATCGTATTGATCGCGACCCATTCCGGGTCGCTCAACTGTGCGATCGTGGGATTGCGCAGCGAAGGCAGCGCGGCCAGCACTTTGTCGAGGTCATCGCGCCGCACGTTGAGCATCAATCCCACGCGGCTGTAGGCCTTGATGGCGCCCTCGAGCAGCATCGCCATGTGCGCGATTTTTTCGTGTTTCCACGCGTCTTTCCGGGCCGCGCGGTTGGCGATCAGCCACGTTGCGGATTCCAGCAGCGTATCCACCACGCGCAGGTGATTGGCGCGCAGCGACGATCCCGTTTCCGTCACCTCCACAATCGCGTCGGCCAGTTGCGGGACTTTCACTTCCGTGGCGCCCCAGGAAAATTCCACGCGCGCCTTCACGCCGTGTTTCGCGAGATACCGCTCCGTCATCTTCACGGCCTCGGTCGCGATCACTTTTCCCTCGAGGTCGCGCACGCTCTGCATCGGCGAATCTTCCGCCACGGCGAGCACCCAGCGCACGCGTCCGAAGCTCGTCTTCGAATAAACCAGCTCGATCACTTCCTCGACGTCCGCGCCTGTTTCAAGAATCCAATCCTTACCGGTGAGGCCGGCATCGAGCGCGCCGCTTTCCACGTACCGCGCCATTTCCTGCGCGCGGACCATCATGCATTCGATATCGGGGTCATCAATTCCCGGATAGTAGCTGCGCGAGCTGACCGAAATTCGCCAGCCGGCCTTCGCGAATAGCTCGACCGTGGAATCCTGCAGGCTTCCCTTCGGGATGCCGAGTTTCAGGCGGCTCATTATTTTTTCCCCTTGCCGCGCTGATCGCTGGCGGGCTTGCCGTAGAGTTCTTCGGGTGAAAGAATCCGCTCGGCGACTACTTTCGCTCTGCCATCGCGCCCCATCTGGCGGAAAAAGCAGCTCCGGTAACCTTCGTGGCACACGGCGCCGCCATCGAGTTCGGCGCGCACCAGCAGCGCGTCCTGGTCGCAATCCACGCGCAATTCGCGCAGCAGCAGTTTTTGGCCGCTGCTCTCGCCTTTCATCCACAATTTCTTGCGCGAGCGGCTATAGAACGTGACGAAACCGGTTTCCTGCGTCTTGGCGAGGGCTTCGCGGTTCATGAATCCCAGCATCAGCACTTCGCCGTTCACGGCGTCCTGCACGATGGCCGGAATTAAGCCATTTTCCTTTTCGAAATCGAGTTCCATGTTTTCACAATCTCCTGAAAGCTTTTGAGCATGTCATCCCGAAGGCGTTTACGCCTGAGGGATCTCTCTTCGATCGACCGGGTGGCAAGCGCTCCACCCGAAGAGAGATTCCTCGCTTCGCTCGGAATGACACCATCCCAAATATTGGCGCCCATAAAAACAAAAAGCCCGCCAGCGCTTGCCGCGCCAGCGGGCTGATGAGTGCAGCTAATTTCGATCCAGCTAGCCACACCGCCGCGGGCACGCGTTCACGTGATGGTGATGGCTATGATGTGTCCGCAGCAGTTTCATGACGCTCTCGAAATTATGATACCCCGCGGCCTTTGTCAAGAGTCGACTCCCGTGCTCCCGTTGCCGCTTTCGTAGCGGCACGGCGCACGTGGAGTGCGGCGGCTTGCCGCCGCTGTTTGCCGCACGGGCTTGCCCGTGCGTGCTGCGAAGGTGAACGCAAGCGGCGAGCGTTTTAGCGATGCGAAATGGCCCAAGCGGCTAGTCCGAGCGGCACGGCCAACGTGAGCGCCATAATGATCCACGCCGAAGCGTGGGCGAAATTAATTGTGTAACCGATGCCGATTCGCTTCTCGACGAACAGCGCTGAATCGTCCGGATTGAAATAAAACATTCCAAGCTTCCAGCACGTGCCATCTGCGGAGATGTGTTGCGATGGAACGCGTCCGCGGCTGAGCCATCTGCTCAGGAAAATCGCGGCAGCAATAGTCACCACTGCCAGGATCACAATCGGCGCCACGCCGGGGCTCCCCGTAAATGGCAGCAGTGCCACCATGGATAAGACGGCGGCGACAAAGTATTCGACCCCCAGCAGGACCAGAGCGATTCGATGCGCAAACTCTCCCTTGCTCGGCGCGCCGCCCGTCGTCGGGACCCCCTGCGCGGAATGCGAGATCGCGTATGCGAGCAGCGATATGCCGATCACGAGAGCCGCGCCGAAGAGCAACGGGCCGTACACGCCCTCCGGAGTTCGCGTAGACCATCCGTTGGGCAAACAGTTAACGCCCCAGTGAACCGGAAATCGATCTGGAATCTGGTCCCAATGGGCTTGGACATAGCCCGCAGTGATCAGCAGGATCGCGAAGGGTCCGAGCTGCAGGATTAGCAAACGAAGCTTCATGACTCAAACTTTCAGCGCAGCAGATCTTCGAGCTGCACCTTGACGTCGGTTTTCGCGTCGCGGTATTTCACGATCACCGGCGTGTAGAGCGAGAGATTCCATTCTTTGCCGCGGCCCTGGGCGACGGCGCGCGAGCCGGCGACGACGACGGCGTTCTCGGGAATCACCAGCGGCTCGTCCGCGCTCGCGCTGTGCACGGCGCCGGTGACGACGTCGTACACTGGAGTCGAGCGATTGAGGACGGTTCCGGTGCCGAGCACCGCGCGACGCTTCACAACCGTGCCTTCGTAAACGCCGCAGTTTCCGCCGACCATCACTTCCTCTTCGATGATCACGGGAAGCGCGCCGACCGGCTCCAGCACGCCGCCGATCTGCGCTGCGGCGGAGATGTGGCATTTGCGCCCGATCTGCGCGCAGCTCCCAATCAGCGCGTGCGAATCAATCATCGTTCCTTCATCCACGTACGCGCCCGCGTTGATGTACATCGGCGGCATGCAGGTGACGCCCTTGCCGACGTAGCAGCCGTCGCGAATGCTGGAGCCGCCCGGCACAATCCGCACGCCGGAATCCGCCGAAATATTTTTTACCGGGTAGGTGGACTTGTCGAAAAATGGCTGGCGCGCCGCGTCAATGGACATATCCACGATCTTGCCCATGCGGAAGCCGAGCAGAATTCCCTTCTTCACCCACGGATTCACGCGCCATCCGCTCGTCCGGGCGGAATCCGGCTCGGCCGCGCGGATTTCGCCCGCGTTCAGCGCATCCTTGAATCGCTGAAACACGCGCAGGTGCGCATCGGTGTAACGCCCCGGATTTTCGTCGAACAGCCGCTCGATCTCGGCGCTGATCTCAGCGGGCAGCATAGACCTGTTGAATCAAACCGACGCCTTCGAGGGCGCTGCGGATTTTTGCGAGGTTTTCCGGTTTGGGCGCGACGATCGGCAGACGGAATACCGGCTCGAGCAGCCCCATCAACGCCATGGCGGCCTTGGCCGGCCCGGGATTCGTCTCCACGAAATTCGCTTCCATCAACCCGAAATATCGCTGGTGAATTTCGCGCGCGGCGACGAAGTCGTTCGCGAGGCAGAACTGCACGATGCGCGTCATCTCCGCGGGAATTTCGTTTGATACCACGGAAATCAAGCCGCGCCCGCCAAGCGCCATCAATGGAATCGTGATGCCATCGTCGCCCGATAACACCGCGAACCGCTTCGGCACGCTGGCCAGCACCACGGCCATCTGCCCGATGCTTCCCGAGGCTTCCTTGACGCCGACTATGTTCTCGATTTCCGCGAGCCGCGCCACGGTGGCCGGCTCGATATTCACGCCCGTGCGTCCGGGAATGTTGTAGAGAATGATCGGCAGCGAAATCGCCGCGGCGATGGCCTTGTAATGCTGGTAAAGGCCTTCCTGCGTGGGCCTGTTGTAATAGGGCGCCACGGAAAGAATTCCGTCCGCGCCCAGCTTTTCGAATTCGCGCGCCATCTCGATCACGTGCGCGGTGTTGTTGCCGCCTGCGCCGGCGACCACCGGAGTCTTGGTGCGCCGCGCTTCTTCGATCGTGATTTCCACCACGCGCCGCTGTTCCGCCGCGCTCAGCGTGGGGCTTTCGCCCGTGGTTCCGCAGGGCACCAGGAAATTGATCCCGGCGCTGATCTGGCGCTGCACCAGCTGCCGCATCGCGGTTTCATCGAGCGAAAGGTCCTGCCGAAATGGTGTGACCAGCGCCGTGCCGCATCCCGTGAACATTTGTCCCTCCTTACCGACCACCTTACTCCAGCTCGTTCACAATCTCCCGAAAATCGAAGAAGCCTTTCTTGCCCGCCACCCATCGCGCCGCGCGCAAGGCCCCGCGCGCAAAGCCCTCGCGGCTGCGCGCTGTGTGGCGGATCGTAATCGTATCGGCGGCGGAATCGAAGCCAATCTCGTGCGTGCCGGGATGCGCGCCCGCGCGGCTGCTGCTCTTGTCAATCGGCCTGGCGTAGCCCTCTTTTTTCATGCGCTCGACCAGTGCCAGCAGCGTCCCCGAAGGCGCGTCCTTTTTCGTCGCATGATGAATTTCCCAGGCCCACGCGCCGTATTCCTGCTGGCGCGCCAGCAGCCGCGCCGCCTCCGCCACGATCTGATTGAATACGCTGGCTCCCACCGAGAAATTCGGGCTCCAGACCAGGCCCGTGCCGCCGCGCTCGACGGCCGCGCGCGCCCGCGCGATTTCGCCGAACCATCCCGTCGTCCCGATCACGGCGTTCACGCCCAGCCGCGCGAGGCGCTCGATATTTTCAATCGCCGCCGAGGGAGTCGAAAATTCCACCGCCGCATCCACGCCGCGGAAATTCTCCTTGGTCAAACCCTCGAACTTCGCATTGTTGTCCACGTCCAGGCGCAGCTTCACGTCGAATCCGTACTCCGGGGCGAGCTGCTCGATCAGCCGCCCCATTTTTCCGTATCCGACAATCGCCAGATTCATTGCCGCATTCCTCAATTCTTCGCGAGCAGCTTTTTTACCACGTTCGCATACATCTCGACTGCGTCCGAAAGCTCGCGTTTCGAGATGCGCTCCTCCGACGTGTGCGCCACGTGGATGCTTCCGGGCCCCAGCAGCAGCGGCTCGCCCCAGGTTTTGCCGAACACCGGGACGTCGGTGGTGAAGGATACAACCGTCGTGGGCATTCCATCCACGGTCGTGAACCGGATCGGCGGGAGGCAAAGAATTTCGACCAATTCCGCGCGCTTGCCAACGGCGCGGGTGAAGGCCTCGCGGATCGGCGCCGCGTCGCCGACCAGCCGCACCATGATTTCCGCTTTGGCTGCATCTGCGATCACGTTGGGCGCGCGTCCTCCCGAAATTGTGCCGATGTTCATCGTGCACGGCCCCAGCTGCGCATCGGTAGGCAGCGGGACTTTGCGAATCGTGTCGAGCGCATCGAGCAGTGCTTCGATGGCTGATTCGCCCAGCTCCGGATAAGCGGAGTGCGCCATCTTCCCGCGAGCGATAAGCTCGTAGCGCAGTATGCCTTTCGACGCGACCACGAGCTTATTCTCGGTTGGCTCGCCATTCACCAGATACTTCGAGCCGCGAGGCGCCCGCGCCGCAACCGCCGCTCCCGCGCTGTTGCGCTCCTCGCCCACCACGAAGAGCAACGCGAAATTCTTCACGCCTTCGCCGAGCAGCTTTTCCGCCGCCGCGACCATCGCCGCGATAATTCCCTTGGCGTCGCACGCCCCGCGCCCCCAGATGAACTCCGCATCCTCGCGCGAGGGAAAAAACGGCGGCACCGTGTCCAAGTGCGTCGAGAGTGTGACCGCGGGCTGGCCCCACCACGCCAGCACGTTGAACCGGCCCGGCTCGACTTCCATCCGCTGGGCGCGACCGCCCGTGCGCGCGGCGAGCTTCGCGAGATGGTCGTGGAGATACGCCGCGACCGGGCCCTCGTTTTCCGTGATCGACTCGATATCCACCAGCGCTCGAGTCAACTCGTACGCATTCATCGGTTACCTGCTTTTGGGAATGGAACGAAACGAGAAGGAAGGATACGCGAGAGGCGCCGCTCGTGTCTTCACTCCTCGATAGCGCTCCATCCGTTTTGCAACGGACGACAGTGGATAGGCCTTTCGGCAAATCCCCCAACCGCCGCGATTCAGCCGTCGCGACGATTTCGGCGGAGCGAGCTGCCTGCAAACCCCTTTCGCCCGGCCTTCCGAAGCTGCCCGGAAGTTTCGGCCCGGCTACTCATGGCCTCCGCACCTCTACCAAGAACGAATCCAGTCTAGCGGCGCGATTTGGGCAAGTCAAGAAACCCATGCGTTGGGTGATGGTTCAGTTTGCAGGAGGTTGATTCGGCGGGAGGCTGCGCGATGAACGCCCGAATGGGGGGATTTTACTACTCGCTGAGAGAGGCGCGAATCGGGATCGAGAAGCGGCCGGAGGTATACAGCTCCCACCGGCCGCACTCGTCAATCGGCTAATCGGCGCTGGCGGCTTTCACGGGCGCCGGTTTCGGTACGGTGTTGATCGTTTTCAGAATGCGCGAAACGATCTGGTAGGGATCGCCCTGCGAATTCGGGCGGCGATCTTCCAGATATCCCCTATAACCGTTCTTCACGAAGTTAACAGGCAAACGGACGGAAGCGCCGCGATCGGAGAGACCGTAGCTGAACTTGTCAATGGCTTGCGTTTCGTGCAAACCGGTCAAGCGCAGGTGATTGTCCGGGCCATACACGGCGATGTGCTCGGGGATATACTTTTCGAACGCCGCCATGAGGGCCTCGAGGTATTCCTTCCCGCCAACTTCGCGAATGTATTTCGTCGAGAAGTTGGTGTGCATGCCGGATCCATTCCAGTCGCCTTTGATGGGCTTGCAATACAATTCGACGTCTACCTCGTATTTTTCACACAAGCGCATCATCAGGTAGCGAGCGGTCCACGTGTCGTCCGCGGCTTTCGCGGAGCCCTTCGCGAAAATCTGGAATTCCCACTGGCCTTTCGCCACTTCGGCGTTGATGCCTTCGTGGTTGATGCCGGCCGCTAGACAGAGGTCCAAATGCTCGTCCACAATTTGTCTGGCCAGGTTTCCCATGTATTTGTAGCCGACACCGCAGTAGTACGGTCCCTGCGGACCGGGATAACCGCTTGTCGGGAAGCCCAGAGGGCGCCCGTCCTTGTAGAGAAAGTATTCCTGCTCAAGACCGACCCACAGGTCGGGATCGTTCTCGATCGTGGCGCGCATATTGGTGGAATGCGGGGTGCCGTCGGGGTGCATCACTTCGCTAAGAACGATATAAGCGTCCTTGCGGCCGGCATCGGGGTACAGAGCCACGGGTTTTAGCACGCAGTCGGACTTATGCCCTTCGGCCTGCATCGTGGAACTGCCGTCAAAACCCCACAGGGGCAGATCGGCAAGGGCCGGTGGCTTCTCGAATGCCTTCATTAGAGTCTTACCGCGCAAGTCGGGAACGGGGGTCTTGCCGTCAAGCCAAATATATTCCAGTTTGTATTTCGTCATTGTTTTGGGTGTCCAGTAGGGTCGGGTCATTTAGACGCCCGACCTTCGCATTTTAAACGACGGAGTAGCTCGGCCGATTTAAGCGGGCTCAAAAATACAGGGCAAGGTTGGTGTGGTCAAATTCATTAAATCTATGGGCTCGATTCAGTTTATTTCGAGTGACCCGGCAAATTAGGTGCAGCTTCAGATGCTCGTTAATCCGACTTATCGGGATTTAGCTGCGTGTCTTCGTGTGAGACACCAAGGGGGCAGCGGCAGGCGATCAATGCCTTCGAGCACGTGGCGGCAGGACTACGGCGAGGCGATAAAGGGGGCGGCTCAGGAATGCGCCGTCGGCTCCTGGATCTTCCAGCCCCGGATCAAGAGCCAAAGCATGAAGAACAGCTCTCCGACAAACGTGATAGATATGAATCCAAGATTGGTGTTCGGAAAAAGGTACGGACTCAAGCTATCGGTCACCCAGCCCAGCCCGTTGATTACCAATATAACGCCCAGGATCCACGGGATGTAGCCAGACCGATATATCAAGCAGCCCAGCAGGACAAGATGAATCCCAAACAGCACCAGGCTCATGGACCAATCGTATCGAAACGTATGCAGGAGGAGCATGACCTGGGCATGCAGCTGAGCGGACCCAAAGGCAGTCAGGTAATCCGGCGTATTCAGCAGGCGATAGACGGTCACCAGGTTTAACAGGCCGGAGAGAGCAATCGCCGCATAGACCAACTGGAACCACGCCGCAAGCAGCGACACCGCTCTGTTTACCGGCGCAAGCAAGATATAGAGCGCCCACGCGATAACCACGTCACCGATAAAGCAGATCAGGTAGCAGAATATTATGGCGACAAAGATGCGCCCGTGGGCCGCAATGTTCTGAACGGTTTGTTCGGTGTTGCCCGGAATAACCAGCTTTGGATAGAGCGAGTACTCCGCATAGCTGACGGGATCAAGCAGGTAGGCGAAGCCGGCGACCAGCGCCGCCTGACGCAAACTCATTCCCTCAGGGTGGTTCCCTGGATTCATTGAGCTCACTGTCCTGCTCCCCGACTGGTCAACGGCCAGTCGGAAAGCCACGATCTCATGCCACCGGCACTTCCGACAAGCGTTACACCTTGCCTGGCAATGCGCTACCTTGCAGCGCTGACCTTCGCAACGCCAATGAGTTCGCTCACGGCCACTTCCTTAGGGGGTCGGAGCTTTAGCGCCGACATAAAGTCGTACGCGCGAAGCGCGTTCCAATGCGCTGCCCTATCGCAGCAAGTATTCGAATTGCCTGTATGCAGTTCTTGCGGAAACAGGCTGGCGGCATCGAGCGGAATTTTTCCGGAAGCGAAAAGCCCGAAGGCCGGGCGGCCGCTGGATCGCGAGCCGTCCGGCTATCGAGTGGGAGGAATTGTGAGAAATTAATTCGGAAGCAGAACTGTATCCACAACCTGAATCACGCCGTTGGACTGAAAAACGTTCGGAATCGTGATCGTGGACATCCCGCCCTTTTCGTCCTTGAGCATGATCTTGCCGTTTTGCTCCATCGCCCAGAGCGTACCGCCGCTCACGGTCTTCAATTCGGCCGTGCCGTGGCCTTCCTTGATCATTTTCTTGATGTCGTTCGTGCTCAATCTTCCGGCGACCACGTGATAGGTGAGCACTTTCGTCAGCATGTCCTTGTTCTCGGGCTTTAGCAGCGTATCCACCGTGCCCATGGGCAGCTTCGCGAACGCTTCATTCGTGGGAGCAAACACGGTAAATGGACCGGGGCCCTTCAACGTGTCCACCAAACCTGCAGCCTTCACCGCGGCCACCAGAGTCGTGTGGTCGGCTGAGTTGACGGCATTGTCAACGATGTCCTTGTTTGCATACATGGCCGCGCCCCCGACCATCGGGTCCTGCTTCATGGACATCGAGTCCTGGGCGGCAACGCTGGAAATTCCGACGAGAACGAGCGCGCAGAGCGCAACCAAAAAGCGTGATTTCATTTCGTTTTTCCCTCTTTTTTGAGATTGAACCTACGCCCCTAGTACGACCGCCGCGCGGATTTGGATTTAGCGTTTTTGCGATTTGTGCGCGGGCGAGTTCAGTCGCGGTGCGCGTTGCGCCGGTTGGGAAGCGTGGGCCAGTTTGGAAAATTGGACTTCCATCCGCAGCGACACTTAACGTCCACGGAAGATGATTTCCACTACGATGCAAAATGCCCGGCCCGAAGGGCCGCCTTGATTGAGCACCCATCCCGGTCTCAAGCTAACGCCTTATTTATCAGTGACTTGCGCGTGCATCTGGGGCCTGCTAACTGGCATTGCAGTTGCCAAGTAACTAGCGGTGCGTCATCTACCGAGTCATTTACGGGGTGGCTGGGGGCCATCGAATCGCGGAAGAGTCCGGGAAGTTACCGAGACCAAATCACGTCAAAGGGAGACACAGATGAAAGAGTACACGAAGCCCAGCCTGAAGGCACACGGTCTGCTGCGCGAGGTTACGAAATACAGCGGACCCACGTGCGATATCAGAATTAATGAAGTGGTGGTGTGCGGCAAGTACTAGTCTGATCTCAACTATTTTAGCGTCGGAAGGCGGGGGAATATTATTCGGCGGTCGCGAGAACTTTCCCGCCTTCCGGAGCTAAATCCGCCCACACCGCCAGGTGCGGGCCGTGGCTTTTCGCCGCAGAGTTTGTATGATGGTACCCCATGATTTTTCCCCACGAGCATGGCGATGATTGTCGCGGGTCGCGATGACGCCCAGAAGTAAATCGCCGCTCAGCGCCGATCCCTCTGCGTACACGCCGTGCTACGCGTACGAGCCCGCCGGAGGCGGAACGCGCGCTCTTTATTGCGAAGGCGTTTCGCTCGTGCGAATCGCGGACGAAGTCGGCACGCCGGCGTATGTGTACAGTCGCGCCAGCATCGAAGCCGCGTATCACCGGCTCGATCGCGCGTTCGGCTCGCTGCCCCACACGATCTGCTACGCGATGAAGGCGAATTCGAATCTGTCCGTCCTGCGCGTCCTGGCGCGGCTGGGCAGCAGCTTCGACATCGTTTCCGGCGGAGAGCTCGACCGCCTGAGCCGCGTCGGAGTTCCCGGCAACCGCATCGTGTTTTCGGGCGTCGGCAAAACACGCGAGGAGATTCGCGCCGCGCTCCACTACGGTGGAAAGGGTTCGCGCCGCGGCGGAATTTTGCTTTTCAACGTCGAATCGGGCGCGGAGCTGGAAGTTCTGTTGAGCGAAGCGGCGCGGCACGTCGCGGCCGGCGGCGCTCGTCCCTCTGCTGCCATTCGCGTGAACCCCGATGTGCTCGCGGGCGGCCATCCGCATATCGCCACCGGCGCTCATCAACACAAGTTCGGCGTGGATTGGCAGGAAGCGCGGCGGCTGTATCTGGCGCACCGGGACTCACGTTGGGTTGCGTGGCGCGGAATCACGGCGCATCTCGGTTCTCAGATTTTCACCATCGCTCCCTACCGCCGCGCGCTCACGCGGCTCGCTTCTTTCGTGCGCGACCTCGCGAAAAATGGAATTTCCCTTGAATACATTGACATCGGCGGCGGCCTCGGCATTCGCTATACCGACGAAGCCGCGCTCCCCGCCGCTGCGTACGCCAGGGCGCTCGGCGAAATCGTCCGGCCGCTCGGATGCCGCTTGCTGATTGAGCCCGGACGCACGCTGGTTGGCCCGGCCGGCGTCCTGCTCACCCGAGTTCTTTACGTGAAGGCAAATCACGGGAAAACTTTCGTGGTGGTGGATGCGGCGATGAACGATCTGATTCGCCCGGTTCTTTACGGAGCCACGCATCCGATCACTCCGGCCGTTCGCGCCGCCGGCGCCGCCGCAAAAAAAACGCGCGTGGACGTGGTGGGGCCCGTGTGCGAGTCGGGAGACTTTCTCGCGCGCGATTGGCCGCTCGAGCCGGTGACATCGGGCGACCTTCTGGTCGTGTGGACGGCGGGGGCTTACAGCTTCGCGCAGTCCTCGAACTACAACACGCGCCGCCGGCCCGCGGAGATTCTCGTCGAGGGGCGGCGTTTCCGCGTCGCGCGACGTCGCGAGAAATACGGCGACCTCGTTCGCGGCGAATCGGCGTAGCGCATGCCTCTGTTTCCCGCTTTTCTGAAATTGACCGGCCGCCGCTGCCTTGTCGTCGGCGCCGGGCCGGTCGCGCAGGAAAAAATAGAAAGCCTTCTCCGCGCGGGCGCGAGTGTGCGCGTGGTCGCGCCGCATGCCACGGGCTCTGTCCGCGCGTGGGCTCGCGCAAAAAAAATTCACTGGGAGCCGCGCAAGTTCCGGCCCGCTGATTTCAAGGGCGTGTTCCTGGTCGTCGCCTCCACGTCCTCGCCGTCGCTGCACGAAAAAATTTACCGTCAGGCCCGGCGTCGCGCCGTCCTCTGCAATGTGGTGGACGATCCCGCTCACTGCGATTTTTACTATGGGGCCGTGGTCCGTCGCGGCGAATTGCAAATTGCGATCTCCACCGGCGGGCACAGCCCCGCGCTCGCGCAGCGCCTGCGAAAAAAAATCGAAGGGGAAATTGGCGCGGAGTACGAACACTGGCTCGAAAAGCTGGGCGCCGCGCGCAAACGGCTGTTCGCGAAATCGCTTTCACCGGCGCGTCGCAAGGCGCTGCTGCACCGTCTCGCGAGTGAAATTTCGTTCGAAAAGTTTCTGCGCAAGGCTCAACGCAAGCAAAAAATGAATCGCAGAAAATAAGTCTTTATGCTTTCTTTACGCTGGAAAGCGAATTAAATCAGGAAGTTGTGGGCGAATTTGGAAGACGAATACGTCCAATCCAATATTCGACGAACGCGAGAAGCAAAACGTCTGATAGTGTCTCTGCATTCGCCGATGCGGCCGGGTCCCGGCATTCCCCCCCACCCAAACCTTCCGTGACCCGGCCGGTCGCCGAAAGCCCGCAGAAGATCACCCCCCAGCTTTCCCCCGCTTCTGTTCCAGTAGTCCCTCTCCTCGCTGTGCCGCTTCATTCACCAGAAAGCCCATTTTGGGATGCGCGGGCTCGAAATCCGCCGTCAATCCCTGCTCGCGCAATTCTTCCGATGTCATCGGGCCGATCGAGCCAATCAGGATCCGCGCGAATGCCAGGCGGAGTTTCTGTTCCAGATTCATTTCCCGCGCGATTCGCAGCAGATGCGCGACCTGAATTGAGGTTGTGAAAAGCGCCACATCAATTTCGCCTCGCGCGATCGTTTCCACCGCTGCTCGCAGGGGGCCGGTGTCTTCCGGCAGCGCCCACTGATAGACCGGCACACGCGTCACTTGCGCGCCGCGTTCCGCAAGCCCCGCGAGTAGCTCGGCTTTCGACGCGCCATATTCCTGCACGGCCACGCGCTTGGGCTTCAGCGCGGCTGTACCAGATTTTTCGTCGAGCGCGCGCAACAGGTCCCGCCACGTGTTCGGCTCCGGCACGGCGATCGTCACCGGCACGCCCAATTCCTTGAGCGCCGCCACGGGCTTCGGCCCGCGCGCCACCACGGTGACTTTTCGTAGCGCCTCGGCGAACTGCTCCAGCGGATAAATTGTCTCGACCACGCGCGCGAGCGCTCGCGTGCCCACGCCGGTGAGAAAAATCACCATGTCGAATCCATTCGCGGCAAGCGTGCGCGCGAATGCCAGCGCTTCGGTGTTGGATTCCAGGGGAACTTCGCGCATGGACGGGGCCACAATGGCTCGGCCGCCGTAGTTTTCGATGAGCTTGGCCATCTCCGGCGCGCGCCGGCTTTCGAGAGACAGCACGCGCAGCCCACCCAGCCCGCCCGGTTTGCCTCGCTCTTCGATCAATATCGCCTCAAGAAT
>Ga0224550_1000068_pt1 | contig 22996 bp, 22 predicted proteins | sample 714P31014metaG_FD_179905 | JGI IMG/M metagenome (GOLD analysis project Ga0224550, IMG submission 179905) | Peat soil microbial communities from Stordalen Mire, Sweden - 717 P3 10-14 | ecosystem: Environmental > Terrestrial > Soil > Wetlands > Peat | place: Sweden: Norrbotten County, Stordalen...
GGGGCCGCCATGGTGGGGGAGGGTATCCAGGCGGTGGGTATCCAGGCGGAGGCGGGGGGTATCCGGGCGGAGGTGGAGGATATCCCGGCGGAGGGCAGTCGGGAGGACAGGGGCGAAGTGAAGAAAACAGACCTGAAGAGCCGGACGACATTGAGTTCCTGAACCAGATGCTGGACCAGATGGCGACGAAGTTCTCTGTGGACGCGGCGCGAATCTACGCCACGGGACTTTCCGAGGGTGGGTACATGGCGATGAAGGTTGGAGGCGCGATGTCCGACCGGATCGCGGGCATTGCGCCCGTGGGGGCGGCCATGCCGAAGTCGATGACCTGCTTCCCCTTGAGACCGGTGCCAGTGGTGATGATCAACGGCACGTCCGACCCGGTGGTTCCCCACGGCGGCGGTACCGAGCACAATCTTGAGGTGCCGATCGTTTCTGTCGAGGACAGCGCCAAGGCCTGGGCCAAGATGGATCGTTGCGCGGAAAAGCCAACCCAGACGAAACTGCCGGCTCATGAAAAAGGCGGCATGGAAACGAAGGTCGACACCTACGATGGCTGCCAGAAGGGCGCGCAGGTGGTTTCGTACAACGTGCAGGGTGGGGGCAACACGTGGCCGGGGGGCCAACAGTACCAGCCGGAAAAGGAGATCGGGAAGACGAGCCAGGACTTGAATGCCAACGACACAATCTGGAGTTTTCTGGTAACCAAGAAACTCGAAGCGAAGGGCGGGGCGGAAGATAGTGGAACGGATAGCAGCCCGAATGTGAAATGAATGGAGTGGATCCACTTATTGAGTTGGACGCTACCAACCGCAGCCTGATAGTCTGACATGTGTCGAATCGATGGGGTGAGCGCTCATGATTTCAAAATGCGCAAATCCAGACTGCACGGCTCGGTTCAGGTTCAAGGAAGGTCAGCTCCTTCGTTTTCAAGCAGATCGCTTGGAGAGCCCGACCGCGCCTTCAAACGCAAGACCTGTGCGCCACTTCTGGCTTTGCAAGTCTTGTTCTGAGACTTACCGGCTTGAGTACCATCAATACCGCGGTCTGCTACTCATCGCCCGCGGTCCGCACTTATTGGCCGCCAAGCGTAAGTCTCGTCTCATTGCAGCCGCGTGAAAACGAAGTAAGACGTCCTCAAGCGGTGGCAGGAAACGGACTAGCGCCCCCTCGAGTACCTTCGCAAAATCAAAGGGCGCGCAATCCGGCGCGCGCGACCCAAGAAAAGCAAGCCCTTCGGTTTTGCCGATCCAAACAACGGAAACGGGCTAGTGCCAAACCGATCGCTTTCTTCTTCCGACGCGCTCAAACAAGGTCGAAGCGATCCAGATTCATCACCTTGCTCCAGGCTCCAACGAAGTCCTGGACAAACTTTCCGTGCGCGTCCGAGCTTGCGTAAACCTCCGACAGCGCGCGGAGTTGGGCGTTCGAACCGAAGATGAGATCGGCTCGCGTCGCCGTCCACCGGACCGTCCCAGTCTTGCGATCTCGTCCTTCGAACGTGTTGTTCGCATCTGAGGTCGCCTTCCACGCCGTACCCATATCGAGCAGGTTGATGAAAAAGTCATTGGTCAGTGCTTCCGGCCGCTTGGTGAAGACGCCGAACTTGGTCTGGCCGAAGTTGGTATTCAGCACCCGCATGCCACCGATAAGTACGGTCATTTCTGGTGCGGTCAGCGTGAGCAACTGTGCCTTGTCTAACAGTTCGACTTCGGCTGGTGCTTCCGCGTTTCCATTCGCGTAAGAGCGGAAGCCGTCGGCGGCCGGTTCGAGCACCGCGAAGGATTGCACATCGGTCTGCTCCTGCGAAGCATCCATGCGCCCGGGGCTGAATGGAACGGTCACGGAGATGCCAGCGTTTTTCGCGGCCTTCTCGACACCTGCGCAACCAGCTAGGACGATCAAATCGGCAAGAGAGATTTTCTTGCCGCCAGACTGTGAGCTGTTGAAGTCACTCTGAATCTTTTCGAGTGCCTTCAGCACCTTCTGCAACTGCTCTGGCTGATTGACCTTCCAATCCTTTTGTGGAGCAAGGCGGATGCGCGCGCCGTTCGCTCCGCCACGCTTGTCGGATGCACGGTAGGTGGACGCCGACGCCCAGGCGGTGGAGACGAGTTGCGAGACCGTCAACCCCGAGGCAAGAATCTTCTCTTTGAGCGAGATAACATCCCGGTCATCGACCAACACATGATTCACTGCCGGGATGGGGTCCTGCCAGAGGAGTTCTTCCTTCGGAACTTCCGGACCGAGGTAGCGCGCGCGAGGTCCCATGTCTCGGTGAGTGAGCTTGAACCAGGCACGGGCAAAGGCATCCGCAAGCGCAGCCGGATTCTCGTAGAAGCGCCTCGAGATCTTTTCGTAGACCGGATCGAGTCGCAAAGAGAGATCGGTGGTCAGCATGGCCGGTGCGTGACGCTTTGAGGAGTCGTGAGCATCCGGTACCGTGCCGGCGCCTACATCACCTTTTGGCTTCCACTGGTGAGCACCCCCCGGACTCTTGGTCAGTTCCCACTCGTATTTGAACAGGTGCCCGAAGAAGTCGTTACTCCATTTCGTCGGTGTGCTAGTCCAGGTGACTTCCAGGCCGCTGGTAATTGCGTCACCTGCGATGCCAGAGGCGTAGGCGTTTGTCCAGCCGAGGCCCTGCTCCTCAATCGGCGCGCCTTCGGGCTCAGATCCTACGTGCGGCTTGGAAGGACCGGCTCCGTGAGTCTTGCCAAAAGTGTGACCGCCTGCGATCAAGGCGACGGTCTCTTCATCGTTCATAGCCATGCGCGCGAAGGTCTCGCGGATATCCTTGGCTGCCGCAACCGGATCCGGAACGCCTTCCGGGCCTTCCGGATTGACATAGATGAGACCCATAGTGGTAGCGCCGAACGGATTCGCGAGATCGCGCTCACCAGAATAGCGTTTGTCCGTCCCGAGCCAGGTTGTTTCAATTCCCCAGTTGACGTCGAGGTCCGGTTCCCAAACGTCGGCACGTCCGCCGGCGAAACCAAAAGTCTTAAAGCCCATGGTCTCCAGGGCGACATTGCCGGCGAGGATCATCAGGTCGGCCCACGAGATCTTCTTTCCGTATTTCTGCTTGATTGGCCAAAGCAGACGGCGAGCTCGATCGAGATTGACGTTGTCAGGCCAGCTATTGAGTGGAGCGAAGCGCTGCTGACCTCTGCCGCCGCCTCCGCGGCCGTCACCCGTACGGTACGTACCCGCACTGTGCCACGCCATGCGAATAAATAACGGACCGTAATGGCCGAAGTCGGCAGGCCACCAGTCCTGCGAGTCGGTCATTAACGCCGCGAGATCTTTTTTCAGGGCGGCATAGTCAAGGCTCTTGAACGCGTCAGCATACTTGAAATTCTCGCCCATGGGATCGGACAGCGAGGAGTGGTGATGCAGCAGATTCAGGTTCAAGTGGTTGGGCCACCAGTCACGGTTCGTTGTGCTTGCGCTGCTGCTGTGATGGAACGGGCACTTCGCTTCGGTTGACATCGCTTGCTCTTCCTCCGGTTAGTGAAAATTTTTAAAGAACAGAATTGTTACGTACTGCGAACCCATCCTGGCTTTCTGATTCGCGCAGCCGCGCTTGCGGACGCGCGCCATTGATCGGGTTTCAACACGCCTTCGACACTTGACGGGAAGCGTACCGCGGGGCGCACTTCATGCAGAGCCCCCTGAAAATAAGTTCGCATTCGCGAAGAATCCGCTTGCCGAGCGAGCGCGAGGCAGGCTTCGGCACGTCGTACCACTCGATATCCTCAACATTGCCGCAGCGGTCGCAGATGAAATGGTGATGCTGCAGGCCTTTTGCATCGAAACGTGCGGCGCGTCCCTCGACTGCCACTTCACGCACCAGACCCGCCTGCACCAAGTCCCGCAGATTGTTGTACGTCGTGGCCCTTGAAGATCGTGGATCCACGCGATTTACGGCTTCGAAGATTTCCGCAGCCGTGGGATGACTGTTGTGTTCCATCAAGAATGCCAACACGGCATAACGCTGCGGAGTGCACCGCAACCCGCTTCCGTCGAAGAATCCTTTAATAGACTCGGCGTCCATCAGCTGTTTAGACTATGTCTAATGTGAGATTTTGGCAAGACTTAAGCTCGTGGTTGCTACTGCGAGCAGAAAACTTGTGGATGCCGTAGCACCTGTAGCCGTGTAGGGTTTCTCCCGCGCGAAGCCTAGACCCATACCTGCCGCCCCCGAAAAAAGCCGTGCGGCAAGTGACTTCCAGCTAGGAGGCAGGTACCACCCTTAGTGAGTGTAATCGTGGGAAAATCCGTCCAGTCTGCCGCATGTAATCGCGATACTCCTGACCGAAAACCTCCTCCATCATTCGCTCTTCGCGAGGCGTCCGAAGAAAGTACATTACGCCAAACAGCACGAAACCAGACCAACCGGCCAGCCAGTTCTGCAAGAGCAATCCCTGCGCAAGACTAAAGAGCCAGATGGCAGAATACATGGGATGGCGGATCAAACGGTAAACGCCGTGCTTGACCAATTGATGGCCTTTGCGCACCTCCAAAGTGACGGACCAGTTCCGGCCCAAGTCAGCATGAGAGCGCCAAAAAAGCCAGAGGGCAAAACCCATGGCAGCGGCGCCAAACCACGGAGCCGGCGCGGGAAGACGATAATCTGCGAAAGTCAGCCAAGGTGTGAATAGGTAGAGGATGGGCAGTAAGAGGCTTCCGATACCGACAAGGGCTATCAGAATGCGGTCCGGCCCAACTCGTCTGACTGCCTTTTCGTTGCCTCGCGTCCGCCGCGCAAACTCATAGCGAATAGCAAGATGGACGACAAAACCGACGAGAAAGACCAGATTCCACGGTTGAATCCGCATCGGTGAAGACTCCGTTCGACAATCATCCTAGCCAGTCTCGTCGTGGGCTGTCTGCGCTGTTTGGGACACATTGGGAAATAGGGCCAAGCGCGAGCAGTATGATTTAATCGCTCAACCCTGATTGACGCGCCAACCGGACAAGTGGAGTACTAGCCGGGTGGACGTCCGGTTATCCGACTTATCGGGACTTAGCTTGGTTTGGTAGTATGACAATAAATGAAACGGGCCAAGCCGGAAGAAACCAAGTCAGCGATTCGCTTCGCCGCCGAGTTGTTTCGGCCTAAGGCAACCGAAAGAATTGGGTCGTGGACCCTTCTAACCGTGCCCAAGAACGCGAGTGCGAAGCTCCCATCACGAGGTATGACGATGATCGAGGGAACCATCAATGGCTTCCCTTTTCGAGCCGCTCTCGAACCAGACCGCAAAGGAAGTCACTGGCTCAGGGTTAATAAAGCCATGCACGATGCTGTAGGCGCAGACGCTGGAGACACGGTAACGGTGGAGATTACACGGGCCGGAGAAGAACCGGAGATCAGGGTGCCAATGGATCTACGCGAAGCCCTCGCAGCCGCCCCGCTGGCGCAGGCAGGGTGGGAGGGGATCACACCAATGGCGCGCCGGGACTGGATTTTCTCGATAAGCTCAGCCAAGCAACCGGAAACGCGCAGACGCCGGATCGAGAAAGCGTGCGACATGCTTGCCTCTGGAAAGCGACGATTATGTTGTTTTCCCGGCATAAAGTGGCTTATGAAAAAAAACGCACCGGCATGCGGAATGTGGTTTCCGTTACCTGACGCCCATGGAATTCGTCACCCGCTGGAAGCGAGATCATCGAGAGGCAAAGTGTAACTAATCTACTGGACGAGAACACATTCTTGAAACCAGGTCGATGACTCTGCTACGTCCTGCACGATTGCCCAAGTCTCCGTAGGTCAATACGTGAAGCCCATACTTTTCAACGCTTAGTGTTGTTGAGTCTCCTGTGGATTGCGCGGCCTGCGCAAATTATTTACGAAGATTTTTGCCGATTTCCGCCAGTCCAGCTTCGACGCTTCTGCCATGATGTGCATCTCATCGAATATTGCTTCCATAGAGGCTTGCATCGCATCCCGTAACCCTCCGAGCTGTTGAGATGAATCGTATAAGAACCCGCAGCCCTCGACTATCAACTCCCTCAGACATCCGATTGCCGGGGCAATCACTGGGCGGCCAAAGCTCAAAGCGAGAATTGCTGATCCCGAGGTCAGAATCTCTCTGTACGGTGTGACTACGACATTGCACGCGCGAAGATAAATCTGCATATCCTCGTTCCGTACGAAGCCGGAATGCAGAATGATGCGACTCGGTGATCGATTTATAGCTGCCCTGATTGTCCGCTCGTATGCTGCGTCCTGAAACTGTCCAGCGACAAGCAACACTGGCTTCCCGGGCAGTTGCTCGAATGCATTTATCAGGGTTTCTAGATTCTTGTATGGTCTGCAAAGTCCGAGAAAGAGGAAGACAAATTCGCTTTCTGTAAGCGCCAACAGCGAGCGCGCCTTGCTGCGCGCAATTGTATTCGGATAGTATCCTATCCAGTGGCCGTGCTGGATCTGAACAATTCGCCTTGCAGTCGCCGGAAACTCTCGTAGCACGTCCGCCTCAGCGCACGAACAGTGAATGACAAAAAGCACGCTCGATTTGACCAGCAGACGCCTTGCCAAGATATCAAGTTGGGGGATCACACAGCGCTCATGTGGATAGATGTTGTGTATAGTCCAGACCAGGCGCACCCCACGCCAGCGTGCCAGCGTGAGCAAGAACAAAAACATAGCAAAGCCACGTAAACACTTGCGCCGCTGCGGCGCATTGTAGAAAAAAGACGGCCAGTGGATATGAATATAATCAGCATTGCGCACATGCTTTAGCAGCCACCTCCCGGAAAAGTATCCGTCGCGAACTTCCACTCCCAAGGCTTCAACGGCGGCATAAAAGCAGTCCACGTAATCGTTGCCTCCACGAGGAAAAGCAATTATTGAGATCGCGCTCCGCCGCTTCGCATCCGTCACGGCAACCCCTTCTGCAAGCTGCGTTTGTGTGTCGCTGCTACTGTATCTGCTTCCGGCATTGCTCCCCATAAGAGGGTCCAGCTGAGAGTTAAAGTTGGAGGCTCGGTTCTCATATGGTCGACCGCAATACTCAGATGGTCGCTAATCCTAATCGCCGGTGCTCGAAGAATCATCCGTCAGTAACGACGAGTTTTCAATGCTTACCAGGGGTGGCTCGCGTTCCAGACTGAAGCGTCGTGCTTGCCGCAAGACGAGACGGAGCAAAGACAAATCCCGGTTGACACCGACCGGCCCTGCTCCTCCTCGAATTCTCGCCGCCTTGTAATCTTGGATTTTCGTGTCTCTAATGTCAGGAAGGTGCATCTTTGAAAAGAAGCTTTCGAGATCTCGCTTCCATACCCTCTAGTCATTCTGCGAGATGAAGCAGCGCTCACTCGAGAAAAGGGCTGCCGAGGCCGTCCGCTAAATCAAAAAAGTACAAGTTTTGTCTCGATTTCGTCGCCGTCGTAACGTGCCGGAGAATTACGGGGAGCGGGTGACTGAGATGGTCCCATATTCGCAAGGCGACAATGCTGTAGCGAGCGATTCACAAAAGTTACAGAATCCTGCAGTAAACTCTTCCGTCTAAGAATCTTGGCACCTGCACCGTCTCGCTGTTCGTTGACGTTGTTTGCTCATCTTGCTCTTTCTGTAACACATTAGAACGATCGCGGGTCGAGTAACCGAAAGTCGCAGTTCTTTATGTCGAGCAATCTCTGGTCACCCAAACACCATTCCTGATCCAGCATCTCGCGAACTGGACACGCCGCCGCGATCCACGGATTGTTCGTAGAACCTTCGGGAATAGGCCTAAACCCCGCGTTTTCGAAGGCGCCGTGCTCCTGTTCTGACATTGTAGCTGACCAGGTAAATAGATCTTCGCCCTGAGTCAATTGAATCGCCGCGTGTAGGAGTTCGGCCCAAATCTCATCGCTGCTTGCACACCAGTCAACCAAAGCGACGGGGTGATGTGGGAAGAACCGCGTTGCTTGCAAGATGAGGTAGCCCTGCAATTCGGAGTCCTCCCAAAAGAGATAGCGGTAGTAGCTGCCGGGGTTCTGTAGCCGCCAAGTGTAATATTCCTCGTCTTGAACGTGGCGGATGCGTGGATCCGTAACAAGTTCTCTCTTGAGATTCACCATTGCCGCGATCCGTGGAGACTTTGCGATCGAAATATGCGTGCCCAGTTTCCCGCTTTTCTGATCGTAAATGTGATCGAGAAGATCAAATTTACCGCGCGGAGTAGCGCTGGCAGGCTTGCGCAGTTTTCGGTAGGCAGCCACGGCCAACCGGGACTTCCGAAGCAGCGCTCGAAGGCGCGGGAGCGATTTCCGCCCGCTTGCCGTGACAACCGGATGGCGCTCTGGGGATAGCTCGGAAACAGCGTTCTTAAATTGCAATGCTCGTAGCGGACCGATGCTCCGCCAGCCTCTTTTCATGTCACTCATGAGCAATTGCGGAATTGTGCCAAGGCTCAACACGTAGGTGTAACCTTTTTCACCCAAGTCCTTCATTGCCGTCTTCATCATCAGTGAGACCAGGCCTTGGCTGCGGTGCTCAGGATCGATGATTGTGTCGGCCTCCAATGGCAACACCAGAGTTTGCCGTGGCGAGCCAAACTGCCACTTCGCGCCCACGAACGAACGAATTCCGATGACTCGCTCGCCGTCCGTGGCGAGATAAATATGCGGCTCCCGTAGGTATGGGTTGCGAATGTACTTCCAGTCGATGTACGCGGTCCTCAGCGCCGCGTCACCGCGCCACAGGTACTGATGCAACCCAACAATCTGCTGAAGATACTCGGGTCGATAAGAAATGATTTTGTAGGGTGCTCTCTCCATAATTTTCATGAACAGGACTACTCGATCCGAGACAGAGGAAACGCGTAGAGACGGCTTTGAGCGACCAACTCCGCCGGAAATTGCGGAGCCGGAGCCTGGAGCCTGTAGTCAGAGCGGTAGATGTTGACCGCCGTCACGTTTCGTTGAATGGACGGGTTTTCCCGCTGCCAGAGCAGGTGCGCAAGGTTTAGCGAGCGCTCTTGGTCTCGCTCAGCGCTTACTGTTCGCAGCATTTCGTAAGTGGTGACATTCCAGGTTACATTCCAGGTGCCGAAGAGATCGTTGTAAGCGCGTGGGCTGACCGGCACCTCGCGTCCGCTGGGTAGCACCCAACGAGCCTCCCATACCTGCACCGTTGGCGGAACCGCCGGAGTGAACGTCGGGTAAAGATCAAATGGCCAGACTGGCTTTCTTTCACCGAGGTTGTCGATTAGCCGCAGAAGAATCCTGTGGTGCGGCAGTTTGGTCAGAAGAGCGTACTCCAGGTTATAAGAGAACATGAGACTACTGATTCCGAGTTGGCAAGCAAACAGCAGCACTCCGAGTGCATGGACCAAGACTGATTGGTTTCGGAACTTAGTAGCTCCTTGCATCGCTTTTGGCGGCGACGAACAATGTCTGGGGTCCGCGACCCACCGATAAAGCTCTCGGCCGATACCTGCTATGGGCATTAGTCGCATAACTGCCGAAATAGGCCAAAGCGGGGCGCGGTTCTTCGCGATCCATGTGTAGGCGTTGCGACGCGCCATGTGCCGCTCGGCCGAAGCCACGTTAAGATGCTGGCTGAGCATTTCGTCCGTGATCTGAGCATGGTCCTTGCGCCTGGGATCGCCAGAAAAGGCAGCTACCGGTTCGAGCGCGTCAAATAAGTCAAGGGTCTTGAGGGTGGCAATCATTCTCCGGCAACGCCCGCACCCTTGGTCGTAGAGTACGAGAAGGGGGGCGCGCGCGTGGTGCGAAACAAATCGCCACACAGCGGTCCAGTCGATCAGGCCAACGTACGCCGCGGCGAGTGTGCCAAACCAGATTTTGAGCACGAGTGCGTTACTGATATGAAAGGCCATTCCCCAAAGGGCCAGATAGGGCCTGAGCCTTCGGAGCAAGACCGCGAAGATGAATCCGATCTCAAACGCGACTATACCGGCGCCGAGTGTCGTTAGGACCCATGCTGGAAGCGAGTCGGCTCGAACCAACTTCACCCAATGAGGATCGTACCAATACAACTGAAGCCAGCGTTTCCACATAATCGTTCGAAGGTTCACGGAGCTTGCCCAACCGTCTGTCAGAGAACTTTGAAGTTTGGCGATCCCTGGCCCAAGGTAAACGAGACCCATCAGCAGCCAGATGTAGCGGAGGGTCAACAGAGCAGCTGGGCAGCTGACCGACGACTCAGTTTCTTCCCGATCGGCATTTCGATTTCGCTTCGCCAAGATCAAGGAGTCGAGGGAAAAGAAGCGTCCCGACGGACCGGCAGCCAAGAGAGCCATGAACCAGATTACGTGATGCTGATGATCCATGTGGCCGAGGGTTCCCGCCAAACCGAACCCGTACAAGGAGATCAACATCGCAAGTGCAATGGAAGAGCGAGTGCGGTATCCGACGATCCCGAAGAAAATCAGGACGATATCGGCGACGGCCAACAGTCGGCCAAGCGCCACATTTCCAAGAAGGCCAATCGGAAGGCACCGGTAAAACGAAAACGGCATCCACATGTCAGGCGCAACGCCTGGCAGAATCGTGCGTGTCCATCTCAGAAAATCCAGAGCCAGTGGCATAGCACCGAAGAGGAGGAATACGATTCGGAAGATCGCGAGATTAACTCCCCAATTCCTCGGCGTCGTGAGAGTCTCATCCGATCTGAATGCACAACTAATTGCAGATGGAATCCTGATCCGCGTCGCCATAATTTCAGTCCAGCTCCGGCGGAGCATGGAGGTCAAAACGGTTAGCTGCGGCTTTCACTGTCATGGCTCATTGGCAAGTCAACTAGAAGCCTTCCACAATCGCGGAAGCAACCGGCTAGCCTGATTCCTACAGCGACCTGACGCCTGATTGCTCGAATTTTGTAGCTTCTTCTCTAAAGAGTCGATATAGCTCACAAAGTTTCTTCTCAAAACGGGATTGTCATCCAGAAAGTCCGCATACCGCGACAGAAACCATTCCCAAGTCCGAATTCTTTCCTGAATCGTATCGAGACTTTGCAGTCTGGCTCCGTGGTGATTGTAACGGACAACGTGCACACCAGGGAGCGCCATGGGCGTGAAGCCTTTCACCAGGATACGAATGAACATGTCGGAGTCCGAGGAAACCTTCAATGCATCGTTGAATGGCCCTACTTTCTTCAGGCAATCCGACTTGATGGTCACCCCGAATCCGGTTCCGATTGTGAGGAAATCTGCCACCAGACTCTGCCGGTTGTTGTGCTCCCCAAACGTTCTTGGCCGTGAGGCGGACGATGCCTCCGGCGTGATCGGATCGTCGACAAACCTGACACCGCACCAACTAATGCCGATTTCGTCAGGCGAGTCCTTCAGACTCGTGTGGGTCAGCTGAAGAAAGGAAGGCAAGTATTCATCGTCGTCATCGAGGAAAGAGATGTACCTTCCAAGCGCGGCCTGGATGCCCATGTTTCTGGCGTGCGCAACTCCCAAGCTGGGTGCATTCCTCAGGATCCGAATGCGAGCGTCGCACGGGAAACCGTCGCCGCACGGTTTTACAGAGCCATCATCGACGATAATGAGCTCGAAGTCTGGCAGCGACTGGGAAAGGACGCTGGAAACCGCTCGCGTCAGCATCGCTGCACGGTCGCGCGTCGGTAATATGACCGAAAAGAGAGGGGCCTGGTTTGATGCGTGAGTAGTCATATTCGAGTTTCTAGTTCAGCTGGCGGAGCCGCTGAATGCCGAGCACTATTACCATCTCGGTTTTCCCGTAAGTGTCTCGGCGATGCGGCGTCCGAGATAACTCAGCGATTCTCCAGTAAAGGTAGCCTTGCTCAAGTGTGTCTTTCGTGTGATTGGTCGAGACCGCGCATCGTGAGTTTCGTTGACGCTCAGCTGATGGTGAGGCTGCTCATAACCGACGTAGCCCAGGCAGTAACGACAGGCGTCGAGTGGCTGGGCGTCAGTCAGAAAATTCCAGAGTTCGTTACGCAGATCTTTTGCGCCGTGAATATCGAATCCATCGAGCTCGGGACGATAGCCAGATTGATCCATGCTTCCCAAGAACTCGCGGAGAACCGAGGGGCAAGCGCATTTGTACAGCCAGCCCGCATGCACCATGTGGCAGTGGTAGAGGTGAGCGTTCTTGCAGGTCTTGAAAATCATGGAGGTGACCGCATCAGCCGGGTGCGGTTCCGTCACCATGGTCGTTCGGAATGTCAGCAATTCGTCGATGATCAGTTCAGTGCCACTTCGTGCGGCACTCTTGCGGGCTTGCTCGAGACGCTTGTCGCTCGGTCTCGCACCCGGATAAAGACTCAGGTTCACTCGATCGACGTTGGCCCAGAATTCATCAGGCATTTTGTGAAGCAGCAATCCATTGGTGGTCAAGGAAACCCTCGCTGCGATGCCCGATGCCCTGGCAGCCTTCAGAAGGGGGATGATTCGCGGATTTAGGAGCGGCTCGCCGCCAAGAATTCGGATTTCGTCGGCAAACATTGCGGTGGCCAGCCGCCCCATGTCTCGCACCAATTCCTCCTCGGCCGGAATTCTTGGTTTTAGGAAAGGAGACATGTGTGAGCAGCCAGAACAGCGGAGATTACAGTGCTCGGCCGCTGCAAACTCCACGGCCCGTGTGCGTATTTTGTCGGACTCCATTCGGTAAAGCATTAAACACCTTTTAAGTTACGCGATTACTAATCTCGTAGCAAAAGTACCCCTTTTCGGGCATTTCTGAGGGCGCGCGGTGCGGCTCCGACTAACTGCCAAAACTTGGCGTTCAGCCTGCTGCGCAAGGCATCTGGCTTTGCACTCGCCTCGGAATATCGCTGCGCCAACTTTCTGTAGTGGGTTGAAAGAGTCGCAGGTCCTGTCCTCAGCATCGAAAAAAAGTGCTTTCGAACAACTTGCTCATAGCCCATGGCGTCACGGCGCCTATCCTTTGTGATCGTATGGCTGCCACGACAGTCCCAAACAAACGTTGGTGCCGCTACAAATCCAAACCGATAATGTTTGGCCAGGCGAATCGTGGTTTCCCATTCCTGTAAAGCCACAATCCGTTCATCTAACCCACCGATCTTTGTGAACGCCTCTTTCGCGACAAGCAAACCTTGGAACATTGGACCAGGTCTTTTGAGCAACTGGGTATAGATCCAGCCCTGTATGGCGGGAACTTCGTACAATGACTTATCGCCGTTCTCACGAATCACGTAAGCACCCGTGTGTATAACGTGCAGTCGATTCCGGTGAGCAGCGTCCAGCCGAAGTTCGAGGCTTTCCGGTATCCATTCATCGTCCGAATCAAGGAACGCAATCCATTTGGTTCTGGCGTCGTCGATTCCGGTATTTCTTGCGGCCTGCGCGCCACGGTTATGACCGTGGCTAATCAACCTGATGCGCGAATCTTCTCTCGCAAACTGAGCTACTCTATCAGCGCTGTTGTCTACAGAGCCGTCATCGACGACAACCGCCTCCCAGAGAGCACACGTTTGCCTCTGAATACTTCTCAGCGCGGCTTCGATCGTCGAAGCGCGGTTGAAACTGGGCACGACAACAGTCACCAAAGCGTTGCTCATGCTGTACACTCGTTTGCGGTACGCCTTTTAGCGTCGGGAGCTGCTAGCTCACGCGTTATTGCTCGCGTACGCAATCGGCTCACCGGCTGCCCGACATCTCGGTTCTCTTGCGAATTCAACGACACGATGGACCGAATATGCATTTTCGGGTTGTGAAAAGCCAGCTACGTTACTGCTGAGGCTTCTGCCGCCGCTGGCCTGATCCGCTTTGCTTTCTTGTACGCACCGCAGCACACCGACTCGGCGCGACGGCCGAGCAACGTGCGCACAGCGATTCGCAGTATCAATTTGTAGCCCGTTACGCAGAATGGCGCATAAGCGAACGCGCAAACTGTGACACGTAGTGCAGTACGATTGCTTGTAGCCGGTCCGCCAGCAATACCCGCCATGATCCGAACAATCGTGCTCTGAAATGACTTTCGCCTGCTTGCATTATTATTAGGAGTTGCTTCCCTCAACTGCGAAGAGAATTTCCAAATATCCAGTTTCGATTGAAGGATCAGTCGAGTTAGCACGTCGCCCATCACCGTTTTTGGCCGATCGTCACTCAATACGCCAGGGAATTCCCGAAGAGCTGCCGTGACCCTGGCCCAGGCCTGGATGGGATCAGCAATCCGAACCGACGTATCTAGCTCCAGCCGCAACCGAGCCTTCCATTTGAATTCCTGGTATTCCGCCGAATCCGGGAGCAATTGCAGGTTCTTCTCAAGGACGCGCCGGGCGTCGTCCGCTCCGGTGCCGCTCGCTGCGCGAGACAACCACAACCCGTCCGGCGACAAGTTATAGACGTCGACTGCGCCGGGATAAAATAGGAACTTCACGTGGAAGGCCAAACGGAGAGAAACGTCCCAATCTTCGTAGGATAACAAGCTCTCATCGAAACCGCCTGCGCTATCGAATGCAGTGCGGCGCACGAGAATAGAAGCGTGGTGGCCACAGAAGTTGTCCATCAGCATCGCGAAAAAAATCTGCCCAGAGGGAGCGCGAGTCAGATCCGGAATCAGCCACTCTTTTTCTCCAGAACGCTTCAAACTCTGTCCGTACACGACTCCAACGTCTGGATGCGCCTCCATTAAAGGAACCTGGACGCTGAGCTTGTGTGGAAGCCATTCATCATCATCATCTAGGAAGGTGATATAGCTTCCTCGGCTGGCCCGCAGACCTTCGTTCATTGCGGCCGAGATACCTCGCTTCTCGAGCAGTCGGATGCACGTCAGGTTGTGGTAGCGATGAATGATTTCAGGGGTTGAGTCCGTTGAGCCGTCGTCTACGATAATCACTTCCAACTCATAAAGACTGCCAAGTCCTTCCTGCGCATAGATGGAATCCAGGGCTCGTGGCAGGCAGTGGGCACGGTTGTGGGTCGCGATGATGACGGTGACAAGAGGTCTTGTCGTCATAGAGTCAACTCTGTGAACTCGTGCGCCAAGATCAGGCGAAGATCAGGCGAAAACAAGCTCAAGCTGAGCCCGTACAGCAGATGCTGGTCGTAACGTGCACGTGAAGCACCAGAAACGGGTAACCCTTTGCACCCGTTAGGACGGTTTGCTATCAACACGGAGGCGCGGATCGGAGAGGCCGCGTTCCAGTGCTCGATAGGCTCAGCCGGCAATTAGCTGGCACAAAAGGGAAAGGAGGGTTCGCCAGTGGGAATGGCATTTCCCAAGGCCCTAGCAAGAAATTTAAGCCACTACCCCGCGAACGGCCCTCACGAATGGTCAGGCGCGGGCATTCTTACCGGAATGGATTCGCGCGGTTATCCCGCGAAGATATCGTAGACCCGTCACGAACGTGAACTGGCGCAGAAGTTCCCGGCGAAACAGTTCCGCCCGGGAGTAAGGAAATGCACCTTCTGTGGGCACTCGATTTGCGTTGCTCGCGAGATACTCTTGAAATTGCACGGATTCATGACGCCATCGATGAGAACTATGAATGCGACTTTCCAATCTTTGATAAACCGAGCGGCGGAACTTGAAGTGGTGAGTGACGCCTTGCAGCGACGAGGCCAAGTTGCCGATCGGACAACTGTGATTTCCGCCCTCTTGGAGCGTAGTTCCGTCGGTACAATAGAAAAGTGGGAATTTACGGATATCGGCTTGGACACCCATCCTTTGATAAAGATCAACGGAGCATAGGGGGAGAGAGTGAAAAGGGTCCTCGACAACCTCAGGAGTATCCAGGGAACCGTCCAAAGTCAGATGCTGAAGCATAGGGGCGAAGAGAGCGTTCTTCCCCGCCAATCGAAGCATGCGAATTGTCGTGCTGATATTGGCATTCGGAAACTCGACGAACTCGTCACTGTCCACGAGCACGACCCATTGTCCGCGCATTCGTGGTAACAGAGAATTGAGGCGCCGAGTTTTTTCCGTGATGTCAAATGGTCCTTGATACACGTCCTCGATAACTATCGGATATGAATCCTTTACCGCGTAAAGACAGCCATTTTCTTCCTTCGGACCGTGGACGATCAAATGAAACGAGGAGACTCCCAGGCGGCAGTAGTATCTGAACCAGGCTTCCAAAATGTCGCCATCACGGTTCACATGGCTTACTAGTCCTAAGCTCATCGTTGCCTCTTGCAGAGTCGCGGCATAATTTTCCTTTGACTCTCCCCTTTCTTGAACGTGGTTACGGGAGAAGCGGGTGCCGTAGTGATGACTCAACTCAGGTTTGCTTACGTGTCTTGCTTTTTGGTCACCAAGAACCATCTCCGTAAACGGAAGGTATGCACCTCGGGCGATTAATCCCATCCTGGTGCATTTGCCGACAATCGTGAGACCGAAGGTGCCAAATACCCCCCCGAAGCGTCGCAGCAACCGGTTTCATGAAATCTCCAAGGTCAGCAATGGGTTTCCGCGTAAGTCGAATACTAATTCCTAGCTTCTTCGCGTTCTATACGGTTGTCACATAGGTGTGAACGATTCATCAACATGCATGCTGAAAGCAATTATGGTTAGGTTGGAAGATGCGCTAAGACCTGATTGACCTGACCGGGGTTTTTTGTACCAGCGGGAGTGAGAGAGAATTCACTCTGGAGGGAAGCTGGTATGCCGATGAAGAAATACAAGCCCGAGCAGGTCGTGACGTTGTTACGGCAAGTTCAAGTCGAACTCGCCAACCGGATTCGCGGGCATCGACAGCTCGGACAAAGTCCATTCGGTGATTGTTGACGGACGTGCGGTGCCGTAGAATCGCACCGTTATGACCGAATTCCGAATCGGGACTTCAGCGTTCACGGCCGCTGGATGGGAGAACGCCTTCTATCCCGCGGGTACGCGCCCCGAACTGCAGCATTGGCAAGTGACTTCTCTTGTTGAGAAGTGGCGAGTGCGGACTCCTTCGGGTTCGTCACCACGTATAAGACGAGTTCTACGCGATCTATAATTTCTTGGTGCGGTAAGAATGGAAGTCCGCGCGTGTAACCCATAAACGATAGTCCTTAAGACGTGCGTCTCAGCGCTTCGCAAGCCGACCGGAATCTATCTGATACCGCAAGCGTATGGGGCGCGCAGGTCGAGTACGACACGATTACGATTGTCGTGAAACAGTTTTGGCCCGATATTCGGCGACAAATTTATCGCAAGAAGAAGGCCTGATGACACACGATGTATGTCGCTTCGACATTTTCGGCTCGTCGTCAAATGATGGCTCCTGCAACGTGACGCAACACCGTTACGGTCACTACACCGAATCGAACCAGGAATGAATCGCGCGCCATCGAACGAGTCTGAGGAAGAGGGAATCCTGCCACTGGGAGAGGAACACCGCTTGTGAGGAGACGCTCCTGGCGAACCCGGGGCGCGGGGAATGGCTTCAGGATCCAGCGTGGCCGCGGCGCTGAAATCCACCACGATGCCGCAGGAAGGGCAAAAGCGAGCTGTGCCAGGGACTGCACTTCCGCAGGCACGACAACTCATGATTATCGCGGGAGTATACCACTACGCACTTCCAAGCTCCGACTTTAGAGCGTGATCGCTCCCGAGAAACTGGTTTCGAGGAGATCGGAACATGCGCAGCACTGAGTAATATCGCATTTCCTCGAACCGGACTTCTGGCCCGGAATAACTTCCAGTTACGCCGTCGTCCAGACGTAATCCCCATTCTTGATCGGCTATACTCGGTGACCCATGGAAGCCACACAGCACGGCCTGAGACGCGAACTAAAGTTGAGAGATCTCGTTTTGATGCAGTTGATCCTAATCGTCAGCCTCACGTGGACTGGCTTTGCCGCGAAGCAAGGTTCCTCCCAAATCGTGCTGTGGCTGCTGGCGATTGTGTTCTTCTACCTTCCCCTAGCCGCCGTGGTGATGAAGCTGAGCCGCGCTATGCCGGTCGAAGGCGGAGTGTATCAGTGGGTCAAGCAGGGCCTTTCGCCCTTCGCGGGATACATGGCGGGATGGAGTCTGACCGTTGCTGCCATCTGTTTCTTCGCCTCCATCGGTTCGATGCTCGCAAACGGGTTCGCCTACGCGGGCGGCGCCCATGACTCGTGGATGGCGGTCAGCAAACCGTTTGCGTTGACTCTGACCGCGCTCGCCTGCCTGATCGCGTTCGCCATGAATGTCCGGGGATTGCACGCCGCCAAATGGTTGAGCGGCACGGGTTCTCTGCTGATGATCGCAGCTTTCCTAATGCTATTGTATCTTCTAGTGCGGGCCTGGATAACCGGTGCGCCCTCCACCCGCGGTTCGTTGTCCCTGGCCTGGCCCGGCTTCTCGATTCTTACCTTGAATGTTTTCACCAAAATGGCGCTAGGCGCGCTGAGTGGTTTCGACAATTCCGCCATTTTCTCCGAGGAATGCCGCAAACCCGAAAACGACGTCGCACGTTCGGTCTTCATCGCCGCACCCTTGATCGCATTCATCTACATTCTCGGGACGCTAGCCGTACTCGCCTATGTCCCTCCCGCCAGCGTCGACCTGGCGGCGCCTGTGCCGCAGGCATTGCGGGCGGGGTTCGGAGTCACTGCTCTGGGTAAGGCTCTGACTTTGATCGCAGTCTACGGTGTCAACGTCTATGTCGCCGCCTCGATGGTTATCATCGTAGGGATGGTCGCGCGCCTGCCCATGGTAGCTGGATGGGATGGACTCCTTCCCACCTGGTGGAGCCAGCTTCACCCCAGGTTTCGGACGCCCTACAAAGCCATCGCCGCAGTGACCGCTACTCTGATGCTCCTGGGCGCCCTCAGCTTATTAGGCGCCGCCAACCAGGAGGCCGTCCAGTTGAGCTCTGCGATAGCTATTGGATCACTCTGCATCATGTACATGCTGCTGTTTGCCGTAATTCTTTTTGGTTTCCGCCGGCAGCCGGAGCGCCCACGTATAGCTATTCGCCTGGGAGCCCTAGCGGCGTTCACGGTAGCGTTCGTCTCGTTGATCTTCGAGATTTTGCCCTTGGGCGAAGTAGGCAGCACAGCGCTGTTCGCACTCAAGGTTGGAGGAACGATCTGCGCCGTGAATGGGTTCGGAGCCTTCCTTTACTGGCGCGGAACACGCCGGCTCCGAAGAATGGCAGAGATTTCCGGATGCTGACGGCACGTCGAAGTTCTGTTCGGATGGTCGGGTACGGGAAGTTACCCAGAAACGGGGTTCTGGGACGCCGGTTGGATACCCAGGTCCTGATTAACGCGCTATCTCTAACGACGCCGGCCCTAGCAAGGGTTTTTTCTTCGGCTGATCACTGGGTTTGAGCACACGTCTTCGGCGACGCACGAACGGCGTCTTTCTCTGTCGGCCCTGTTCGCCTGTTCACCCGCACTTGCTCAGCCCGTTTTCGGTTCATCGCTTCGGTGTCGCCCACCAACCATCTCTTCGGTCACGATCGACCATGATGAGTACTTCGAACTCCCCGTAGGGAGGCGGGTAGCCTAATCAATCGGCCGGTGACTCGTCGCACCCTAGCGCGTTCCAGGCATCCCCGCACAGGCATCACCGCTGCTGTGCTGCATCTGTCCACGACGACAGAACTCGTGATAGTCGATCTGGTCCCGCAACATGATCCACAGCCGGATTCCGAGTTTGCGAGCGGCGGCGACTTTCGCCTTCCCCAGACCTTTCTGAACTAATTTCCGGCGATAGAAGCGCTGCAACTCTGGATCCCGACGCACGGCGTGTGCGGCTGCCTCACACCACAGAAACCGCAACAACGGATTCCCTTGTTTGCTCAGGCCGCCGAGTCGCTGCCGACCTCCGCTGGAATATTCACTCGGAATGATCCCCACGTAACTTGCCAGCGCTTTGCCGTCAGCAAACCGCTTGGGATCGCCCAGGAACACGTCCGTAGCCAACGCCGTGATCGGCCCCACTCCTGGATGGGTCATCAGTAGTGTTGCTCCGGGACGCTCGTCTGCTTGCTCCTGGACTCGTTGGTTCAGCTTTTCTATATCGGTCTCGAACTTCGCGTACATCGCCTGCAACTCACTGCGCCGATGAGCCGTGTGTGGCGCCAGCGGCAACGACGCGATCGTGCTTTGCCCGTCGTGGCTCCACAGAGAAGGTCCTCGTCGTAAACCGTTCGCCAGCGCAATCGCCTGCAGCGCATTCTGTATCCGCGTCCGCATCCGTACCCACTGATGACGGTGCAGCAACAGGGCTCGCAGATCCACGAGTTCCTTCGAAGGCCGCCAGATCGACGGAAAGCGGTTTTCTACCAATAGCTGTAGGATCAGGTCCGCATCTCGCCGATCGTGTTTCTGTTTCCGTGGCTCGGCCGCTCGAATCTTCGCCGGATGGCCGACCTGGCATTCGATTCCCAGCTCTTCCATCAGGCTCAGAAACCACTGCATCGTTCCCGTCGCTTCGATCCCTACGCGCACCGGTCCGGGCAGCGCCGCATAAAACTCCTGCACGTTGCTGCCGCTGTGCGTCAGGGTTTTCTCCATCACCTGCCCTGTCGCCGTATCCAGCACTGCCAGTGTTTGCTGGCGAGCGTGCAAATCACATCCTATAATTCGCATCTCGGCCTCCTTCGGTCCGAGCACTGTTGGGGTGAACACCGAACAGTTTACTCGGGCCGTCGCGAGGCCGACGTCGTTATGACATCAACCGGACATGTGGTTACTGGAACGAACTTGTCCCGTAATCCGACTAATCAGGAGTTGGCCTCGATCAGAAGTCAAACTAGCAGGTCCACCAGACAAAAGGTGGTACCCTCCGCGCATGGCGACCTTGTCCGAGGCTCTTGGACCCGTGATTTGTGCATGGTGCCTGAAACAACTCAAGGTAGGTGATCCGATCAAGCCCGTTTCACACGGAATCTGTCTGGTGTGCCTTGGATCCGTGATCGACATCCCGGTCGAAGATGTGAGGCATATTCCTCCTGAGGTTTTGGATGTGCTTCCATTTGGAGTCATCCGACTCGGCGGCGAGGGAACAATCACCGGCTACAACAAGATGGAATCTTCATTTTCCGGACTAGATCCCGGCAGAATTATCGGGAAGAACTTTTTTCGGGAGATTGCCCCCTGCGCCTCGGTGAAGGAGTTTGCCGGAAAGTTGGCGAAGCTGCGGTCTTCGAGATCCGACGGACGAACAGAATTCAAATTCGTCTTCAAGTTTCCTCGTGGGGCCATGCTCGTGAGTATAGTGATCGTCTATGACTCGGGGAGCGACACGGCGGTTATTTTGGTCAAGCCAAAAGCTGAAGAAACAAACCCCTGCTAAATTTACGCAATTAGCGAGGCCGAGTATCCGGCAAATGGTACAAGTGGTGCAACCAGTTGAATTAGTGTGCTCTTCACAGCCAGTATTTTCGGGCAAAGTGAAGCTAGAAAAAAGCGCTACATAACTTTCGATGACAGGGCTTTCCGCCCGACGATGAGTCTAATGCCTGATTAACGCTAACCGGACATGTGGGTACTGGAACGAACTTGTCCGGTTGTCCGACTTATCAGGAGCTGACTGGGGTAGGCTGGGCCTGCGCTCGAACAACCAGGACCGGACAAGGAGCGTGATGCAAGACCTCTTGGGAGACGCTCCCTAGCAAAAGACCCTGTATCTTCCCGCGCCCGTGACTGCCCATTACAATGAGATCGGCGGCCCATTTATTCGCTGTCGCAATGATCCTAGACGCAGGTTCGCCGGATCCGACGAATTCGGCCACGTCGGAACAGCCGACTGTGAACCGCCGAAATGTCACAAGAAGACGCTTCGCTGCTTGTTCAGACAGCTCAGCCAACCTGTCCGCCGGTTCTCCCCACATCGTGCCCGGGCCGACCGACGGATCACACACGTGGATAAAGCTAACCTCCGCTTTCAGCGAGATTGCAAGGCCAACGCCAACTTCAGCGGCGCGCTCCGCAAAATCACTATCGTCCACAGCAATGAGAATTCTTTTAAAACACATCTTAGACTCCTGACGATTGCCTTAATTCGGTTCGCCACAAACACGACGCAAGCAACCAGCAAGGTCGCCTGTGACGTTGGCCACATGGCGCCGTGAGGTCCGTTAGCCGTCCGATTGTCGGACGACCGGTTATAGCGGGGCAGTCAGACTAATCGACGACGTGACTACGTTCTGCGAGACGCGGAATTGGGCCTCGTGAAGAGACCGATTCCGGGGTCTTGTCATGCACAAGTATCGTCACACCAAGATAGCAGCACGCGATACGACAATCTGTTCCGTTCGGCACACCATTTGGCGAGTATCGTGACTCTAGCTCCTCTGCGTACCACACGAAACTCCTGAGCGATCCGATGGCCTGGAAACTGACGACCACAGCTGGCACATTGACATCGCTTCCGCTAAGTCCTGATAAACGCGCTAACCGGAGCACTAGGTACGAGAAGTTGTTACGGCAACGCTGTGCGCATGGTCTCGGTTTCCGACGCCTTCATACCCAATGGCCACACCCGCGTTCAAGTAATCTGGACGCTGAGTGCGAAGCGTGTCAACGAGCGTACCAGCGAATATAGGAACAGTGTAGTTGCCCATCCCACGGCGGAATTTATGGAGTTTGTCGCGAAGCACAATATGAGCTTTGAGGATGCGGCTGCCGCTCGACAGCACGACGGCGGGGATCACAACCGCCGAGACGCCACTTTTCGCGGCAAGCATCCAGCGTAAAGCTCTAGACCGCGCTCACCAAGATCGTCGTGGTGTGGGTGCCTGATTAACGCGGCGATATCAATGGGTCGACGCAACACCAAGCGCGGAGCGTAGTTGCACGAGTCTCACACGCTATAGTCGTTCGCGAGCGTTGCATCGAACGGAACACTGCCCTGGCTGGGTTCTGGTTGAGTACAGCCCGACAGATCGGTTCTCTCGGGAAAGTATTGTCGGATCAACTGATTAAATGGTGTTGCGCCGACCCTCTGAACTCGCACGACTTATCAGGAGTTACAAAGTCCGGCAGAAGAAACCGGTCTGATGCCTTCAAGTCTTCACACACGAACGTCGAGAATTGGGGCTTCGCGAATCCAAGGACAGGCAAGCCGTACGGGCCAGGCCGAGTGCAGGAGAACTGGCTTATTCCCGCGGCAACGAACGTGGGAA
>Ga0224550_1000071_pt1 | contig 22543 bp, 20 predicted proteins | sample 714P31014metaG_FD_179905 | JGI IMG/M metagenome (GOLD analysis project Ga0224550, IMG submission 179905) | Peat soil microbial communities from Stordalen Mire, Sweden - 717 P3 10-14 | ecosystem: Environmental > Terrestrial > Soil > Wetlands > Peat | place: Sweden: Norrbotten County, Stordalen...
GCGCCGGCGCAGCTCGACGACAACACTGTGGACCTCGCCTACGTGGCGCAGGCTCTGGAGCCGGTTCTCGGACCGGTGGATCTGAAAGCGCCGGTCTGGCTGAACGCTCTGGACCGTGCGCTCGACGCGGCCCGCCGCTGTCGCACGCTCGACGAGCTTCTGAACGGCGGCGTCCTCGATCAAGGACGAAAAGCCAAGAGTCAGGCCGGCGATCTGTTTTACCTGCCGGTGGCGCTGGTGGCCTTTACCCGCTTCGGATACCTCATGCGGCGCGTTTTCTTCCGCCTCATGCACAACGACCTCAACGACATTCTCGACGGCCTGACCACGCTCGAGGAAAAGGGCGTGGCTACGGTCGATTGCCGGCGCGCGCAATTCTCGGCACAGGAGCCGATTCTGCGCCTGCGCCTGATCTGCCAGTCGTGGAAAGTAATGTTTCAGGCGGAATACTCCTCCGGACAGCCGCTGCGTTTGCTGGTAGATCTGCGCAGTTCGGTGGACCATGCTCTGGGCCGCATTTCGGGGGCGGAGTCGAAATCGAAAACCTCAAAGCCGGTACCCGCCAAAGCGGCCGCCGCAGCCGCCGGAGCGGCTAGCGGGAGATCCGTGCAGCCGGCCGCTTCGGCAGCGCCAGCATCCGCGCCGGCCGCCAGGAACAAATTCACACCGGGGAAGGCAGAGGCCCCCGAATTTGAAGTTTCCGCCGGTTCACAGGATTGGAGTCCCGGTTCTGGCGAGCCGGGGAAGAACCATTAGACGCACTCGCCCAATACGAAGCTGAATGAATCCGCCGAGGCGTGTGAAAAAATCCGCCGGCGGAGCAACTAAAACGGAAGAATCAAAGCGGAAGAATCAAAAAGGAAGCTTTTGCCAGTGGATCATCCCACGGTACTCATCATCTCCGACGACGCAGAATTCTCCCGCTGTGTGACCGGGCGCTGGCAGACCGGGCGCAACCTGCCGACATTCACCCTGCTCAGCGGCGATCTGTGGCCGCGCAGTGTCGACTCCTTCGATATCGCCATCGTAGGCTCCCTGCGGCGCGAACTGCTCTCCGTGATTCTTGAGCCTCTGCACTCCACCGCGCAGCCATTGTTTTGCGTCTGTGAAGACGCTGCCACGGCTCAACTGGTCCGGCAACGCTGGCCGCGCACTTCAGCATTGTGCCGCGACGAGAACTGGCTCGACATTCTGATTCCGGCGGCCGTTGAAGCGGTGCACCGCTCCCGCGCCGAAGCCCGCGCCCGCGCCGCCGAACAGGCTTGCGTCACGCTGGAGCGCCAGGCCACCCTGGGCCGCTACATGATCGAGATGCGCCACGGCCTGAACAACGCGCTCACTTCGGTGCTGGGCAATTCCGATCTGCTGCTGCTGGAGCCGGGCAGCCTTTCCGCTGGGGCCAGGGCGCAGATTGAAACCGTTCGCAACATGGCGCTGCGCATTCATGAAGTGCTGCAGCGTTTTTCGTCGCTGGAGAAAGAAATGAACGTTGTCGCGCAGCAGGCCGAGCGGGATAACGGCAAGGTCTGCTACGCGGCCGCCGCCGGCGACTGAAACGAAACTGAGAACTAAGAACCGAGAACTGAAGTCCTCCCCCGGCAAGACGCTGATCCCACCTGATCGGCGGCTTAGCCATCGTTGCTTGCGGCCGGTTTGCCGCAGGCTGTTTGCCGCAATCTGGGGAAGGCCTCATGCACAAGTTCATCGCCGCCAGCACCATCCTCGAGCACGAGCTTTCTGAGCTTCGCCTGCTGGTTGAGCGCCAGGCCGGAATTGTCCTCGATTGCCCCAACAGTGCTCTGACCGCCCAGGTTGGCGAATGTCTCGAGAGTCAGAAACTCAATTCCGCCGCCCACTTGCTCGACCGTCTTCGCGACTCCGATCAGGATCCCAGCACTCTGGCGCAACTGCTCGACGGCCTCATCAACAACAGCACGGGTTTCTTCCGCCATCCCGGAGCGCTGCAGGCCCTGACCGGGCAAGCATTGCCCCAGCTCTATGCCCGCAAATCCGCGGACGGACCCACGCCGCTTCGCATTTGGAGCGCGGGCTGCTCCACCGGCGAGGAAACCTATTCCATCGCCATGGCGATTTGCGCGGCGATCTCCGGCAACGGCGGCTCAGGCAATAGCTCTGTGAATGGAAGCTCCGCTTCCGCACAAAAAAATGGCGGCCGCAACGGCGGCGTCAGAGAAAACTCGTTAGCTGCATCGTCGCTGACTGGGTCATCGCTGCTTGGATCGTCGCTGTTGGGATCGTCTGCGTCCGGATCGTCGCAGGCCAGCCCGACCTACCCCGTGGGATGGCCTATTCACATCGTGGGCAGCGACTTGCTTCCTTCGAACATTCAAGCGGCTGAGCGCGGACTGTATCCGCAATCGGCGCTGTTCGGCCTGCCTCCGGCCAGCATTCGCACCTATTTTTCGCGGATTGGCTCGGCCAGTTCGGCAGCCGGCGCGCCCGGCAATGGCGCGCACAACAATTTGCCGGCCAACCTGGCGAGCTCAGAAAATCGAAACGAATCGTATCGAAACTCAGCAGATGCAACGTCCGCACACGCAAGGACCGCGGATCGAAACGCAAGCGATGGCGCTTCCGCCGAATCGCAAGAGGGCTCCAGCGTGCGGCTTCAGAATTCGGCCCCACCCTCGTGTCATCTGCTGGTGAAGCCGCGCCTGCGCAGCCTGGTGACCTTTAATGTGATGAACCTCGCGCGCCCCGGCTATATTGGCCGCTTCGACTGCATCTTCTGCATGGACGTGCTGCCGCACTTCTCGCGCGCGCAGCGCGTCGCGCTGCTCGAGCGCCTGCATCTTTATCTTGAGCCCGGCGGCTATCTTTTCTTGAGCCAAACCGAAAAGCTCATCGCGCCCAACCTCAACTTTCGCAGCGAAACATTCGATGGCTACACCTTCCACCGCAAGCCCGTAGCCGCCAGCGCGGCCTATGGACGTTGAGCCGAAGAAGTGTTCCCATAGGAACACTTTGTCCACAGTCGAGATTCCTTTCAAATCATTGATAAAGAAACAAGATAGTTATGAAATGCACCATTTCTTCAGCAATTGTCTAGTTTGTCTATTTAGGATAATTAGCCATGAAGACCGTATCCGCAACAGAGGCAAAACAGCGCCTAGCCGCGCTGCTCGATGCGGCCCAGCGCGAGCCGGTGCTTATTCGCCGACAAAAGCGGGACGTTGCCGTGATCATGTCGGCGGAAGAATATGAGCGGATTCGCAGAATCAATATCGACGAACTGGAACGAACGATGGACCGCATCGGCGCTCAAGCGGCAGCGCGGGGCATGACTGAGGAGATTCTCGCCGACATTCTCAAGGACTGATGCTCAACGATTTGATAGTCAACGAATGATGCGCTGTGTCATCGACACTAACGTGTTCGTCAGCGCCGCCGTGTTTTCGCCTTCCGTTCCGCGTCAGGCTGTGAGCAAAGCACTGAGGGGCGACCTCGTGCTGTGTTCCGAGAACACCATGGACGAGCTGAAGGAAGTTCTATTCCGCTCAAAGTTTGATCGCTATGTCAGCCGGGAGGAGCGCATTCTGTTCTTAGCTCAACTCGGAAGCGTAGCCGAGTTCGTGCCTATCATCCAAGTCATCCGCGAGTGCCGCGATTCGAACGATGACAAGTTTCTGGAAGTCGCGCTGAATGGCAGGGCTGATGCGATCATTACTGGCGGTGCGGACTTGCTGGAGATGCATCCGCGGCGCGAGATCGCCATCCGATCGCCAGCGGAATATCTAGGGCGGTGAACGAAGAGCGCAGGGTTCTTTGCCCTTCCCACTCTCACGCCAGCGCTACGCCCGCTTTCCTGCAGGCGCGGATCAGGTCTTCATCCAGGGTAGACAGCGGCAGGCCGTTGGCTTTGGCGAGATCAAGATAAGCCGCGTCATAAGCGGTCAAGCCGTGCTCGCGGCTAAGAGACTGGATCCGCTCGAATACGGCATCCGCCTGTAATTCCTGCAGCACAATCGGAAGCGCTTCGAGGTTTGTAAGGAAGGTACGGATGAGGTCAGCCGAAATCCTCTTGCGCTTTTCGCCGACCAGCAGGGCGTTCAGCACTTCGTGCGGCCAGAACGAAGGCGCCAGGGCCGAGTCGCCCAGCTTGAACCTGCGAGCGATTCTTTGAGCCAGAGCCGCGTTCTCGTCGGGGAAGCACCAGGTTAGAACAACCGACGCATCCACAACAAACCGGCTCACCGGCGGCCTTCGTTGATCAGGTCTTTGATCTTGAGCCCGCGCAGCGACAGGTTATGCCGTTTGCCGAAGGTTGCCAGTCGCTCGGCCGCGTCCGCGACGGAGCTCTTTCCATCGAGTTTCCCCATGCGCTCTTTCAGTAGTTCTCCCAGCAGGCGGGAAACGCTGGTATCGCGCCTGGCAGCCTCGATTCGGGCCCATTGCGCGACGTCTTCCTCGAGCGTGACGGTTACGTTGCGGAGGCGATGGGCTGTAGGCACGAAAATAGTGTAACACGAAAATCCTGTATCTTGCAATAATGGTGACATCGGCGGAAGCTCGTTGCACTTCAGCCGGATGTTGCGCGCGAGTGCCGTGATCTGAAAGACGATTAAGTTCCTGGAAGTAGCGTTGAACGGGAGAGCGGATGTGATTATTACAGGCGATGCGGATCTGCTGGAGATGCATCCGTGGCGAGGGATTGCGATTTTGTCGCCAGCCAGATATCTGACACGCTAAGACATATCAGAGCAACTTCGGGCCAAGATCTTTTTGCCAGAACTCGACTACTCTGCTGGCCAGGACCTCAATTCCAATCTCCCCTCCTAATTCCCGTTCCGCTTCGCCGGAAAGCTCGATGAAGAGATGACCTACATCGAAAGCTGCTGAGTCAAACGCGCCGAACTGGAATGCGCCTCCAACGACTTTCATATCCTTCACTTCCTTCTGTCGACGGGTGAAATGTTTTGCGTTGTTTGCCAGTTCCCGACAAACAGTCAAAAGGGGGCAACGCTCGACTCGACGGTTCCCATGACGCTCGACCCAGTCACAGAGGTGATTAGCCACGATGATAAAGTCCATAGCAGCGTATCGATCCCCCGGCGCTGCAACGACGCGGTGGTAGTCGTGCTGTAGCTTTTGAAAAAGATCTTTCGGTGTATCAAGATCGAAGAAGCCGCCCTGCGTCATATGTGATTACCTCCTGTTGATTTTGACTCCGGCGAAAAACAGAATCTCTGGTCTAATCTCTGTATAACCCTCCACGGGGGGCGACCTCGCCTCTGATCGCGTAAAAGTCGAGCTTGCGGCCGTCGGCCAAATGAAGTGTCAAGACTTCATCGAAGCCCGCTTCTATGCGCTCACCGACGACGAGCTTTGTATTCTGAAAAGTCGGGTATCTGATTTCCTCACCCGAGATGAACTGCGACTCGCCGTAGTTCTGGTGGACGGTAACGGTGTATCTCACGGCCTTAATAAGCCGTTCACCCAAGCACACGTTTCCGTGCCCTGCTACTCGTTCAATGATGGTTGGTGCTGAGTCGCCCATGCCTGTTAACGTTGACTGAACGCAAAGGCACGAGTCAAGGACAAGTATTAAATTTCGATAGCGAATTCCCGATGTGGGAGAAACTCTGGAATTGATGGATAAAAAGCGAGCCATCAATTTCCTACGCGAACAAAAACTCCTTGGTCCTCAACTCCTTAATTGTGTCCCTCAACTTCGCCGCCTTCTCGAACTCGAACCGCTTGGCCGCTTCGCGCATGTCGCTTTCGAGCTTGGCGACGTAATCATTCACATCCTGCTGCGAAGCAAACTCCGGCATGCCTTCGGCTTCGCCGCCGGTCAGGTCGGCGTAGTCGGCGGCTACGATTCCGGCCAGCGTCATGTCGAGCGGGCGCACAATCGATTCCGGCGTGATCCCATTTTCTTCGTTGTATGCGGTCTGGATCGCGCGGCGCCGCAAAGTTTCATCCATGGCGCGCTTCATCGAGTCGGTCATGCGGTCGGCGTAGAGAATTGCGCGGCCGTGCAGATGCCGCGCGCAGCGCCCGATGGTTTGAATCAACGATCCCTGCGACCGCAGAAAGCCTTCTTTATCCGCATCGAGAATCGCCACGAGCGATACTTCAGGCAAATCGAGACCCTCGCGCAGGAGATTGATGCCGATCAATACATCGAACTCGCCCTTGCGCAGGTCGCGCAGAATCTTTACCCGCTCTAGAGTTTCGATTTCCGAGTGCATGTAGCGGCACTTCACGCCCACCTCGGCGTAGTATTCGGCCAGGTCCTCGGACATGCGCTTGGTCAAGGTGGTCACCAGCACACGTTCACCCTTTTCCACACGCGCGCGAATCTCGTGCAGCAGGTCGTCAATCTGTCCTTTTACCGGACGCACTTCGACTTCGGGATCGATCAGGCCCGTCGGCCGGATAATCTGCTCGACCACTACGCCCGCCGATTTGGTCAGCTCGTACGGCCCCGGCGTCGCCGAAACATAAACCAACTGGTTGGTGCGATGTTCGAACTCCTGGAAGGTGAGCGGACGGTTATCCAGCGCCGAGGGCATGCGGAAGCCGTACTCCACCAGAGTTTCTTTGCGCGAGCGATCGCCGGCATACATGCCGCGCAACTGCGGCACGGTCTGGTGCGACTCGTCGATGAACATCAGAAAGTCGCGGGGAAAATAATCCAGCAGCGTGGGCGGAGGCTCGCCCGGCATGCGTCCGGTAAAATGCCGCGAATAATTTTCAATGCCATGGCAATAGCCCATAGCTTTAATCATTTCCAGATCGAACATGGTGCGCTGATGAATGCGCTGCGCCTCCACCAGCCGCCCTTGTTTTTCCAGTTCCACTTCCCACCACGCCAGCTCTTTCCTGATCGAATCCACCGCCGACGCGCGCGTTTCTTCTTTCATCACGTAATGCGTCTTGGGATAAATCGGCAGCCGCACATACTTTTGCTTCACCGTGCCAAACAGCGGATCGATCTGCGTAAGCGACGAAATCTCATCGCCCCACAGCTCGATGCGATACGCCATGTCGTCGTAAGTGGGGAAGACTTCGATCACATCGCCGCGCACACGAAAGGTTCCGCGTTTGAAATCGCCGTTAGTGCGCTCGTAGAGAATGTCGACCAGCTTGCGCGTGATGTCTTCGCGCTTGATCTTCTGGCCTTTTTCCAGAAACAGCATCATGCCGTAATAGGCTTCCGGCGAACCGAGGCCGTAGATGCAGCTCACCGAAGCCACAATCAGAGCGTCGCGCCGCTCAAACAAAGACCGCGTCGCCGAAAGCCGCAGCTTGTCGAGTTCGTCGTTGATGGTCGCTTCTTTTTCGATGAACAGATCGGCAGCGGGAACGTAAGCCTCGGGCTGGTAGTAGTCGTAATACGAAACGAAATACTCGACGGCATTGTGGGGAAAGAAATTCTTGAACTCGTGATAAAGCTGCGCCGCCAGCGTCTTGTTGTGCGCCATCACCAACGCCGGACGGTTTACCGCGTCGATCACCTTGGCCATGGTGTAAGTCTTGCCCGAGCCGGTGACGCCCAGCAAAACCTGATGCTGCTCGCGGTCAAACACGCCGCGCAGCAGCGCCTCAATCGCGCGCCCCTGATCGCCCTGCGGTTTGTAATCGGAAACGAGTTTGAAGTCCATGGAAGAAGCTCTTAGCTGTTAGCTATCAGCTTTCAGCCGCTGCCCTCACAGAAGGCAATTTTGTCGAGTGAGAATCTCTGTATTATAACGCGGGCGTAAAGGCTGAACCGCGAACGCGGCTTAGACGTGTAAATCCGTGGGAGCGGAAGTTTCGCACGGCTGAGGCACTCCTACATCTCCGCCAGTGCCCGGTGCACCAGATAAATCGCGATCGATCCTTCGCCCACGGCCGAAGCTACCCGCTTCACGCTGCCGGAGCGGACATCGCCCACGGCAAACACGCCCGGCAGGCTGGTCTCGAGCATAAGCGGAGGGCGGGCCAGCGGCCATGTCCGCCCGCCAGCGGCCGCGTCCAAGTCGCGCCCGGTTACGATGAAACCTTTACTGTCGAGCGCGAGGCAGCCTTGCAGCCAGTCGGTGCGCGGCGAGGCTCCCGTCATGATGAATACGTGCCGGAGAGCATGAGTCGAAGTCTCGCCTGTATTTTTATCCAGCCAGGTTACCTGCTCGAGTTGGGTGTCTCCCTCCATGCCGATCACTTCGGTGCGGCATCGCAGATCGATCGCCGGATTCTCCTCAATGCGTTGAATCAGATAGCGCGACATGGTGTCCGCCAGTTTGCCGGAACGCACCAGGATGTGGACTTTGCCCGCGGTTTGCGAGAGAAACACCGCCGCTTGTCCCGCCGAATTCCCCCCGCCCACCACGGCCACCTCTTCATTTCCGCATAACTGCGACTCGATGAAGGTCGCGCCGTAATACACTCCCTGGCCTTCGAACTTCTCAAGATTTTCGATTTGCGGTTTGTTGTAGCGCGCGCCGCTGGCAATAATGACGGCGCGTGCCGGAATGGCCTGGCCGTCGTCGAGCACCAGCTCATACGGCCGCCGGTCGCAGTTGAGGCGCACCACGCTCGAGGCAACCAGCATCTTCGCCCCAAATTTCTGCGCCTGGGCCGAGGCTCGCCCCGCCAGTTCCAGGCCCGAAATTCCCGTAGGGAAACCCAGATAATTCTCGATCCTCGAACTCGATCCCGCCTGTCCGCCGGGAGACTCGGTTTCGATCATCAGCACGTCGAGTCCTTCCGAAGCCCCATACACAGCCGCCGCCAGACCGGCCGGCCCCGCTCCTACAATCACCAGATCACGCACCTGCGATTGCACGATGTGGGCGTTGAGTCCCAAACACTTGGCCAATTCCTGCATCGACGGACTGCGCAGCACGGTGGCGCCGTTGCAGATAACCACGGGAATTTCGGCCGCCGTCACCAGGAACCGGTCCAGCAACTCCTGCGCTCCCGTGTCCGTGTCCAGATCGATATAAGTGTGCGGATGCCCGTTCCGGCTGAGAAACTCCCGCAGTTGCAGCGTCTTCGCCGAATGCTGCGATCCCATCAAAATCACGTTTCCCTGGCCGGAGGAAATCAGCAATATCCGCCGCAGGATGAACGCGCGCATAAAAATCTCGCTGAGCTCCGCGTCCCGCGTCACCAGGTTTCGCAACTCCTCCGGACTCAGTTCGATGAAGTCACCGGGCGCGGTCACGCGCCCGCGCGCCAGCGCGCCCCGGCCCGAGATCATCGTCATCTCGCCGGTAAATCCCGCCGCCTGGTGAGTGACGATCAATCGCTCGCCGTGCAGGCCCGGCTGCACAATCTCCATGCTCCCGGAAAGCAGCACGAAAAAAGGGACGGTCATGTCGCCCGGCTCGAACAAAATCTCTCCCGCTTCCACCTTGCGCACTTTGCCGAAGGCACGAACGTGCTCAATCTGCGACGGAGTCAGCGCGGGAAAAGCATGCTGTTGATTCACCGGCCCGCTGGAAAACATGGGAGCGGGATTGTCTCCACTGGGATTGAGCGGGCCGATGATGACCGGAGAAGACATATTTCACCTGGAAGAGGCAGAGTAAACACATTCGCGTCCGCCGCCAGACGCGAGTTCCTTTAGATGACGCAAACGCGAAGATGACGCAAACGTGTCGAAGCAAACCCAGGGCCGTAAAAACTCTGTCATCCGGAGCGAAGCGAGGGAAGTGGAGAGCCTGCCCTGAGCGAAGCCGAAGGGACCCTGGCTTTCCTCGACCCAGGCACAACACCAGCTATGGCTTTGCGTCCTGCGGCACTACTTCTCCAATTCCCACAATCTTCGCCGAAGTCCGGAACTTCTTGTAATCGCGGTAAGTTTGCTCCACATCCACGTTGACGCCCTTGAATAAAGCGATGCGCGCATCCACCTTAGCTGTTAGGTGCTGCGGCAGCCACACTTCGTCATTCACCCGGGTCTGCTCCAGCATAAAGCGCGAACCTTTGTGAAAGCGCGCCAGAAACAATCCCCACGAAATTGTATCCAGGCATTCCACATCCATCTTGGCCAGTTGCAGGTCGGTCTTGTCAATCCATACTCGTCCGTGGAACTTGGAAAGATATTTGGCGCCCTTGGCGTGCGCCACGAACTCCGGACGCGGCTCGGCGTCGATCACCCACGCCTCGCGCCCGCCCAAAATCTCCGTGCCCGCTAGCTTGAAGTTATAGGCATTGGCCACGTCGCGCACGAACTCGCGGTCGTCTTCGCGGTCTTTGTCCGCTTTCTCCTCGCGCCTGCGCCGGTCGTCTTCCGATTCGTTCTTGCGCTTGTCGATGACCTTCTGGATTTTTCCCTCTTCCTTGGCCGCATCTTTGGCGTCGAGCGGCTTGCCGTCTTTTTCCACCAACCGCTCCACCGGCTCGCCGTAAATCTCCATGACCTCGAAGGTCTTTACTTCCGTGGATTTTGTCTGTCCTTTTCCGTCGCGCTGGTTCTCCACCTCGCGCTCGGTATAGGTGTAGTTGCGCAGACGCTTGTCATTTTCCAGGTCTTTGTCGGCGACCACGCGAAACAACTGCTCCATCTGCTGCTGCGAGAGCGCGCCATGGGCGTCGGGCGTGAGGTCAGGCACGGGCGCGGAAGCCTGCGATGCGGCAGGAGCGTCTGCGGATTTTTCCTGCTGACCAAAACCCGTCAGCGAAACAAACAGGACGATGACGCGGAAAAAGAAGACGATGCCACAGTTCCGGGTTCTCACAACCTAGCCCCCATCGCTCGAAGTTATCAGAAGTCAGACGCGGAGGGTCAAGGCCTTCACCACGTGAGGTGAAAATTCCTGCGCTCCCAGCCGTGTCACCGGACCCGAAAGCCCGCAATATTGCGGGTATAATCACTGCTGCACGCATCTCCCCCGCAGCCGGAGATAAATCCCATGCCACGGAAAGCACTTTGGGTCGCCGCCAGGGTTGGCTTCGCGGTCGTAACCACGGTCGTGGCCCTGACTATTACGTCGGCAAGCAACGCTTGGGCAGCCTCCCAGGAGAAAGTGCTTCACAGTTTTACCGCTGGCGCATCGGATGGCGCGCAACCCGAAGCTGGCCTGGTCCTTGACCGGGCAAACAATCTTTATGGCACCACGGCATTCGGCGGCTACGGGAACTGCAGCGGAGGTTGCGGCGTGGTCTTTGAAATTTCGCCGGTTCCGGGCGGCTGGAGCGAGAGCGTGATTTACATTTTCCACGGCGGTGAGGACGGCTTTCGTCCCTTCACGACGCTGACCTTGGATAAACAGGGGAATCTCTACGGCACAACGATAGAGGGCGGCATCTACAGTGGCGGAGTCGTCTTCAAGCTGACGCGCCCTTCCAGTGGCGGCGTTTGGACCCAGAGCACGCTGCACAGTTTCGGCAGCGGCGCCGATGGAAATGAGCCGTATGGCACCCTGGCCTTCGATGACGCGGGAAACCTTTACGGCACGACCTACGCTGCAGGGGATCATAACGCAGGCATGGTTTTCGAGCTCAGCCCAGCTACCGGCGGCGACTGGACCGAGAGCGTACTCTATAACTTCACGAACAGCGCCGACGGCGGTTTCCCGAGCGCCGGTGTGGTTCTCGACGCCGCCGGAAACCTCTACGGGACTACCACAGTTGGCGGTTCCGATCAGTCGGGCGTCGCGTTCGAGATGACCCAGATGGCCGGTGGAAACTGGCAAGAGACTGTGCTGCATTCTTTCAATGTTTCGGGTGACGGGTACACTGCTTCTTCCGGCCTGGTCTTCGACGCAGCGGGCAATCTCTATGGCACCACCACGGCCGGCGTCGGCAAGGATTGCGGGACGGTCTACGAACTGTCACCCACGGAACTGTCACCCATTGAATTGTCGCCCGCTCCCGGCGCCTGGACTGAAACCGTGCTCTTCAGCTTTGATTGTGGCAGCGGCGGACGCGGCCCAATCGGCGGAGTGGTCTTGGATCAAGCAGGAAACCTCTACGGCAACACGCAGGCCGGCGGCCAGTATGTTTCGGGCGTGGTTTTCGAGTTGACGCCAGTGACGGGCGGCGCCTGGACCGAGACCGTGCTGCATACTCTGGGCAAAGGCCTCGACGGCGCCACTCCTGAAGCCGGCCTGGTGATGGACAAAGCGGGCCATCTGTTTGGCGCGACCCTGACCGGCGGCGCCGACGAAGCCGGCACTGTCTTCGCGGTCGGACCGTAGTCGGCGATTTCGCGAGTCCGTAATTTTGAATGGCGGCACTCGACCACGGCGAACCCTCCACTTTCGCGCTTCGCTAACCCTTTAACCTAAATCTGGTCCAAGACTTAGGAGGAGACGACGCTTTGAACCTGCGGGAAGTCTTGCGGCAAACCGCCAGCTCCATTGCGGCCCACAAGCTGCGCAGTTTCCTCACCATGTTCGGAATCATCTGGGGCATCACTTCGGTGATCCTGCTGGTCGGCCTGGGCAAGGGATTCAGCCGCGATCAGAAAGAACACCTGAAGACGATCGGCGTCGATCTGGCCATTATCTGGGGCGGCCGCACCAGCGAACAAGCCGGAGGCTACGCCGCCGGCCGCCTCGTCCGCCTTTCCATCCGCGACGCCTACCTCATCAAGAACGAGGCCTATCTGATTAAGACCGTAAGCCCTGAACTTCGCCGCAGCGTCGCCGAGGTCAGCCGTTACAACGCCGCCTCCCGGCCGGTGCGCGGCGTGTGGCCCGATTATCAGCGCTTTCGCTCGCTCAGAGTAGAAGAGGGCCGCTTGATGACCGACGACGACGAAAGCGAAGGACGGCGCGTTGTTATTCTTGGCGTCGAGTCCCGCGATCAATTATTTGCCGGCAAGCCCGCGGTCGGGGAGCTCCTCACCATGAACGGCTCGCCTTACACCGTGATCGGCGTGCTCGAGAAGAAAAAACAAAACGGCAGCTACGGCAGCGGCCCCGATAATACCCAGCTCTTTGTTCCGTACTCTTCCATGGCCCGCGATTACCCGCCGCCGGAAGAGCCCGGTATCTTCAAGGGATGGATCAACAACCTGGTCGTGGAAGTCGCCGATCCCGAACATCACGAAGAAGCGATGCATCAGGTTTATCGCATTCTTGGCCGCGAGCACGGCTTCGACCCGGCTGACAAAGATGCTCTCTTCATCTGGGACACGCTGGATGGTTCCAAGCTGGTGGAACGCATCTTCGACATCATGACGATTTTCTTCGGCGCAGTCGCGTTGATGACGCTCTCGCTGGGCGGCATCGGAGTGATGAACATTATGCTCGTGGCCGTGACCGAGCGCACGCGCGAAATCGGCGTTCGCAAATCGCTGGGCGCAACCGCTTCAGACATCCGCAATCAGTTCTTCGCCGAATCGGCCGCGCTCATGGTGATCAGCGGCGCGATTGGTCTGGGTATCGGGGTGGGCATCTGTCTGCTGGCAAGTCATGCGGAACTGCCCGATTTCATTCCGCATCCTGTGATTTCACCCGCAGCGATCGCGGTTTCACTGCTGACTCTGGGGCTGATTACGGTGGGCGCCGGCATGTATCCCGCGCATCGGGCCGCCGCGTTGAGCCCTATCGAATGCTTGCGTCAGGAGTAAGGTCTTAAGAGCAAGGCGTCCGCACCAAGGAACTAACAGTCCATGCGCATCAAGGAACTCATCCTGCAAAGCTGGGACGCGCTGGCCCGCAACCGCCTGCGCTCCATCCTCACCATGATGGGCATCGTCTGGGGGCTGACCACGGTTGTGCTTTTGCTCGGCTACGGCGAAAGCGTCAGCGAGGGCGTGCTCAATGCGTTCCTGGGCATCGGCAACAGCGTGATCATCGTGTGGGAGGGTCAGACCAGCATGCAGGCCGGCGGACAGCGTGCCGGCAAGCGCATTCACTTCAAGTACGAAGACATTCAGGCGATCCGCGACGAAGCCCCGCTGGTTCGTATGGTCAGCGCGGAATGGGACGATGGCGTGGCTTACAAGTACGGCGACCGGGTCATCTCTATCCAGACCAAGGCAGTGCAATATCCCTACGGCGAGATTCGCAAGTTGAACGTTGACGAAGGCCGCTACTTCGACGAGAGCGATTTCACCGAGCACCGCCACGTTCTCATCTTTGGACCAAACGCCGCCAAGAAGGTGTTTGGCGGGCGCGATCCGGTGGGCGAACACGTGACCATCAACGGCGCAACCTGGGATGTGATCGGCCTGCTCAAGCTCAAGATCCAGGATTCTTCCAACAACGGCCCCGACAACGAGAACGCATTCATGCCTTTCGAAAGTATGAGCGACATCAACGACGAGCGCGATCCCCACATGTTCGTGTTCCAGCCGGTCACGCCGTTGCTGCATAAGGCGGCTCTGGCGCAAGTGCGCGAGGTGCTGGCCCGCCGCCACAATTTCGATCCGCGCGACGATAAATCGAGCCCCGAGTGGGACACCGTCGACGACACCAAAGACATCAAGCAATTCGGACTCGCGCTCCAGGTCATTCTCGGGTTCATCGGTGTGCTGACGCTGGGAGTCGGAGGCGTGGGCGTGATGAACATCATGCTGGTCAGCGTGACCGAGCGCACCAAGGAAGTCGGGCTGCGCAAAGCGCTGGGCGCGCGCCGGCGCGACATTGCGCTGCAGTTCCTGATAGAAGCTTTGGTGCTTACCTTCGCGGCCGGCGCTGTGGGCATGCTGGTTTCCGTTTGCCTGGCCCATGCCATTCCACCCATGCCGCTGTATTCGGCGATGTACAAGACGGCCAATCACGAGGGCGATATTTTTTTGAAGACCTCTGGCAGCGTCATGCTCACGGCATTCCTGATTCTTACCGCCGTGGGTATCACCGCCGGCATGTGGCCAGCGTGGAAGGCGGCCAGCATGGAGCCCGTCGAGGCTCTGCGCTACGAATAGAGCCGAAACATCCGCTGAATCGCACGCCTGTCGACACTGACGACTTCGAGGACTGACGACCCACCACTGCTCACCGCTCACTGACCAGCGCTCACTGGCCACTGCCCTTCAGCGCCTTGCCCAAACATTCGGCCTGAAACAACCGCTCGTCCACGCGATGCAGGCGCTGCTCTTGCGCTTTGCTGAGCAGCGGGTAGTGCTTGATATCGAACAGGTGATAGACGATGAACCATACTGGCTTGTCGGTCGTCATCCAGTTCTGGCGGTCGAAGCGCTTCAGATTCACGGGAAGCGAAAAGCGGCGCAGGGTGCGCTCGCGCCGCAAGTTGAAGTAGGCATTGAAGTAACTCATCGCCAGTTCGCGCAGCGTGCGGTAAACCGGCTCGCGCCAGCGGCATCCCGTGTAATTCGATTTCGCGATCGCGCCCCAGGCTCCGTTTTCGCGAAAAACGGCGAGTACGTGGTCGGTGTCGCGATCCGCTTCAAGATCAAGCAACAGCGGAGGATAGCCGTTTGCCCGCAGCGCTGCGGCGGCAAAAATCGCGCCTTCGCAACAGTGCGCCGTCTCTTCGTTGAGCACGCGCCGCGGCGACCACGCCGTGTCGGCCAGGTGATAGGGAGCGTCGTCGAGAAACTTCTGAATGCCGCAGGGATTCTTCATGCTGCGCAGTTTGCGCAATTCTTTCGAGGTGAAGCCGGAAGCCCAATCGAAGGTGTTGTCCATGCAGTCGCCAAGTGTAACAGCCGGAGAGCGGTCGTTGGCCTCCGGTCGTTAGTCGTTGGTCGTTAGTCGTTGGTCGTTAGTCGTTGGTCGTTAGTCGCCAGGCATAAACAACGACTACCCACCATTTTTCTTTGCCAACGGAATCAATAACTTAGCCGCAAGCCATTGAAAACGATGGATTTGCAGACGCACATTTTTGCCTTTTAGAATCAACTACATAGCTCTAAGTTATTGATTCTGCCGAGCTGGATTTGGGAGATCTGGGTCCAGCTGGTCGGCGAGCGCGTCCAGATTGTCACGTAGAATGCCCGCCATTTCGTCCAGGAAGCGTGCAGAGCGACGATCGTTCCCGGGGACGAGCCAGAGGTCCATCCGGCGCAGCAAGCGCGCTAGAATTGCGTTTAATTGCAAAGTTTACTCAAAGTTATTACCGACTCCGCTGCGGATTGTAAGCCGCTCTCGCGGCAGAACTTAGCGGGGAAGAAGGATTTCTCGTGAGAAATTCGACGACTGATTCTGAAACACTTAGAACCGTTTCGCCCGCGAAACGCCGAAAACCGTTCAGCGCGAGAATAGCTCTGAGAGTTCCTGAGGCGCGTCGATCAGGACGTCGGGTGCGGGATCGTCCAGTGTGTGGGGAGCGAAGCCGTAAGTGACGCCGATGGTCCACAAGCCGGCGTTGCGCCCGGTTTCGATGTCGACGTGAGAGTCGCCGACGATCGCGGCCTCGTCCGGGCGAGCGCCGTACTCTTCGAGCAGCTTGCGCGCGCCTTCGGGATCGGGCTTCTTCGTGGCAAAACTATTGCCGCCATAGACTTGCGTGAAAAATGTTCCCAGGCCGAGCGCATCGACAATGGCACGCGACGGGACGACCGGCTTGTTCGACAACACCGCCATCTTGCGCACAGCGCCGTTGCGATTTCGGTTCGGATCTGCTTTCGGATCAGTATTTGGATCGGCGCGGTCCGAATTCTGAATCGCGCCGAGCGCTTCGAAGATGCCTGAGTAAACCGTGGTGTGGTCGAGTTTGTGCTCGCGGTAGTAGGCGAGAAAAAACTCCAACCCCTTGCGCACCAACGCCTCACTGACAATCTCGCCACCCAGAGCGCGCTGAATCAGGATGGGCGCCCCGTCGCCGACGTAGCTGGCGATAGTTTCGTCGGTCAGTTCCGGACGTTTGATGTGGCGCAGCGCGGCGTTGACCGAGTGCACCAGGTCGAGGCGCGAGTCGATCAACGTGCCGTCGAGGTCGAAGATCACCAGCTTGATGGCGTGAGGGTCGAAGGCGCGCAGAGTGCGAATCATCTTTCTCAGGATAAACGATCCGGGGAGAAGCGTTCAGGCTTCAGGCTTCAGGCTTCAGGCTTCAGGCTTCGGGCTTCGGGCTTCGAGATGCTCAACTACTACCAGGCGCTGTCGAAGACCAGGTTATAGGCGTTGACGCTGCCGATGCCTGTGGCCATATCCCAGCCGGGCGTGGCGCCGAACGCGGGCTGATAGGCCAGCGGCGCCGTGGTCCCACCTCGCCCGTATAATCCCTGCATGGCGAAGAGCTGGAAAACGCGGTTGATTCATTCCGACACGAAAGTTCCGGAGGGATACCGGTCGCTGGCGAGTCCGGTGTATCGCGGCTCGACCACGCTGTTTCCCGATGCCGCCTCGGTCGACGACAGTTGGGATCAGCACGAAGCGGGCTATACGTACGGGCTTTACGGCACGCCGACGACGCTGGAGCTGGCGGGAAGAATCTGCGAGCTGGAAAAAGGCTACCGCACCATCGTTACGGCCGGCGGACAGGGCGCGATTGCGCTGATCAATCTGGCGCTGCTGAAGAGCGGCGACCACATGCTGATTCCGGAGAGCGTGTACACTCCGAACCGCAAGCTGGCGTTTCACGTGTTGCGTAGGCTGGGAGTGGAGTCGAGTTCTTATCCGCCGGAGATTGCTGGTGGGATCAAGGAATTATTACGGGAGAATACGCGGCTGGTGTGGTGCGAGAGTCCGGGGTCGATCACCATGGAGGTGCAGGACGTGCCGGCGATCGCCGAGGCCGCACATGCGCACGGCGACGGCACGCTGGTGGCGATGGATAACACTTGGTCCGCGGGGATTTATTTCGACGCGTTCGCGCACGGCGTGGATCTGACGATGCAGGCGTTGACGAAGTATGTGGGCGGGCACAGCGATTTGCTGCTGGGTTCGGTGACGGTGAAAGACAAGGCTCTGCATCAGCAACTGGGCTTGACGCACCAGCTCTTGGGCTGCGCCGCTGCGCCCGACGATTGCAGTCTGGCTTTGCGCGGCATGAAGACGATGGCGGTGCGGCTGAAACATATTGAAGGTTCATCGCTGCGCATTGCGCAGTGGCTGGCGGGGCGCGCTGAGATTGAGCGGGTGTTGCAGCCCGCGCTCGAAAGCTCTCCCGGGCATGAATTCTGGAAAAGAGATTTCACGGGATCGGCTGGTGTGTTCTCCATTGTTTTCAAGCCGCAGGCCACGAAGGCGGAGGTGCTGCGCTTTGTGGATGAACTGGAGTTGTTCGAGATCGGCTATAGCTGGGGCGGGGTGACGAGCCTGGCGGTAGCTTACGATTTTCATGGGTCGAAAACGCGTTCGGATTATGGGCACAGGATCGTGCGGCTGAATATTGGGCTGGAGGATACGGAGGATTTGATTGAGGATCTGGAGCGGGGGCTGGCCTGTATGTAAGTTATTCCAGCGTCCTCCAGACGATGACCACCGGGTATTTGACAGCGCAGCCTGACATTCCTAGACTGGTTTCGTGGAAGTCCGCCTTCAACCCGAAAAAGAGGCGCAGTTGGCGCAAATCGCTGCCCAGAGAGGGCTGGACCGGGACGAACTCGCGCTGCAGGTTCTGAGTCGTTATCTGGAAGACGATAAACACTTCGTCGAGGCGGTCAATCTTGGCGTCGCGGCTGCTGCGCGCGGAGACTTCGTGGAACACGAGGAAGTAGGCAAGAAGCTGAAAAAAATCTTGCAGCCGTAATGCGCCTGCGCTGGACTACTCCCGCCGCCAACGATCTCTACAAAATCGTACAGCGCATTCAGCAGGACAACCCGGTTGCCGCTTCCGATGTGGCGCAGACTCTCTATGATGGCTGCGGGAGTCTGAGAGACTTTCCTTATCGGGGCCGCAAGGGACGAATCGAAGCTACCCGAGAGCTTGTCTTTCCTGGATTACCCTACATTGTTGTTTATGAGTTCAAGATCAAGTCGTGGAAATCCTTCGCATTTACCATGGAGCGCAAGACTGGCCGTGAAGTTCCCAGCAGGAGCCACCGGTTCCAGGGGAGATGTCTTCAAGCGATTAACCGGAGTTTTCACGGTCTTAATCTGCGGCAAGAACTTGAGTGTTTGCCAATCCCCGATTCCGATTTACAATGCAACCTGCCCGGAATTAGCGGCGCCAGATTCGCGCGCCGCGATATCATAAAAGAGCGTTCATTCATCGCATTCCTTCAGGAAGCTTGATGGCGACGACAAGAACCGACCCCAAACTGGCCCTCGGGGCCAGCGGCGCAAGAAAAGGCCGGAATTACGACGGCCTGACGCGCGAGCAACTGATCGAACTCTACCGCGTGATGTACACCTCCCGGCGCATCGACGACCGGGAAATCATGCTGAAGCGGCAGCAGAAAATCTACTTCCAAATGTCGGGCGCGGGGCATGAAGCCGTTGGCGCGGCCGCTGGGCTGGCGCTGAAGGCGAGCTACGACTGGTTCTATCCGTATTATCGCGACCGCGCGCTATGCCTGGCGCTGGGGGTGAAGCCGCTCGATATGTTTTTGCAGGGAGTAGGCGCGGCCAACGACCCGAGTTCGGGCGGGCGGCAGATGCCTTCGCACTGGAGCTCTCCCAAGCTGAATATTGTGACCCAGTCTTCGCCCACGGGCACGCAGATTTTACAGGCAGTGGGGTGCGCGGAGGGCGGGCGTTATTTTGCGAAGCACTCCAAGGCGGCGGAGATACCTGCGCCTGGATCTACACTCACAAAAACCCCACTTCTCGCAAAAGACGCGAGAAATGGGGCACCCGACGCGAATGGAACGGCCGACGCGAATGGGATAGCCGGTTCTGATGGGACGTCCGGGTTGGTTGATTATCGTCAGTTCAAGCGGGTGACGTTTGAGGGCGACGAGGTCACATACGTTTCGCTGGGTGATGGGACGACGAGCGAGGGCGAATTTTGGGAGGCGATGAACGCGGCCGCTTTGAACAAGCTGCCGGTGATTTTCAGCGTGCAGGATAACGGCTACGCGATCTCGGTGCCGGTGGAAGTGCAGACGGCGGGCGGGAGCATTTCGCGGCTGGTCTCGGGCTTTCCCAATTTTCATTTTGAAGAAATCGATGGCACCGATCCGGTGGCCAGCTTCGCCGCATTCCGGCGGGCAGCGCAGTATTGCCGCGAGGGGCACGGACCGTCGTTTGTACACGCGCACGTGATCCGTCCCTATTCGCACTCGCTTTCCGACGACGAAAAACTTTACCGGCCGGACAGCGAGCGCGAGCGCGATGCGGCGCGCGATCCGGTGACCAGCACGCAGATGTTTCTGCTGCGCGAAGGGATTCTGGACGATAAGGGCATCACTCAACTGGAAAAACAGGTCGACGAAGAGCTTCAGGCGGCGGTGGACGAGGCGCTGGCGGCGCTGCCGCCCGCGCCCGAGAGCATTACGAAATATGTGTATTCGCCGGATCTGGACCCGGCGGCGGCTGCGTTCGATACCGAGCCTGCGGCGGAGACAGCGGCAGAAATCAAGGCTGCGGAGGGCAAGAAGCCGGCGGCGAAAACCATGGCCGACTTGATCAACCTCACGCTGCGGGACGAGATGAAGCGCGACGAGCGCATCGTGATTTTCGGTGAAGACGTGGCCGATTGCAGCCGCGAAGAATATTTGAAACAGAAGCTGGTGAAGGGAAAAGGCGGAGTTTTCAAGCTGACCTTCGGCTTGCAATGCGAGTTCGGGCCGGATCGCGTTTTCAACTCGCCGCTGGCCGAGGCTGCGATTGTGGGCCGGGCGACGGGCATGGCCACGCGCGGGCTGAAGCCGGTGGTGGAAATCCAATTCTTCGATTACATCTGGCCGGCGATGATGCAGATTCGCGACGAACTGGCAGTGATTCGTTGGAGATCGAACAACGGATTCTCGTGCCCGTGCGTGATTCGCGTGGCCATTGGCGGATATCTGACGGGGGGTGCGATTTATCATTCGCAGTGCGGCGAGAGCGCGTTCACGCATATTCCCGGGCTGAGAGTCATTTTCCCGTCGAATGCGCTGGATGCCGCCGGACTGCTGCGCACGGCGATCCGTTGCGACGATCCGGTGCTGTTTCTCGAACACAAGCGGCTTTATCGCGAGACCTATGGACGCGCCCCGTATCCCGGGCCGGAATACATGATTCCGTTCGGCAAGGCGAAGGTCGTGCAGGCGGGGACGGATCTGACGGTGATCACTTACGGCGCAGTGGTGCCGCGCGCGCTGCAGGCGGCGCAGAAGATGGAACGCGAACACGGGGTTCACGTTGAGCTGATTGATTTGCGCTGCCTGAATCCGTTTGACTGGGAGACGATTGCCGCGTCGGTGGAAAAGACGAACCGCGCGATCATAGCTTACGAAGACACTCTGAGCTGGGGCTACGGCGCCGAGATTGCGGCCAGGATCGGCGATCAGCTTTTTCACCACCTCGACGCCCCGGTGCGGCGCGTGGCCGCAACCGACACCTATGTGGCGTATCAGCCGATTTTGGAAGATGCCATCCTGCCGCAGGTGGGCGATTTATTTCGCGCAATGAAAGAGCTGGCGGAGTACTGAAAAGCAGTGGCCAGTTGTCAGTTGCCAGTTGTCAGTTGCCAGTCTAGAGCGGCTAGTTCCTCTTGCGGTTCTTGTTTGGGTCTTGTTCTTCTTGCCCGCATGGGTCCGGAAGACTGCGTCACCAAGCGCAAATTGCCTTTCCGAAAACTGCCTGCGGTGTGCAAGATCCTTCATCTTGACAGCGCCCCAGTCGCAGCGTAGACAGGGTACAGTGGCGCCTTATCCTTCGAGGAATTCGGGCGCTTGACTTCTGTGTTCTTCCACTAGGTTCTGCGTTACTTTTCTGAAGACGCGCGTTTTCTCAGGGGGACGGTTCCATGCGAAGAAACTTCAGGTTCGCAAAGGTTCTGCGCGGCGTTGGGATGTTTGGCGCTCTCGCTCTCGCATTCCAGATTCCGATGAACGGCCAGCAGTTCCGGGCCGCGCACGTCTATCAAGTCGGCTCAAACCCGGTGCAAGCTGCGGTGGGAGATTTTAACAACGACGGTTATCAGGATCTGGCTGTTTCCAACAACCCGGCAAGCGGAAACGGCTCGGTGAGCGTGCTGCTGGCGAATGCGAAAGGAGCTTTCGGGACCGCGGTGAACTATCCCATCACGGGACGGCCGGACGGAATCGCCGTGGGCGATTTTAATCATGACGGCAGTCTGGATCTGGCAGTTGCCACCAGTCATGGTGTGCAAGTCTTGCTGGGCAAAGGGGATGGAACATTCCAGAGCGCGGTGGAGTATGCCCCGAATGCGTACCAGCTCTATGTGGTCGCCGGAGACTTCAATGGCGATGGAAATCTTGATCTGGTGACGACGGGATCTGGGGAGATTTACTTCTGGGCAGGCAATGGCGATGGCACGTTCAAGCCCGGGGTTTTGCTTTTGACCGGCGGGAACACGTATGGGGCCGTGGTTGCAGCCGACTTCAACGGCGACGGCAAACTGGATTTTGCGTCCGCGCTTAGCGGTTCTACGGACGTGGCCGTGTTTTTGGGCAACGGCAACGGCACCTTCCAGCCGCCGGTGAACTATCAGGTGGGCGGAGACTATCCGGCAGCTTTGACGGTGGGGGATTTCAACGGTGACGGCAAGCTTGACCTGGCCACGGTGTCCTGCGGGAGCAAGACGTCGTGCTCGGGTTCAGGCGACCTGAGTGAGTTGT
>Ga0224550_1000075_pt1 | contig 22002 bp, 13 predicted proteins | sample 714P31014metaG_FD_179905 | JGI IMG/M metagenome (GOLD analysis project Ga0224550, IMG submission 179905) | Peat soil microbial communities from Stordalen Mire, Sweden - 717 P3 10-14 | ecosystem: Environmental > Terrestrial > Soil > Wetlands > Peat | place: Sweden: Norrbotten County, Stordalen...
AGCCGTCGGAGCCGCTGGTGTAACCCCCGCCGTGCAGCCAGACCATCACGGGCCGCCGGCGGTGATCAGGGCCGGGCGTCCAGACGTTGAGGACCAGACAGTTTTCGCCGACTTTGCCGGGGCCGAACAAGTCCCCCATGGCCTGGCGGATATCGGAGCCGCCGCTGGCGCTCGAGAGAATCTGCGGCGCGATATCGCCGTAGGCCAGGGCGTCGGCGGTTTCGCTCCACGGCTGCGGCGGAGCGGGCGGCATGAAACGCATGGCGCCTTCTGGGTTTGCGCCGTAGTGAATGCCTTTGAAGGTGGAGACGCCGCCGGCATTGACGCCGAGCACTTTGCCGTATTTAGTCGCGACAACGGGTCGAGCGGAATCCGCGGCGAACAGTGCGCGGGCGAGCGGCGAGCTGAGAGCGGCGGCGGCGCCGGCGCCGACAAGAGATTTCTTGAGTAGTTCACGGCGGTGAATCATTGCAGCCTCCGTTGGGAACTTCAGCGCCTAAAGCCGGCGAGACGCCGGCGCTACGCGACTTCGGGTTCGGCTATGCCGACTGGAACTGCCTCGCGCGGCGTCGGCATCGCGGCGAACATGATCGCAACGATGGCGACGATCGCGAGCGCGGCATCCAGCTCGAACGACTTTGCGTAGCTTCCGGTAACGTCGAAAATCTTGCCGCCTACGGCGCCAGCAGGTGAGGCGCAACCCGAAGTAAGCAGAATGTACATTCCGCTCAGCTTCGGGTAGGCCTTGGGGCCGTAGTAGTGGCCGATCATTGTGTTGCTGCAGCTGTAGGTCCAGCCATAGGCAAGGCCTTGCAGGACCGACGCGACGTACGCGAGCGTAAGAGTGTCGGCCCGAGAAACGACAGCCAGGTACGAGCTGACGAGATAAATGCTCGCGCCGAGCACGAATGCGAGGCGTGCATTCAAGTAATCCATCAGAATGCCGCCGAGCCAGCGCCCCGCCAGAGTTCCGATCGTAAGCAGGCTCAATCCCCACGAGGCTTTGGCGGGAGTTATCCCGACGCCGCGTAGATTTTCCACCCAATGCGCGATGAACAGGAAATACGGAAACGTGGCGGCGATCCCGGCGATCGCGACCAGCCAGTACGCGCTGGTTCCATAGGCCTCGCCGGCGGTCCATGGATGCTTCGTCGCGAGCGCATCGGTGCGAGAGGGCTGGGCCTGCCGTTCCTCGGCCAGCCCGTCCACCGTCTGACCCACCGATTCGGGGCTTTCCTTTACGAACAAGAATGCGATCAGCCCGGAGACCACCATGGCGCAGGCGACGATTCTCCACCCAACGTGCCAATTGCCGCCACCTGTGCGCAGCATTTTGTCGAGCAAAGGAGAAAGCACAAATCCGGAGATTCCCGACGCGGAAAGCGCGAGCCCCATCATTGCTCCGCGGTAGCGGCGGAACCATCGCGTGACGCCGGTCGCACAGGGAACGAGCGTCGCAAAGCTCATGCCAATACCGTTCACCACTCCAAACCCAACCAGGTAGTGCCATGGCTTCGATGCATAAAAACCCAGGAACAGCGCATTGAGGCCAATGATCGCGGAGCCGATCATGAAGGTCGCCCGGAGTCCATACTTCACGATGGACATCGCCACGACGATGGCGGCAAAACCGACGAAGAGATTGAGGATCGTGAAGCCCCAGCCGAGCGTGGCGCGGCTCATCACGATATCGTGAATCATATAGCTGTTGATGATGCTGCCGCCGTAATACGGGAACCCCATATTAATGAAATCGAGAAGAAACAAAACGGCGACCAGCTTCCATCCGTAGAATTTTGGCTTGTCGGGCACTCGGGTCTCCTATGCGATCTTCCGGCTCATGCAGCCTTGGCGACCGCGCTGCTTTCCGTACGGTGACGCGGCATGGCGGCAAAGAGGATGGCGACAATGCCGACCACGGTGACGGCGATATTCAGTTGCCAGGCGCGCGCGTAACCGCCGTATACGTCGAAGATTTTACCGCCGACCCAGCCTGCTGGCGACGCGCCCCCAGAGGTTAGAAGCAGCAGAGTGCCGGCAAGTTTCGGAAAAGCAGTGGGGCCGTAGAAGTGCGCGATGCAGGTGGTCATGCAGGTGAACGTCCAGCCGATGCCCAGGCCGTAGAGCACCGCGGCAGAATTGGCGATGAGCAGCGCGCCCGGGCCAACGTGCATCGCCGCGAGTGAGCCGATGAGGTAGCAACTGAGGCCGATCGCGAAGGCGTAGCGCGCGGTCATCGTGTCCATCAGCCAGCCGCCGATCAAGCGGCCAGCGACACAGGAGACGGTGAACAGGCCCATCGAAAACGCCGCATCGCCCGACGGAATACCGGCGCCCTGCAGATGCAACATCCAATGCGCGACGAAAATAAAAAACGGAAATTGCGCAGCCAGCCCCGCGATCACCACGAGCCAATAGCTGCTGGTGCGATAGGCTTCGCCGGGCGTCCATTCGTATTTTGTGGTCAGGGCGCTGGCAGCATGTTGCGGCGGAGCGCCGGCGGCCGCTTTCGCGTCGCCGTCGGGGAGCTGGCCGAGGTCTTCGGGGCGCTCTTTGACGAATAGCAGCGCAATGATTCCCGCGAGAACAGCCCCGCCAGCGACGATTTCCCAACCGAGATGCCAATTGCCGCCGTTTGCGCGCAGCAGCTTGTCGATCAGCGGAGCCATCACGAACCCGCAAACGCCGGAGCCGCTCAGCACCAGACCGACCGCTCGGCCGCGATATCGTACAAACCAGCGCGCCGCCGCGGTGCTGCCGGGAATAATGTCGCCGAAGCAGACACCGATTCCGTTGATGACGCCGAAGCCGAGAAGAAATTCCCACGGTTTCGTGGTAGCGAATGCCAGAAACAGCGAACCGGCACAGACGAACGCCGAGCCGATCAGGTACGTCGAGCGTATGCCGAGGCGAACGATCGAAATGGCCACGAGCGTGGAGGGAATGCCGACGAACAGGTTGAGCAGAGTGGATCCGAAACCGAACAGGCCGCGGCTCATGGCGATGTGTTGCAGCATGTAGGGATTGATAATCGCGCCGATGTAAAACGGAAATCCAAGGTTAAGGAAATCCATCGCGGAAAGCGCGCCGACCAGCTTCCAGCCGTAGAACGAGCGTGCGTTCGACATTCGGAACCTCCGTGGGAGCGATCCGCGCGGGCCCGTCGCCGCGCCGCCGTGCTCTGCCGTTCCCGCCGCCCAAATCGGCGGGAAGCGATGGTGAACGTGCGGACATTCTAGTTTGATCTCCGGGCATTGCAAGTTGAATGTAGAATAGGCCCCGATTTCCGCGGAGAGATGGAATTGAGCATGCGCACGCAAGTCGGAATCGTCGGCGCGGGACCCGCGGGGCTGGTGCTGTCGCATCTTCTCCACCTGCAGGGAATCGACTCGGTTGTAATCGAGACTCGCAGCCGCCAGTACGTCGAAGAGCGCGTTCGCGCGGGCGTGCTCGAGCAGGGCACCGCCGACTTGCTCACCGAAACCGGCGTGGGCGCGCGGCTCAAGCGCGAAGGTCTGATCCACCACGGCATCGAGCTGCGCTTCGGCGGACGCGGACATCGCATTGACTTTCAGGATCTCGCGGGCGGCCGCGCCGTAATCATCTACCCGCAGAATAAAGTGGTCGCCGATCTTTTCGACGCGCGCCAGGCTGCGGGCGGGCGAGTCTTCGTGGAGGCGGAAGACGTGAGCGTGCACGACTTTGATGACGCAAGCTCCGCGGCGAAGCCAAAGATTCGGTTCCGCGCCGGCGGCGAGTCGCACGAACTTACCTGCGACTTCATCGCCGGATGCGACGGCTTTCACGGAATATGCCGCCCCTCAATTCCCGCCGGCGCGCTGACGATTTACGACCGCGTTTATCCGTTCGGCTGGCTGGGAATTCTCGCCGAGGCGCCGCCTTCCTCCGACGAGCTCATTTACGCCTATCACGAGCGCGGCTTCGCCCTGCTGAGCATGCGCTCGCCCGAAATCAGCCGACTCTACGTCCAATGCGCGCCCGATGAAGACATCGGGAACTGGTCCGACGAGCGCATCTGGCAGGAGCTCCACATCCGGCTAGGTACCGCCGACGGAAAATGGAAGCTCACCGAGGGGCCGATCCTGCAAAAGGGCGTCACCGGGATGCGCAGCTTCGTGGTCGAGCCGATGCAGTACGGAAGACTTTTCCTCGCCGGCGACGCCGCGCACATCGTTCCGCCGACCGGAGCAAAGGGCATGAATCTCGCCGTCAGCGACGTTCGCGTGCTGGCCCGCGCGCTTGCGGAATTCTACAAGTCCGGGAAGCGGAGCCTACTCGAGGATTATTCGAGGATTTGCCTGCGGCGCGTCTGGAAAGTGCAGCGGTTTTCGTGGTGGATGACTTCGATGCTGCACCTGTTCGACACGGACAACGCCTTCGATCAGCGGCGGCAGCTGGCTGAACTCGACTACGTCACCAGCTCCCGGGCCGCGTCGCAATCGCTCGCCGAAAACTACGTCGGCCTGCCGATGGAATAAACGTCCGCGACGATTCGCTTGACGCTTACTGCGTTACGGTCTTCGCTGCGTCGCCCACTTTAAATCCCGTGCCGGAAATCGGAGAGCAGACCGCGGAAACATCGTCCACGTCCGTCACCTTGACGACGCCGACTGGCGTGGTCATCTGGCGAAGCACCGCGCCGGTTGCCGGATCTTTGATCGTCTTTGTGATGCGATCGATCGAGAGCTGATCGCCTACTTTCACGCCCGACTTGGCTCCAACGTTCAAAACGATTTGCCCGCCGTCCACCGCAGCGACCAGTCCTGAGACGACGATTGTCCGCACCTGAAGCTTGGTATTATCCGCGATAAGTCCCGCGCTCATCTGTTCCACGGAGGCTTTCACGGCCTCGCCGAGGATGGTCTGCTGGAAGTCGCTGTTGCCGAAATCCACGCCTCCACCGCCAAATCCGCCCCAGTGCCCGCCGCCGCCCAATAGGCCGGTGCTGGATCGTGACGATTCGCCGTGGCCTTCGGCGACCCCGAGAATTTCCGCTGTATCAATGTCCACGATGCGCGCGTCAATATTCACAATCGCTTTGGTGTTCTTGTGCGAGAAGCCGCCGACCCCGAATCCGCCAAAGCCGCCGCCTGCGCCGCCCACGTTCGTGGTCTTCGTGTCGTTCCCGAATTGCGTGACCGCGCCCACGATTATGGCGTCCACACCAAGGAGTTTGCCGATCTTCGCCGCTGAATTCGGGTTCGCGCGGTCGCTATTCGAGAAATTCTGCTCGGACACGATCTTGTCCAGAGCCTGGCGCTCGATCACCGAGTACGTCCCGTCCTGGACGAGGTATTTGACCAGCAGGTCCGTGATGCCCTTGCCGACGTCCACGTTGGTTCCGAAAGCCGCGGCTGAAACGGTCTGCACCGTGGCATAATCGAAGTCGAATATCGCGATGCGCTTCTTTCGTCCCACCGGGGCCGGCGGTGCGGGGGTCGCGCCCGGCGCGGCCGTTGCCGTGGTTGGCGCTCCGGGCGTCGGGGCTCCAGCAGGGTTCGGATTCTGCGCGCTTGCCCTCCCGCCAAAAAATGTCGCCAGAATCAGTGTGGCCAACAGAATCTTTTTCATCTAAATGTCTCCCGTTGGAAAGCTCCCGCAAGAATACCCAAAGAACCGTCCGGTAGTCCGGAATCTTACTGGCCCGTCGTTGTACGTGTCAACATTCCCGTCTCGGCCGCGTTAAATCGGTCTCCCTCGCCGCAGCGGCTCCGTCGTTCGGATTGACATCCTGAGGGCTCGCGGACTATGCTCGCGCCAATGTCGTATATTTTTCAGAGATTTGCGCTATTTGGGGGCTCAAATTGGTTTTGCTGAGCGGCCGGCACCCTGCGCGCGCGGCGATTCTTGCAAAGGACAACCACCCATGCCTCCACGGTACCGGGCTGAGAATGTTGGAAGCTTCCTGCGTCCACCCGATCTCCTGAAGTCCCGCGCGGCGTTCGCCCAGGGCCAGATCAAGCTCGAGGAGCTGCGCACCGCCGAGGACCGCGCCATCCTCCAGGTCTTCGACGGCCAGCGCAAGGCCGGCGCATCCATATTCACGGATGGCGAGCTGCGCCGCGCCTCCTGGCTCACCGACATGGCCGATGCGGTCGAAGGCTTCGTGGCCGACAAAGTGATTCTGGACTGGAAGGGGCCTGGCGGTGGCTTCGAGGCCAGCTCGGCCCAGGCAGTAGGCGCGAAACTAAAAAAGGCTCGCAAATTAACGGCGCACGAGCTTCCGTTCCTGAAGAAGTCTTGCCCGGGTCCCTTCAAAATCACGCTGCCTGCGCCTTCGAACTTTATGGTCTCCAGCTACAAGCGCGGCGTCAGCAACCGGTTCTACCCCACGCATGCCGAGCTTCTTAAGGATCTGGTCGAAATCGTGCGCGACGAAATCAAATGGCTCGTCGCCGAAGGCGTCACCTATATTCAGCTCGATGCACCCTTTTATTCTCACTATCTCGATCCGATCCAGCGCGGCAGGCTCGAGCGCGATGGCCTGAATCCGGACGAGGAGTTCAGGAACTCCGTCGCCGGCGACAATTCGTTGCTGAAAGACATCCCGCGCAGCAAGGTCGCCGTATCCGTCCACATCTGCCGTGGCAACAGCCGCAGCCGCTGGTACACCGAAGGCGGTTACGACGCCATCGCCGAGAAACTTTTTGGGATGCTCGACGTGGACAACTTCCTGCTGGAATACGATAGCGATCGCGCCGGCGGCTTCGAACCTCTTCGTCTGGTGCCGCGCGGGAAACGCGTTGTGCTGGGACTCGTCACCACGAAATTTCCAAAACTCGAGTCGCCGGACGATTTGCGCCGCCGCATTGACGAGGCCGCTCGTTTCATCCCACTCGAAAATCTCGCGCTCAGCACCCAGTGCGGCTTCGCGTCGGTCTCCGCCGGCAACCTGCTAACCATGGACGAGCAGTGGCGCAAGCTCGAGCTCGTAGTCAATACCGCACGCAAAGTCTGGGGCACGACGTAGGCAGGCGCTGGCGTTGCCCTGCTGAACCAAACATTCCGTTGCGCCTGGAATCGCCCCTCATTGCCCCCGCAGCGCGGATGCCGCTGCGTTCACGCGGTTAATTCGCGATACACTTGCCGGGCCGATGCCGGCAGACCGATCCGAAGCGCGCTAGCGAGGCCTCATGGAACAAGCCCTCGGAGTCCACCGCCTTCAATTCGCATTTACAGTTACCTTCCACTACATCTTCCCCCAGTTGACGATGGGCCTGGCTTTGCTGCTCGTCTATTTGAAGACGAAAGCGTTGCGAACCGGCGATGAACACTACAACCGCGCCGCGCGCTTCTGGGCGCGAATCTTTGGCATCAACTTCGCGTTGGGAGTTGTCACCGGCATTCCCATGGAGTTTCAATTCGGCACGAATTGGGCGGAATTTTCGAAGACAGCCGGCGGCGTCATCGGACAAACGCTCGCCATGGAGGGAATCTTCTCGTTCTTCCTGGAGTCCAGCTTTCTGGGGCTGTTCTTGTTTGGCGAGAAGAGGCTTGGGCGAATCGGCCACTGGTGGGCCGCATTCCTGGTATGGCTGGGCTCGTGGTTGTCCGGGTATCTGATCGTGGCGACCGACGCCTGGATGCAGCACCCGACCGCATACGTGATTGGCCCTCACGGGGAAATCCTGCTCTCGAGCTTCTGGGGACTCGTGGTCAACAAGTGGGCGTTCTGGCAATACGCTCACACCATGGTGGGCGCAACTCAGACAGGCTGCTTCGTAATGGCCGCTGTAGGCGCGTTCTATTTGTTGACGGGACGCGACGAGGCCTATGGACGCACCTTCGTGAAGACCGGCGTGATCGTGGGAGTGATCGCGGCTTTTCTACAGCTCTTCCCGACTGGCGATGTGCAGGGAAAAATGGTCACTGAGCTCCAGCCCGTGACGCTGGCGGCGATGGAAGGACTATTTGAGACCCAGCACGGCGCGCCACTCGCCATTCTGGGCCAGCCGGACGTTCCGAATCGGCGCCTGGATAATCCGTTAGTGGTTCCGCAAGCCCTCAGTTTTCTCACCTATCGCAAATGGGACGCCAATGTCCGAGGCCTTCAGAGTTTCTCGCAGGACCTTTGGCCGGACCGTATTCCGCTGCTCTATTTCAGCTATCACGTCATGGTCGGCCTGGGGACGATCTTTATCGCGGTGATGTTGGTGGCGGCATTTCTCCTTTGGCGCAAGAAAATATACGGGGCGCGCTGGATCCTGTGGCTTCTGATGTTGTCCGCGCCTCTGCCTTTCATCGCAAACACAGCCGGATGGATGACGGCGGAATTGGGGCGCCAACCCTGGCTGATTTACGGGCTGATGCGGACGGCGAACGGCGCATCGCCCCGCGTTGGCGCGGGGAATGTGTGGTTCACGCTGATCGGGTTCATGGGGATGTACGGGATGCTGGCGATCCTGTGGCTGTTCCTCGTCTGGCGCGAAATCGAAATCGGGCCCGAGTCGCGGCCGTTGGACGCAGCCGGCGCCGCGCTCATAGCGGACCACTGAGGAGGCGCGATGGAAACAATCTGGTTTTGCCTCGTGGCGTTGATGATCGCCGTGTACGTCTTGCTGGATGGGTTTGATCTCGGCGCCGGCGTCATCCATTTCCTCGTGGCCAAGACAGACGCGGAACGCCGTCAGGTTCTCGCCAGCATCGGGCCGGTCTGGGATGGCAATGAAGTTTGGCTGATAGCCGCGGGCGGAACGTTGTATTTCGCTTTTCCCGCGCTGTACGCCAGCAGCTTCAGCGGATTCTATCTGCCGCTCATCATGGTGCTTTGGCTGCTGATTGTCCGCGGCATTTCCATCGAGTTCCGCAATCACATCCGCAGCGCCGTTTGGGATCCGATGTTTGACTTCCTGTTTTGCGCTTCAAGCCTGTTGCTGGCTGTGTTCTATGGCGCGGCCCTCGGAAATGTCGTTCGAGGCGTGCCGCTCGACGCCAGCGGATATTTTTTCGAGCCGTTATGGACCAATTTCCGCCTCGGCGACGATACGGGGATTCTGGACTGGTACACGATTCTTGTGGGCGTCCTGGCGCTCGCCGCGCTGATGATGCACGGCGCCTTGTGGGTGAAATTGAAAACAGTCGGCGCGTTGAGCGATCGTGCCGCAAACGTCGCCGGAAAAGCTTGGTGGGCCGTGATCGTCCTCACGATTCCGGTTACCGCCGTCACGTTTCGCGTGCAGTCGAATGTGGAGAAAAGTTTTTCGAGATGGCCTTGGGGAATCGTATTCCCGCTGCTCGCGATCGCGGGAATGGTTGCCGTGAAGCTCTATCTCGCGAGAAAAAATGAGTGGAGAGCGTTCCTCGGTTCCTGTGCGTATCTCGCGGGCATGCTGACGAGCGTCGTGTTCGGCGTCTATCCCATGGTCCTTCCCGCTCGCAACCCGATGTACGCGCTCACTGCCGAGAATGCCAAGGCCGGCGCATACGGCCTCAAAGTTGGTTTGGTCTGGTGGTTCATCGGCATCGCGCTTGCAACTGGATACTTCGTCTTCGTCTACCATTCCTTCGCGGGAAAGGTGGATCTCGACGGTGACACCCACCCGTAAGCGGTGGTGAGCCAGCTATCGTCTCAAGCTCATTCGCGGCACGGTGGGGCCGGGGCTTTGGCAAACGTCCCGAATTCCAACATCGTCGTGAGACTCAAGAAAAGCGTGGACCTCAAATAGGATTGTTGGTTGGCGGAGAGGGGGGGATTCGAACCCCCGACACCCTTTTGAGGTGTAACTGCTTAGCAGGCAGCCCTGTTCGGCCACTCCAGCACCTCTCCGCGGCGAAACGAGTGGATGGAAACGCGGCCTGCCCGGTTAGTATAGCGGAAACTGCTCGCCCTGAGATACAACCCCAGCGCCCCAATCCGCTATCATCCATTGCATGACTTCCCGGCCCGCCCAGCCGATCGCCGCGCCAAAAACAGGACCTGTTTCAGCGCCGGTCGCCACAGCTTCGCCCGCGCCGGCCGGCGCTCTGCAATTTCCCGCGACGCTCGCGGCGGCCGTCGAGCGCTGCTGGCGCAAGGCCGCCTCGCCCACGGATTGGAATCTCACGCGCGAGCAATTTCAGGCCGCGCTCGAGCGCAGCGCCGCGAAGCGATTTCCGGGCGCGCAGTCCAGCCCGGAAAAAGACGCCAAGAAGATCGAAGCGCATCTCGAATCGCTGCACGCAACCGACCTCGCGCTCGCCTGCGCGTGCGGCCTGGGCAGTCCCGCGGCGTGGGATTTCTTCGTCGCGCAATTCCGCCCGGAGCTCTATCGCGCCGCGCGAGCCATCGCCGGCCATGCCGCCGGGCAGGACGCCAACGCGCGCGAGCTGGCCGATTCGCTCTACGCCGATTTGTACGGCCTGCGCGAATCCGAGGGCCGCAGAAAATCGCTCTTCGATTATTTTCATGGGCGCAGCAAGCTCGGCACATGGCTTCGCGCCGTGCTGGCGCAACGCCACGTGGACGAAATTCGCCGCGCGCGCAGGACCGAGCCGCTCGAGAACGAAGTGGGCGAGGAAAATATCCACATCGCGGCGCTCCGCGCGCCCCATCTAGAACGCGATCCAGCGAACGATCCGCAGCGCGCGAACCATCTCGCCATCCTGCAGGCCGCGCTCGCGGCCGCGCTAAGCTCGCTCGACCCGCGGGACCGCCTGCGCCTCGCCTATTACTACGCGGACGATCGCACGCTCGCCGAAATCGGACGCCTGCTCGGCGAACACGAGGCCACCGCGTCGCGCAAGCTCGAACGCACGCGCCGCGACGTCCGCGCGCGCGTCGAAGCGTCGCTGCGTGAACGCAACAAAATGAGCGAAGCGCAGCTGCGCGCGTGCCTGGAATGCGCGAGGGGCGAGTGGCCCTTCGATTTGACCGTTCACTTGCAGCCCGCGCGCCCGGCGGCGGGGAATCGCAAGCCGGCCGCCGCGGGCTCGAACGAAGCCCCGCGCAAGATTTGAAGTTTTGAGCGTTCTAAGAGATGGAGGAAAATAGTTTCATGGCTTCGCGGGACAAAGAGCGGGACCAGGGCAAGCCGGCGGCCGATCTGCTGCGGCGGAGCCTTGCCTCTGCGGCGGGCGCGCCCGGTTCAGATATTGACGCGTGCCCCGACCCGGAAATCCTCGCGGCGTATTCGGAGCGCTCGCTCGACGCGGACGAAACCGCACGCTACGAGCTGCACTTCTCGCAGTGCGCGCGTTGCCGCGAGCAGCTTGCCGCGCTGGTTCGCGCGGACGAACTCGCGGGCACAGCCAAGGAAAAGCACTCGCGAGTGCCGGGCATGGGTTGGATTCGAACTCGGAATTGGGATTGGCGGTTGCTCGCCCCGGCGACTGCCGCGCTCATGCTTGTAATAATCGTGGCTACGTTTCGCCCGACGCGTCAACCCGTTGTGCAGGCGCCGCAGCCGCTCGTCGCGATGAATCAGCCAGCCGCGCCACCAGCCGCGCCCGGCTCGTCCCCCGCTGCCGGTGCCGTGGCACGCATGTCGCCAAGTTCGAATTCCGTCAACTCGAAAGCCGCGTCTCCCGCGGTACCGCGAGAGATCCCGGAAAAGAAGCAGGATCAAGCCGACTCGAGCCTCTCGCTCAGAGGTCGCAACTTCAAAGAGCTGGACAAAGTCGCGAAACCCGCCGCTGCGCCGAAGTCCGGTGTCTCCATCGGGAGCGGAAATGCGGTCGGAAACGGCGTCGCAGCTTCCAGCGATTCGCAGTCCGTCACCGTCGAAGCCGCTGCAGCCGGCAAGCCTGCTGCGCCCGTACCCACTGCCGTAGCTCCGCCGGATATTTCGAATAGCGCAAGCGCCGGCGCGATTTCTCCCGCGCCGGGCGCGGCGGCGAAATCGGCGCGCAGCGAACAAATGTCCGCAGCCGTGTCCACGAACCCCTCCTTCGCGCGGACCGAGTCGGTGATGGTGCAGGCAGGCGACGAAACGTCCGCGCGCATCCTCGTTCGCACACCCGATCCGCAAGTGCTTTGGCGGTTTTCCAGCGGCAGGTTCGTCGAGCGATCGAGCGACGCCGGCGCAACCTGGCGGGTGCAGTGGACGAGCCCGAACGCTCACCTGGTCGCGGGCGCCGCTCCGACCACAGATAGCTGCTGGCTCGTGGGCCGTGGCGGAATGATCCTGGTGACCACGGACGGAAGAAAGTGGAAGACGATCGCTCCGCCTGCGGACGCGGATTTCGTTGATGTCTCCGCGACGGACGCTTCGTCCGCAACGGTGACCACTACGGACGACCGCAAATTCACAACCAGCGACAGCGGCAAGCATTGGACTCCCGCGCCGTAGCCGCTCACTCCCCTCAAATCAGCCTGCAAGAAATACCGTCTCCGCCGTTCTAACCTTTGCAGCCACGTTCACGCGAAGGAGACAGCCCATGCGATCACGCAGCGCGCAATTTGCCGGCACGGCCGCCCTGGCGGCGATTCTTTTGCTTCTTCCCCTGGCGGGAAAATTGAAGGATGCCCGCGCAGCCGGAACCAGCGACGAAAGACAAGCGAAGGCGGAGCCAGCCGCGGCCACGGAGCCCGGAACAACGACGGAAAAAGACCAGACCGATCTTTCCGTCACCGTCTACAACTCGAATCTCGCGCTCGTCCGCGACGTCCGCCAGCTTCACCTGCAATCGGGCGTTTTTCCGCTCCACTTTGAGGATGTCGCCGCCTCGATCATGCCCGCGACCGTGCATTTTCGCTCGCTGACCGATCCAGCGAAGCTCGGCGTGATCGAACAAAACTACGAATACGATCTGCTCGACCCGCAAAAGCTGCTGCAGAAATACGTGGGCCGCGAGATGACCGTGATGCGCACCAACATTTCGGGTGACGCGATGAAGTGGAATCTGGAAAAGGGGCTGCTGCTCGCGGATAACAACGGCGGAACGGTATGGAAGATCGGCGACGAAATCGTCACAAACGCGCAGCCCTATAGCTTCCCGGATCTGCCCGGAAATCTCTATAGCCGGCCGACGCTGGTCTGGACGCTCGAGAATCGCGGAGCCGGCGCGCAGCGCGTCGAGGCTTCTTATCTCACCAACAATATGAATTGGAGCGCGGACTACGTGCTCACGGTCGGCCGCGACGAAAAGAGCGCGGACCTGGACGGCTGGGTGACGCTGGTGAACAACAGCGGCGCGGCGTATACAAACACGAAGCTGCAGCTCGTCGCCGGCGAAGTTCACCTTGCCGAACCCGAACCGGCCATGAAAAGCCGCATCTATTCGCAACTGGAAGCTGTAGCGGCAGGATCCGCGTCGCAGTTCCAGCAGGAAGGGCTTTCCGAATATCACCTCTACACGCTTGAGCGCCGCACTTCGATTCAGAACAACGAATCGAAGCAGATCAGCTTGCTGACCGGAACGAACATTCCCGTCGAGAAATACCTATCCGTCGAGGGGCAGCAATATTTCTACCGCAACCCGCAGGGAATCGGGAACGCCATTCCGCAGCCGGTGAAAGTGTATTACCGGTTTAAGAACGACGAGAAAAGCGGCCTCGGAATGCCGCTGCCTGCCGGAACCGTTCGCGTCTACCAGGCCGATTCCAGGGGCGCCACGCAATTCGCCGGCGAGAATAAAATCGACCATACGCCAAAGGACGAGACGCTGCGAATCTACGTGGGCAACGCGTTTGATGTGGTGTGCGAGCGCAAGCAAATGGACTACAAAAAGCTCGCCGGCAATTTATATGAAATGGAGTATCAAATCGCGCTGCGGAACCACAAGGACGGCCCGGTGACGGTCGAGGTGCGCGAGCCGGTCGGCGGCGATTGGGAAGTGGTGGACTCGAATTACAAGTGGACGAAACTGGATGCGACGACGATTGGATTTTCGATTCCCGTTGAGAAAGACGGCGCGGCGACGCTCGACTATCGCGTCCGTGTCAAGTGGTAACCGCTGTCACAAAGAGCCTGGCTACTTCTTCGCTGAGGCGGCCGGATGGTCGAGCAATGCGAGCTCGTGGGCGAAGAGCGGATTCGAGGGAAATTCGGCCGCGAGTTCGGCGAGCAATTGGTGCGCGTGATCCATCTGATGCTCGCGCTCGCAGGCAAGGGCCAGCCAGGATTTCGCGAACACCTGCAAATAGTGGCCGTGTTCGGCGGCTCGCTGCAATTCCTCCAGCCCGCGTTCGCGGTCACCGTGAATCCCGCCAAACCAGAGGAACGCGCGCTTGTAACTCGGCAGGCTTCCGATCACGTAATTTGCCGCGCCCAGCGCCATGTAGGCGTCCTCCGCCGATGGATCAACGGCGAGCAGTTTCGCGGCTTCGGCGTCCGCCTGTTTCGTCAGGCTGAGGCCCGCCATTTGTTTTTTCACGATCAGCGCGTCGTAATCGGCCTCCATGCCGTCGGTCATCGTGAGCACCAGCAAACTCTGGCGGTCGCGAGGGTCGGTTTTCAACCGGTTCATGGCCATGTCGCGCGCCATGTGGTTGGCGCTGAGAAATCCGTCATTGCGGTTTTCGTCGGGAGTTCCTTGCGCGCCGCCCAGAAACTTCTGGTCGTTCAGAAAAAAGTCGGACGTGAAGATGCCTTTGGCGTTGAATTGCTCGTAGAGATAGCTCGCCGCCTCGGCAGCCTTGCCCATTGGATCGGAAGGCTCGAGTCTCTGGTAGGAGATAAACCGCTCGCGGCCTTTCTTGAAATCCAGCTCGTAGAGATTGCGGAAACCGGAGTCGAGCATTCCCGCGGATGGGGAGGCCTCGATGCGCGGCAGGGCCGGGGCTGCGCTTCCTCCCGCGACGGCCGGGGGTTCGACGCCGGATTGCGCCGGAGAAGCTGGCGCGCAGGAAAGCGCCGCCACTGCAAGACACGCCGCGAATCCGGCTCGCAGCATGCGGCCGGAAGACTCCATTGGAGAGGGCATTCTCAAAATGACTCCCTGAATCGAAAACGCATTCCCCGCGCGCTTTCGCTCGATCGACGAACTGACGTCCATTCTATTCGAACCATATCAGAATCCGCAGGTTGCATGAAGGCCCTTTGTCCTAGAGATTGCTCAACAGGAAATCAGTAATTCCCTTGAAAAGTTGGATGCGCGCCGGGACGTCGCTCATCCCGTGGCCGCGACCGGGAAAGATCATCAAATTCGCGGGATATTTTCCGGCGAGTATCAGCTCGTTGATTACCTCGGACGTGTTCGCGAAATGAACGTTATCGTCGCCGGTGGCATGCGCGATCATCAGCTTGCCCCGCAGCTGCGCGGCCTGATTCACCGGGGAGCTGTCGCGATAGCCGGACGGATCGTCCTGCGGGCGGCCCATGTAGCGCTCGGTATAAGCCGTGTCGTAGAGGCGCCAGTCGCTGACGGGCGCGATCGAAACGCCCGCCTTGAAAACATCGGGGGCGTTGAACATGGCTTCGAGCGTCATGGTGCCGCCGTAACTCCATCCCCAGATTCCGATGCGCGAGGCGTCCACGTACGCGAGCGACTTCAGATATTTCACTCCCGTGAGCTGGTCCTCGAGTTCGACCTTGCCGAGCTGATGATAGACCGGAGTTTCAAACGCATGGCCGCGGAAGTAGGAGCCGCGATTGTCGAGCGTGAAGATAATGTAGCCCTTCTCGGCCATCATCTGGAGCCACAGAAAACCGGCGCCGTCCCATTCGTTTCGCACATTTTGGACATCCGGGCCGCCGTACACGTTGACCAGCACGGGATATTTCCGCGACGCATCGAAATCCAGAGGCCGGATGATCGAGGCGCAGAGTTTCGTGCCGTCGCTCGCCGCAAGGTCCACAAACTCGACGGGCGAAAGACGGTATTCGCCGAGTTCGGAAACTTTATTTTCGTCGATTGCGGCGACGCGCTTGCCGTCCATGCGATATAGGTCCTGGCGCGGCGGCGTCATGGCGTTGGAGTACGTGTCCACATAGGCGGACGCGTCAGGCGAAATAACGATGCCGTGCGCGCCATCCTCGCGAGTGATTCGCTCGATCTTTTTGTCCTGCAACGCGAGCCGGTAAAGTTGCGTGCCGCGCAATTCGTCCTTGTTCGAGAAGAAATAGATGTAGCCGCGCGCCTCGTCAACCACCGGATGGCTTTCCGCGCCCGGCCCGAATCCGCCATTGCCGGTGATTCCCCAATCGCCGCTCGTCAATTGCTCGAGTTGCCGGCCAGAAATGTCGTAGAGGTAGTAATGACGAAAGCCCGTGCGTTCGCTCGTCCAGAGAAAGCGCTTGTTGTCCGGGAAAAAGTAGAGATCGTCGCCGAGATTAATCCAGTATTTGTCGGAGTCGGAGAGAATCGTCCGGGAAGCGCCGGTGGACGCGTCGGCAAAAAGCAGGTCGAGCTGGTTTTGCGGGCGATTGAGGCGCTCGATGGCGACGCGGCTGCTGTCCGGCATCCACACGACGCGCGGGAGGTACACATTCGTGTCCGCGCCGGTCTCCATCCATTTTGTTTCGCCGCCGCCGGCCGGGACGACGCCCACGCGCACAACCGGGTTCGCTTCGCCCGCCTGCGGAAAGCGCGTGTAAACCGTCGCTCCGAGCGGCGAGCTCATATCCAGGATCGGATAATTCGTCACGCGACGTTCGTCCATCTCGTAGTAAGCGATCTTCGATGAATCGGGCGACCACCAGTAGGCCGTGATGCAGTCGAGTTCCTCGGGATAAAGCCAGTCGAGCTCGCCCTTGAGAATTTCTTCGCTGCCCCCGGTGGTGAGCTCTTTCACTTCGCCGGTGGCAACGCTCGCGACCCACAAATTGGAATCGCGCACGAAGCTCACCCATTTGCCGTCGGGCGAAAATTTCGGGTCTGCGATATCCTGCGCGGCATTATCCGCGGCAAGCGCCAGCGGCTTCGGCGCCATCGTTTGCAAATCGAGATACATCAGATTGCTGCTGCCGATAAAAAGCAGCGCGCCGCCAGTGGGAGACCAAATGTAATTTTCCGCCTCGACGCGTCCCAAGCCCGTGGACTGGATCGCGCTGGCCTTTCGCGGCTGCATCACCTCCTCAAGCACGCTGGCTTTGACGAGCACTTTGCGCTCGCCCTTCGCCGCATCCATCGTCCACATCTCAACGCTCGAACCTTCGCGCTGGAGATACGAAATGCGCTTGCCGTCGGGACTCCACTCAATTCCCTGGGTGAGGTGTCCGCTGAGGCTCGGGCCGGAGTAAATGCGCTCGACCGTGAGCGATCTGGAGGGATGCGGCTTCGCGAGCGCCGGCGACGTGCCAAGCGCCGAGGCGAGTGCAATCGCCAAAAATGTGGAAATGATTCGAGCCTGAGAAAGACTGCTCACGCGCGCGGGGATGCCCCTAATTTTGTGTCGAGTAGAAGGGGACCCGGCTGTTTGTTTTCTTGGAGTTACAGGTAATTCTACTCGGCACCCAGTGTCGAGTAGAAAGCGGCTATTTTTCGGCGAAGGTGCAAGGATGTCCGTCTCCCGCATCTGACCTGCGTCCCGCGTTCCTGCCCGACAAGTCATCAAACCTCCAAAAATACCACGCTAACATGATGCATGAGGGCCGATGCATTTCAAGGATGTTGTTGTGTGGACTTTTAGCCCGAATTTCGGAGTAAGAGATCGGGTACCCCCTGCTAGGAAAGGAACGCAAAAGCAGGGAGCCTGAAGGCTGATTCCCGGATCGCACTATAATTTCGCTGCCCTGTGACCCGAGAGACGGGGCAGAGTCTATGAAGCAAATCATAGAGAAATTCATTCAGTATCTGCGCTACGAGCGCAACGTGTCGCCGGACACGATCCGCGAATACCGCCGCGACATACAGCAGTTCGACGCGTTCCTCACGCCGCCCGGCGAAAAAGCGCCGCCGCTCGGGGAAATTGACCACCGCATCGTGCGCGAATACGTCGCTTCGATGTACGACCGGAAGCTCGAGCGCGCGTCCGTGGCGCGGAGGCTGGCTTCGCTGCGGACATTCTTCAAATTCTGCGTGCGCGAGAAGCTGACCGCGCAGAATCCGGCGCGCCTGGTGGCCACGCCGAAGCTGCCGAAGCGCGTGCCTCGCGTGCTGACGGCGGAAGAATTGAACGGATTTCTCGACAGCCTCGGGAGCGGCGCGGCAAAGGACAAATCGAAGCGGGCACGCAAGCCGACGGCTCGCTCCGAAGAAGAAGCGAAAGTGATCTTGAAGCGGGATCGAGCAATTTTGGAGCTGTTGTACGCCTCCGGACTGCGCGTGAGCGAGCTGGTGGGACTGGACCTGGGCGAGATTGACCGCCGCGGGCAGATGCTGCGCGTGCTCGGCAAGGGTCGCAAGGAGCGCGTGGTGCCTTACGGCGGAAAGGCGCAGACGGCGCTCGAAGCATACTGGCCGGTGCGCGATGAAATCCTGGCGCATCCGCGGACGAAAGCCGCGCCGGAGGCGGTGTTCCTGAATCACCTGGGCGGAAGGCTGACCGACCGGTCAGTGCACATGCTGGTGAGAAAATATTCGCGGCTTGCGAACGTCAACTGGGACATGCACCCACATTCCTTGCGGCACGCATTCGCCACGCACCTGCTGGCCGATGGCGCGGACCTGCGCGCGATTCAAGAGCTATTGGGCCATGTGTCGCTATCCACCACGCAGCGGTACACACAGGCGAGCATTCGGCAGTTGATGGAAGTCTACGACAAGGCCCACCCGCACGCTTGATCCGTCGAATGGAACTTCGGCTGCTAAAGCCACAACCCACAAAGATTCGCGTGCCCTAACTTTGGTGTGGCTCTCTTGACTGGCTCTTTTCGCGTAGTGTCCCAATCTTGAGGGGTCGTCAGGGCACGGCTTCAACCGTGCCGCAATGTCGTCGGAAGTGAAGGGGCTTTAATCCCCGAGGCCTCAGCGGCTAAAGCCGTCTTTCTTGCATCCGTTGATGGCACGCTTGAAAGCGTGCCCTGACGAACGCGTGAATCTTGCGTCAAAATCAGGGCTGTACCTCCGTTCGCTAAAGATTCTCCCCCAACTTAGAGGCTCCCGCCGGGACGAACGAACAGGGGTCCTTTTCTGGCCGTGCGTACAGCTTGTTTCGCGCGCCCTGCGACCGTAGCCTACCGTCACTATTCCCCTCAGCTGACACAGGAGAGTCTTCCCATGGCACGCTCGATTTGGGCGAAATGGCTGCTGGCTTCGATGGTCGCGCCTGCGCTCCTTTTCATGGCGGCGTGCGCCGGAACCGCGACGAGCGGGGGCTCCAGCGGAGGAGGCGGTGACGGCGCCGCGACCACAGTTCCTCCCGTGCCAGCAGGATTGGCGGCGACAGCAGGAAATGCGCAGGTGAGCCTCGTCTGGAATGCGAGCACCGGCGCGACGAGCTACAACGTGAAGCGCTCAACGAGCAGCGGCGGACCCTATGCCGTGATTTCTTCGGCGATGATGACGAGCTTCACGGACGCGACGGTAACGAACGGGACGAAATATTTCTATGTTGTTTCGGCGGCGAATTCAGCGGGCGAGAGCGCAAATTCCATCGAGGTAAGTGCGACACCGGTGGCGCCCGTTCAGCCGCCTCCCGCGCCGGCAGGATTGGCGGCGACAGCGGGAAATGCGCAGGTGAGCCTCGTCTGGAATGCGAGTACGAGCGCTACGAGCTACAACGTGAAGCGCTCGACGACCAGCGGCGGGCCCTACGCCACGATTGCATCGCCGACCACCGTGAGCTTCACGGACACCACCGTGACGAACGGAACGAAATACTACTATGTAGTTTCGGCTGTCAATTCGGCGGGTGAGAGCGCGAATTCCGCGCAAGCGAGCGCGACGCCGACGGCGCCCATCGTCCCGCCTGCGACTCCGATGGGACTAGCTGCAACGGCAGGAAACGCGCAGGTGAGTCTCGCGTGGAACGCGAGCAGCGGCGCGACGAGCTACAACGTGAAGCGCTCGACGACAAGCGGCGGGCCGTACGCAACGATTTCTTCGCCGATGGTTACGAACTTCACAGACACTACCGTGACGAACGGAACGAAATACTACTACGTTGTTTCGGCTGTGAATTCAGCGGGCGAGAGCGCGAATTCCGCGGAAGTTAACGCAACTCCAGCGGCACCTACCCAGCCGCCTGCTGCACCCACAGGTTTGGCAGCAACAGCAGGCAACGCGCAGGTAAGCCTCGCGTGGAACGCGAGCACGGGCGCGACAAGCTACAACGTGAAGCGGGCGACAACCAGCGGCGGACCGTACGCAACAATCGCCTCGCCGACCACCGCGAGTTTCGCGGATACGACGGTGACAAACGGCACGACCTACTTCTACGTGGTGTCCGCCGTGAACGGCAGCGGTGAAAGCGCGAACTCGAGCCAGGCGAGCGCGACTCCCGCCGGCGGGACCCCCGCGGCGATTCAGGTGACCGTGGACGCGCTCAGCGATCGCCACGCGATCAGCCCTTACGTCTATGGCGTGAATTTTCCGGCGAACACCGGGTACATCACGGACAGCGGCGCGACGATGATTCGATGGGGCGGCGACGCAGCCACGAATTACAACTGGGTAAATTTCGATACGAACGCGGCGAACGACTTCTATTACGTGAATCGTCCGATGGGAAGCGCGCCGCTCTACGCCGATTCCACGCAATTTATCAGCAATATCGCGGCGGCCGGCGGGTATCCCATCGTGACAATCGGGATGCTGCCGTGGGCGGCGAAGGACGCGACCAGCTACAGCTTTTCGGTGATCAAATATGGAGCGCAATGCGCTACCGATCCGTATCTGGCCGACGCCGGCAACGGCGTGAAGTCGGACTGCGCGACGGATGTGACCGGCAACAGCCCCCAGGACGCGTACATCGCGCTGCTTGATGGTCCCCCGACCGGAGGCGATCCCGCGGGCAGCGTCTATCGCAACCAGTGGGTCGCGGCGCTGGCGACGGCGTACGGCAACAGCCGGCCGCATCTCTACGACATGGACAACGAAATTGACATATGGGGCAGCACGCATCGCGACATGCACCCGAGTCCTTCGGCCTACAACGAAATGCGCGACACGTTCATCGGCGAAGCACGAGCCGTAAAAGGCTGGGACGCGCAGGCGGTCCGCTTCGGGCCGGTGAGCTGCTGCTGGTGGTTTTACTGGAACGGCGCGAACAACAACGACAAGAACGCGCACGGCGGCGTTGATTTTCTGCCGTGGTGGCTGAACGAGGTGCTGTGGTCAGACGAGATCGCCGGCACGCGATCCGTTGATGTGCTCGACATCCACGCGTATCCGGATGCGCCGGACAATCTCGGCAGCGATACGCTGGCGCAAAAGCAGGCCGCCGCGCTGCGGATCTTCCGCGATTACTGGGACCCGACGTACGCGAGCGAATCGAGCGACATCAATCAGATATACGCGACGCAAATCCAGCCGCTGAGGACGATTCCGTTCCGCATGCCGCGCTTGCGCGCGATGCTGAACATGATTTATCCGGGCACGCCGCTGAGCATCACGGAATGGAACGCGGCGTTCGCGGGCGAAACGGATTTCTCGACGGCGCTGGCGGATGCGGACGCCTTCGGGATCCTGGGGCGCGAGCGCGTGACCTACGCTACGCGCTGGGTGGCGGCCGATTCCACGGCTCCCGCTTACCAGACGCTGAAACTTTACCGGAACTACGACGGCAACGGCGACACGTTCGGGAGCATGTCCATTTCCGCGACGGATAACGCCGATCCGGATCTTTTCAGCGTGTACGCGGCGCTCTCGCCGACGGGCACCTCGATGACGCTGCTGGTCGTCAACAAGGACCCGGCGAATACCGCGCAGGTGGGATTCACGCTGAACAATTTCACGGCGACGAACTTCACGGCGTACACGTTGTCGCAGACTTCGCCCACGGCCATCGCCGCATCGGCAAGCCAGGGGTGGAGCGCAACGCAATCGTTTGCGCCGTATTCCGAGACGCTGCTGGTGATCAACGGAACACTTTCGAAGACGCCGGTCGCGGAATGGGATTTGAACCCAGACACCATTCAAGCGGCTGCGAACAGCACGATCACGCTGGCGCCGAAGATTGTCTCCGCGACGGGGAATGCGAGCGTGACACTCGGGTCCGCGCAGTTCGACTCGGGTTCGAAC
>Ga0224550_1000081_pt1 | contig 21525 bp, 19 predicted proteins | sample 714P31014metaG_FD_179905 | JGI IMG/M metagenome (GOLD analysis project Ga0224550, IMG submission 179905) | Peat soil microbial communities from Stordalen Mire, Sweden - 717 P3 10-14 | ecosystem: Environmental > Terrestrial > Soil > Wetlands > Peat | place: Sweden: Norrbotten County, Stordalen...
CGGCGGTGGAGTGAAAAGCAAGCCGTCAGCGGTCAGCGACGATGGCAACCACGACTGGTTCTTGCTGAAAGCTGACGGCTGAGAGCTGAGGACTTCTTTCATGCAATTTGCCAAGGACAGTTTTTTGCTTGCGCTGCAGCAGAGGCTGGCGTCGCTGAATCCGGCGCGGACGGTGACGCTGAATGGCGCGACGGTGCCGGCGGTAGTGGTGGTGGAAAATCTGCCGCCATCGTCGGCGGAGCCGCAACCCAACACGTTCTACATCGAGTGGAGCGCTGCAAATGTTCTGGATGGGCACGCGGGCAATGGCGCGCTGATGAGCCTGGCCTGCGTTATCTCTTATTACACGCTGGGCACGGTGCAAAGCATGGTCGATCGCGGGCGGGTGCTGGGCGAACTCGACGATGAACTGCTTGGAATCTGCCAGCCGCCGAATACGGAGAAACGGGATTACACGCAGTCGCCGAGCGCGGATTTGGGCTCGGGCGTGTTCTGGACGCAGCCGGCGTTTGAAGAGATGAAGGCGCGCGGGGTTGAGGATAGCGCGGAGAGTCATCCGGACGGGCGCGTGGAGCGAACGGCGCGGCTGACAATTTTCTTCTTCTCGGAGGTGATTTTGTCATGAGCACAACTCCGTTGCGCGCGCCGATGGTTCCGGTGACGCGGCAGATGCGGGCGTATTTTGCGCCGGTGAGCCGCACGACCGAAACGCCAACCGTTTTCGATCCGGCGGTGGCCGGCGTGTTTGCGCTGGACGCTCCGCCGGCGCCGTGGCTCGATCTGGGATGGATCGACGATTTCGCGCGGTTCTACAACACGCCGGCGGATGTGGTGTGGTCGGGGCCGAGAGCGCTGCCGGCGGCGCAGTTTCGAGGACCGCTGGAAGCGCGGGTGGAATTCGATTTCCGGGAGTGGGGAAAATTGCAGATGGCGCTGGCCGGAGGGTCTGAGCACATGAACGTGCTGGCAACTTCGCCCAGCGCGACGCCTGCACCTTCGGGAGGAACGCCGATTGCTGCAGTAGCGTTGCTGCCGGGATCGACGGCGAGCGAACTTATTTTTGGAGTGGGCGCGGTGAATGCGTTTGCGCCGGGCAATTTGATTGCGGTGGATTTGGATTATCAGCAGCAGACGGGATATGTGGGTTCGGGCATCGCCGCGGCGTATGTAAGCAATCCGGCGGCGGTGAACAACGACGCGAATTATATCCGGCGAGTGACGTTCAACGTGGGGCGCGTGGCGGAGTTGACGACGACGTCGGCCGTTTTGACGCAGCCGCTGTTGGCGGGCGGGCCGGCCTCGGGAGCTTCGGCGCAAGTGGTGGCGGCATTCGTGGATCGCGAGGGCGGATCGTTTTTTCAGGAGTGGTCGGCACTGTTTGTGGCGGAGCCGGAATCGGGCGGGCGAGTTTGCTTTTATTACCCGCGGCTAAGCCCGAATCCGGGCGCATCGCGGAGCGGAGCGAGTCTTGGGTCGAGCGCCGGGCTGACGGTAAGCAAGAGCGCGGCGGTGCCGAAAACGAATACCGCGGCTAACACGCGGGCGGGCGCGAACACGAAAACGGGGTCAAGTTCGGGAGGCAGCTTTGTGCGGGAGGATGCTGCGGCCATCTCCAGGCCGATCACGTCGGTGACGCTTCATGCGTCGTTTGTGGCGCTGCCGTACGTCGATACGAACGATGGGCAAACTGTGCTTTGCTACCGAAGCTATTTTCCGGCGGCGATGGCGGCGGGGTATTGAAACAGCTGTCAGCCGTCAGCTATCAGCCGTCAGGAAAAGCGACACTCTTCACGCGGGAACGATGTTGCTTGCAGTACGCCTGGGAAATTCTATGCGCGGAGTCTTGGGGATCAAACGATGAACATCACGATTGACAATCTTCAGGGCGCGGGGCCGGTGGACTATACGGCGATGCTGGACAGCACGATTGCGCCGAAAATCTTACGCAAGCTGAATCAGCCGGCGGAGATGCAGTGCAGCCTGCTGGCGAACTCGAACGGGTTCGTGGCGCCCGCGATTGGTGCGAGAGTGATTGTAAGCAAGACCAACGGCAGCGCGGTGTTCACGGGATATCTGACTGCGGCTCCGCAGTACGAGTATCTGGGATGGGGCGAGCAGGGTCCGGTGTATCGCTACAACCTGACGGCGCAGAGCGACGAGATTCTGCTCGATCAAAAAGCGCTTCCCAATCGCGCGCCATTTACGGACCGCAGCGCGGGAAGCGCGATCCGGCAACTGGCGCAGGATTTGCTGCCGGGGTGGTTCGACACTAGCGCGGTGCAGGATGTGGACACAGTGGCGTCGTACGCGGTGAATCCGCAGGAAGATTTTTCTTATCACGCAGCGGAGATTGCGCTGGCAGCGCGGGCGAGCTTTCGGGCGCTGAACGGAGCTTTGACTCTGGCTCCGGTGGGAGCGGCGTGTTATGCGTTGAACGAGAGCGACACAAATTTTTCGCCCGAGGGATTGGCGCTGGACAATCCAAACCTGATGATGAATGAAGTGATGGTGATCGGCGCGGAGGAGCCGCAGGCGTACGTACGCGATTACTTTGTGGGCGATGGGCTGAGCCTGGAGTTTTATCTTTCGCAGGAGCCTTTCGCGCAGGCCAGTTCAGCGCTGATTGACGAAGAGTATCTGGGGCCGAATATGGATCCGACGACGTGGACGGTGAACGATCCGGCGGCGGCGGTTTCGGTGGTGGCGCAGGCGCTGCAGATTCTGGGCGGCACGGGCGTGGACGGGCAGACCACGGTGAGCTTCATTGAGCAGATCGAACTGGGTGGAGCGCTTGAGTTGCAGCACGGCAATGTGAGCTTTGCGGGGGCGTCGCAGGGCGTGCTGGGCGGACTGTATGCAGGGGCGATTTCTGCGGCGGGATGTTTGGCGGGATTTCAGATCGCTCCCGCGGGAGCGGGATCGACGATTCAGGCGTTGATCAACGGAGCGCTCACGGGGCCGGCGATCAGCACTACGCCGGGGCACCAATATTTTTTCACGACGTACTTGTATTCGATGGAAGTTTACCGGTCGCAGGAGACCTTTCACTCGTCGGCGCATCCGGCGGGAAATGGATGGGGCGGAGCGGCAGTGGCGGCGGATGTGCGCTTTGTGCTTGAGGTGCAGGATATTGATCCGACCAACCCGGCATCGCTGGTGGCGGCTGCGACGGTGCTGTATGACGATGTGATCGAAAACGCGCCGGGGTTCTGCAGCTATGCGCTGGTGAATGCGGCGAACATGCAGTGCAGTGTCTCATTCACGTACGTGGCGCATATTTCTCTCGCCGAGGTGAGAACGGCGTTGCCCAGCGCGAGTTACGTGACGCAACTCGTGGGTCCGCTGGCGGACGGCGCCGCGTGCGAGATCACGAGCGATGGTTCGCTGGATTTCTATACCGAGTACGTGCCGGCGCTGAATGAAGCGATTGTGGCCAGCTATCGGGGACAGGGACGGGCGGTGGCGCAGGTGCAGAATGCGGCAAGTGTGGCCGGCCTCGCGAATGGCGCCGACGACGGCACACGGGGCGCAACGCGGAAGCTGAAAGTTCCGCAAGTGCGCACGGACGCGGACTGTGAAAATGCGGCGCTGGCGATTCTTGACGATGGCGTTAATGCGGCGTGGGCCGGGACGTATGAGACGTGGAGCGATTTTCTGCCGGGAGCGGCGGCGGATATTTTTCCGGGCGATGCGATTCAAGTGAATGTGCCGTCGCGCGGGGCGGTGTTCACGGCGATTGTGCGGGAGGTGGAAATTGCGATGGCCGATCCGGCGGACGATCGCGGGTTCTACACGATCGGGTTCGCCAACGATCTTGCCACGCCGCTGGGCATTGAGTATGAATCGAGCACAACGGGCGTTCCGCTCGAGGACATGCCGGTGGTGCTGGCGACCACGCAAGTCGGCGAGTATTACCTTGCGAACCTGACCGACGCGCAGATCACGCTGATAAGTTCGACGACGGTGGAAGTGGATGCGGGTCTCGCGCTGGCGAGCGGGTTCGGCATTGAAGTCCGCGAGAACGACTATGGCTGGGGACAGGCGAACAGCCGGAATCTGCTGGGGCGGTTCAATACCGAGACGTTCAGCCTGGCGCGGCTGGCGCAGACGCAGACCTATTTTCTGCGGATGTACGACAGTTCGTCGCCACCGAAATATTCGCGGTACTCGGCGGCGCTGCACATCGATCAGCCGTTGTAAGAGTTCTTCCAGATCAGAGGGCACGAGCATGGCGGTGAACGAAAAAGAATTGTCGATGCTGCGGTTGATTGACAACGAATTTCAGCGCGAAGTGCTGGACAAACTGGTGCGGCTGGAAACCAAGATGGACGGACTCGCAGGCAACGGCCAGCCGGGACGAGTGAAAGTCGCGGAAGACAAGATTGAGGTGCTGGAACGCAATGACTTGCGCAACAGCGTCTACAACCGGCTGGTGAATGCCGGGATCAGCGCGGCGATCAGTGTGGCGATTGCGCTGCATAAGTACTGGGGAAAGTGAAGTCGGACTTCGGACTTCGGACTTCAGACCTCGGACCTCGGACCTCTAACTCCCAACCTCGGCCGGGCGCTGTCCGGCTGCGGATGTTCAATTCGAAACCATTTCACATTAAACCTTCGCTGTGCAGATTTCACTTCAAGACATTAAGGAGATCCTATGAGCACGACACCGAGCACCACGATCATCACCAATCTGAAGAATGTAACCCCGCCCACTGCGAACACGCTGGAGGATGCAGCCACGGATGGAATCGACATGGCGGGCATGCTGGCGCTGGTACTGAGCAAGGCCGACGAACTGAAGGTGTGCCTGACGCTGATTGTCGCGTCCACGGACAGCGCCGACCCAAACCTGGCGACGCTCAACGACGTCTTGGCTAGCCTGACCTAAGGGATACGGCAGCCCGACCTGAAGCGGGGCGGGCTGCCGCAAACTTATCACGCGGCGCAAAGAATTTTTGAGGAGGGACATCATGAATTTCCTAAATCAGTTGCTGCAGGGGATTGCATTTATTCCGGCGCTAGTAAACGGAATCGAAGGACTTTTCGGAAATAAGTCCGGGACGGAGAAGAAAGATGCGGCAATGTCGTTTCTGCAGAACGCGCTGGCGACAGTTGACGCCGTGGCGGCGCGGGAGATCGTCGATCCCGAGCAGTTTCGTGACGGGATTTCAAAAATAATTGACGGCACAGTGGAGTGTTTGAACGCCTCCACCTGGACGAAACGCGGAGCCCAGCCGTCAGCCGTCAGCAATCAGCCTTCAGCATGATGGGAATTATCCGACTTCTTCGCTCCAGGTTTCCAGCGTCTTCTTCACCAGAGCCATGAACTGATCAGCGACGGCGCCGTCGATGAGGCGATGGTCGTAGCCGAGCGTGAGATGGACGACGGAACGGATGGCGATGGAATCGTTGCCTTCTTTGTCGGTGACGACCAGCGGCTGCTTGGTGATGCCGCCGACACCCATGATGGCGGAGTTGGGCTGATTGATGATGGGCAGACCGAAGACGGCGCCGAACTGGCCGGGGTTGGTGACGGTGAAAGTCGAGCCTTCGACATCTTCGGGCTTGAGCTTCTTGTTGCGGGCGCGCTCACCGAGGTCGGTGATGCCGCGCTGCAGGCCGAGGAAGTTGAGGTCGCCGGAAGTCTTGAGGACGGGGACGATGAGTCCCCAGTCGAGCGCGACGGCGATGCCCACGTTGATGTGGCGGTGGTAGCGGATGTTGTCGCCTTCGAGCGATGCGTTGATGATGGGCCACTGCTGCAGCGCGATGATGGCGGCGCGCACGAAAAACGGCATGAAGGTAAGGCGGACGCCGTGGCGCTGCTCGAATCCATTTTTGTGTTTGGCGCGCAGGTTGACGATGCGGGTGAAATCGACTTCGTACATGCAGTGAACGTGAGCGCTGGTGCGGCGCGACTCGATCATGCGCTGGGCGATGATTTTGCGCATGTTGGTCACGGGGACGAGATCGCCGGGATAGGGCGCCGGCGCTGGCGGACCTGCGGGACGCGACGCAGAGGACGGCGGCGCGGGTTCAACAGCACCCGGCGCGGCCGTGGAGGCCGGCGCGGCGGCTGGGGCCGACGATTGGCCTTCGATGAACGAGAGGATATCCTGCTTGCTAATGCGGCCGCCGAGTCCGGTGCCCGTAACCTGGGAAAGATTGACGCCACGCTCGCGTGCGATTTTGCGCACGAGCGGGGATGAACGAGTCTCTTCGTTCTCTTCGTCAGCGGCAGAGGATGCGGGAACTGGAGCAGCGGCCGGCGCCGATTTCTTCTCTTCCTTTTTTTCTTCTTTCGCTTGCGGCGCAGGTGTTGCCGGAGCCGCTTTCGCGGGCGCGGCGGCCGATTCGCCATCGACCGCGATGATGCCGACCACCGTGTTCACGCCGACCGTGGCGCCTTCGGCGACTTTGATTTCGGTAAGGATGCCGGAGGCAGGTGCGGGAATCTCGGCGTCGACTTTATCGGTGGAGATTTCGAACAGTGGTTCGTCACGCTGAATTTTGTCGCCGGGCTTCTTCAGCCATTTGGTAATTGTGCCCTCGACGATGGATTCGCCCATCTGGGGCATGATAACGTCAGTCGGCATGATTGCTCTCCGCGCGGATACACCTTGAAAACAAGGTTCTGCGCAAACCCAAATTATATCGGATTGCGGGCGTGGAACTTTGGTTCGGTTTCGCCGGCCATCGACCGACACAAAGCGACCCAGACCGCAACACAAACTCTCGCTGCTGCGCTCAGTTCTTGTGCTCCTTCATTTCGTTGTTATGATCCGGTTTATGGTCCTGGTTGCTCTCGCCGCTGGGTTCGGGCGCGGCGCCGAAACTGGTCTTCCAGTAATCCTGCACGGCGGGCGGGAGCTTATCGAGACGCGAGAGCAGGCCGGTGAGCTTCCACATATCCTGCTCGCTGAGGGTTTTCTCCCAACTGGGCATGCCGGTGTAACGGACGCCAGTGCGGATGGTGTAGAAGATGTGCCATTCGGGGTCGTCGGGAGGATCGGAGATGAGATTGGGAGCCGGAGGATAAAGAGAATTGGCGAGCGAGGCCGGCTTGCGGTCAAATGCGCCGTGACATTCTGCGCAGTTCATGGTGTAGAGCTTCATGCCGTCGATGAGGTTCTGATCGGTGGGCGGCACGGGATTGGTCACGCGCGGAGCATGGCGCTCCATGGAGGCGTCGACCGCGCTCATGGCGAAGCGGTGCTCGATGGCGGGCGGGGCGACGTTGGCGGTGGTGGGAAAAAAGCCGAGCATGGCGAATCCCAGGGCGGCGAGGACAAGAACGAGAAGAGTAACGACGATGCCAAGAATGAATTTGCCCATGGAGCCTCCGGACGCCCTATTGTGGCAGATGAGGCGGGTAGGACGCTAGTTGGCCTCTGATGCCGATTGTCCGATAAAGGCCGCCTCGCTTCGCTCGGCGGACAGCCGAGGCGGCTGTCCCCACATACTCCGGCGAGTCTGTCTTCGGCGAATTTCAGTAGGTCTTCAGGCGGCGGGCTTCGCGGACCACGTCGCTGACTTTCGGCAGGTAATGTTCTTCCTGCGGCGGAGAGAACGGGATCGCCGAATCTAGTCCCGCGATGCGGACGATGGGGCCGTCGAGATCGTCGAACGCCTCCTCGTTGATGATGGCCGCGATTTCGCCAGCGAGGCCTCCGGTGCGGGAGTGCTCGTGGAGGATGATGACTTTGTTCGTCTTCTGCACAGTTTGCGCGATGGCTTCGCGGTCGAGCGGCGAGACGGTGCGAAGATCGAGGATCTCGATGTCGATTCCGTCTTTGCTCAGAACCTCGGCTGCTTCTAACGCTGTGTGCACCATCGCAGCATAAGTAATGATGCTCAGGTCGCTGCCTTCGCGGACAATGTTCGCTTTGCCGATGGGCACAACGTAATCTTCGGCGGGGACTTCGCCCTTAATGCGGCGGTAGAGATATTTGTGCTCGAAGAAGATGCAGGGATTGTTGTCGCGGATGGCGGCTTTGATCAGGCCCTTGGCGTCGTAGGGCGTGGCTGGGCAAATGACTTTTAGGCCGGGATTGTGGACGAACCACATCTCGGGATTCTGCGAATGGAACGGGCCGCCGTGGACGTATCCGCCGCTGGGTCCGCGAAGGACGAGCGGTGCGGGCGCGCCCCAGAGGTAGTGCGTCTTTGCCACCATGTTGGAAATTTGGTTGAAGGCGCAGCCGATGAAGTCCATGAACTGAAACTCGGCGACGGGGCGCATGCCGGTGAGCGACGCTCCGAAGGCCGCGCCCACGATGGCGGACTCGGCGATAGGCGTGTCGATGACGCGCTCGGGACCGAAGCGGTCGATAAAACCGTCGGTGACTTTGAAGGCGCCGCCGTAGATGCCGATGTCTTCGCCGAGGCAGAAGACAGAGGGGTCGCGGTCCATTTCTTCCCAGATTCCCTGGCGGATGGCTTCGAGGTAGGTGAGTTGCATAGGGTTCAGATTGCTTGCCACGGATTTACGCGGATCAACACGGATTTTTCTATTTCAAATGCACGGCCGCTTCAGTTTCCTTGAACCCGCCGGTTCCCTTCCTAACTTTCGGCATCCCATATTTCGGTTTGATCTCGTGGCATCCGTCTTCGCAGAAGACTCCGCCTTCGGCAGATTCCGGCGTTGGCATCGGCGAGTTTACCGCGATCTCACGCTCGGCTTCGATCACTCGTTCGACTTCTGAAATCAAATCCGCATTCTCTTTCGCCGTTAACCACTTCTTTTCTTTCACCAAATAATTCTCGAAGCGCGTGATCGGATCGCGCTTCTTCCAGAAGTCGAACATGGGCTTGGGCACGTACGCGGCCGCGTCGTGGATGGCGTGGCCTTTCATGCGCATCATTTTGGCTTCGATCAGGGTGGGGCCTTCACCGCGATGGGCACGCTCGACGGCGTCGCGGGCCGCGTCGTAGACCTGGCAGGCGTCGGTGCCGTCGACAATCACGCCGGGGATGCCGTATCCGATGGCGCGTTCGGCTAGATCTTGGCAGCGGTATTGCAGTTCCGACGGCGTGGAGTAGGCCCAGAGATTGCTTTCGATGAAAAGCACGAGGCCAAGATTTTGCACGGCGGCGAAGTTGATGCCTTCGTAGGTGACGCCGGTGGACTGGCCGCCGTCGCCGATGTAGGTCATGACGGCGATGTTGCGGCCCTGCAGGCGCGCGCCCAGCGCTACACCGGAGAGCACGGGAATGAGATCGCCGAGCATGGAGATGGGCGAGACCATGTTGCGCTTTTCGATATCGCCGAAGTGCGAGGTACCGTCGCGGCCGCGCGTGGGCGAATCGGCTTTGGCCATGTACTGCATCATGGTGTCAGAGGCGCGGAAGCCGCGAACCAGCAGCGATCCCTGATTGCGGATCATGGGCGCGAACCAGTCGTCTTTATCGAGCGCGTAGGCGGAGGCGCAGGAGCACGCTTCCTGGCCGAGTCCGAAATAAACTCCGCCCACAACCTTGCCCTGCTTGTAAAGATTTTCGAGCGCCATCTCCATTTTGCGGTTGAGCAGCATGTAGCGGTAGATCTCGATGCACTGCTTCTTATCGAGATATTTGGAGTCGCGAATCGGTGGCACGGGGGCATTGAGGTTGCCCGTAACTTCGTAGCGAACGTGCTCGGCGCCGTCTTTATCTTTCTCGATGCGCTGGCTTACAGCGAGATCGGGATGCTCAAGGCGGTAGTCGGGGATCGAATAGGTGCGAAGGTCAGAAACAGACGTGGGTGCCCCATTTCTCGCGTCTTTTGCGAGAAGTGGGGATTTTGAACGCGACGCCCCGTTACGCGAGCGGTGACCGTTGGAGTTTGTCTTGGACTTCGTTTTCTTGTTGGGCATGGATGCAGCGCAGCAGGCGCGATGTATCGATGGTATCGCGAGCGAGGCAGGAAGGGCTAGGCCAGGACAGAGAGGACTAGGAGGGGCCGCTCGCTTGGGTTAAAGGTATGTTGCTTGGGGTCTCGGAACTGGCCCCGGAATGGAGATCCCTTTCCCATGCCCAAATTGCTTCCTGTATCGCACTTCTTTCTGCCGGATCAACGTTGGGAAGGACTTCAAGGACCCCATTCGAACCTCTATAAAACGTGGTGCCGCTAACCCAAAACAGGTGGACGGGGTCTGCCATCGGCCACGACCATACGAGCCAACCCACATCTCGGATCTCACTGAGGTCCTTGAGCCCTTGCACGGCGTATCCGCCGAACGTACCGAAAAACAACACCCGCTGTCGCCGACCTCCGTCTAGTACGCCCTTCATAGTTATTCGCCCTCGCGTGCACTACGCGCCTTCAGAATATTATCCACCTGGAAAGGGCTGGGTAAATCCGCGTTTAACCCAACGCACAAGAAAGAGAACCAGATAAGTAATCCCCCAGCCCAAAGGCACGGGCACGAGCGCCACTAGCGATGCGTCCAGCCTGGCATTTTTGACTGCTAACGTGAGCGAATCCTCCGCTTGCTTATGACAGTCCCTGGAGTCGGCGAGAACCCCGCCGGGCGGCACGGGAACTTCCACTGTGTATCCAGGGGGCGGCGTCACAGGGAGGGAGTCGGAGGAAATCGCGCCGGGCGGCATGGGAACCGTGCCGGGCTCAGGGGCGGAGTCCGTTGCCTTACGAGGAAGGGGAGGCTGGCCGCCGGCATCTCCCGCGGCTATCTGGTCGAGTACGTCGCGGCTGGTGGGCGCCTTTGCTGCGCTGTCACACGAAAGGTAGGTTCTTGATATCGGCAAAGAGGCTTGGTCAATCTCGGAATCGTACGTGTAGGCACCCGCTCCAAGAATCCAGATGACTGAAACGATAATCCCTATTCTTTTCCATCCGTTTAGCTTCATCATGTGGATCTCGGTGGATCCGGAACGCGGGGCTACTGCGAAACACACGTGTCAGTGTGTTTCGTCTAGGGAAACGTCGTCAAGTCCCATTGCTGGTCACCCCAGTTAGGCCCAATTTACTTCGTCGTCAGAGGACAATTGGCGAAGTTCCGCGGGCGGCTTCATCGGTACGCCGACAGTATGACCGAGCAGCGCGTCGAGCGTGTCGACCCAAAGCATCTGACTCGAAAATACCGTACCGAAGTTGCGGGAGATGGATTCGGCGACCGCATTGAGGTCGCGCGGCTTGCCGAGTTCTTGTTGCATCGACGTGACCGGCTTCGTCGTGATGCCGCAGGGGATGATCAGGTTGAAGAAGCTGAGGTCTGTGTTTACGTTGAGGGCGAAGCCGTGCGAGGTGACGAAGCGGGAGATGTGGATGCCGATGGCGGCGAGTTTGGCTTCGGGGCCTGGATGACCCGAAGACGCAGTGGTAGTCAGGCGACTCTTCGACTCGCCCGGACAGCCGAGGGCGGCTGTCCCCACATGGCTCGTGGGGGCTTCCGGATTCGTCCAGACACCGGTCAGGCCTGGCACTCGTTTTGTCTGGATCGCGAAGTCGGCGCAGGTGCGGATCAGGACTTCTTCCAGGCGGCGGACGAACTCGACTGCGCCGAGCGTCTTGCGTTTGCCGTCGGGGTTGGCGAATCCGCGCAGGTCGAAGATGGGGTAGCCGACGAGCTGTCCGGGGCCGTGGAAAGTTACGTCTCCGCCGCGGTCGCATTCGAAAATCTCGACGCCGCGCTGGGCTAGGAGTTCGGGCGAGGCGATTACGTTGGCGGCTTTGGCGTTGCGGCCAAGAGTGATGACGGGCGAGTGTTCGAGCAGGAGAAGAACGTCGCCGATCTTGTCGGCCTTGCGCAGAGCGACTAGTTGCTGTTGCAGGCGAAGGCCTGTGGCGTAGTCGATGGTGCCGAGTTGGACTAGTGAGATCAAATTCAATTCGCCACTGATTTACACGGATTCACGCTGATAAACCTGAAATCGAGATAAATCAAATGCGTGGATCCTTCGCGCAGGGGCGCGCTCAGGATGACAAGGTCTGGTTTATCCGTGTTCATCCGTGCGATCCGTGGCCATGAAGTTCATGCGTTGATCGCAATCCCGTACACACTGTTGGCCGCGTCCAGCATGGCTTCGCCCAGGGTCGGATGCGCGTGGATCGTCCACATCAAGTCTTCGACCGTGGCCTCAAGTTCCATGGCGAGGACGGCTTCCGCGATCAGTTCGGTCGCCTGCGGGCCGATGATGTGCACGCCGAGAATCTCGCCGTAGTCGGCGTCGGAAACGATTTTGATAAAGCCCTCATGCTGGCCGACGATCGAGGCGCGCGAATTCGCGGTGAAGGGGAATTTGCCGACTTTCACGTTGTATCCGGCTTCGCGGGCCTTGGTTTCGGTAAGGCCAACGCTGCCAATCTCCGGATGGCAATACGTTGCGCCCGGGATATGTTCGGGATTAATCGGCTTGCCCGGCTTGCCTGCGATTTTCGCGACCGCAACAATCGCTTCCATAGCGCCGACATGGGCCAGCTGCGGCGCGCCCAGCACGATGTCGCCGACGGCGTAAACGCCGGATTCGGCAGTCTGCATCCAGGAATCGGTTTGGATGAAGCCGCGGTCAGGCTTGATCTTGGTTTTCTCCAAGCCGATGTTTTCCGTGCGCGGCTTGCGGCCGACGGCGATCAGGATTTTCTGGGCTTCGATCTTCTGTTGCTTGCCGTCGACCGTGATGGTGACGGCGATTCCGGTCTTTCCTTTTTCAGAGCCGCTCTTCTCAACTTTATCGACCTTGGCGCTGGTGTGGAAGTTGATGCCGCGCTTGCGGAAGACGCGGGCCAGTTCTTTGGAGACTTCTTCGTCTTCCACGGGCACGAGCCGTGGCAACATTTCGACGATCGTCACTTCGCAATCGAAGGAACGATAAATCGATGCGAACTCCACGCCCACGGCACCGGCGCCGACGATGACGATAGACTTCGGAATCTCCTTGAGGCTCAGAATTTCAATGTTGGTGAGGATGCGGTCGTCGGCTTCGAGGCCCGGCAGCATCCGCGCCTCAGAGCCGGTGGCCAAAATCACGTTCTTCGTCTTTAGAGGGCTGGCTTTGTTATCGTTCACGACTTCGACTGTGAATACGCCGTTCTGCGCCGCTCCGGTCAGCTTGCCGTAGCCCTTCACGGTCTCAACTTTATTCTTCTTCATCAAGAACTCTAAGCCCTTAGCGTGCTTGGCGACGATTTTCGATTTGCGCTCCTGGACCGCGGCCCAGTTGAGTTTGCGCGAGTCCACACCTTCGATACCGAATTCCTTGGCGTCTTTTAGATGGTCCCAGAGTTCGGCGTTGAACAGCAGCGCTTTGGTCGGAACGCAGCCCACGTGCAGGCAGGTGCCGCCGAGGAAGCCGTCTTTTTCGATGAGCGCGGTTTTCAGGCCCCATTGGCCGGCCCGGATCGCGGCCGTGTAGCCAGCCGGTCCGCTGCCAATGATGACGACGTCATAAACGGTTTCGGGCAAAGGAATGCTCCTTACAAGTAAGAACAGATGTCCGTGGGCAAGCGAACGATTCTAGAACAGGGTTGGTGGCCGGACCAAACACGAGAGGCTCAAGGATCTGGTAGAAGCTTCCTGGGAGGTTTGCCGCAGTGCTAACGGGAAAGGAATCCTTCGACTCCGCAGCAGCTTCGCTATCGCGAAGCTGCTACTGTCAGGATGACGGAAGGTAACCCTCGATTCAGTTGCCTTCGTTGCTGGCGCGCTTCCAGGAAATCAACTCGCCGATGGTCGAGCTCGTGCTCGATACAGGCTGTTTATAGGCTTCCACTTCCGAGCGGGAAGCTTCCTCGCCCACGGCGCGGATGCTGAGTCCGACCTTCTTATCTTCCGGACTCGTCTTGATGATTTTGAAATCGTGCTCCATACCAGGCTCAAGGGTAAGGGGCTGCCCGTTGCCGTCGACCGCCTCCGACTTGTGGCACAAGCCTTCGACACCTTCGGCGATTTCGACGAACGCGCCGAACGCGGCTACCCGCAGCACTTTGCCGTGGATCACGTCGCCGATGTGGTGGGTCTCGAAGAACGATTCCCAGACGTCCGGCTGAAGCTGTTTCACGCCCAGCGACAAACGGCGCTTGTCGGGCTCAATGGCGAGCACGATGGCTTTGACGCGGTCGCCCTTTTTCAGCACCTCAGAAGGGTGCTTCACCCGTTTGGTCCAGCTCAGGTTGCTGACGTGCACCAGGCCGTCGATGCCATCTTCGATTTCAATGAAGGCTCCGAAGTCGGTCAGGTTGCGCACCCGGCCTTCCACCGTCATGCCCACGGGATACTTGTCGTGCAGTGAATCCCAGGGATTGGTCGCCAGTTGCCGCATGCCCAGAGAAATCCGGCGTTCGCCGGGGTTTACGCTGAGCACCACGCACTCCACTTGATCGCCAACGTTGACCAGCTTGGACGGGTGCTTCATTCGCTTCGACCACGTCATTTCGCTGACGTGGACCAGGCCTTCGATGCCCTGCTCCAGTTCGACAAAAGCTCCGTAGTCGGTCACGCTGATCACTCGCCCGGAAACGTGCGCGCTCACGGGATAGCGGTGTTCGGCATCCAGCCACGGATCGGGTGTAAGTTGCTTGAACCCAAGCGAAACGCGCTGCTTGTCTTTGTCGTATTTCAGCACCTTCACCTGAATCTGGTCGCCAACGTTGACCAGGTCGCGCGGATGAGTGAGCCGCCCCCACGACATATCCGTGATGTGCAGCAAACCATCGAGCCCGCCCAGATCGACAAAGGCGCCATACTCGGTAAGGTTCTTGACCACTCCGGTCAGGATTGTGCCTTCTTCCAGATGTTCCAGAGTCTTGCTGCGTTTCTCGTTCTGTTCGCCTTCCAGCAGTTCCTTCCGGGAAACCACGATATTGCCGCGCTTCTTGTTGATCTTGATGACGGCGACTTCCAGCGTCTGACCCTTCATGCCATCGAGATTGCGGATGGGGCGCAAGTCCACCTGCGAGCCCGGCAAAAAGGCGCGCGCGCCGAAAACGTCGACCGTGAGACCGCCCTTGGTGCGGTCGATGACAACCGCCTTGATCGGCCGCTTTTCGTTGTGCGCCTTTTCGACTTCCTCCCAGGAATGAATGCGCGCGGCCTTCTGGTGCGAGAGGTTGATGTAACCCTCTTCGGTTTCACCTTTCTCGCGCATTACGTCGATCTCATCGCCCGGATGCACTTTGGGCTTGCCTTCATGATCGAGCACTTCGGCAATGGGCAACATGCCTTCCGACTTGGCGCCGATATCGACCACCACATGCGTGGAGGTTAGTTTGAGCACTGTGCCCTTGATGACGCGGTCTTCGCCCTCAGCCTCTTCGGTCTCAGTGGTAAAAGTCTCAAGCGCGGAGGCGAAGTCGTCCGCAGCAGGGGATTTGTCGTCGGAAGCGGCGGAGTGCGCTGCGGCTTGCTGCGAAGGGGCCGCTGCTCCGGTGGCAATATTGTGGTCGGTTGCCGTGGGTTCGTTTTCAGATGCAACGGCAATAGTGGAGTTGGAGTTGGGATCGGTAGTGTCGCCGAACATTGTTTCGTCGAGCAAGGTCATTGCCTCTCTGCTGGTTCTCGCACTGGGTGCGGGGGCTGCGGGGCCTGCCTGGCGGACTGCTGGATGAGTCGTTTGGTTGTGGTGGGCTCACCCTGGCGAGTGAGCTTGGACAATCCCAGCTGTCGGACGTTTACAGAAACCCGCGTCCAAAGGGAACACTTCGACTATAGCAACGGCTTGCAAACAGTGTCAAACCCCAAATTTTGCGCTGGTTACGGGAGTGTTTTCAGAGGCGCGGCTACCGCAACCCGCGGCCATCTGCTAACCTGCCCTGCTATGGACTACCTCTGGACGCCGTGGCGCTACGCCTACGTCTCCACCGCCGAGAAGGCCACTGGCTGCGTCTTTTGCGACGCTGTAAAAGCGGGCGACGACGCGAAGGCGCACATCGTACACCGTGGCCAACATTGCTTCGTCATTTTGAATGCATATCCCTACACCCCGGGGCACGTCATGATTGTCCCCTACGCGCATCTGGACGAACTGCAAAAGCTGCCGTCCGAGGCGGCGAATGAGATGATGGCGCTCTCGCAGCGCATGGAGTCGGTGCTGCGAGAACTCTACGCTCCCGACGGCATCAACCTGGGCATGAACATCGGCAAAGCCGCCGGCGCCGGCATCGCCGGACACATCCACATGCACGTCCTTCCGCGCTGGGTCGCCGATGCGAACTTTCTGTCCGTGGTGGGCGAAACGCGTGTGCTCCCGGAGACGCTGGAGGAGACGCGGAGGAGGATGACGGAAGCGCTAGGGAGACACGGTCAAGAATAATTTCAGAACACCCTGAATATCCTGCTTTGTGCGCGGGATTTTCACGGCACACATATCCGGGCACAGTGGAAATCCCGGTCGGCGTCGTCAGCCAACCAGCCGCTCCAATGCTTTTTCGTCGACCACCGCCACTCCCAGCTCCTTGGCCTTGTCCAGCTTCGACCCCGCATCCGCTCCGGCCACCACGTAATCCGTTTTCTTGCTGACCGAGCCGGTCACTTTCCCTCCAGCGTCTTCGATCATCTTCTTGGCTTCGTCGCGGGTGAAGTGCGCCAGCGTCCCGGTCAACACGAACGTCTTCCCCACGAGCTTCGTCCCACGCTGTTTTTTCTGTCCCGTCAACGTAAGCCTCGCCTCGCGCAATCGCTCGACCAGCTTGCGATTGGCCGCGATGCTGAAGAATTCCACGATGCTCTCGGCAATTCGTGGGCCCACTTCGTTCACGTTCTGCAATTCTTCGACGCCAGCTTTCTCGAATTCCTCCATCGATCCAAAGTGCTCGGCCAGAAACTGCGCCGTGCGCTCGCCTACAAAGCGAATGCCGAGGCCGTAAATCACCCGCTCCAGCGGCAGCTTCTTCGAATTCTCGATCTCGTCGAGAATGTTCTGCGCCGATTTGTCACCCATGCGCTCCAGGCTGAGCAAATCTGCTTTCGTCAGCTTGTAGATGTCGGCGACATTCTTTACCAGTCCACGCTCAGTGAGCTGATTCACCAGCGCGTCGCCCATGCCGTCGATATTCATCACCCCGCGCGATGCGAAATGTAGAATCGTCTCGCGCAGCTTCGCCGGGCAGTTCGCATTCACGCAGCGATAATCGACCTCGCCCTCGGTGCGCACAACCTTCGTGCCGCATACAGGACAAGTCTCCGGCATGTGAAAAGTCTTGTGTCCGCGCGGATGATCTTTATCCTCGACGACCTTGGCCACCTTCGGAATCACGTCGCCGCCGCGTTCGACCTGCACCCAGTCGCCGATTTTCACCCCCAGGCGTTCGATCTCGTCCATGTTGTGCAAAGTTGCATTTCTCACCGTTGTTCCGCCGATCAAAACCGGAGCCAGCTCGGCCACGGGCGTAAGCTTGCCGGTACGTCCCACCTGCACGCGAATGCCTTCGATCTTCGTGATCCCGGCACGCGCCGCGTATTTGTACGCAATCGCCCAGCGCGGAGCTTTTCCCGTAAAGCCAAGTTCGTCCTGCAGCGCGGTGCGATCAACCTTCACGACAATGCCGTCAATCTCATAAGGCAGCGAGTCGCGCTTCGCCTCCCACTGCCCAATAAATGCCCAAGCCTCGTCAATGCTGTGTACCACCTTGCGGTTCTGATTGACCTTGAATCCAGCGGCGTCGAGCGCATCCAAGGTTTCGGAGTGCCGGTCGAAATAAGTCCGCCCGTTTCTCAGCAACATATAGGAGAAGTAATCGAGCCGCCTCTCGGCCGTCACTCTGGATTCGAGCTGCCGCACCGTCCCCGCCGTGGCGTTGCGCGGATTAGCGAATTGCGACAAGCCCTTGGCCTCGCGCTCTTCATTCATCTTCTTGAACGCGGCCAGCGGCATGAGCAACTCGCCGCGCACTTCAAAGTCTGCGGGGATGCCCGCCTTCTTCAACTTTTCTTTCGGAATCGACAAGGGCACAGATCGCACTGTGCGCACATTCAAAGTCACATCTTCGCCCACCGAGCCATCGCCGCGCGTGATCCCGCGCACCAGCTTGCCGTCCTCATACACCAGCGCCAACGACATGCCGTCCAGCTTCAACTCGCACACATAGTCCACGTCGCTGCGGCCGCTGAGCTCATGCACGCGCCGTTCCCAGGCGCGCAACTCTTCTTCGCTGTAGGTATTGTCGAGCGATAGCATGGGCGAAGAGTGCGGCACCTTGACGAATCCTTCGCGCGGTTTGCCACCCACGCGCTGCGTCGGTGAATCGGTCGTGACTAGGGTGGGATGCTCCGCTTCCAGATCCTTCAGTTTCTGCATCAGCTTGTCGAATTCGGCATCGCTGAGCTGAGGCTGGTCAAGAACGTAGTAGAGCTGTTCGTGGTGGCGAATCTTGTCTCGGAGCGTTTTGATCGTTTGTTCGACCTCTTTGCTCGGGGGGCGCATTGGGCAGATTATAGTCGGGGACTAGGCAGCGGACGCGGCACCCGAAGAATGGCCCCCTGTGGGAGGGGCACGGGAGGAACGCATTGCATATCCTTGAGACACCACGCCTGATAATGCGCGAGTTCTCGTCGGACGACACGGACGATCTGAGCGCCATTCTCTCCGATCCTGAAACCATGCGTTTCTACCCTGCGCCCTTTGATCGGGACGGAGTCGAAGAGTGGATCGCCCGCAATCTTAGGCGCTATGCCGAGGACGGTTGCGGACTCTGGGCGATGATCCTCAAGGCGAGTGGTGAGTTGATCGGCGATTGTGGCCTGACGCTTCAAAGCGTGGAAGGCGTCGACGAGATTGAGATCGGTTACCACGTGTGCCGCGATCAATGGGGGAACGGTTTGGCTACGGAAGCGGCGGGCGACTGCCGCGACTTCGGATTCGCCCACCTTCCCGTCGACCGTCTGGTCTCGATCATCCGCCCCGAGAACCGGACTTCGCGCCGCGTAGCCGAGAAGAATGGCATGACCGTGTGGAAAGAAGTGATGAGGAGGAACCTGCCCCACCTGGTGTATTCGGTTCAGCGAAGCCAGTTCCATGAACGATAAGAAGCCCGGAAATAGTAGAGAGTCGCATCAACGCCCTTGCAAGTGACGCCAGCTTATGCCAAATTATAGGCCTTGCCCGGTCGTCCCCCTGTAGCTAAAAGGTGCCTATGCGGAAGGCCTCAGCCCCAACGGATGCGGTATACCCGCAGCAAAGATTCTCGTCTCAACTTCCGGGCGCGTTGCTCAACGCCTTCAACACCAATAACCGTATCAATCAGTACCTGATTGACTGCGTTCCTCTGGCAGCGTGGCACGCCAAACCGCCCGGCGGCAGGGGACGTTCCATTGCCGCAATGGTGTCGCATATGCACAATGTCCGCCTGATGTGGCTGAAAGTCGCCGCCAAGGGCAGCGATATTCCCCCGCAACTCGATCGCACCACAGTCACTCCGGCGCAAGCTTTGCGCGCCCTGGAGCAGAGCCGCTACGCCTTGTGCGCGCTTCTAAGCCAATCCCTGGCGAGTGACGGCCGCATCAAAGGCTTCCGTCCCGACGTGGCCGGGTTTCTCGCCTACCTCATCGCCCATGACGCACATCATCGCGGGCAGATCGCCATGCTGGCCCGCCAGCTCGGGCATCCTCTGCCGCAGAAAGCAATGTTCGGCATGTGGGAGTGGGGCACAAGGTGACGCATCGACCTGCCCGTCCGGGTTACCGGTCAGAGTAAAAGCCTTTAGATAGGAAGGAACGACCGGCTCAGTTACCGCCGTTCGCTTCGTGGCTCGGGTACAATCCAGCTTCGATCTTGCTCATGCGCAAGGCTTCATTGCTCTACAATCCCATGTCTGGCAGCCGGCACGGGCAGCGGCAGGCGAAGCTTGATGCCGTACTTGCCATTCTGCGTGACGCAGGAGTGGAAGCCCGTCTCGTGCTCACGCGCTCGCGCCTGGATGCCGCCGAACAAGCTCGGCAGGCGGTGGCAGCCGGTTGCGACACCATCTTCGCTTGCGGTGGAGACGGTACAGTCCACGACATCCTGCAGGGCATGGCCGGATCTCAAACCGCGCTCGCTCTTCTTCCCATGGGAACTGCCAATGCTCTGGCTCACGATTTGGGCGTTCCTCTTAATCCGGTTGCCGCAGCAAAAATCGCGCTGCGAGCGACTCCCCGGCGAATCGCTCTCGGCAGCATTCAGCACCAGGATTTTGAAGGCAAGGCCTCCACCCGCTTTTTCACAGTTGCAGTGGGCATTGGCGTGGATGCGCATCTGTTCTACAAGCTTAATCCCGCGATCAAGGAGCGGCTCGGCATGGCAGCTTACTACGCCAAGGCGTGGCATCTCTGGTTGACTCATCGCATGATCCGGTTTCAAGTGGAGTATGACGAAACCGGCGCTGACGCGGCAAAACAGGCGAGCGTTACCGAGTTGCTGGCGGTGCGCATCCGCAATTTTGGTGGAGTACTGCGCGAACTCGCGCCGGCAGCTTCGCTCCAACGAAACGATCTGCGCCTGGTGCTTTGCCACACCAACCGGCGTACGGCCTATTTGCTCTATGTTCTGCGCGGCCTGCTGGGCAAGAAATGGAATGTGCCCGGCGTGGAACTGGTGCACAGCGGGAAGGTCCGCTGCCAATATCTGCCGCGCGCTCTTGCGAGTGACCAGTCCAAGCCCCAAACCAATGTCTACATCGAGGCTGACGGCGAACTGGTGGGTACTCTACCGGCAGAAATCTCAGTCGTGCCCGATGCACTAACGCTTCTGGCTCCGTCGCCGCAGAGCGCCGGCTGAAACCTCTGCTTCTCATTTTCTGGTCCCGTTCCATCTGGCCGCGAGTCTCCCAACCCTTGGTTTGCGATAGAATCTCGCTACGCTTGGAACCTGTCACTCACTTCCTCACCGGCGCGTGTATGGGGCGCGCAGGCTTGAACCGCAAGACGGCTCTGGCCACGCTAACGCTGGTCCTCGCGGCGGAAGCTCCCGACCTCGACGTCCTCGGCGGCTTCGGCGGTCGTGCTTTTGGCAGGGCTCACCATCGCGGCTTCACCCACTCATTTCTCGGGATACTGCTGGTCGCAGCGGTGGTGGTCGGCTTCGTCTATTTGATCTGGCGTTTGCGTGGACGCAAAACCAATGGCCCCAATTTGCCGCCGCGGTGGGGACTGCTTTACTTCTACGCCTGCCTTGCCGGCCTCAGCCACATCCTGCTCGATTACACCAACAACTACGGCGTGCGCCCATTCTGGCCGTTTTCCGAGAAGTGGTATTCGTGGGACATTGTTTTCATTTTCGAGCCGGTGATGTTCGCTCTGCTGCTGTTGGGTTTGGTCGTGCCGGCATTGTTCTCTCTGATCGACAAGGAAATCGGCGCGCGCCCGCGTGGTCCCCGCGGCCGCGTCGCCGCGACCCTCGCTCTGCTCGGGGTGGTCCTGATGTGGGGCTTGCGTGACTACGAACACCGCCGTGCGATCAACGCCCTTGCTGCCCGTACCTACGAAAATGCCGACCCCCTTCGCGCTTCGGCTTATCCCACGATGATCGATCCCTTCCACTGGTATGGCGTCGTGGAAACTCCGGCTTTCTTTGTTCTGGCTCCCGTGAACTCGCTCGCGTCGGAGGTTGATCCCG
>Ga0224550_1000091_pt1 | contig 20466 bp, 11 predicted proteins | sample 714P31014metaG_FD_179905 | JGI IMG/M metagenome (GOLD analysis project Ga0224550, IMG submission 179905) | Peat soil microbial communities from Stordalen Mire, Sweden - 717 P3 10-14 | ecosystem: Environmental > Terrestrial > Soil > Wetlands > Peat | place: Sweden: Norrbotten County, Stordalen...
GTGCCGCCCGGGAGAACGTGATAATCGGCGGTAGGAACGTGCGTGTGCGTGCCGACGACTACGGAAACTTTGCCGTCGAGATACCAGCCCATGGCCTGTTTCTCGGATGTGGCCTCGGCGTGCATGTCCACGAAAATCACTTTCACATCCGGCGGAATTTTCGCCAGCTCGCGGGTCGCCGTGCGGAAGGGGTCCTCGAGCGGCGTCATATACGTGCGGCCTTGCAGATTCAGAACCGCATAACCCACGCCATTTTTCGCGCGGCCCACGTAAAGGCCGCTGCCGGGCGAGCCCTCGGGAAAATTGGCGGGCCGCAACAAACGCGGCTCGTGCGGGAAAAACTCCATGATCTCCTTGCGGTCCCAAATGTGATTGCCGCCGGAGATCACCTCGATCCCGCACGCAAAAAGATCCTCGGCGATGCGCGGCGTGATGCCGAAACCCGAGGCGGAGTTTTCGCCATTCGCGATGCACAGGTCAATTTCGCGCTGCGCGAGAATGTCCGCGAGCCGGTCGTGAACGATCTTGCGGCCGGGCGAGCCTACAATGTCGCCAATGAATAGGATTTTCAGGTCAGAACCTTTCCAGAAAAAAACTGAGCCGCTCGGCGAAAATGCGCCTTTTGGCTCCTCGCCGCGGCGAGTTCGGATCGCTGGAAAATCGTGCCCCTCGACTCACTTCGTTCGCTCGGGACTACGATGCTGGTCGCATCGTAGGAGCGGTCCACTCGGCCGTGCGCTGCTAGGCCCTGAACCCCACAAATAGGTGGGTGCCCTGCGCCTGCTTTCAGGCTTTTCACTCACCGGCAAGCCGGCGCGGGAAATGCACAAGGGCAGGACGACGCGGACTCCCTGGGATCCAGTGTTGGTTCAATAGGCTTTCGCAACGTCACCTGCTTCGCAGGCCATCTCCGCGGAATATTGTAGCAGGAAACTTCGGCGCCACGTTTGAAGCCGCGGCGAGTTACGCGAGGCGGGCGATCGCGCGGATCACGTCGTGGGGCTTCTCGAACGCGACCACGTGCCCTGCTTCCGGCACCATCACCAATTCGGCGCCGGCGATTCCCCGTTGAAATGCCTGCGCATAAACGGGCGGAATCAGTTTGTCGCTCTCGCCCCAGATTAAAATCGTCTTCGCCTTGATGCGATAGAGCCGCGACGCGAGTCCCCGGTCCGGTATGGGGAACATGATTTTGCCCGCGGCGCCGAGCTGGCGCGCGGCCTGCACCAGAAAGCCCTGCAGGAATTTGGGATCGCTCATGTCGCCGCCCGCGGACATGATCTTCGCTCCCGCGGCCGCGTCGTGGAAAAGATACGGTGGCAGCTGGTAGGGCAGCATCGAAAAAATGTCGGGGATCGGATGAGCATCGAGCCACAGGCCGGCCGGCGCGATCAGCGCGAGGCGCGAAACGTCTCGCGGCGCCACTGCCGCCATTTCGCTGGCGATCATGCCTCCCATCGAGAAGCCAACCAGGATCGGGTCCTTCAAGCCGAGCGCCGCCACAACGTCCCAGGTGTGCAGCTTAAAGTCGAGCATGTCGCGAAGCTCGGCGCACTCTTCGCTATCGCCATAACCGGGCATGAGCGGCGCGTAAACGTGGAATTTCTCGGCGAGCGCGTCGAGAAACCCCATGTCGAGATCGAGCCCGCCGGCGCCGTGGAGGAAGACGAGCGGCTGGCCCTGGCCGGCTTCGTGGTAGCGGACGGGCACGTGCGGCGTTTGGATGGTCTTGAGTTCCATGGGAGGGTCCCTTAATCGTCCGCGCCGGCCATCTGGCGCAGGTCAACCTCTGTCGGTAACGCGCCCGGCGATACGCGATTTGCCATTGGCCGGCACCAGAAGCGGTTGTCCGCCGCGTGTTCGGGGAAAATGTTTCGCAGCTTGGGCATCACTTTCTCCGCAAACAGGCGTGTCGAGTACATGGATTTTTCCTTGGGCATGTCCCCGATATGCATCAAACAGAAGATGTTGCCGACATGGAGCCCTTTGATCATCTCTTCCATACGTTGCCGTACGGTCTCCGGGCTTCCAGCGATGATGTAGCCGCCTTCGACCATCTCCTTCCAGCTTAACTCCGGGAACAGTCCTCCCTTTGGGGGAGCGTATTGCGAGAGCACGCCCTTCTGAATCGTCTTGATCGTGCGATAGCCGGGCGCGTCCGCGAATCCCGGGAAGACATGCAGGCAGCGGTTGTAGAAATAGCTGACGTGCTTGGCGTAAAGACGTTCCGCTTCCTCGTCGGTGTCGGCGACGCAGATCGTTTGCGCGAAACCGGCGCGATACGGAGACGTATCGGGCGTATTGCGTTCGGCGACGCGGTCCCAATAACTTTGCATGAGCTGTTTGCCGCGGACGTAGCCGCCAAAGCTCAGATAGGAATAGGAGTAAGTATTGTCGAGGCAGAAGTCGAAGGTTTCAATCGAGCCGCCGCCAGGGATGTGAATCGGCGGCCGCGGCTGCTGGATGGGGCGCGGCCAGAGATTCACGTAGCGCAGTTTGGTGTAACGGCCGTTGAAGGCAAATGGCTCGCGCTCGTTCCAGGCGCGCAGGATCAGGTCATTGGCCTCGCGGTATTTTTCGCGCAGGAGCGCGGGGATCTGTCCGTAGCAATAATTCGTGTCCATGGAAGTGCCCACCGGGAATCCGGCCACCAGGCGCCCGCCGGAGATGCAGTCGAGCATCGCAAATTCCTCGGCAACGCGCAGCGGCGGATTATAGAGCGCTATGGACGCGCCCAGCACTACGATGGCGACGTCGCGCGTGCGGCGGGCGAGGCCCGCGGCGATCAGATTGGGCGAAGGCATGAGGCCGTACGCGTTCTGATGGTGCTCGTTCACGCCGATCCCGTCGAAGCCGAGCGCCCCGGCGTATTCGAGCAGGTCAATGTACGTGTTGTAGAGCTCGTGGCTCTTCTCGGGATCGAAGAGCTTGGAATCGATATCCACCCACACCGAGCGATGTGTCTGCCGGAAATCGGCCGGCAGATACGGCCACGGCATCAGGTTAAACCAAGTGAATTTCATGACATTCCCCCCGATCGGAGCGGCTACGCTAGCACAAGACCGCCCCTTGGTGGTACAGGCACACAATCAACGAGGCGCGTTCGGAGATCGAAGCATTGCGCGCGAAACTCCTGGTTGCGGCTGGCAAAAGCTGAGGCACTCGCCAAAAAGTGCATGGTGGCTAGAAGTTGAATTTTGCGGCGAGTTGGACGAGCCTTGGCGGTTGCGCGCTCACAACGTCGCCGAACGTCGAGCTATCAATATTTCCATCCACGGATTGCGGTCCGAAGAACTGGGCATGATTAAAAATGTTGAAGGCTTCGATGCGGAACTGAAGGGATTTCGATTCGGTCAGGTGCACGTTCTTCAGGAGAGCCATATCGTAGTTATCCAGGCCGGGCCCGTAGAAGAAACGGCGCTTGGCATCGCCGGGCGTGCCCAAGGCATTCTCGGGAAAGAGGAGGGGGCCATTGAAATAGGCCCGTCCATCGCGGGGGTTGTGATTCAGATCGAGAGGAGCGCCCGTGTAGTCCGGCTCGTCCACGCCAAAGTTGTTGATGCCGTTCGGCTCCGATCCCAACAGCGAGTTGTCGCCGAAATTGACGAGCGTGACTGGCAGGCCGCTGCTGAAGCGCGTGATTCCGGAAAGTTGCCAGCCCTGCGTCCAGCCGTTTGAAACTCCGAAGAGGCGTTCCAGCGGAATCTGGTAACTGTAGCTCACGACAAAATTGTGCTTCACGTCAAATGCGGAGAGGGCCTTGCTCAACGACGGATTGATAGGATTGACAGCCTCTCCCAGGTTGGACGACTGATCCTGAGACTTGCTGAAGGTATAGCCGGCCAGCACATTCAGGCGTTTGCTCGTGTGGCGCAAAGTGACTTGGAGGGCGTTGTAATTGGAATTGCCGATGGTGGCTTGATTGGCATTGCTGCCGAAATTCGATCCCAGTGGACCTCGCGTGCCGTTAAATGGACCTGCCATGCCGTCAAAGGTCACGCCCGCTTTCGTCACGTAAGTGGTGTCTTCGCCGAAAGGACCGCACGGGGTTTGTCCGGGCGCCAGGTTGGCGGGATTGCTCAGAAATAAACACAACGATGGATCGCCGGGGTTCGCTTCCTCGATCACGAGGAGGCGGTGCGCCTGAGTGCCCACATAATTCAGGCTGAACACGGTATTGGCGCCGAGCCCGCGCTCGAGCGAAAGCATGTATTCCTCGGTGTAAGGAATGCGATTTGTGGTCAGGTAGTTCGGGAGTCCCGTGATGGGCTCGAATTGCGCCCAGTTGATGCTGTCGTCCGGGTGCTTCGCGCTTGAATTTAACGGCGCAAGCGTCACCGGGAACACCTGGCCGAGCGGCTCGCCGCTCGCTGCGGTAACAAAAGGAGTGGCGAAAAGCGGCGGCGCCGGGCTGGTGTAGGTGGTCCCGTACGGCGCGTTCGCGGCCATCACGCCGATCGTGAGAGCCTCGATCGCGGTGTAAAACATGCCGAAGCTGGCGCGGATGCTGGTCTTGCCGGGCCCGCCCAATATTTTGGCGAGCGCGCCGTCGCCAGAGACATCGGGCGAGTAAGCCAGGCCGATGCGCGGCGCAAAATCGCGATTCCCCGGAGGCGCCAGAGTTCGCGGCACGCCCGGATCCGTGGGATAAAGAATTCCCGCAGGCGCTCCCGGGAAAACGACCGACTGCTCGCCCGGCACGAATGTCGCGATCTGGTTGAACTTCTCATACCAGGGCTCGATGCGATCCCAGCGCAAACCGTAATTGAGCGTCAGATTATGGGTTACGCGCCAACTGTCTTGTCCGTAGAGGCCGACGTATTTGTTGCGGCCGTAAAAAGGCTGCAACTGGCTTTGGTTGTACTGGCTGGGAATTCCCAGCAGGAAATCGGCGAAATCGGAGCCTGTCTCCGTGCCGAAGAAAAGAAAACTGCCGTTGAACTGCGCGATCGCGTTGACGTTGATCTCGTCGAAATGGAATTCGCCGCCCACTTTGATTGTGTGGCTTCCGATCACTTTTGAAAAGTTGTCGAGCACCTGAAACGTGTTGCCGGCCTGCCTGAGCTCGTTGGTGTTGGTGCCGGTCGTGAAGCTATTGAAGCTGACGCTTTCCACTCCCTCGGTTTTTGGCGACAGCGGAACTATTCCAAGAGTTCCCGGGCCCACTTCGAATCCTTGCGACGCCAGGCTGACGCCCACTCCTCCCACTGGCTTGCCGAGGTCATTCGAATCGCGCAGATAGCTGAAGTGAAATTCATTCAACGTGGTCGGGCTCACCGTTTTTGTGTCGCCAAGATCAATCAATTGCGAGCGCCCCCTGTAGAGTGCGCTGAAACCGGGGACGTTCGCGCCGCCCTGAGCAACGGGGTAGGGATTGTTCTGAGACCAATCGTCCAGGAAGTAGTAGGCGGATATCATTCCCCAGCGCGTGTTGGCGTCGAGCCGGTAGGCACCCTTGTCGTCGCGCAAATTCTCGTTGAAAGCGGACGTGGAAAATGTCCCATTCGCATTGTTGGGCGTGGGAATGTATTTCAGCAGGTTGGTCGCGGGCGCGGACCATGCCTTCGTGGGGATCACGGCGCCGGGGAAAACGCAGGTTGCGGGGGTGCATCCGGCCGTGTAGTAGGGTTCGCCGGCGGATACCGTGTATCCCAGCCTGTCCGAGAGGACGCCGGCCCAACTAGTTCCGCTCACGGTCGTGGGGATCGTGCTTCCCGCCGCGTCGGTGGTTACAAACGAACTCGCCAGGTCGGACAGATTGCCCATCTGGTCCTGCACCGACGGAACGGGAATCTGGCCCGTATCAACTCCCTGGGTCGCGCGAGTTCCCTGATAATCCGCGAAGAAAAAGATCTTATTCTTTCGAATCGGACCGCCCGCCGTGCCGCCGAATTGGTTTTGATCGAACGCCCCGCGGGTGGGCGAAAAATAGTTGCGCGAGTCGAGGTCCGTGTTGCGCGCGAATTCAAACGCATCGCCGTGAAATGCGTTCGCGCCGGATTTCGTCACGACGTTGATCTGGCCGCCGCTGAACTCGCCGTATTCCGCATCGAAGTTGTTCGTGAGGATCCGGAACTCCGCGATGGAATCGAGGTTCGGAATGATCGCCGCGCCCATGTTGACGTCTTCTTCCACGTCGCTTCCATTCACGAGGAAAGCGTTCGCAAACTCCCGCTGGCCGTTGATGGAAATGGTGCCGGGATTCAGATCGCCGGAGGGAGAAAGCGCCGCAGCGCCAACGTCCTGTACGGTGCTCGATGTGATGGAAGTGGCTGGAACCACACCCGGCTGGAGCGACAACAGGTCAGTAAAGCTGCGCCCATTGAGGGGGACTGCGGTCATCTGCGTGCCGGTCACCACCTCGCCCATTTGAGAGTTCACGGTCTCCACGTGAACGGCGGACTCGCTTACGGTGACGGTGTCGGTCCGCTCGCCGATTTCCAGCCTCGCGTCCACGACGAGCGTGCTATTGGCGTCAACCACCACATCCGTGCGCCGATAAGGCTTGAAACCCGCGTGGCTGACTTCTACGTCGTAGCGTCCCACGGGCAGGCTCAGGAAAGAGTAGCTGCCCCTGTCATCGGTGGTCGTCGCCTGGTGGACTCCGGTGCCGGTGTTCGTCGCGGTGACGGTCGCTTGCGGTATCGCGGCGCCGCTCGAGTCTTTCACGCTGCCGGAGATGCTTCCGCCGACGCCCGCCCACGCCACGAGCGCTATGCAAGGAAGCAGTGCAAGCAGTGCGGCGGCGAAAATTCTCAGGAAAATGGATTTGGCCGGGGGCACGTTCAATCCTTAAGTTCTGAAGATTCGCGAGTTCTAAGCTAGCGCGCTCTCAGTTGTAAACCATTATCAACTGAGGCGGCGAGAGTATTCCAGTTGAAAAACACTGTCAAGAGCTATTTGCAAACGGTTATCAACTGGAGTTTACAGCGGGTTGGCTGGCTTCGCTAGCGCCTGCCCGACTCGTGAGTCATCCCGAGGCGGGTGTGTCACGCGAAGCGAGATTCTTCGGCCTAACGTGCGGGTCTCGGAATGACAGCCCTCCGTCGAGACCGCGAAGAACTAAGGAATATAAAAAGGAGAGACGCGACCCCAAGGCCGCGTCTCCCCTTCATTCGACGGCCCTAGAAGTGAAAGCCGATCTCTCCCGTCAGCGCGCGCGGCGTCACGTAGTGCGTGCCGCTGAACGTCGAAAGGAAGTTATACAGAGCGTACTCGTTCGCGATGTTGATCACCGTGAGCCGGGCGCTCCATTTATAGCGGTCGGCGTGGAAGAGGTTGTCGTCCCCTATGGCGATATCGAAGAGATTCCGGGGAGCGATGCGTGGCGGATTTTTGTCGTCCTGTTCCGTTCCCGGAGCGGGCACCTTGATCAGATTGGAGCCGAACTCGTTCGCGGGGCATGGATCGGGGATTGACTGAGTCGGCGTGGCGTGAACGCTCCCGCAAAAGAAGCCCGCCTGGAATTCCTGGTCAGCAGTCAACGGAACGCAGCCGTTTCCAACCGCCTGAAGCGTGAGGCATTGCGGGTCAATGAACGGGGCGCCGCCCGCGCCAGTGAAGGATTGAGGGCAGGTGTTCCCGTCACTCACGCCGTAGCAGGGAGTTGCCCCCGCGACCAGACCGCTGTCGTAACGCCAGTTGAAGCCGACCCACGGCCCCTTTTTCCATGGCTGGTACTGGAGGTGCGTGGTCTGGTTGAACCGTTCGTCGTGGTCAATCCTGAAGGGCACAAATTCCCCCGGGGTGGAGACGACGGGAACGGAGCCGGCCCCGCCGATCTGAGGAGTGAAGAAGCGCGCAGCGACGCTGGACATCACCACGTAGGCCGTAAAGCCGTGGAGGTTGGTCAGGTTCGTACGCGCGGTGAAGCCGGGAATTTTGGAGTTGTGCCACTCGATGGGGAACGTAATCGGTGTATTGCCCAGCACGCTGAAATCGTAGGCGTTGTGCGTGTATTTCCAGATGTACTCGCCGTCGAATACGATGTGCTTGCCGAATGCCTGCTGCAGCCCTCCGTGGAACTCATTGCGGAATCCCGGGCTCAGCGGAGACAAAGCATTGGAAGAGCAAAGCAGCAGCGGATTCAGGACCGGAGACGCGCATCCCTCGCTCGATAGCACCAGGTTTTCGTTGAATGGCGTTTCGAGTGTTCGCGCGTAGGAAACGCGAAGGACCGTGTTGCTCTGCTTTACGTTGTAGGCCACGCCGAGCCGGGGCTCCGCCTGGCTCGCCTTCGTGAGCCCGTTGTAAAGGTCGCCGCGAATCCCCAAATTGAAGGACCAGCTCCCCTTGGTGATCGTATCCTGCACGTAGAGAGCGAGCTCTTTCACATCGGTGTGTCCCCGGAATGCGAACAAGCCGCCGCCGCGCGTCAGGTCGAACGGCAGCAGAGTTGGGTTGAAGTTAGGGAAGAATGTGGAGCCGAGCTGCGCCGGAGACGCAAGGTTCGCGGCCGTATTCGGCTCGTCCCCCGCCGGGCAGTCCGTGGGATCGGTGAACCCGGCGACAGGGACGAAAGCGAACGCGCTGGGACCGGTTGCCGGACCCAGGCACGGCGCATTCAACGTGGGATCGACGATTCCAAGGTGGTCGTCCTCGGTGACAAACGTCTGTTCGTAGGTGACGCCGGCCGTAATGTTGTGAACGCCCTTCACGTAGGAAATATTCGCGCGAGCGCCGGCATTAGTCAGAAAGCGGAGTTGAGAAACAGACTCCCTTTGAAGATTGACCGGGCCGGCGTCCGCGAGAGGATTGTCGCTGGGATAGTAGTTGTACTGGTCGTGGCGCACGAACGCGCCGGCGGTGAGCACGGCGTTGGCTCCGAGCAGCCGGTTCCACGTCGGCGCGACGTTGAACGTTCGAATCTGAGACCGCTGATCCGCCGGGCCGATGAGCGTCGCGTCCGCGGTGCCAAGGAGGTCACCTTCGGTGACGCCCGTGTTCAGGTTGTCGAATGTATTGGGCGTCTGGAACCACGAACGCGAGAACCCCAGATTGAGGTGAAGGGAATCTTCCTTCGTGAGCTGGTAATCCAGACGGTCGAACAGGTTTTCTTCGTTGCCCTTGTCGTGCATCACGATGAACTCGGGCGGATCGAGGAATCGGCCGCTGTTCAATCCGCTGACGGAGATGAAGTTTCCCCAGTTCTGGCCGCCGTAGCCGAGGTTGAAGCCGAGATTCGACGTGCCGAACGCGCCATACGAGGTTGTGATGGCACCGTGGGGCGTGGTTTCGCCCTGGCCGGAGCGCGTGGTGACGTCAATGACCAAGCTGGTTTTGTCGCCGTATTCGGCAGGCGGCGCTCCGTCAATTACCTCAAGTGATTGAATCGAATCCACCGGGATCTGGTTCGAGAAAACCTTGCTCTGCTGGTCCGTGATCGGCTGGCCATCCACCGAGAACGAATTCTCGGCGTGGTCGCCCAGCCCGTGGAAAAGTCCATTGGAGTCCGCGGCCACTCCGGGCGACGTCTGGGTAACCAGCGCGCTCACCGATGACGAGGCGCTTTCGAGCGGGACCTCGTTGAAAAGCGCGCGGTCAATGTCCGTGTGCGACGTCGAGTCCGTCTCGAGCAAATCGCCCGCGGCTTCGACGGTTACCGTACTGTTCGCCCCGGCGAGTTCGAGACTGATCTTCACGCTGAGCGGCACCGACGAACGCACGTCAATGTCCTGCGCGTGGCCGGCGAATCCCGTGGCGCTGACGGTCATGTGATAGGGGTTGAACGGAACATTGGCGAATGCAAAATTACCTGTCGCGTCCGTGGTGGTGGATTGTTCAAACTGGCTGACCGGGTTGTGAATTGTGACCGTTGCGCCCGGAATCACGGCGCCGCTGGGATCGGTCACGGTTCCGGTTACGTTTGTTGAATTGCCGCCGTTCTGGGCCTGCGCCAACGGTACCGCTGCAAGGAAGCATAAAACGACGAGCACGGCTCCAGGCAAAGCACTTGCGAATCGCATGATTTTCTCCCTGTATGACAGCGGCCGCAGCGCATTCCTGCGCCGTGGCTAAGACCGAATGTGGAAATCCACACGCGCCGCGCGACAGGCGCCGCGTGCTGGGAGACGATGAATTATTTTGGGAGAACGCTTTTAAGCCGGAGGGGCTCGCGGAATGCTGGGGCTGCCTACAAATTCAAGATCGGGTGCAGATCCTTCGGCGAGCGCGAGCCGCGCAATCGGAGCGGCTGCCTGCACGGCCACTTGCGCCGCTGCTTGCGGGATCGCGGCGTGGCCGACGTGGCAGATTTGGCAATGATCCTCGTCGTACGCGTGGGCATGCCAGTGGCTGACCGCGTGCGTGGCCAGCAGGACCAACGCGACGACGATCGCGACTGCCAGCAGGCGTTTTGTTGTGCGCTTCACCATGCTTGACTCGACCGAAATCAAACCTCGTACGCTAATTCCCGGACGCCGGGATCAGACCTGCAGAACGTCGCCATCGCGGGCGACCATTTCATAGAGTACTGGGTTCACGAAAACTCCCAGGAGGAGCCGGGAGATCAATCCCGCCACAATCACGATGGCGAAGGGCTTCTGCGTGTCCGAGCCGATGCCGGTTGAAAGCGCGGCCGGCAGCAATCCCAGGCAGGCGACAAGCGCGGTCATCATGATGGGCCTTAAGCGCAGGAGCGAGGCTTCGCGCGTTGCCGTGCGAATATCCTTGCCCTCCTGTCGCAGTTTGTTGATGAACGAGACGAGAATCACGGCCGTCTGCACCGAGACTCCCATCAATGCGAGCAGCCCCAGCACCGACGAGACGCTGAACGGCGTGCCCGTGAGCTTCAGCGCGATCAGCGCGCCAACGGGTTCGGTCATTACCACGCCGAGCGCGATCGTCACCGGGAATTTGAAGTTGCCGTAGAGCGCGAACAGGATCATGAAGATCAGCAATAGCGCCAGCGGACCGATGATCTCCATCTGGTGCTTCGCTTCCAGGAACTCGCTGTACTCGCCGCCCCACGTGAGCCGGTAGCCGGGCGGCAGCGACTTTTGAACCTCCGCGATCGCGCGCTGGCCGTCGGCGACCGCGCCCTGCAAATCGCGCCCCTCGACGCTGTACTGCACGCCGATGTAGCGCGAGTTATTTTCGCGATAAATGAACGACGCGCCGCTCGCTTCGCGAATGTCGGCAAGCTCGCGCAGCGGAATCTGCTGGCCGCTGGGCGTGCCGACCAGCAAGTTGCCGATCTCCTGCGCGTTTTCGCGGAATTCCGGCTTCATGCGCACCACGAGGTCGAACAATTTCTCGCCTTGAATCACCTGCGTCGCCGCCTGCCCGCCCACGGCCGCCTGCACCACGGCTTCGACGTCGGCCACGTTGATGCCGTAGCGCGCAATCTTGTCCCGGTCCGTGTCAATCAACAGGCTGGGCTGACCGAGTTCGCGAACCACCGTGAGTTCGGTGAAGCCGCGAACCTGCGAGAGGCGCCGCTTGATCTCGAGAGCCTTGTCCTGCAGGACGTTCAGATCGGGGCCGTAAATTTTCACGGCGAGCGAGCTTTTCAGGCCGGTGAGCGCTTCGTCCACGGCATCCTCGGCGGGCTGCGTGAAATTGAAGATCACGCCGGGGAAGGCATCGAGCTGCTTCTGCAAGTCGGCCGTCAATTCGGCTTTGTTGTGGATCGGGCCTTTTTTCCAGGTCGCATCGCCATAAGGTTTCAAGCCCACATAAAATTCGTCGTTGAAGAATCCGGTTGAGTCGGTGCCGTCATCGGGGCGGCCCAGCTCGGAGCCGACGTCGGTGACCATCGGATACTTCATCAGGATATTGCGCACCTGCGGGCTGAACTTCGCCGCTTCCTCGTAGGAAATCGTGTAGGGCATCGTCGCGCGGACCCAGATCGCGCCTTCATCGAGGTGCGGCATGAACTCGCCGCCGATAAAGGGAATCAGCAATAGGGTCGCGCCGAAAATGGCGAGCGCCACCACAATCGTGGTCTTGGGACGATCGAGGCATCGGTCGAGCTGCGTCGCGAATTTCCCGCGGATCCACTCGTAGGGCCGGTTCACCGTCTCGTGGACGCCCTTCCGGAACCAGTAGGAGCACATGACGGGCACGAACGTCAGCGTCAGGATTAGAGCCCCCACCAGCGCGATGGACATGGTGTCAGCCATGGGATGGAACAGTTTTCCGGAGGGCCCGGTTAGCGCATAAATGGGAATGTATCCGGCAATGATTACCGCGACGGAATAAAAAATCGGCCGGTCCACGTCCTTGGCCGCGGCCAGGATCACTTCGCTCAGATTGTATTCCGTGCCTTCGCGCAGGCCCAGCTCGCGGAAAATGTTTTCGACCATCACCAGCGTGCCGTCAATGATGATTCCGAAGTCAATGGCGCCGATCGAAAGCAGATTGGCGGCTACGCCGCGCGCGTGCAGGAAAATGAACGAGAAAAGCAGCGCGACCGGAATGGTCAGCGCGACGATCACGGCGGCACGGAAGCTGACCAGAAAGAAAACCAGCACGATCAGGACCAGAATCATTCCGCGCACCAAGTTGCCTTCGACGGTATCCGTGGTCACGCGCACCAGGTCGCTGCGGTCGTAATACGGAACCACTTTCACATCCGGCGGCAGAATGCTTTCATTCAGTTCCTTCGTTTTTGCCTCGACGCCCTTCAAGACATTCTGCGCCTGCTCGCCGGTGAGCAGCAGGATGACACCTTCCACCGAATCATCGGTCTTGTTGAAGCCGAATTCGCCCAGGCGCGGCGCGTTGCCGATGGTCACTTCGCCGATATCGCTGATGCGCACCGGCACGCCATTCTGCGATCCGACGACCACGTTGCCGATATCCTTCTCGTCCCGCAGCAAGCCCAGCCCGCGCACGTAGTAGAACTGGCCGCCTTGGGAATAAAATCCGCCGCCGGTGTTCGCGTTGTTGACGGAAAGCTGCTGGATTACCTGCGGAAGAGGAATGTGATAGCCGTAGAGGCGCGCCGGATCGAGCAGCACCTGGTACTGCATCACCGTGCCGCCGAACCCGGAATCGTCGGCGACTCCCGGAACCTGCTTATATTCGCGCTCGATCACCCAGTCTTCGAATGTCTTCAGGTCCTGCGGCGTGCGGTCCGGACTTTGGAGCACGTAACGATAGATGAGGCCCGAGGGACTGGAAAGCGGCGCGAGTGTCGGCGTCACTCCGGTGGGATACGTGACCTCGCTCAGACGCTGGAACACCAGCTGCCGCGAAAGATAATTGTCGGTGTCCTCGTCGAACGTGAGGATGATGTCCGACAGGCCGTAGAGTGAAATCGAGCGCTGCACATCCAGCTTCGGCACGCCATTCATTTCGATTTCAGTCGGCAGCGTCACAAGACGCTCGATCTCCTCCGCCGCGTGGCCGGGCCACTGGGTGATGATTTCCACCATCGGCGGCGAAAGATCCGGGTAAGCGTCCACCGGCATGTGCTGGAACGAGATGCCTCCGCCGACGGCAATGAATGCCGTGAGGATCAGAATCAGAAACCGCTGGCGCAGCGCGAATTGGACGATGCGATGGATCATTTCGCCTCAGTTAGCCTCGAGTCATTCCTAGCTTTGCTCGGAATGACAATGGATTTGTGTTTTGCGCCATAACTATTGTTGGAACGAATTCGCGAATTGCAGGAACAAGCTGCCGTCGCCCACCACTTTGTCTCCCACGGAAAGCCCCTTCAGAATTTGCGTCTGGCCGCCCTGGCTCTCGCCGATGTCAACCGGCCGCCTGCCGAATTGACCGGACCCCACGGCCACGTACACGAACGGCTGGTTTTCATCGTCGCGCAAGACGGAGGCGTCCGGCACGCTGATCGCGTTCGGGATAACACCCGCGGTCACCGTGACGGTGCAATACATGTCGCGCTTCAGTTTTTCGCCGGGATTATCCACCACGATGCGCGCCTGCAGCGTACGCGTATTCGGGTCCAGCGCAGCCGAGACGTATGAAATCTTCCCGTGGAAAGTTTCCGGATACGCGTCCGTCTGCACCACCACGTCGTCGCCCGACTTCACAAACGCCAGATCGCCCTGGTAGAGATTCGCGAGCACCCACACCGTGCTCATATCGGAAATCGTAAACGCCTGCGTCTGGCCCGCCTGCATCACCTGGCCCGGCGCCACCAGCCGCTCGACCACCTCGCCGCTCATCGGCGCGATCACGGGAATTTGGGCCGAGGAGGGCGCCTTCGCCAGATCCTCCGGGTTCTTGATTCCCAGAATTTTCATCGCCTGTTCGGACGCGTTCAGGTCCGCCTGCGCCTCATTACGGTCCGATTCGGCCTGCAACAGGTCGCGCTCGGCGATGGCCTTGTGCTCGTAGAGGTCCTTCGCGCGGTCGAAATTCTTGTCCGCCACGCGGAAAGTTTCGTGGGCCTTCAAATATGTGTCGAGCAATTGCGAATAGTCAGGGCTGGATACTTCGAGCATTGGCTGACCTTCGCGCACGTGATCTCCCGGCACGACCAGAATCCTGCTCACCGGCCCGCCCACCTGCGTGATCACCGGCGTGGTCTTGAACGCGTTGTAGGCCACCGCTCCCGTCAGCCGCAGCGTGCGCGTGAGCTTCGTGGACTTGATCGTGATGACCTGCACGTGCGACACCTGGTCCGGCGGAATGGTGAAAAGCTGCGGCGTGGCCGACTTTGACGCCTGTGAGGAATACGACGTCATTTCGCTGGCGTTGCGGTCCGAACTGCAGCCCGCGAGAACGCACGCGAGCGCAAGTGCGGCGGCGATCCCGAGCGAGCGGCTGGAGTGCGTGAACGGTTCAAATCTCATGGCAGGTTCCTCGTTCCCACGGCTTCGCGGAGTTGCTCGAGCGCCAGCAAGTACGCTGCGAGCGACTGCCGGTATGCGAGTTGGGTCGCGCGATAGCTCCGCTCGGCGTCCAGAAAATCGAGCAGGCTCGCGGCCCCGCGCTTGTAGGCGTACTCGCTGATGTCGCGGTCCTGCTGCGCGTCGTCGAGATAGCCGGAGCGGTAGAGCTGTACAATTTCATCGTTCGATTGCAGGCCGTCGTAGGCGTCTTCCACGTCGGTGATCACCTGGTCGCTGGCGGCCTTTTCCTGTTCCTGGGCCTGCGTGATTGCAAAATGCGTGCGCGCGATTTCGCCCTGATTGCGGTCGAATATCGGAATCTGGATCTGGCCGAACAGCGAGACGGTGCTCAAATCGGCGACGTGCGTGTAATTGATCTGCCCGGTCACGTCGCGCTTACCGTTCGCTTTCGCGAGTTCGTACTGGCTGTTTGCGGCCGTTACTCCCTGCTGCGCGGCGCGCAGGTCAGGACGCGTGGCCAGCGCCTTGACCTCCAAATCCTCCATCTTCGCCTGGAGTGGCTGGTAGTCGAACGGACCCGCCACGTCGTAATCGAGCGGCACGGATTCGCGGCCGACCAGTTGCCGCAGGTCGGAAAGAGCCTGCGCGCGCTGCAATTCCGCCTGCGCGGAGTCGCTCTGGAACTGGAGAAGCTGCAGCTTGATCTTCAGGTAGTCGTCCTCGCTGATGTCGCCCGCGCGATAGCGCTCCTTGCTGATATCCACGGAATTCTGAAAGCTCTTCAGGTCCTGCTTCGCCAGTTCGATCGTGGATTCGGCGAGCTGCGCGTTGGTGAAAAGCGTGGCCACTTGAAAGCTGAGGGTGCGCTCGTTGTCCCCCACCGTCGAGCGCGTCACGGCGGTCGCATCCTTCGCCGCGGCCAGACGGTGCTGGCGCTTTTTGCCTCGCTCGAAGAGATAGCTGATTCCGAGATCAAACTGCGCCAAATTGTCCAAGTAGTTCGAATCGAACTGGTTCGCGTTGAAGGCCGGCAGAAACTGCGCATCGCCCATCAGAACGGGGTCCGGCCGCAGGTTTGCGGTGATTTCCTGCGCTTCATTCTCCTGAATCGTGACGCGCTCGGCTTGCAGCGTGTGGTTGTGCGCGAGCGCCATCTGGATCGCGTCGTCGAGCGTGATCTTCACCGGCCCCTGCGGCGATGCAGTCGCCTGCGCGCGCGCGGGCCGGCCGGCGAACAGTGCGGCAAAAATCGAAACTGCAAAATACATACCTCGTGTACGCATGAAATTCTTCCCTCAGTGAACCAAACGGACGTGGATTGGTGTGCCGCGAGCGGCACGGGACAACCTGGGTTTTATGCGGTGGGTGGAGCTCGTGCGGGGACTCGCCGAACCGTGGGGCTCGGCGCCACATCGGCGTCGCGGGGTTCCGGCGTGGGTGTTACCAGTGCAAAAGTGGGAGCGTGATTCGCGGCAATCGGCCGGTCAATCGGCTGGTGGCTGAGATGGCAGATCGGGCAACTGGTTTCGGCGGCGGAGCCATCGTGATGATGCCAGACGACGCTTCCGAGCGTCATGCCCACCAGCAGTAGCACCAGGAGCGCTACCGGAACCACCAGATACCTTGTTGGACGTCGCTTCAGCATGGCCTGCGCCGACTGCTCGAAACCTCAATACCGATCATATAGTAGATGCTGGCGTGGTCCAAATGGGTTACACGACGAGTGTACTGAAAGACAGCGGTGTTCGGCTGCTTGAAGGGATGGGGCGGCTAGCCTGCTTAGTTCGATTGCTCGAGCGCTTTTTCCACCAGCGCGACGCATTTCTCGACGCGCTTGCGCAGCGGGCCGTCAATTTCCTGCTGGCGTTCGCGCAGCGTGAATAGCTCGTCGGCGATATTCAGCGAGGCGAGCACGGCGATCTTCACCGAGTCAACCATCCGCGTGGCCGAGGCAATCTCGCGCATTTTCGCGTCCACGTAGGCCGCGAGCTCTTTCAGATATTCTTCATTCTGATCCGCGTTGACGCTGTACGCCTGATCGTAGATTTCGATTTTCACGTTCGCGCTCCCGGTCGCATGGATCGCTGGGCTGCCGCCATTGTCGGCCATTGCCCGGAACCGCGCAATGGTTGGTTTGACTCGTAGGGGCGCTGCTTGCCGCGCCCGTTTGCTCGGAGCCTGCGTCGAAATTCAGTCTTGCGCCCCTAAGCGAGAGCTGTCATTCCGAGGCCCGCGTTAATGGCCGAGGAATCCCTCTTCGTGTGACACGTTCGCCCAGCGGTCGATCGAAGAGAGATCCCTCGGGCAAAATTCGCCCTCGGGATGACACGTCAATGGGGGAGAGGTTCGGGGAACCAATTCGCGCTTAGGTCGGCCCAGCTCGGATTCTTAGATTCAATTACAACGACTCGCTTCTTGCGCGTCCAGGCCTTGATCTGTTTTTCTCGCGCAATTGCCAAACGGATGTCGCCGAATGTCTCGAAGTAAACGAGCTTTGTCACATTGTATTTCTTGGTGAAGCCCGGAACGAGTTTCTGCAGGTGCTGGCTGACCCGTTTCTGAAGACCATTCGTGACGCCGGCATAGAGAACACCGGACGCGCTTGCCAGGATGTAAACGTAGTAAGTCCGCATGAAGTGTCTCGCGGGGATTTCAATCTTCAATTCCACCCTTAACCATAAAGCTGTCATTCCGAGGCCCGGGTTTCGACGAGGAATCTCTCTTCGTGTGTCGACGTCGCCCCGGCTTCAACTGGCGCGAAGGGTGGCGCCCAGCTTCGATTCGAGCGCGGCGACGATCTGCGAGGAACACTCCGCGATCCGCGCGTCAGTCAGGGTGGTCTCGCCGCTTTGAAACGTCACGCGGATCATCAGTGAGAATTTTCCAACCGGCATTTTGCCGCCGCGGAACAGGTCGGCGGGCTCGACGCTTCGAAGCTCCGGGATCGCGAGCGCGCGAATTGTGTCCGCAACTTGCGCGAACTTCACGCCGTCCGTGAGCACCAGCGAGAAATCGCGCTCGACCGCCGGGAAGCGTGGAATCAGCGTGAATTTCTCGGTCGCCCGAGCCGCTTCGATTCCCGCTAGCAGTGGCTCAAGCCGCAATTCAGCGACGAAAATTTCCTGCCGCAGCTTCAACTGATCGGCCACGCGCCGCGCGAGCTGTCCGGCCACGCCGAGCGCGCCGCTGTTGCCAGCCGATATCCGCGAGGCGAGACCCCCCGCGAGCCACGCGGGGCCGCCGGACTGCCAACCGAATCGGCCGGCGAGCTTGCCAATGCCATCGAGGTCACCCTTCAAATCCGCGAACGTGAACTCGCGCTCTGCTTCGTGAATCGTTTTCTCGCGCGCCAAGCCAGTCGCCCCGAGCGTCAGGACGGCCGTCTCGACCGGCTCGCCATCACGCAGCTCGTACGTCTTGCCGATTTCAAATAGGCGCAAATTGCGCTGCCCGTGATTCAGATTCCATTCCAGCGCGCCGAGCATGCTCACGATTCCCGTCGAGCGCATTACCGAAGCATCTTCCGCGAGCGGATTGCCGATCACGGCGGGCGCCACACCCTCTGCGCGGAAAATTTCGTCGCGGCGCGCATCCACCAACGGAATCGCCACAATTTCCTGATAGCCGAGCGCGACCACGCGTTCGCGCAGGCGGTCCTGCGCTTCGGCGTGCGGCAGGCGATGCGCGGGCTGCTTGGCCGGAGGCAGGCGCGGAGGGAATTTGTCGTAGCCGTAGTGCCGCGCGACTTCCTCGATCAAGTCAATCCCGCGCGAGGCGTCGCGCCGCCACGAAGGTTGCGTGCATTGCCAAACGGCGAGCAGCGAGCCGGGAGTCCCGCGATGCGCATCCGTGCGCGAAGGATGAAAACCGAGCGCGGCGAGAATTTCCTCGATGTCGCGGTCCGGCACGTCCGCGCCCATCACGCGCAGCAGTTCCTTGCGTGAGAGCTCGATCGAAGGCGCGGGCGCGCGGCCTGGATACACATCCACGACGCCCGATAGAATTTCGCCTCCGCCCAATTGCTGAATCAGCTCGGCGGCGCGCCGCGTGGCCAGCTCGGCCATTTCCGGATCGGCGCCGCGCTCGAAGCGATACGAAGCTTCGGTGCGCAGTCCCAGCGCCTTCGAAGTGCGTCGCACGGTGATGGGATCGAACCACGCGGATTCGAGCAGGACGTTGCGGCTCGCGAATCCGATTTCGCTTTCCGAGCCGCCCATCACGCCGGCAATCGCGAGCGCACGCGATGCATCCGCAATCACGCACATGTCCTTCGTAAGCGCGCGCTCCACGCCGTCCAGCGTGCGAATCTTTTCGCCTGCGCGCGCGCGACGGACCACGATGCGACGCTCGCTGAGTTTGTCGAGATCGAACGCATGCATCGGCTGGCCAAGCTCGAACATCACGTAGTTCGTCACGTCCACCACGTTGTTGATCGAATTCTGGCCGATGGCTTCGAGGCGCTGGCGCAGCCAATCGGGCGAAGGCTGGATTTTCACGCCGCGCATGATCCGCGCCGTGTAGCGACCGCAAAGTTCCGGCGCTTCGATTTCGACGCGCGTCGCGTCCGATGCTTTTATCGCCGCCTCCTTCAGCTTTGGCTGGAGCGCCTTCACGGGAAGCCGGTAAATCGCCGCCACCTCGCGCGCCATCCCGTAGTGGCCCAGGCAGTCGGGACGGTTCGCGGTGATTTCCGCGTCGAGCACCGGCCCCGCCGCCGATTCCTCGACGGAATCAACCGCGACGCCCGCAAGCGAAAGCCGCGACCGCAGCTCCGCGGGCGGCGCCGTCGCGTCTACGAACTCCTTCAGCCAGTTGTAGACAATCTTCATGCCGGGCCCGAAATTTCCTTTCGCCGGTAAACTACCAAATTGTCATTCCGAGAAGTCCCGGCCTCTATTTGGCCGGGGGCAACGAGGAATTTCTCTTCGAGTGGAGAATTCGCCCCGGGTCACCACGAAGAGAGATTCCTCGCTTCGCTCGGAATGACATCGTTGCGTACTCACCGTGAGGTCCCTGCCAATTGCCCGTAATAAACGTGCGTCAGGTACTTGAACCGCACGTGGCCGCCTTCCGCGTGCGCTTTAAATAATTTATCGAGCGCCGCCAGCATCGGCTCATGTTGCGGATGGCCTTGCGGTGGTGAGTACGACGAACTCAGGAGCCTTCCGCGCAGCCCCTCGAAGTCGAATACCTGCTCGCTCGCGAACGATTTCTTCCCGCCCGCGCCAGAGCCGAAGAAACTCCTCATCGAACGGTCCTGCGGATATTTCTCCGAGACCTTTTCGTAATCCGTGCCAAACGCGCGGAGAAGAGTCTCGTACTCGCGCAGGAACGCCGTGTCGTCCTTTTTGCGCTCGTTCCAAATCACGGCAACCCAGCCTCGCGGCTTCAGCACGCGTTCGAATTCCGCGCGCGTGGCCTTTGGCTCGAACCAGTGAAACGCCTGTCCGGCCACGATGAAGTCGGCACACGCGTCGGGCAGAGTTGTGACTTCCGCCGAGCCCGCCACACCTCGGAAGTGTCCGTATTTTTTCAGGAACGCCTCGCCCGCTTGCCGCATGGCGGCGTTTGGCTCGACGCCGTAAACCAGATTTCCGTTTTCAAGAAACAGTTGCGTCAGCAGACCCGTGCCGGAGCCGATGTCCGCGACGATGGACTCCGATGCCAGGCCGCACTCCTCACTCAGCAGGCCCAGAATCGC
>Ga0224550_1000101_pt1 | contig 19411 bp, 19 predicted proteins | sample 714P31014metaG_FD_179905 | JGI IMG/M metagenome (GOLD analysis project Ga0224550, IMG submission 179905) | Peat soil microbial communities from Stordalen Mire, Sweden - 717 P3 10-14 | ecosystem: Environmental > Terrestrial > Soil > Wetlands > Peat | place: Sweden: Norrbotten County, Stordalen...
TGCGGTCCATGGAAGCCTTGGCCAGGGCGGTTTCGATGCGAAGCACAGTTTGCGCGGAATCGGCGGCCTGCTGCGGCGTCTGGCCCTCCAGAGTAAACGACAGGGTGACGTACTCCACCAGGTGCTACCGCATCTCTTTCATCTTTGGGTTGTCGTCCTTAATGTAGTAGTCGCGGTCGGGCAGCGAGAGGCCGGCCTGGTCGATGTAGGCAATGACCGCATCGGCATTGTGAAGGTCGGACGCTGAATAGAAACTGAACAGCGAGCTGCCACCCACCAGGCGCAGGTGCGCGATTTCGTCGATCAGCGCGCCCTTATCCCGCACCGCCGCGATGCGATCGAGCTCTGGCTGGAGCGGAGCGATGCCTTTTGCGTCGACGGCCTTCTCGTCCATGCACGAGCCATAGAGATCGCCGATTCTCTGGTCGACCCCATTGCGGCCGGCCCCGCCGGCCGCGGCTTTTTCCAAAATGCCGCGTTCGATATCGCGATTGCGCTCGTTGAGTTCGACAAAGCTGACCCACTGCGATTGGTCGGGCGGAATCTCCGAATTCTTGATCCAGTTGCCGCACGCGTATTGGTAAAAGTCCACGCAGGGGTCAATGCTCTTGTCGATGGTGTCGAGGCTGAAGCCCGGCGCGGGCCTGGTTGAGGAACTGGCGGGCGAAGTCGTTTGTGCGAAGCCGCCGAGCGCGGAGCAGAGAAGCAAAATGAGCAGCCGTCCGAACAAGCGCATTGCATGTCTCCCAAAAAGAAGCGATTCCCGAAACTGAAGTGGCGATTCTAAGCCTTCCAGGGTTCGACGAACAAGCATCCTAAACGTCAGGCGTCCATAAGTTAAGCCCCGACCGAAGCCCCCCGACCGAAGCCCCCCGACCGAAGCCCCCCGACCGAAGCCATTGACCGACTAACTTGTTACTCGGTTTGCATGACGCGGCCGCGTTGCTCCATTTCGGGGATTCCCCTTCGACACGGCACACACTGGTTCTCGGTAGTGTCTTGCTTATTTGAGACACGACCTATGTTCTCCGGAGGCCACTATACCGTTGACTTAGTGCCTGCCCGGATGTACGCTTTGAATGGGTCTGTTCCAGACCCGTCCCTGGGTGTACCTCTAGAGTAACCAAGAAAGAAAATTCCCGACTGTGAGGATTTCTATGTTTACTGTTGCCTGTCGTCGTGCCCTCCTGTGCGTTTTGGGAGCGGCTGTGTTTTCTCTCGCTTGGAGCCGGAATGTTTCGGCTTCCACGGTGGTCGTTACCCCTCCGAGTACCACGCCTTGCAAGGCCGTTGCCAGCTACAACACAATTTCGACAGCCGTTAGCAGCGTGCCTGCCGGTTCGCTGATCTACATCTGTCCCGGCACCTACGCCGAGCAGGTTGTGATCACCAAGAAGCTGACGCTGGAAGGCGTGGCTGGAAACGGCGCTGTAGGCGCGGCGGCCTCGGGATCGAATAATCCGGTAATCGTGTCTCCGGCCGGCGGTGTGTTGGTAAACAGCAACGATCTGTATGGATATCCGAGCGGCCAGCCTACTGCCGCCCAAATCCTTGTGCAGACTCCATCGAATGCTTTGGCCACGCCGATCGTGGTCGACATCAGCAATATCACCGTTGACGGCAGCAATAACGGGCTTAACACTTGCGCCACCGATCTCGTCGGAATCTACTATCAGAACGCCTCAGGCACCCTGAACCACGTGACGACCAGATACCAGGAACTCCCGCAGGCCGATTTTGGCTGCCAGGACGGGTTGGCCATCTACGCCCAGAGCGGCTACGGTACAGGCGGAAGCGCGACGGTCGCTATCGGAAACAGCAGTGTCCATGATTACGATAAGAACGGAATTACCGCCGATGGCAGCGGAACGGTTGCCACGATCAGCGGCAATTACATTGTGGGAATTGGCGCTACTACGCTCATCGGGCAGAACGGGATTCAGATGAGCTTTGGAGCCAGCGGGAAAATTCAGAACAATATCGTGACCGACGATGTGTACGTCAATCCGTCGGATTGCTACCCCGGTAATTGCTACAGTGCGACTGGAATTCTTCTTTACGATTCCGGAGGCACCAGCGCGAGCCACGTGACCATCAGCGGGAACACGGTGAGCAATACGCAGGAAGCGATTGTGACCATCACCGACGGGGCTGAAACCGCCGACTACAACGACGTTAGCTCTAACAAAGTGACAACGAATGCGGCGATCGTGGTCACCGGCGCTACGTATCTTCTGGATGGAATCGACCTGTGCAGCGACCACAACACGGCCAGCACGAACACCGTATTCAATAGCTCCGGGTCGGGCGTTCACCTTGACAGCGAATGCACGGAGCCAGATAGTTCGGCGAGCGGGGCCAGCAGCACAGCCACAGGTAACACCGTCAACGAGGCCTGCGCGGGGGTTTTGATGGGAAACTCAGGCGGCACCGCGTCGGGAACTATTACCTTCAATGTAGTTGAAGCCACGGCTCCGGGCGACACCTGCCCGGTTGGCAATGGCGGCTCGAGCATCAAGGTAGGGAAATTAAAGACACAACCGCGATACCGCTGATCGGGGATTGCGATCGGGCGAAGGCCGCTTCGCGGCGGCCTTCGCGTTAACTTCTGCGACTCCTGCCTTTGCAAAAACCCGTCAAAATCCTTAGATTCGTGGCTGTGGCAGCTGGAAAACAAATTTCTTTCGGGCCTCGGCTGTGAGTACTCCGGTGCCGCGCCGCTCGGCGCTCCAATCGTCGTCGTCATCGTAAAGATCAGCGATCTGGTCAAGCACTTCGGCAGGTTCGCCGCATTGCGCGGCGTGAGCGCGGAGTTTGACGCTGGCAAGTTCCACGTGAGCCTCCCGCCGGTTTTGTTTTTGTTAAACATGGCGCAGTCATGGCGGCGAAAGTGCGGCCTTGATGTTCGTTGATTCGTTGTTTGTTCGCTACAATCTGACTTTGTGATACATCTATAAAGCCATGCGAAGAGCTGTCAATCATCTGAAGAAGTCAGACCCCGTCCTGCGCGCCATTATCGAGCGGGTGGGTCCGTGCCGCATGGAATTTGGCCCGCCCGAGTTCCACAGCCTGGCTGAAGCGATCGTCTATCAGCAACTGAACGGCAAGGCTGCCGTAACCATCTTCAAGCGCTTCGCCGCAGTCGCGGGCGAACCCTTGACGCCGGAAGGCGTCCTCAAGCTCACCGACGAGCAATTGCGCGGTGTCGGACTGTCGAAACAGAAGTCTGCGTATTTGAAAGACCTTGCGGCTAAGGTGTCCGCTGGACTGCTGGATTTCGTGCAACTGCCGCAACAATCGGACGAAGAAGTGATCGCACACTTAACTCAGGTGAAAGGCATCGGCGTCTGGACCGCGCAAATGTTTCTCATGTTCACGCTAAAGCGTGAGAACGTGCTGCCCACAGGTGATTTCGGCGTGCGCATGGCGATGTACAAGCACTACCTCGATGTGCAGCGGGCGAAGTCCGCGAAGAATTCAGCGAAGAAATCGTCGGTTACAAAGAAGTCCGCGGCGGCAAAGAAAGGGAGCAAGAAGAAGATCAAGTTGCCCACTCCCGAGCAGATGGAGAAGATCGCGAAGAGTTGGCAGCCTTACCGCAGCGTGGCCTGCTGGTATTTGTGGCGAAGTCTGGATACGAAAACCATGTAAGACCTGACTTCAGACCTCGGACTTCAGACCCAGGATGTCAAACTTGAGACCGATACTTCCAGCGCGAATCGGAGCTTGCAGAACAGCGATTCGCTCCGCACCGCAAATCCAAATCCGCGAGGTCTGAAGTCCGAGGTCTGAGGTCCAAGGTCTGAGGTCCGAGGTCCAAGCTTCTGTGGTTAAATGAATGAAGATGCCCGATCCCAAGATCCGCGTGCTGGTGGCCAAACCCGGCCTCGACGGGCACGACCGCGGCGCCAAGGTCATTGCCCGCGCCCTGCGCGATGCCGGCATGGAAGTCATCTATACCGGGCTGCGGCAAACCCCGGAGATGATCGTCAGCGCGGCGCTGCAGGAAGATGTACAGGTGATCGGGCTGTCGATTCTTTCCGGAGCGCACAACGCCATCGTCCCGCGCGTGATGGACCTGCTCAAGCAAAACAAAATGGACGACGTGATCGTGCTGCTGGGCGGCATTATTCCCGATCAGGATATAGGCGCTCTGAAGCAACTCGGCGTGGCCGCCATCTTTCAGCCCGGCACCGCCATGGATGACATCGTGCAATTTATTCGCGCCAACGTGAAAAGTCCGGGCGTGCCGACCGCGGGGTGATTGAATAATCGAGTCATTGGGTAATTGTGCAATCGGGTAATTGTGCAATTGAACGGCCGCCGCAAGATTTTCAATCGCCAAATTACCCGATTACCCAATTACCCAATTCTTGAATGCCCACTCCAAATCTCACCAGCCTCCGCCAGCAAGTGGAACGCATGGTCGGTCCCGCGCCTTGGTATTGGAAGACTTTTCCGCCGATCCGCTCGCTGGCCGGACAGAATTTTGTCTGGACGCATCACGGCGAGCAGGGGCCGCTCGCCTATCTGGTCTCGCTCGCGCTCGAACAAGAGCCCAACCAGCCGCGCCTGGCTCTGAATACCTATTGCCGGCCCTTTCTGGTGCCGCCGAATTTTCTCGGCGTCTGGTGTCCCGAGGGACGCACCATTCGCCTGACTTGTTTCGATCCCGACCGGCTCAAGGCGTTTGAGCTCGGCGAGATTGCCGGATGGTTCAAGCAATCGTCGGACCGGATGTACGCGGCGACTGCGCCCCTGGCGGAATTTGAAGTCCCGCTCGCCATGAGCGTGGGTACGCACAAGATCGAAGTCCCGCCGCAAATGGCCACGGTCGATGAACTGGTCGTGCCCACCACCTTCCCGGCATTGTCGAACGACGATCCCGTCTTCGCGCTCTTTGTTTTCTATCTGCAGGCGGGCTTGGTCGAAATCCTGCCGCAGAAATGGTTCACTGCGGCGCAATATCAGGTCGGCCGGCAATGGATTTCTCGCGCGGCCCGTGACCCGGAATCGCATCGCATCTTCGGCGAATGTTTCGGCGCGGGAACCTTCCTGCTGGAGGAAGACGGCTGCCGCCTCGCGGAATGGATGCAAAAGAAATCTTGACTCTGCGATTTTCAGTGGAGCGGGTATCCGCTTGCGCCCGGCAGCAGGCTATCGACCTTGATCACTTTCATCCCAGGCTTAACTTCCCGGACATTCACCAGACTGATGGCCCAAGGAAAGACCGTCAGGGCCTCTTTCTGCATGCCCACGGAGGGAACGGTCAAAGGTTCGGCGTCGGCCTCACCCCGAAACACCTGGCCGGTCCAATATTGTTTGTATTCGATTTCGGACATCGCCAGGAGCTTCAGCAAAACCAGCCGTTCAGGGCATCCCGGACCGCGCGTGACGAGCTTGACGGGCTGGCCGCCCGGCCATGAGCGTTTGGTACCAGCGAACATCTTCCGCAATTCTCCGAGGCTGATATTGGTGGCTGGATTTCTAGAGCTGACCACTACGGCCACATCGTCGGCCTGAGCTGTGGCGGGCGGGGCAAGCGAGAGAGTGGCCAGTCCCAGGACAAGCAGAGTTGCCGTTGATTTGACGCCCATGCGCCTCCTGGCCTCAAAAAGTGAATGCCAACTGCAGTTGCAGGCCGTTCAGGTCTGGCTCACCGCGGCGGACGGTGTGGTCCAACTGGGCCTTAAAGGCGATGTAGTCGTTCAGATCGTAGCGCGCGCCGAAAGAAGGGCCGAAGCGCAAGCCGATATCGTCGTAGATCCCGTTGTTGGGGCTCGCGTTCACATACTGATAACGGAAAAACGGCCGCACCGGCCCGAACTGCTTCGAGAACTGCGAATAGAAGGCGGGTGTGTCGAATCGGAGCGAGCTCCCCACCAGGGCGTGCCGGATCAGAAACCCCTCGTTCAGAAATTCAATGCCGTGAGCCACGTAGACCGCGTAGGCGTTGACGATCGTCTGGCCATACCTCGCGGACGCTCCCGGAGTGCCCGGAGGCGGAGCAACCTGAGCGCCGGAAAGCGCGTTCAGGACGTTATTGCTGATCTGATCGTGGTAGTAGGAGCCTCCGATTTGCAGTCCACGCAACTCATCCGGCCTGGCGAAGAGTCCGACGTTGGTTTGATTGCCGTTGTTCTCATCGGTCAGTAACCCATCGCCGCTGATGTCGGGCCGAATAGTGTCAGAGGATCCGTATTCGGCAACGTAGTTCAACCCCAGCTTCCCGGACGGAATCGCGCCCGTCACGGAAACCCCGATCGCTTGCGTGGGGAGCAAACCGCCATTGCTGGCGTATTCCATCACCAGCGGCCGATCCGCGGTGGTTTGCAGCCAGGCGGCGCTGCGAAACGCCCAGTTGTAATACCCGATGTTGGTCTGGTAACGGCCAAATGACATCTTCAAATGGTCGTTGTAGTCGTACTTGAGCAACATCCGTCGCAGGTCTACCTTGTAGCTCTGCGCATCGCCTTCCTCGAACACGATCTCGGAAAGCACGCTGGCTTTATTAGTGAGTCTTGAAGTGAGGAATAGACCAAAATCGCCGGTGTAGAAGTTTCCCGCGGAACCGGGGACAAACCCGCCGGTTCCCGTTTCCGGCTGGCGCTGGTTCAGAACCTGGTAGTCGACTTCTCCGAAGCCACGCCACTGGATGCCGCGTACCTCGTGCCAATCGTGGGCCGGGGCCTCTGGCGCCGGTGGTGGCGCAGTTTCTTCGGCACACTGCTGGGGCGCGGTCGGTGAGGCGGGAACGGCATCGGGCAAAGTTGAAGCTTGAGGTTGCTTGGCCTCGAGAATCTTCACCCGCTCTTGCAGGTCGCGGTCTTGCTGCTGCAACTGCTTCATCTGCTGCACCAGTTGGGCGATCGTTTCCTGCTCGCTGCAGCTGGCATTCTGCGCCCAACTGAACGCCGGAACCAACAGCAGGGCAAGTTGCGCGCAATGCATACGAGTCCGGATTCTCCTTCTTGGCACATACCCTCTCTTCGACTGCCGAAGCAGATGCGGGGACGTTCCCTGAGTTGGCTTTCGGCAGTGCAGGCTGCGAGCATCGGGTTACGCAAGTACTGGGGGTGCCGGCAAGGGATGGCGCAACCTGGAAGAGTTAAGAGTTAAGAGTGACGAGTGACGAGTGACGAATGATGTCCCGTTCCTAGAGTTTTCCCGCTTCGGGCAAGGTCGGGAGAATAAACTTTTGTTCGCCTCCCCGTTCTTTTTCGGCAAACCCAGCCAACGTTTTCCTGGCGCGTCTTCTCTCGCCCTGTATCCCGGCGGTGGATGTGCCTTCCGTTGCGCGCCCCTGCGGGAGTGGTATACCATAAACAGTCCGCTCCCTCAGCCCATGGCCGACCGCAACGAAACCGCGCCACCTCCTTCTTCGTCGAACGTCCTCGCCACCAAGGTCGACCCAACTTCCGCCCGCTTCGAAGCCAACATGCGCTTCCTTGCCGACGTGATGTCCCAGGTTCACAACGACGAAGAAAAAATCCGCGAAGGCGGCGGCGCCAAAGCCGTCGAGAGCCAGCACAAAAAAGGACGCCTCACCGCGCGCCAGCGCATCGATCTGCTGGCCGATCCCACATCGTTTTTCGAGCTCGGCATCTTTGCCGCGCACGGCATGTATGAAGAGTGGGGCGGCGCGCCCGCCGCGGGCGTAATCACCGGCATAGCCCGCGTTCAAACTCGCCTGGTGATGATCATCGCCAATGACGCCACCGTGAAAGCCGGCGCGTTTTTTCCCATGACCGCGAAAAAAGTCATTCGCGCCCAGAACATCGCCATCGAAAACCGCATCCCCACCATTTATCTCGTCGATTCCGCCGGCGTCTTCCTGCCCTTGCAAGAGGATGTCTTCCCCGACACCGACGATTTCGGCCGCGTCTTTCGCAACAACGCCGTCATGTCGGCCATGGGCATTCCGCAAATCGCCGCCATCATGGGAATGTGCGTGGCCGGCGGCGGATACTTGCCCGTGATGTGTGATCACGTTTTAATGACCGACGGCAGCGGATTATTCTTAGCCGGTCCCGCGCTGGTGCAGGCCGCCATCGGCCAGAAGGTTTCCGCCGAAGATCTCGGCGGCGCGGCCATGCACTCCGCCATCAGCGGCACCGTCGATTTCCGCGAGCCCACCGACCAATCCTGCCTCGAGCGCATTCGCTCCATCATCGACAAATGGGGATACCGCCGCCAATCGCCCTGGGATCGCAGGAAGCCACTCCCGCCCGCCATGGCCGCCGAAGAAATCTACGGCATCTACGATTCCTCGCCCGCGCGCCCCTACGACACCAAAGAAATTCTCGCGCGCATTCTCGATGCCAGCCGCTTCGACGAGTACAAGCCCGAGTACGGCAAGACTCTGGTCTGCGGTTACGGTCGCATCGGCGGCTTCGCCGTCGGCATCGTCGCCAATCAGAAGTTGCACGCGCAGGCTACCGATCACGAAGGCCACAAACGCCTCGAGTTCGGCGGCGTGATTTACACCGAGTCTGCCGAAAAAGCCGCTCGCTTCATCATGGACTGCAACCAGAATCTGATCCCGCTGGTTTTTCTCCAGGATGTCAACGGATTCATGGTGGGCCGCGACGCCGAATGGAGCGGCATCATCAAAGCCGGCGCAAAGATGGTGAATGCCGTTTCAAATTCCGTGGTGCCGAAAATCACCGTCATCGTCGGCGGATCGTTCGGCGCGGGCCACTACGCCATGTGCGGCAAAGCCTACGATCCGCGCTTTGTTTTCGCCTGGCCCACCGCGCGCTACGCGGTGATGAGCGGCGATGCCGCCGCCGGAACTCTCGTCGAAATCAAAGTGAAGCAACTCGAACGCAGCGGCAAAACTCTGAGCGAGGAAGAAAAGAAAGAGCTCTACGAATCGGTCAAGCGCACCTACGACGAGCAAACCGATCCCCGCTACGGCGCGGCCCGGCTGTGGATCGATAAAATTATCGATCCCTCCGAAACCCGCGAAGCCATCACCCACGCTCTCGAAGCCGCAGCCCTGAACCCCGACGTAGCCGAGTTCAAAGTAGGAGTGCTGCAAACATGATTCACCGTCACGGAATTCACCACGGAGACACCGAGGCACGGGGAGGACTTCTCCATGAAGAACTCACTGAGCAGGTGATTGGCGCGGCGGTCGAAGTCCATCGTGCTCTGGGTCCCGGTCTCCTTGAGTCCGCCTATGAGGAGTGCCTTTGCCATGAACTGCACCTGCGAAAGATCACTTTCGAAAGACAAGTGCCCTTGCCCGTCGAGTATAAGAGCGTAAAGCTCGACTGCGGATATCGGATCGATCTCATCGTTGAAAATGCACTGGTCCTGGAACTCAAGTGCGTCGAACATGTCCTGCCGGTCCACGAAGCGCAGCTCCTGACATACTTAAAGTTAACCAGCAGACGGGTGGGACTGATCCTTAATTTCAACGTATCGGTCCTAACTCGTGGCGGAATAGTTCGAAGAGTTCTATGAAGGTTTTGGCCCAAAAAGGTTTTCTCCGTGCCGGAGCCTGCCCTGAGCGAAGCCGAAGGGTGTCTCCGTGGTGAGTAAATTGCCTCATCCCGTCAAACTCATCGAATGCCCCCGCGATGCCTGGCAAGGCCTGAAAGGCCAGATTGAGGAGGAATTGCGAGAAGGGTTCTGTAACGTTCTTTATCCTTAAAAGGCTTTATCCGTGACTCCGTGTCTCCGTGGTGAAATGATTGCCTGATTCCGTCAAGCTCATCGAATGTCCCCGCGATGCCTGGCAAGGCCTCAAAGGCCAGATTCCGCCCGACATCAAGCGCACCTATCTCCAAGCCCTGATTAGCGCGGGATTCAAGCACATCGATGCCGTCTCCTTCGTTTCTCCGAAGGCTGTGCCCCAGATGGCCGATTCCGAAGAAGTGTTGAAAGATCTCGACCCGCCCGACGACGTGGAAATCATCGGCATCGTCGTCAACGAAAAAGGCGCTGAGCGGGCGATCGCGACGCAATCTGTGAGCACTCTCGGATTTCCCTACTCGATTTCCGAAACCTTCTTGCGCAACAATCAGAATCAATCCGCCGAGCAGGCGCTCGATGAACTGGAAAAGATCCAGAACAAAGCCGACGCTGCCGCGCTCGACGTGGTCGTCTACATCTCCATGGCTTTCGGCAATCCCTACGGCGATTTGTGGAACATTGATGAAGTCATCGAAGCCATCGCGCTCATGGAAGTTGACAACCTGCGCATGATTTCTCTCGCCGATACGGTCGGCATTGCCACTCCCGAACAAGTTCATGAACTCGTCGCCGCGGTCATGGCCAAGTATGATTATCTTGAGATCGGAGTGCATCTGCACAGCCGTGCCGAGCAAGCCGCGCAAAAGATTCTCGCCGCCTACGACGCCGGCTGCCGCCGCTTCGATTCCGCCCTGGGCGGCCTCGGCGGTTGCCCCTTCGCGCAGGATGCGTTGGTAGGAAATATCGCGACAGAAAAAGTGATCGACGCGCTCAAACAGCACGGCGCAGAACTGCCGCCCCTGAAGCCGCTGGACACGCTGCTCCGCGCCACAGCCGAGATCGGAGCAAGGTACACGGCCTCGCAAGCCGCCGATTGAACTGTAGACCCTGGGGTCTTTATCAGTGGAGTCGTAAACTCGAGACTGGCGTCATCCCGAAGCCCCGCGTTTTCACCAGCGGGGCGAGGGATCTCGCGCGGACCATATACGAACTGACCATCAGCGGGCTTTAGCCCGGAGGGCACTCTATTATGTCCGAAGAGATATATGATGCCGCTTTGAATCAGGCCGCATTGAATTACCCAATGATCTTGATCCGTTTTAATCCGTGAAATCCGTGGCAGGTTTTGAATGGACTACAAAACTATCCAACTCGCATACGACTCCGGCGTGGCCACGCTCACGCTCAACCGTCCCGACAAGCGCAACGCCATTAGCTTTGAGCTGATCGACGACTTACTGCGCGGCCTCGGCGAAGTGGCCCAATCCGATGCGCTCATTCTCATCCTCACCGGAGCCGGCAAAGCTTTTTCTTCCGGCATGGATCTCGACAATCTGAAAGCTCTGCTCGACAGTTCGCCCGAGCAGAACCTGGCAGACTCCCAGAAGATGGTCCTTCTCTTCCGCTCGCTCTACGAATTTCCCAAGGTCACCATCGCCGCGGTCAACGGCGCGGCCATCGCGGGAGGTACCGGGCTCGCCTTGCTGTGCGACTTCACACTGGCCGTGCCCGAAGCCAGGTTCGGCTACACCGAAGTGCGCATCGGTTTTGTGCCTGCCATCGTTTCCACTTTCCTTCTGCGCCAGGTAGGCGAGAAACAGGCGCGCGATCTGCTGCTCACTGGACGCATCATCGCCGCCGACGAAGCCGCCCGCATGGGCCTCGTCAACGAGATCGTTCCGCCGGAAACGTTGATGGCCCGCGCCCGCGAGTTGGCCGCGCTGCTCATGGAAAACAGTCCCGTATCTCTGCGCATGACCAAACAATTGCTCACCAATTCCGCCCGCGCCGAACTTGACGCGCAGATCGACGCCGCCGTGCGCGAGAACGCCGGCATTCGCACCACCGCGGACTTCCGCGAAGGCATCGCTTCGTTTCTCGAAAAGCGTAAGCCGAAGTGGAGCGGAAAATAAGTGGAGCGGAAAATGACTTCACACGACGATCGCGCTGCCAATGACCGGGCGCACAAGGATCGAGCGGTAAACGAAACCCGCCTACGCGTGCGCTACGCCGAAACCGATCAGATGGGCGTGGTCTACCACTCGAATCATTTCGTCTGGTTCGAAGTGGGGCGCGTCGAACTGCTGCGGCAAATGGGTTTTTCTTATCGCGATATGGAAAGCGAAGACAACTGCTTCATCGCCGTGGCCGAAGCCAAGTGCCGCTATCGCGCGCCCGTGCGCTATGACGAAGAAGTTCTGGTGCGCACGCGCCTGCTGAATGTGCGCGACTCGGTCGTCCATTTTGGTTATGAATTGCGCCGAGCCGCCGACGGCGCGCTCTTCGCTGAAGGCGAGACCACCCACATCGTCACCGATTCGAACATGAAAGTCGCCGCCCTGCCGGAAAAGTATTTGAGCGTCTTTCGCGCCGCCCTGGGAAAGTAAGTATGAGAAAGTAAAGATTGTAAACTAATTACAAACAAGTAATGACGTGAGCATTGGTACGAAGAAAGCAAGGACGAAGCCTCTCGTGAACGCACTTCACATCGACGGCAACGATCTCACTCTGGAAGCGGTGCGCGAAGTCGCTGCCGAACGCCGTCCCGTGCTGCTCGCGCCCGACGCGCGCGAAGCCGTCGACCGCGCCCGCGCCGTAGTCGACGCGCTGGTCGCGGGCAACCATCTCGCCTACGCCATCACCACCGGCGTGGGCAAGCTCAGTGACGTGCGCATCGCCGGCGAACAGATTCGCGAACTGCAGGTCAACCTGGTCCGCTCGCACGCGGTGGGCGTGGGCGAGCCGCTCTCCATCGCCGAAACGCGCGCCATGATGCTGTTGCGCGCCAATTCCCTTGCCAAAGGTCATTCCGGCGTGCGCGCCGCGGTGATCGACACGCTGTGCGAAATGCTCAACCGGGGCGTCACTCCGTTCGTGCCGTCGCAGGGCAGCGTGGGCGCCAGCGGCGATCTCGCTCCGCTCGCGCATCTTGCGCTCGCGCTCATCGGCGAAGGCGAGTGCATGAATGACGTCAGCGACGGCGGTGGCGACAGAAAAGTCGCGCGCGTTGCCAGCGCCGACGCATTGAAGCGCGCGCAGATCAAACCGCTCGTGCTCGAAGCGAAAGAAGCCGTTTCGCTCATCAACGGCACGCAGGCCATGCTCGGCGTGGGCACGCTGGCGCTGCTCGACGCGGAGACGCTGGTCGATTCCGCCGACGTGATCGGCGCTCTCACCTGTGACGCACTTCAAGGAACGGACGCGGCTTTCGACGAGCGCATTCACCGCGCGCGTCCGCACAGCGGCCAGATCAAGACGGCGGCCAATCTGCGCCGCATGCTCGAAGGCAGTCAGATTCGCGAGTCGCATCGCGACTGCGGCCGCGTGCAGGATGCTTACTCGCTGCGCTGCATTCCGCAGGTGCACGGCGCGGTACGCGACACGCTCGCTCATTGCCGCGCAGTGTTTGAAACCGAAGCGAATTCAGCGGTCGATAATCCGCTCGTGTTCATCGTCATCGATAACGCGAACAAGAATGACGCGAAAAAGAATGATGCGAAGAAGAATGACGCGAAGAAGTTAGAAGGCGACATCGTTTCCGGCGGAAACTTTCACGGCGAGCCGATCGCTTTCGCGTTGGATTTTCTAGCCATCGCATTGAGCGCGCTCGCGGGCATCAGCGAGCGCCGTATCGAGCGGCTGGTGAACCCCGCGCTCAACGAAGGCCTGCCGCCGTTTCTCGCGCCGGGCGCGGGATTGAATTCCGGTTTCATGATGCCGCAGGTCACCGCCGCCGCGCTGGTCAGCGAGAACAAAGTGCTGGCGCATCCCGCGTCGGTCGATTCGATTACGACTTCGGGCAACAAAGAAGATTATGTTTCGATGGGAATGACGGCGGCGATCAAGCTGAAGCGCATCGTCGAGAACACGCGCCACGTGCTGGCGATTGAAGCCATGGCCGCGGCGCAGGCGATCGATTTTTATCTTCATGCGGCGAAGCCTCTCAAGACTTCAAAGCGAGGTCAGGCAGCCCACGCTGCCATTCGTTCTGTGTGCGCGACGATGGAAAAAGATCGCGTCATGTATCAAGACTTCGCGCGGCTGGCGGAGCTGATCGCCAGCGGAAAAATTGCCGAGGCGCTGCGGTAAGCTGTAATGTTCCCATGGGAACATTGTGTGATGTTCCTACGGGAACACTGTGTAATGTTCCCATGGGAACATTTGAAAATGCACGGATTCATCGGCTGTAAGTTGTTGATAAGAAGTGGGCGGTATTGATAACACGGGAGTTAGTGGCCGCCTGGCATGTCTACTTTCGTGTACGTTGATTGTCTACTAAAGTAGACTTGACTTTTTGCTCGCATGACCGTTCCGGCTTCACCACGGAGGCACCGAGACACGGAGAAAACCGAGAAATGTCTTGCGTACCTCTCAAAGGCGACGGACAGGAGTGTCCGTCCCACACGGCCTTTCGCTTACGCCGGATTGGCGGCGCTGCCATCCAAGCCTAGCTCTGCGGCGATTGCCTTCATCGCCGCGATACACATGGCGATGTGCTCGTCTAAGTCGACGCCGAGGGCGGCGGCGCCGTTTACGATGTCGTCGCGGTTGACTTTGCGGGCGAAGGCTTTGTCCTTCATTCTTTTGCGCACCGACTTCACGTCGACTTCGGAAAGGGACTTGCCCGGTTTGATGAGAGCGACGGCGGTGATGAATCCGGCGAGCTCGTCGCAGGCGAAGAGAGCTTTTTCCATGGGAGTGTCGCGCGGGATGCCGGTGTATTCGGCGTGCGACATGACGGCGCGGCGGATTGCTTCAGGCCAGCCGCGTTGTTTGAGAATTTCGTTTCCGCGGTAGGGATGGTCTTCGAGGCTGGGCCAGCGCTCGTAATCGAAGTCGTGGACTAGGCCGACGATGCCCCAGAGGTCTTCTTCGGGGCCGGCAAAGTCAGAGTCAGAGTCAAAATCAGAGTCAACGGCGGCGGACGGGGGCGTCCGCCCCACACGAGTTTCGTCGGCGCCGAACTTTTTCGCGCAGGCGCGCATGCAGGCCTCGACGGCGAGGGCGTGCTTGCGCAAACTTTCGGATTGGGTGAACTCAGTTAGTAAACACCAGGCGCTGTCGCGATCGATCATGGGGTTGGCCTTGTTCTCCGCATCTTACAGTGTCTTTCTGCGTCTTTTCGCGGGATTTTCGCTCGATTTTCGAGCGTTGTTGCGTGGGGTTGCGGCGCGATGCGAACGATTTCCCACTTTTGGTGCATTTTACCCTTGACATCCACAGGGGTGTTGCCGCAGATTGACGTGCAGTTGGAATCGTCCCCCAGAAACAGATTCCAGCTATAGCTGTAAGGAGTAGCCGGCTCTGGCACTCCCACAACTCGATGGCTACGACACTTGCCCCGGTAGATGCACGGGAAGTAGTCCGCTGCGATCACTGCCTGTTGGTTCAGTTCCGCACCGTCAACAATAATTGCCGCCGCTGCCACGCGTCCATGGACGAGGAGCCGGAACCGGAACCGGTGATGGCGGTGCCGCCGATCATGATGCCCATACCGGGCACGGGGCGCGGACACCTGAACCTGGCGTCGTCGATTCGCTCGCTGCGGCTGCGCAACGGGCTGAGCCAGCGGCAACTGGCGGGACGCATGTCCGTGCCGCGGACGTACGTTTCGAAAATCGAAAACGAAAAAGCCACGCCCACGCTGAGTTCCCTGGAACGGCTGGCGCGAGCCCTGGAGGTGACTGTGCCCGACCTGCTTACCGGCGGAGAACGCACCCGCCAGGAAGAAATCAGCGAACTGGTGAAAGACCAGTTTATCGCGGAAATTCTGCCGTTTGTGTCGCAACTGAATGGGATGCAGATGTCGAGCATCCTGATGCAGGTGCGGGATTTGACGGTGCGGCCGAGACGGACGGCGTAGAGTTTAGCGCTTCGTGACGGCAGAGGCCGGGCTTCGCCCGGCCGGACAGCCCCTTCGGCTGCCGCTCAGGGCAGGCGAGGGCGGCTGTCCCCACATGACTTTTATCCGGGCAACCAGCCAACTCATGGGCCGGGACCTTCGTGGTCCCGGCTTTTTTTTAGCAGACCTCAGACCTTGGACCTCAGACCTCAGACCTCAGACCTCAGACCTCGGCCAAACCTTCTACAGAAATCGCAGCTACACAAATTCCAGCCCGAAGATCCGAGGCCAAGGAACGGATGTCGGACGAGGAGTTTCGGCGGGCGGAAGAAGGGTTCGATCGGATCGTCGCCAGAGTCCGCGCCAGGCGCAGACGACTGCCGGCGTCCCTCAGGGGCTGAGGGACGAGTCTTTAGTGGCTCTGGGCGGCACGGCTGGAGCCGTGCCCTTCCCGACCGTGCTCTTCCCGTCATTTCTTTCCTTCGCATGCCCTTGCCAGCCTTTCGCGGGCGAGGGCGCCCGCGCCGCGGGGCATGGATGTTCAGCGGTCATTGCAAGGGCCTTCCTCCCTGTGGTAGCTTCAATCCGAAGGGGATCACTTTGCAGGACAAAGTTCCCGCGGGACTGGATCGCAAGGAAGCGGAAATCTACCGAGAGCTCGATCCGGAGCGGCTCCCAAAACACATCGCCATCATCATGGACGGCAACGGGCGCTGGGCCAAGCGGCGGCACATGCCGCGCGTGGCCGGGCACCGGGCGGGAGTGACGGCGGTGCGTTCGACGGTGGAGACGGCGGCGCGCATCGGCATTCATGCGCTGACGCTGTATGCCTTCTCGGAAGAAAACTGGAAGAAGCGGCCCAAGAGCGAAGTCGATTTTCTGATGCGGCTGCTGAGCCGGTATCTGAAGGCGGAAGTTCCCACGCTGAACAAAAATAATGTTCGGCTGGAGTACATTGGGCGGCAACACGAACTGCCGGAAGACGTGCAGGAGCGCATGGCGTGGGCGCGCGAGAGCACCGAGAAAAATGGGGGCATGGTGCTGACGCTGGCGCTGAACTACAGCGCGCGCAGCGAACTGGTGGATGCGTTTCGCGCGATGGTGAGCTCGGCTTCGCGCAATGGCGGCGTGGAGCATCTGCGGATTGATGAGGAAACGGTCGCGCGACATCTTTATACGTCTCATCTGCCCGATCCGGATTTGGTGGTGCGCACGTCGGGCGAGATGCGGTTGAGCAACTTCCTGCTGTGGCAGTTGGCCTATGCGGAGATCTACGTGACTGCGACGCTTTGGCCGGACTTCCGCGGGATGCATTTGCTGGAAGGCATTGCCGAATATCAGAAACGCGAGCGGCGCTACGGCGGGCTGAATCATGCTTCGTTGGAACATGCTTCGGTGAGCCATGTTAAGTTGAACCAGGTTTCGTTGAACCAGGTGTCGTTGAACCATGGCGAGGCGCGGGCGCAGGCTGAACCGGCGAAATCTCACAGGTAGATTCCGGGCGTCCGCTGGCGGGGACGGTGCCACAGCAGATTCCCTTCGGCTTCGCTCAGGGCAGGCGCTATCCGGCTGAAGCCGGCTCGGAATGACAAGATTGTGTAGCATCATGAGGGCGCGGCTTTGGCCGCGCCCTTTCAAGTGAGGCCGACAACTTAAGGCGGGACGAACTTTCTTGCTGAAGCGCATTGCGACCGCGGCCGTGCTGATTCCGATAGTGGTGCTGCTGGTGCTGCGCGCGCCGGTGCCGCTGCTGGCGGTGATAGCGGCGGCGGTGGTTTTGCTCACGGTGCGGGAATTTCTGAAGCTCGCTGAATCGTACGGCGTACAGCCGCTGCGCTGGCCTACCTACATTTTTGTGGGATTGTTTTTTCTGCTGCTGGCGACGGAGTCGGCCGGCGATGCTCCGCAGCTTTCGACGCTGAAGTTCGTGCTGGTGCTGGGAGTGGCCAGCGCGCTGGCGCCGTTTATTTTTCTGACCATCGCCATGCGGCGCGGGCAGATGAATGGAGGATATCCGGCGGCGGCGGCTTCGGTGTTTGCCTTCGGCTACATCGCGTTGCCGATGGCTATGCTGGTGCAACTTCGCCAGCAGTGGGCGGGCGCGTTCCTGCTTCTGTATTTGCTGCTGGTGGTGTGGGCCGGAGACATTCTTGCTTATTTCGTGGGGCGTTCCCTGGGAAGACAACGGATGGCGCCGCGGGTCAGCCCGAAAAAAACCTGGGAGGGAGCGGCGGCATCGCTGTGCGCCAGCCTGCTGGTGACGAGCCTGCTCTTCAGTCACGCATTGCAGATCAGTTCTTTCCTGTTGCGGGTGGGACTGATCCAGCGCCGCGACGGCTTGTTCGGCCTGGAAAAGCCTGAGATGTGGCCGATCATCCTGCTGACGGTCGCGCTGAACATCGCGGCGCAACTGGGCGATCTGGTCGAGTCGCTGATCAAACGCGGAGCGGGAGTGAAAGATTCGGGGAACCTGCTGCCCGGCCACGGGGGCATGCTCGACCGCATCGATGCCCTGCTCTTTGCCGCTCCAGTGCTGTGGTACTATGCAGCATGGCGCGTGATGCAGTAGCCTCCAGCCGCCTGCCAGAGATTCGGAAACCTCAGAAACCATAAGCGCGTAAAATAGGGTTTGGCTCGCATGAGACGCATTGCCATCCTGGGATCGACGGGCTCCATTGGGCGCAGCACGCTGAGCGTCGCGGAAACTTATCCGGATCGTTTTCAGATTGTCGCGCTGGCGGCGGGAGCGAACCTGGATGCGGCGTTTGAACAAGCGTGCCGCTGGCGGCCGCGGGTGGTTTCACTGGCTGCGGAAAACGACGCCGAGATTCTGAGTTCGCGCCTGAAAAAAGAAGGCTCGGGAGAAATCGAAGTGGTTTACGGCGCGGCCGGAACCGTGCGCGCGGCCACGCACGGGGAAGTGGATTTCGTGGTTAGCGCCATTGTGGGCGTGGCGGGACTGAAAGCTACCTACGAAGCCGTGCGCGCGGGAAAAATCGTTGGCCTGGCCAATAAGGAGTGTCTGGTCGCCGCCGGCGAATTGATCACCGCCGAGGCGCGCAAGCAAGGCAAGCCGCTGCTGCCCATCGACAGCGAGCACAATGCGGTGCATCAATGCCTGCGCGGCGGGCGCATGGAGGAAGTGGAGCGCATCTGGCTGACGGCCTCGGGCGGGCCGTTTTTGAACCGGCCGCGCTCGCAGTTCGCGGCGATCACGGTGGAAGAGGCGCTGAACCACCCCACATGGCGCATGGGCAAGCGCATTACCATCGATTCGGCGACCTTGATGAACAAGGGCTTTGAGGTAATCGAAGCGTGCAGATTATTTCACATGCCTCCGCAAAAAGTGGAAGTAATTGTCCATCCGCAATCGACAATTCATTCCATGGTGGAGTTTGTGGATGGCAGCATACTTGCTCAGTTTTCGGTGACGGATATGCGCCTGCCGATTTTGTACGCTCTGACGTATCCCGAGCGGATTCAATCGGATATGCGTTTTTCGGTGGGTGACCTGCGGCATCTGGACTTTGGCCCGCCGGATATGAATAAATTTCCTTGTCTGCATTTGGCGTATCAGGCGGCGGAAGCGGGCGGCGCGAAAACGGTAGCGCTCAATGCCGCCGATGAAGTTGCGGTGGCCGCGTTTTTGGAAGGCAGCATCCGGTTCGACGAGATTCCCAGGGTCATCGAAGACGTGCTTTCTGCAACCAATTCCGGGAAGCTCGAGTCTATAGAGAAAGTGCTTGAAGCCGATGCGGAAGCCCGCCGATATGCACAAAAGCGGGTTGCGAAACTTCGAGTTACATCTACATCTTTCGTCTAGAGTTCGGAATCTGACAAGTTGGAGATTACGTACATTACTGTTAT
>Ga0224550_1000106_pt1 | contig 18824 bp, 13 predicted proteins | sample 714P31014metaG_FD_179905 | JGI IMG/M metagenome (GOLD analysis project Ga0224550, IMG submission 179905) | Peat soil microbial communities from Stordalen Mire, Sweden - 717 P3 10-14 | ecosystem: Environmental > Terrestrial > Soil > Wetlands > Peat | place: Sweden: Norrbotten County, Stordalen...
CCGGGAGCGACTACGTTGAGCCCGGTCGCGCATCCGCTCAGGGTGACCAGCTCAGCCTCCAGCTTCAGTTGGTAGAGATCGTAAAGGCTCAGGTAGGCGCCGCCGAGACGGATCCCGGAGAACATGTGATTGTCCTGACGAAAGCTGCCGTGCGTGGCGATGTGAATCAGCCGGCTGTGCGATCCTTTTTCACGGAGCGCCGCCTCGTTGGCCTCGGCGCCGACGAGCAGCTCGGCATCGGGCAGAATCCCGGCGACGGATTGTACCTCGTCAAGAATGAGCGGAGCCTGAGAATCCGGAACTCCCAGGATTAGAGACGAGCCGGACGCGCGCGAGGGCTTTCGCTGGCAGTGGGCGAAAATGCTGGCGCTGGGTGCGTAGGAAACCGTGAAGGAATCAATCAGGTATCCGGCGCCGTCGAAAAGTGCGTGGAATGGAAGATAATGTAGGACGCCGTGCGGCACGACGACGAGATGTTTTCCATGGAGACGGCTGCGCAGCGGCGCCAGCACTTCCTGATAGAGCTGGCCGAGGTGCGCCTGCGCGGCGCCCAGCAGCGTCTTCTCGAACGTCCGAACGTACTCCGCGCCGAGGCGGAACTTGGAAATCTGAAAGTGGAACATGCGAATCACGTTTACTACGCGCGACACGGGTGTGACCGGCACGATTTCGAGGCCATCACGCGTGACAACCGCGGCGATGAACTGGTCCTTGACGCTGAAATACTCAATCAATGTCGCGTCCGGGGGCAAAGATTCTTGAATGCTTTCCAGTGAGCCGATCGCGTTCCCCAATCCCAAACCCTCTCCGGCAGCCGACGAAGGAATCTGCCGGAAAGCGCGAAGCAGCTCGTTCTCGTGGGCCAGCGCTTGTTTCTGAAGCTTTTCGATTCGCTGGGGGGACGGGTCATCTGCGCGCAACTGTTCGAGCTCGATGCGGCGGTAATACCAATTGAGCTCCTCGCGCATTTCCCGTATGCGGCGCACCAGCTCGCTCTGGCCTGTGTCACCGGCCTGAATTGCATTGCCGTGCTGCACGAGAAGTTCCGCCAGGCTGCGGGATTTCGCCAATTCCATATAGCCAAATGATTCTTCGGCGGATTTTGGACCTCCGTCGCCCAGGCACAATTCCACGAGGCATTCGTACACTTCCAGGCGGTTCTTCAGGAACGCGATTTTGAGTTCTTCACCGCGAAGGCTGCTGCGCAGGGTTTCCAGCGCTTCCCGCGCCCGCTGGCACGATTCGTACGCTCCGGAAGAATCTCCCGATGATTGCTGCACCTGGCCCATCAGAAATTCCGCCTGATAGCGAAGCATCGGGGCCTCGAGCGAAGCCAGGCGATCGAGCGCGTGTGTGCACTCCGCGCGAGCGACCAGAAGCTCGCCCGTCCGCAAGCAAATGCGAGCGAGGAGCAGGTGGCAGAGCACGGCCTTTCCCGGCAAAAATGAGCTGTCAAAAAAGCCCGCCGCAGCCGAACACAGGCGGCGCGCTTCAAAGAGGCGCCCCTCGTCGAAGAGCACGACGGCCTGGTACAGATCGGTGAGCCACGGCCAGACGAGATTTTTTTCGCGTACGAATTTCGGCCGCGCTTCCGCGAACAATTCCAGCGCGCGCAGGGGCTTGCCAAGCTGACTGAAAGCCATCGCCTCGTATGCCTGGCATTTGGCTTCCTCGTAGCCCATTCCCAGCTTCTGAAAACGGAGATACCCCTCGTGAGCCGTTTCTCTCGCTTCCGCGCTCAGGTTGAGTTCCAGGTATATTTCGGACAGATCCAGGTAGCAGAGAGCCAGAACGTATGCGTCCCCGTTTTTCTCGCATTCCTCTCTGGTGGCGCGCAGCATTTCGATCGCGCGGCTATATTCGCCGCGGAGGTAATACAAATACGCGATGTTGTAGTCCGCCTGCGTCACGAGAAGCGGCATTCCGTGTTCGACGCACATCGCACGCGCTCGCTGATAGGTCGCGAGCGCGCGCGGGAAATCATTCATCGTGATCAGGCAGACAGCCATGTTGTAGAGAGCGACCGCGAGCCCCTCCGAATCGCGGAACGGCAGTAACGCTTCATAAGCGCGTTCGTAGCAGGCAAGACCTTCCTCGAAACGGTCCTGCCGGTGATAAATGTTTCCGAGGTTGATCTCCACGTGCGCGATGCGCTGGTGATTCCCCAGGCGGAGAAAGATTTTCTTGGCGCTTTCGGCAGCCTCGAATGCCTTGTCATATTCACCGAGCATGATCAGCGGTTGAATGGAAGGAATCAGCGTGCGTGCTTCTTCTTCCGAGTTGGGGATCTTACGAAAGACGCGAAGAGCCTGCTCGTGAACCTCCAGCGCTTTGCGATTGTCGCCCATGATGTTGAGGGCATTTGCTTTGGAGCGAAGACCGCGACCGAGCGCTTCCTGGTTGCGCAACCGGCGCGCGATGGCGATGGCAGATTCCGCCAGGGCCATAGCCTGCCGCGTGTCCGCGCGCAGCTTGGCACGGACGACGTCGTTCAGCTGGCTGAGAACCGGTTCGCGATAGAGTCGGCGGCGCGTTAGAAAGCGATTCCGGCTCGCCTCGCTCGTGAGATTCGCCATATCCCCGAGCATTTTTTCGGACAGAGGCGGTTTCTTTGCCGGTGGCTTCACGAAAACCCCGCGTCAATCAGACCTTTGCGCAAGCGCTCAAGGCATCGTTGGCGGATGAACCCAATCGAGCCTGGAGCGATTCCGAGCGTCCGCGCCACCTGTTGATAGGGGCGCGCCGGTTCCTCAAAAAAAAGCATGCGAATAAGCTGCTGGCAGCGAGGCGGCAACGCCGCCACCGCTTGCCGCAAATTCTGCTCGTCTTCCGCCTCCCGCAAAATGCTTTCCGCGCGGGACGGCGTGCTTTGTTCAAACTTTGGGTCATTCGGATCGGTGACTTCGGTGCGCTGCTGCTGGCGCCTCCCATGAAAGCATTTGTGGGCGGTTACCTGCATGATCCATTTCGGCAGGGCCTGCGGATTGCGCAGGTTCGGCAACTGCGAAAGCAATTCCAGGCAAACCGATTGAAAGATGTCCGTGGCATCGTCAGGTGAAAAACCATATTTCACCGGAATGGAAAAAATGAGGTTTTTATATTTGTCCACCAAAGCGGACCAGGCCTCTTCATTTCCCTTGAGGCATTCTCGCACCAGGCGCGGGTCCGGCCACGCTTTGAACTTGTCGTCCTGAATCGCGCGATCGCGAGTGACCATCGGGCCGGTAGCCGCCAGTCTTATTGGATGTAGAGCTGATCAATATTCCAGAGCGTGTAAGGATCCAAGATCGCCGGGTGAAAATTCCCGACCCGATCGCTGGCTCCCACCAGAATATTCGGACTTACCAGGCAAATGACGGGCAGCTCGTCGGCCACGGTTTCTTGAACGCGGTCATACAGCCGCTTCCGCTTTGCATAGTCGAGCGTGATGAGCTGCTGTTGCATCAACCGGTCCATTTCCGCTTCCCAGGGTGTTGCAGGCTGAGTTTGATTCGGATGCCAGAGGTGCGTGTCTCCGCTGGACATCCAGACATTCATCTCGGATGTGGGATCGGCATCGCCGCTGACCAGACCCATAACCGCAGCCTCGTAATCGTGGGTCGTCAACAGGCGATCCACCATGGTGTGAAATTCGAGCGAGGCAATTTGAACGTTTATGCCCAATTTGCTCAAATCGTCCTGAATGAGCGTCGCAATCTTCACGCGCTGAGCGTTCGAAGAACTGGTGAGGATCGAAAACTCGACGGGGCTGCCATGGCTGTCCACCAGAGCGCCATCGCTTTTCCAAGAGAACCCGGCGGACTGCAGGAGTTCGCGTGCATGCGTGACGGACATAGCCGGGTGAGGAATGCCCGGATCGATCCACAAGCGATTTCCGGGAGTTACCTGCGTCCATAGCGATGTCGCGCGCCCGTTGTAGACGAGGCGGACGATGCTGTCGCGGTCAATCGCATCTGAAACGGCCTGCCGGAAACGCTTGTCCTGGAACCACGCCTGCTTTCGCGCAATTTCGGGCAGCGCCTTCGAGTCCACGCTATTCAAATTAAAGAAAAAGAAATTGTATTCGAGCCCGGCTCCCAAATCGTCGAGGTGATAGTGCTTCGCCTCTTGCTGCTTTTCCAGAACCGCAAAATTTTCCGCGCTGAATCTCGTCAAAATGTCGGCATCTCCCGCCTGGAAGCGTATGACCTGCGCGTCTTCGCTGGCCACGAACAGGAATACTACCTGATCGAGATACGGAAGCCGGCGGCCGCTCTGATCTTGCTTCCAATAGTAAGGATTGCGCTCGAGGACGATTCTTTGCCCCGGAACGTACTCTTTCAGGCGAAATGGTCCGAGGCCTGCGAATTCGCTCGGCGCCACCGAGATGTTCCATGCATCCGAAAAGCCGCCTTTTCGATAAACGCTCTCGAGGAGGTGCCGCGGAAGAATGGCGATGCCATCGAACAGGCGCTCGGCGGCGGCATAGGGCTGGGCCATTTCAAATCGGACCGTGTATTGATCCACTTTCGCGACCGAGATCGGTTTCCCGCCGACGACCAGCAGATCCCTCTGCGGTGAATCGATTTTTTCGTCGAGGTAGACTTGAAAGCTGAATACGACATCGTCCGCATCGAGAGGCTGTCCGTCCGAGAATCGCAGGCCGCGCCGGAGGCGCAGCGTGTACTGTCTGCCGTCGCGGGATTCGGTCCACGATTTTGCGAGCGCGGGTTCCGTCTCTTGCGACGCGCGGTTGATATGAATCAGGTCGGCCGTCAGGCAGCGAATCACATCGCGCGAAGGAGCGTCCTGAGCCAGAACCGGATTTAGAGTTTTCGGCTCCGAGCGCATTGCAATGACGAGCCGGCCACCGGCGCGCCCCGAAGCGCTCTCCGCGACCATGCGCTCTTCGCCCGCATCCGACTGCGCAGCAATTGCCGCTGAGCCGATGCAGATAATCGCCGCAGCGAGAACGGCGAAATAATTCCAGAAACGTACTCTTTGCATAAGCTCAACTCTTAGCAAAGATTACTAGGTTTTTATAGCGGCACGGACGACAGGCGTTCCTGCAGAGCATCGGCGGCGGCGTAGTAGAGGAGAAATACGGGGATCAGGAAGAGAGCCGGCAAGAACATCCACCAAAACGAGGACAAAACGTAGTATTGCTGCAAAGCAGCCAGCAGCGTGCCCCAGCTAGGCATAGGCTCGCTGACACCGAGCCCGAGGAAGCTCAGTGTTACTTCGGCAAGGACGTACTGCGGAATCAGTAGCGTCATCTGCGTGAGCACGACGCCGTAGGTTTGAGGGAGGACGTGGCGACATATCACGTAGGCGTCCGAAGCGCCGAATCCCCGTGCCGCGAGTACGAAATTGCGCTCCTTCGCGCTGAGAACGACGCCGCGAATCAGGCGAGCTGGACGCGCCCAGCCGATCAATCCCATCACGGCGATCAGCAAAAGGAAAACCTGCCACTCGGCAATGTGCAGCGGCAGCGCGGCGCGCACCGCGAACAGAAGATAGAGCCAGGGCAGAGCGAGAAAAAGCTCTCCCCCACGCATGAGAATTTGATCAATCCAGCCGCCATAGAATCCTGCAAGCGTTCCCACGATGATTCCAATCAGCAGCGAGAGACCCGCGGCGATCCACCCTGCCATCAGTGAAATCCGGCCGCCGTAAAGAAATCGGGAGAATTGGTCGCGCCCGAACGCGTCCGTGCCCATCAAGAAGATCCGGCCAGGATCGTCCACGCCGAAGAGGTGCAAACGCGATGGGAATATTCCAGCAAGCTTGTAGGCTGAGCCGCGCTCGAAGAAGTGGACGGGATAGACCTGCGTCGAATCCGTCGCATAGATTCCGCTGTTTGCCGGGTCGTTCTTCAGGCCGTACACAAACGGTCTGGCGTGGAACTTTCCCTGCGCGTCCACGAAATGAATGCGCGTCGGCGGCGCGAAGGCCAGCTCACGATTGTGGGTCGCGAAATCGTAGGGCGCGAAGAATCCCGCGAAGAACACCAGGGCGTGAAAGCACGCCAGCAAAATCAGCGCGCCCCAAAGTTTGTGCCGATGCGTCACCTGGTCACTCCATTCGAATCCGCGGATCGCTTGCGAAAAGGAGCAGGTCCGCAAACAAATTGCCCGCCACAAGAAAAACGGAAGAAAGCATCACGATCGCGACTACCACATACACATCCCTCGAGAGAATCGATTCCACCAGAAGCGGACCCAATCCCGGCCAGCTCAATACGATTTCCGCGAGCGCGGAGACGCTCAACATCGTCGCGACCGAGAATCCAAGCAGCGAGATCAGTGGGTTTGACGCGGCGGGCAGTGCGTAGCGGAACAGCAATCGTGAGTTCGGAATGCCGTGGCCGCGGGCCGCCCGTAGGAACGGTGAGTCGAGCGCCTCGATCATCGCCGCTCGGATGTGGCGGACCAGAACAGGCAAACTGACAAGCGCCACTCCAAAGGCGGGAAGAATCAAATGGAGCGCAAAATCTTTGGCGCTGCTCCACAAACCCAAGTCGGCCGCCGCTTCCGTCCTCATTCCACCTGTCGGAAACCAGCCGGTGCGAATCGCAAGAAGCAACAGTCCAAGGAAGAGGACGAGATCCGGAATCGTCAGCAGCGCCGACGTGGCCACGCTCCAAATCCGGTCCGCCCAACCGCCCCGTTTGGTCGCGCTCCAGATTCCAATCGGGAGGGCGAGCAGCCACGCGAATAATGTCGCGGTGCCGGAAAGCACGAGCGTGTTACGAGCGCGCACGCGCAGCACGGGAGCCACAGGGCCGCGCGACGCAAGCGAAACGCCAAGCTGACCGTGCAGAAGCGATACGAGCCAGTGCCCGTATCGTACGGGAAGCGGCCGATCGAGGCCGTATTCTGAGCGCATGCCGGTGAGCGTCTGCCGCGACATCTGAGGATTCAGCCGCATGGAGTCGAAGTAGTCGCCGGGCGCGAGCTGAAGCAGCGCGAACGAAAAGAACGAAATGGCGAGCAGGAGCAGCGTCGCATGGATCAGCCGATGGGCGAGGTATCTCATCGATTTATGCCGAGCGCTCCAGGCAGATGGATTCCAGAGACGGCATCGCCGCCAGAAGCTCTCGCGTGTAGGGATGTTCCGGGTTGGCGAAAAGCTCCGCCGCGCTTTTCTGCTCCACGATCTTTCGCTCATTCATCACGGCAACTTCGTCGGCGCACTGCGACACCAGGCGCAAATCGTGAGAGATGTGCAGGTAAGTCAGCGAGTGCGCCGCTTGCAGATCGGCCAGCAGCTCCAGAAGCATTTCTTGATTCGCGAGATCGAGGCTCGACAGAGCCTCGTCGAGAATCAGCAATTGCGGTTCGAGCGCCAGCGCACGGGCGATTGCGAGGCGCTGGCGCTGGCCGCCGCTGAATTCGAGCGGGCGCTTGTGCTCCCACCGCGCAGGCAAGCCGACCTGTTCCATCAGTTCCAATGCTCGTCGGCGGCGAGAGATTTTCGTTCCTTCTCTCTGAATTGCCAGCGGCTCCGCGACAATTTCTGCGGCGCTCAATCTCGGGTTCAGCGCCGAGGTGGGATCTTGAAAGATCAGCTGAATCCGGCGGTGAAACTTTGAATGATCTTTGGCGTTCAGCTCGAGCAGATTTTCGCCGGCGAACCAGATCGCTCCGCCAGATGGCTTCTCCAATAATGCGAGGCACCGGGCGAGCGTGGACTTGCCCGAACCCGATTCGCCGATCAGCGCGAGCGTTGTGCCCCGCCAAATCGTCAAGTTCGCATCATCGAGAGCTTGCACGGTGAACTTGGCACGCGTCAGAGGACGGCGCTGGACGTACTGTTTGCTGAGGTGCTGGACGCGCACGAGCGGTTCACGCCGGTCGAGTGCAAGCTGTGGTCTCGCGTCCATTCTCAAAGTCCCCTCACCGTACCAGCTGCTCTTGCGCGACGACTTCCGATTCGGCGTCCGCGCCATCGACTACGGCAGAATTACGCCGCAGCAAAGCCCTCGTTTCAGGGTGCGACGATTTCCAATACAGATCCTCAAAGCGTCCCTGCTCGACGATTTCTCCGCCCTTCATCACCAGGACGCGATCGGCAAGGCTCGCCTGAATTTCAGGGGTGTGGCTGATGAGCAAGATCGAGATGTTGAGTTGCTGATTCAGTTCGCGCAACAAGGCGACAAAATCGGCTTGGCTTCGCGCATCGAGTGCGGCCGTGGGTTCGTCGGCGATCAGCAGTGACGGCCGACAAACGAGTGCCTGAGCCAGCACAACTCGCTGGAGTTGCCCGCCACTCAATTGATGGGGATACGCCGAAATGATTCGGTCCGTTGACGGCAAGCCAACGCGCGCGAGCATGTGACGTGCTTCCGCGTGGCATTGCTTCCAACTCCAGTCGCGGTGCGCGTGTACGACTTCCGCGATCTGCGCTCCAACGGCCATTAGCGGGCTCAACGCGATTCCCGGTTCCTGATACATCATGGAGATTTCCGCGCCGCGAATTCGTCGAAGGGAGCGCTCGTCCATCTCGACCAGATTTTGTCCGCGGAACAAGATCGAGCCGGAGATGTCTGCCTGATCCTTTGAGAGCAACCCGAGCAAAGCCAGAGAAATGCTCGTCTTGCCACACCCTGACTCGCCCATCACGCCCAGGACTTCACCAGGAGCCATGTCAAAGCTCACGCCACCGACAGCCTGGCGCTCCGCCGATTCCGCGGGCCGGTAGCGGATCTTCAAATCTCTGGCTTGGAGAATCGTCCCCATCAAACCCTTTCCTGTATTCATCTCGCCCGGAAAACCCTGCGCCCCTATCGCGAACACCGAGGAATCCGCGGTGTTTTCGGGTAATCCCCGTCGTCAATGGATGCAAAGCCCGGAATTGGGCGACGATATCTACTTTAGGGGGAAGCCCCGCGACGGTCGATAGTTCGTCCGGTCCATAAATTGAGGCAGGTTCTAGTACCTTAGTACTGACATGAGGAGACCTAGAAGCGGCGCGTGCCTACACCGTTCTTGTACGCCAACCATCGCAGGCAGCGTGGACACACTGAAAATAAAAGAGATATTGGCTTTGCGCCCCTAATATGAATCACTCCCATCGTCGCTGGCCAAGTCTCCATCAACTGAGGCCATCCCGTTGGCAGTAACTTCGTGCGCCGCAGCCCAAACGCAAACACAAAACAGATAGCAAGGATCAAAGCCTTCATCACAATCCCTAAAGCCTAATATGACTCGCCACCGCCTGAAGCCCCTGATCGGAAGCTGTGAGGAGTAATCAAAAGCCTAAGTCCCGATAAACGCTGCCAGCTCAACCGGTCGATGCAACACCTTCTAATCAATTGATGCGACAATACTCCCCGGGAGAACCGATCTGAACGCTGTACTCGGTCAAAACCCAGCCAGGGTAATGTTTCCACCGATCTTACCCTAGCGAGCGATTTAGCCTTTGTTTTCAATACAAGTTGGGTTTGACCTGACTCTTGCGTCGACCCATTGAGACCACCGCCCGAACCGGACATTTGGTTCCACTCGTCCGGTAATCCGACTAATCGGGCCTCTTCACGGTGGACGTCTGGTTCGAAGAATGATTCGTTGTGATCCTTCGTGCCCTCAGTGAGCGATCATGGAACCGAAACAGTTGAACCTCTAGCGTCGGGCGGGCTCATTAGCCCGGCAGCATAAAGCCATCGAAGTAGGCGGCGAGCTGCCCGAAGTCGCCCAGCGGCAGCACATGCGCGACATACTGGTCCGGTCGTACCACGACCATGCACCCCGCCTCCCGATCGATGCCGCGCATCGCAAAGATGTCCCGGCCACCCTTGAGCTCGGGGCAGAACATCTTTTCGTAGTCGTGAAGTCCGTACCGTCCTTTCGAAGGGAGTAGCGGCGCTGGCATACTCTCAATGGCGAGCTCGCGATGCGCCTGCTGGAAAACTGCGCGGACATCGATCACCGCGTCGATATCCTCGCCGGAGCGCGTATACTTCCGCACCGGAGATTCAGGGGCCGTGGCGAGAAAGTCACACAGCTTGCGGATAGCGGAATTTGCGGCCGCTGGATCCCCTGCTCCGGCAAACGCGAATATCCGAAAGCGCCCATCCGCCCTAACCACGTGGCCCAACTGAAGCGGCTTGCCGTCCGCGAGACGGATGACTGGCGCGGAATGGAAGCGTTTCCCAACAACAAATCCCTCGGCTAGATGCTGGCAGTCCGATGCGCCGGTCAGGACCGACGGACGGTAGTGCGTCGCTGTTCCCGCGGTATAGCGCCCGTGCCTGACGAAATATTCCTGGGTCCTTGCGGGATCCGCGCCTCCGCCCTCGCCACGTGTTGATGCAAGCAGTGCGGCCCACTCGCGATCGAAATCGATCAATTCCTTGGCGACGGCTCGCCGCTCCGCAGAGTAACTGTGCAGGAGCGATGGCGAGCATCGCCCGCGCAGGACGGCGGCAAGCTTCCAACCAAGATTGAACGCATCCTGCATTGAAACGTTCATGCCCTGCCCCGCCTTTGGGCTATGGGTGTGGCAGGCATCGCCAGCGATAAACACGGTGGGCAGCCGCGTCGCGATCTCATCCTCGGGCGCGTCGTCAAACTTGTCGGCCAAGCGCTGGCCAATCTCGTAGACCGACCACCAGGGGACCTCTTTCACCTCAAGCGTGAAAGGGTTGAGAATCCGCCGCGCCTTCGCAATCAGGTCGTCGAGGGTGGTATTGCGGCTTGCGACCCGCTCGCCGACGTCGAGTTTCGTCAGCTCGACATACAGGCGGACGAGATATCCGCCTTCTCGGGGGATGATAATGATGCTGCCCTCATGAGCAGATTGGATCAGCGACTTGCAGCGGATGTCCGGGAAGTTGGTGACCGCCAGCACATCCATGACGCCCCACGCGTGATTGGCCGAATCGCCGCGCAACTCGCGCCCGATCGAGGTGCGCACCGTGCTGCGCGCGCCGTCGCAGCCGACCACGTAGCGCGCGCTGACCGTCTCCGTCTGTCCCGGGTGCGTGAGGTCAACCCGCTCGAGCATCACGATCGCCCGCTCACCACGACCCGCCGCCGGCTGAACGGACACAACGCGCCGCGCGTAATACGGCTCCACTTTTGCGGCCGACCGGCGCATGAAATCGAGATAGAAATCGTGCACGCGTGCCTGGTTCAGGACGACGTGCGGAAACTCCGACAGCCCGTCTTCGACGTCCTGCACCCAGCCGCTGCGGGCGATGTTCTCGGGCTTTTCGCTGTCCGGCTTCCAGAACGTCGTCTCGTTGATCCAGCAGGATTCTTTCAGCACGCGGTCGCTGAAGTTAAATGCGTGGAACATCTCCATGGTGCGGCAGGCGATGCCGTCGGCTTGGCCGAGGAGCATCCGACCCGGCTTCTGTTCGACAATGCACGTCGTAATATCTGGAAACGCGGACAATTGCGCTGCCAGCGTCAGACCTGCCGGTCCGCAGCCCACGATCAGGACATCGACATCCCCGGGGACCGAATCCTGTGCGCCCGAGGCGGAATATCGCTCGGACGGATCAGCGATCTCCGGATCTCCCGGCTCGAATCCGCTCAGATGAAACTGCACAATGCCTCCGCATCAGGGGGTTGTCTTGCCGCTAATTGTCGCCAGTGCCTGTTCCGGACTACCCGAGCGCTTCAGATTAGCGCATTTGCTGCGTTTCAGCAGGCTGCCCGTTATAAAGCAAAAAAAGCTGGTGGGGAACACTCAACTCCCGATTAACACGCTATCCGGACAAGTGGGTCCCAGTACGAACATGTCCGGTAATCCGTGCCAGCTCAGATGGTCGACGCAACACTTGCTCGAAGTTTACTCGCAGGAGTCTGAAATCCCAGGGTCTTTCTTGGGCGTTGATTCAAGCGCAGCGCGACTCGGTCGAGATGCGCTTGCGAGTGGACAGATAGATCAGTGCCTCGAGGGAAGTATTGCCGCAACAGAAGGTTGGTGTTTTCGTTCGTGCCACGCTGCCAGGGACTTTGCGGATCGCAGAAGTAGACTTGCACATCCGTAGCTACCGTAAAGTCCTTGTGTTTCGCCATCTCCAGTCCGCGATCCCACGTCAGCGAGCGCCGCAGGGTAGCGGGGAGTCTACGAATATGCCGACTCAATGCCGTCACCACCACGGCTGTGTCCTTGCTGGGCACTTTGATCAGCATGGCAAAACGTGAATGCCGTTCCACCAAGGTCACCATGTGACTGTTCTTCGAGCCGCTCAGCAGATCGCCCTCCCAGTGACCAGGCACAGCGCGGTCCTCCACTTCAGCGGGTCTTTCCCTAATCGAGATGGCATCTGCGATTTGACCGCGCGAGTCTTTGAAGATACGACAGTGCTGCGAGCGGCGCATGCGCCGCTTGGTTCGCAGGTGGTCCATCAGCTCTTTTTTCAGCACTCCACGCGCTTGGATGAATAGGCTACGGTAAATGGTCTCGTGGGACACGCGCATCCTCTCGTCCTCGGGATACTCGGTCTTCAGCCACCCGGAAATCTGCTCGGGCGACCATTCCAGGATCAGTTTACTCGCAACGACCCCTCGCAACCTTCGGTGCAGGGCAAGAAGGCACTGCTTGGGCCGCAAGGCCGACTCCCAAGCTTGGTCATCGGCCTCATGAGATCGATAGGCGGGACGGCCACCATGGCGTGTGATCTCCCGTCCCACCGTCGAAGCCGCTCGATCCAGATGTCTAGCTATCTCCCGGATCGATGAACCAGAGGCGATCCCTCGCGAGATGTCCTCTCGCTCAGGCCGCGTGAGGGCTAGACGTGACCGGCGGCGCACTGCGGGAGCAATCCCTCCGCGGGGCAACAACAAACAGCGAATGGAGGTATGTGGCTTGTCAAAGGCGCGCCCAATCTCATGCAGTGTCTCTCCCGCCTTCCATCGCCTCCAGACGTCTCTCTTTTCAATCGCAGACAGCCCAAACCGTTTCCCTGACTTCATATAAACGCCACCTTTCCAGAGCAGACTTACATAGATGGTGTTGCATCGACCTATTGAGATCACCCGACTAATCAGGAGTTGACTGCCTTCGATGGCATAATCTCCACAACAATGGCCAAGGTAATTTGGGTCGGCACAATTGAAATCAGCTATCTCGACAACGAAGATTCCGACAAGCGGAAGAACGCATTCACAGTGGTCACGACGTGGGCCAGCAGCGCGGAAGAGTTCCGTCGGAAATGCGAGCTAATGCTTGAGAGCCACGGCTGGAAGTTGCTGGGCATCGACAGAACAAACCCCGCTCCAGAGAACTACGACTACAACGAGGAGGTCGCTGACCGACTGGAAGGAACCAGAGTCAATCCAAATGCCATTATTTATAGTACGTTCTACACGTACCCAGTGATGTGAACCTTGCCCGATTCACGGGCTACCCGGAAGGTGGTACTAGGTCGAACTTTACCGGTTATCCGACTAATCAGGAGCTACCGGCTTAGGGACTCGCGAAACTGCTTGGGATGCTCCGGCAATCGTTCGGAGATCTGACCGTGAACTGTTACGGCCTTCCGATTCCCGAGCCAAAGAGCGGAATTTGTGCCTCGACCAGCGTACCGGGTTCGGCGCGTGACATCGTCAGCTCGCCCCCGAACTGGCGCACCCGTTCGCGCATGCCGGTTACGCCGACACCGAGGCTTGACGAAGTATGCCTGCCCGCGAGTTCTCGGCGCAAACCAATGCCGTAGTCTCGAACGCGAACCAGTACGAATTCGGACTGTTTTTCGATTTCCACACGGGCGCTTTCGCTATTCGCATGCCGACATACATTTGTGAGGGATTCCTGAATTATCCGGAAGATCGTGGTCTCGATATCTCGGGGAAGCCGGGGAAACAATTGTGGCGTAAAGGTAAGTGAAATATCAACATTACTTCTTTTCGCTATCCCATCTATATACCAGTGCAATGCCGCCCGTAGTCCGGTTTCATCGAGCAATGGTGGATGCAAGAGGTAGGACAGATTTCGCACCGTAGAAGCCGCAGTGTCCGTCAGTCGGCTGACTTCTTCGACGCCGCTGAGATTGGCCAGTTCCATCTTGATGACGGTCAGTTGCTGGCCCAGATCATCGTGCAGCTCGCGGGCGATTCGTCGGCGTTCTTCGTCCTGAACTTGTAACAGCTGCGCCGACAGCTTTTGTAGTTCCAAGGTTCGCAGCTCGATCAGTCTCCGAGTTTCATCCAGTTGCGATACGCGATCGCGTAACTCCCGGTTCAGAGTCTGGACCCGCTCGTCTGCCTCTCTTCGGGTCGTCAGATCCTGGGTCACTTTTGCGAAACCTGAAAGTTTGCCATCGGCGCCCCGTAACGCGGAGATGATCACCGATGCCCAGAACTTGGTGCCGTCTTTTCTGACGCGCCATCCTTCATCGGCGAAGCGTCCTTCTTTTTCTGCAAGGGTAAGTTCTCGTTGGGGCCAGCCGCTCTGCACGGCTTCATCTGGATAGAACTTCGAGAAATGCTTGCCGACAATTTCTTCCCGGGTATAGCCCTTCATAGCCTGAGCGCCGGGATTCCAGGTGAGTACTTTGCCCTCGGGGTCGAGCACAAAAATCGCGTAATCTCGTATGCCTTCCACGAGCAGACGGAAAAGTTCGGCGTTCCGGGAGAGATCGCCAACGCGGGAGCGGTCAATCGGAACCGGCAAAGCGCGAGAAGCTTCTACCACGTGTATTCTCCGAAGTCCGAATGATTTAGGGGTCAAGCATACAATTGGGTTCGACTTGCGCAATACAGGAATCGCTGTAGGGCCTGCCTAAACTATCCAGCCGTTCGCCTTGCCGTCCGAACCGAACCCACACACCTCAAGTCCTGATTAGCGCGGCAACCGGACAAGTGGAGTACTAGAAAAGGGCGTATCCGGTAATCCGACTAATACGGAGTGAGCATCGAGAGAAGAAGCCCTGGCCAGTTAAATGTGGCGGCACAGTTCGGATCTTCGCCGGACTTCGGGCCGCGAACCACCAAACCCACCTGCCGTTATCAACAGCGGCCTGGCGCGGCGGGGCCTTACTGCGCGTTCTTACTATGTTCAACAGTTAATACGATTTTCCCTCGCGCATGTCGCTGTTCGAGATAACGGAGAGCTTCAGCCGCGTCGCTTAACGCGTAGCATCTATCGATGACGGGTACAACTTTCCCGGCTTCAAGAAGTGCTTTCAGAAAAACCAGATCCTTCTGGTTTATTTTCGCGATGAAGAAGCGCGTTTTCTTGCTCCCAAACCGGGACAGTAACGGCGCCAGCAATATAGTCCGGAAAATTCGAGCCAAATCACCTCCGACTACGACGTAAATTCCGTCCTGACTCAGCGCACGCCTGTAATCGAAAAGCGAATGGTGGGCATTCGCGCCTAAAATCAGATCGTAATGCTGCCCACTCTTTGTGAAATCTTCCCGCGTGTAGTCAATCAAATGGTCTGCGCCAAGCGACCGCGCCGTGTCCACATTCCTGGTGCTGCACACGGCAGTGACTTCGGTGCCGAATGATTTGGCAATCTGGACTGCAAACGTACCCACACCGCCAGACGCGCCATCAACCAAAACCTTCTGGCCTTGCTGGATATGCCCCTCATCACGAAGTCCCTGAAGGACAGTGATTGCCGCCACGGGAACGGCTGCTGCCTCCTCGAACGATATGTTGGCGGGCTTCAGAGCCAACTTATCTTCGGTAGCACACGCATACTCGGCGAAGGCTCCGCGGGACACGCCAAACACTTCGTCGCCTGGTTTGAACTGGGTTACGTTTCTGCCCGCCGCTTCGACCTGGCCGGCCACATCGACGCCTAGTCGCTGGTCCTTTGGCACACGCAGCCCCGGGATAAGGCGGATTAACGGCGCACCTCTCATCGTGAACAAGTCCAGTGGATTTACTGATGCCGCGCGAAGCTTTATCAGGACCTCACTATCCTTGGGGATAGGTTTTTCCACCTCCGTGAACTGCAGCCCATCCGGTGGTCCGTATTTTGTGCGTACGATCGCTTTCATAAGGTGCTCTTCGAGCGAACCTGGCGGGCAGTATAGGACAGACTCTCTGGTTAAGCCCTGATTAACGCGCTAACAGGACAAGTGGCTATCAGCCGGGCATTTGTGCGGTCGAAGTGCCGTGTCGCGGCGCGACGCCATAGGACGCAGCGAAGGCCTTAACGGTAACCATCGAAACCGTGGAACAACACTACGCGCCTTTCGTGCCCGAGCATCAGGAGCGCGTGAGTCGCATCTTGGAACTTAGTCCTGAAGTCGAAGACGCGGGCAGAAATTGGGCAGGAAGCGGCCGAAAAAAGAACATTCGCAATAAAATCGGCGGGTGAGTCTGTAAGCCGGATTCTGTCCGCCGCGTGACCGGCATCCCGATTTGCATCAAGATGCTTAAGGCGCACGCAACGCGGCGACCATTCCTCTAGGTCCCGGATCGCTCCGGGACTCAAGCAGCCTACCCGAGGGTCGCAGCGCATCGCTCTTGCGAGCAAAACGCATACGGGCTGGGCCAGCCCTCCCCTCCTATTTGGCCTTGCTCCACGCGGGGTTTTCCGTGCCCCGGATGTCGCCACCCGGGCGGTGGGCTCTTACCCCACCTTTTCACCCTTGCCAAATGCGCTCGACCGAAACAGGCGGGCTTCCGGTTTTTCCGAAAGCCTGCCGCCGAGGTGCAAGCATCACCGGCGGTTTATTTTCTGTGGCACTTTCCGTAGCCGCGCCGCTCGAATGCGCTTTCGCTCATCCCAGGACGCAACCCCCTGGCGTTACCAGGCGCGTTGCCCTGCCGTGGCCGGCTCTTGCGAGTTCACCACGGCTGGAGTCCGGACTTTCCTCCCGTTCGTCCCGCTTGCGCGGGGCAAACCGGCGATCACCCGACTCACCCGCCACCCAAATTATACGATGACCAGCGGATGGCTACAATCGCTTCGACGGATCGCGATTCTTCCCCCTTTCGCCTATACTCGGGTCGCCCGGCCGTAGCATTTCTGTTCGGTCGGTTAACGAAGGTGCGACGCGATGAAACCCGAGCAGCGAATTATCGGACTTGTCCTTCTTCTCGGAGGAATGGCGTATTTTTTCTGGCTCTACCCGCCAAATCCATGGACCTGGATGCAAACCTTGGGCGTCAGCATGATGGTGGTGGGTTTTCCGCTCTGGCTCGCGGCGCACATCCAACTCGGGTCATCGTTTGCAGTCGCGGCGCAGGCGCGCGCGCTGGTAACGCGCGGTTTGTACGCAAGAATTCGGAATCCCATCTATGTGTTTGGCTCCATCGGTATTGCCGGAGCGTTTCTTCTTCTGGGCCGGCCTTATCTCTTGTTGATTTTCGTCGCGTTGATCCCGTTGCAAGTCGTGAGAACGCGAAAGGAAGCACGGGCGCTGGAAGAGAAGTTCGCCGAGGAATACCGAAACTATCGCCGGGGAACTTCGCTATAGCCGAACCACGTCCTGTGCCCTACTTGGACGAGACGAGCTTCTCGAATTGCGCTTCATCAAGGATGGGGACCTTCAGGGATTTAGCCTTCTCAAATTTTGATCCGGGGTCCGCACCGACCACCACGTAGTTGGTTTTCTTGCTCACCGACGAGCCGGCCTTCCCGCCATGCGCGGCGACGAGCGCCTCGGCTTCCTCGCGCGATCGCTTCACCAGCGTTCCGGTGAAGACAAACGTCATGCCCGCGAACTTTGCGCTTTTGGGCGCGGCGCGCTCGTCCTTCATGTTTACGCCGGCGGCCCGCAGGCGGTCCATCAGCTTGCCATTCGCGGATTCGGAAAAGAATTCGCGCACGCCCTCGGCGATCTTCGGGCCGACCTCGGTCACACCCGTCAGCTCCTCTTCGCTCGCCGCCGCGAGCTTGTCCATCGAGCCGAAATGCGCCGCGAGAAGTTGCGCGGTGCGCTCGCCAACGAAGGGGATGCCGATGCCATAGATCAACCGCGCGAGGCTGTTCTTCTTGCTTGCGGCAATCTCGTCGAGCAGGTTCTGCGCGGACTTTTCAGCCATGCGCTCAAGTCCCGCGAGCGTCTCGAGGTTGAGCTTGTAGAGATCGGCGAAATCCTTGACGAGATCCTTCTGAATGAGCTGATCGACAATTTTGTCTCCGAGGCCGTCAATGTTCATGGCGTGGCGGCCGGCAAAATGGAGGATTGCTTCCCGGCGGCGCGCGGGGCACGACACATTCACGCAGCGGTAGGCCACTTCTTCGTCGGTATGATAAACGCGCATGCCGCAGACCGGGCACTTCTTCGGCATCTCGAATTCTTTTTCTTCGGTGCCGTGCTTCACGACTTTCAGGACATGCGGAATCACCTCGCCGGCGCGTTCGACCAGAACGGTGTCTCCGGCGTGAACGTTGAGTCTGCGAACTTCATCGAGATTGTGAAGCGTGGACTTCGTCACCGTCACTCCGCCGATCTGGACCGGCTCGAAAACCGCAAAAGGAGTCAGCACGCCGGTGCGTCCGACACTGATCGCGATTTCCTTTAGCAGCGTCGTCTCCTGATGCGCGGGATATTTGTAGGCAATTGCCCAGCGAGGCGCCTTCGACGTGAATCCCAGCTCATTTTGCAGCGCGATTTCGTTAACCTTCACGACGATGCCGTCAATTTCATACGCGAGCTTTTCGCGCCGCGTGTCCCAGCTTTCGATATACCGTTCGACTTCCGCGAGAGAATGGCAGAGCTTCCAATCGTCGCTGGCTTTGAACTGCAGCACCGCGAGCGCTTCCAAAACTTCCGACAGGCGCTTCTTCGCGGCGCGGCCGTCCAACAGAATGTAATAGGCGAAAAAATCGAGCCGCCGTGAAGCAGTGATCTTCGGATCGAGCACGCGCACACCGCCCGCAGCCGCGTTGCGCGGGCTCGCGAAGATCTTGCCACCCGTTTCGC
>Ga0224550_1000124_pt1 | contig 17535 bp, 17 predicted proteins | sample 714P31014metaG_FD_179905 | JGI IMG/M metagenome (GOLD analysis project Ga0224550, IMG submission 179905) | Peat soil microbial communities from Stordalen Mire, Sweden - 717 P3 10-14 | ecosystem: Environmental > Terrestrial > Soil > Wetlands > Peat | place: Sweden: Norrbotten County, Stordalen...
ATACTCGCCGGCTGGAATTGCCTTCCTTGTTGACGCGGCTCGAACGCTCACGGATGATTGTGCAGGGCGGTTCAGTCTTGAGCTTCTATCGCCTCGTCCGTGCCGCTTGATTTTTCGCCGTTCTCGAACCCGCCCCGGCGCATCTAATCGCAATGTATAATGACGGCCTTCATGCTTGAACTTAAAGACGCGGTGCAAGAATCCGCCGAGCCGCTGAATTTTGGAGTCAATTGGGAGCGCCCCGGCAGCTCCTTTTTCAGCAGCCTAAAGGCGGTGTTTACCGGACCCAAGGCTCCCGACTGGTCGGAAGGTGCCGCGGCGGATTCTCCAATGCGCGTCACGTGGATTCGCAGCCGTGTGCCTGGCCGCGCGATTACGGCGTCGTCGTTCTCGCATGTTGCCTTCATATTCATTCTTTTGCTTCCAATTTGGAAAATGTTGCGCTGGGAACGGCCGACGGTGATTGCTCCTGATGTCCACCTTACCTGGGACGTTTCCGTGCCGGACTTGCCGCCGATTTCGCCGACAGTAAAGTTGAATCCGATCAGCGCGCCAGATACAACTCCCGTACCGGCAAGCGCGGACGCCGATCATCCCCGGCAGACAATCTTGTCTGAGCCAAACCAAATCACTCACCCTCGACAAACGCTGATTCAGCCGGATGCGCCGCCAGATCCGCCAAAGCTAGTGCCGCAGTTACCAAACATCGTACAGTGGAGCGCAGATTCGCCGGCGCCGCCAAAGTTGCAGATCGCTCCGTCCGATATAAAGCCGATTCTCCGCACCGTACGCAAAGAAACCGAAGACGCTCCGCAAATTCGGAGCGCAACTGCGCATCCGGATTCACTCGACCTCGCAAAGACAGAATCGCCGGATGTGAAAATGCCGGTCAATCCGGCGAGTGCGCCTGTTGCTCATGTCCGCCGGCCGGACGAAGCCGTAGTTCCCGAGATCGAAAATCACGCGCCGGATTCCGCTGCGCTGAACATCGCTGCATCAGGGCCTGACGTTCCTCGGCCCAAGCTGCAGGTTTCGGCAAGCTCTGCCCGCCTCGCGCCGAGAAGCAGCTCACACGCGGAAGTTGCGGCGGCGCCCGACATTTCAAATGCTGCGGGGCGTGGTAGCGGTTCGCCTTCCGGCGGTGAAGCGTCGGGCGGCGACACCAATCTGCGCCGGATCATCGCGCTCTCCGCAACTCCTGCGCCGCCGCGCGAAGCCGTTCAGGTTCCGAACGGAAACTTGGCGGCACGCATTTCGATTGGCTCGAAGAACGCGAACGGCAGCAGCGGAACAGCGGGTGGCAAAGCCGCAACAGGGCCGCCCGGAGTCTACGTTTCATCCACGCAACCGGGCGCGGGTTCGCCAATCGCTGGAAATAGCGGCGCGACAACCGGCGGCCTCAAGCCGGCGACTCCGCGACTCGCAACGTCGCGGACCGCAAAACCCACTTTGCCGGATGCGAATTCTGGCGCCAATTCAGATCATCAGCCGCGCGACCTCACTGGCTTCGATGGCGAGGTAAATCCTGAAAAAATTCTGGGCGGCAAGCGCGTCTACACGACAAACATCAATCTTCCAAATCTGACAAGCGCAAAGGGAAGCTGGATTCTGAATTTCGCGGAATTAGAGCCGAACGGCTCGCCGACTCACGTTCACACCGATCTGTCTGCGCCCGTCGTTCAGCGCGCGGTGGATCCCAAATATCCGACGTCGCTGATCAAGGAGCACGTCGAAGGCGAGGTCGTGCTCTATGCGATCATTCGCGAGAGCGGCTCTGTGGACAGCATTCAGGTTGTGAAGCGCCTCGACCCGCAACTCGATCGCAACGCCATCGGGGCCGTTGCGAATTGGAAGTTCTCGCCGGCCTCACGAAACGGCGAACCTGTCGCCGTGGAAGTCGTGATTCACATTCCGTTCAACGCTCCGCCTCAACAATAACTGCAGCATCAGCGCATCTCGTGCGACGTATCGCGCGAGAACAGATCTAGGTTGACATAGCAGCGATCAGACGAAGAACATCGTGCTCGGTGTTGTAGATGTGGGGAGAAATCCGCAGGACGCCCTCGCGCAAGCACACGATGACCTTCTCCCCTCGCAGCTTCTTGAATAAGTCAGCCGTTTTCTCCGGCGAGCGCGCGGCCACACACACGAATTGTCCTCGGCGCTCAGCATCGCTGGGTGACGCGAGAACGCACCGGTCCATCGGAAGACGTTCGGCCACCAGCCGGCTGAGGCTAGCAGCATGCTCGTATATTTTGTCAGTGCCGATGCTGTTAACGAGACTCAGCGCAGCATCAAATGCAGCGAGATTCGTGAAGCTCGCCGTCTCGGGCGAATCCCAGCGCCGCGCCCCGGCACGCACGCGCAATCCATCGAGCGGCAATCCGTGAAAATTATTCGCGCCTTCGAGCGATTGCCAGTAAACCGGCCCGTCCGGAAGCCGGTCACTCCACTCCCGCCGCGCCCAGAAAAATCCGGTGCCGTATGGGCCGAGCAGCCATTTATATCCCGATGACACCAGAAAATCGGCGCCTGTCGCGCCAACATCAATCGGCAGCGCGCCGGCACACTGGCTGGCATCAAGCAGAAACAGCGCGCCCGCGGCATGGCATGCGTCAGCAACGCGCTTCGCGTCGAGGCGCGCGCCATTATCAAATCGAACGAGGCTCGCCGATATGATTCGCGTTCGCGCGCTGATTGCGGATAGGTAATCGTCCGCGCTGATGAAACGTTCCGCTGAAGCAATTACCTTGACCCTGAGCTTGCCCGCCTTCTCATACGGCAGCCACGTTGCAAAATGTGCCGGGAACTCGCCGCGCGCGACGATCACTTCGTCGCCCTTTTTCCAATCAATCCCCGCAGCCACGGCCGCAAAGCCCGCGCTTGCGCCGGCCGTCAGAGCGATGTCGTCCGGCTCGGCGTGAATGATCTTCCCTATCGACGCGCGGATCCTGTCCGGCAAATTAAAATATGTGCCATTCGGTATAAGGAAAGGCAGCTTTTTCCATTCAAGCGCTTCTTTGGCGGCCTGTGCGGATGCGAGCGGCAAAGGTCCTTGCGTCGCCGCATCGAGATATGTCACGTCGTCAAATTCTGCGAATTCTTTTCGCCAGTCCATTCCTCATGACTCCGTTGAAATACTTGAGGCGCTCGTTTATTCAAAAAAGGAGGGCAATCGGATGACACCTCAAAAATGTGAGCGCATGTCGCGAAAGCTCGAAAGAATGATGAGCTTCCCCGAACCACTCTCAAGCGCGCATTTCTCGAGCTCCCACGTGGCTACGTGAGGAATAAAAACGGCGTTCATACCGCACCGCAACGCCGGATTGATGTCGCTGCGCGGGCTGTTACCCACCATCCACGCGTTTGACTTTACGACTTTGAACTGATGAATGACTCGCTCGTAGGTCGTGTGTTCTTTCTCGGTCACGATTTCGATAGCTTCAAAATGCGTCTGCAATCCCGAGCGTTCGACCTTTGCCGCCTGCTCCGCCGCTTCGCCTTTCGTGAGCAAGATCAATCGGTGATGGCCAGCGAGATACGCCAGCGTTTCAGGGACACCGTCCATGATGTGCGGTGGCGTATTTTCGAGTTCCGAAACAAGCTGCTCGATCCACTGAATCATTTCGCGCTTCGCCGCGTTTCCCGCCAGTTTCATATACGTATCTTCGAGCGAGCGGCGGAAACTGCGCACACCGTAGCCGTGCTGGCGAATGTTGCGCTTTTCCGTCTCATTCAGGATGTGCCGCGTGTATTCGCGCGTGTAGCCAAGCGGCTCGAGCCGCGAAACGAACTCGTCAATCGACTTCTCAAAGAAAATATTGTTTTCCCAGAGCGTGTCGTCGGCGTCGATGAGAAGTGTTTGCCTTGCCATCTCTGGCTGCCCTTTCAGTTGAACTGCGATGCGATCACCGATTCTGTGACGAACTGCGATCAAGGTCGGCACAGGGGTTACTTCTCGGCACGTCGATGCCTGACGAACCCCAGTCCGGCTCTTCACGGCTGTCCCCCGCCAGTTTCGGCCGAGCAATTCGTCCAGATTCAAGAAGCCTTTCGCACGCCCGCCGATATTTTCTCTAGAATCCCGCGTGCAATCTGCTGCGATTCGCCGAATCGGGTGAGATAGTCCTGAAACTCCCGATTCAGATCCAGCGCAGTGGTCGGATCGAGCTTCGTACGCAGAATCATGTCGCGGAGATGGACGGGATGCGGTAGCGTCGCGTCATCGCGAAGTTCTTCAAGCGCAGTTAAAGGATCGTAGTGATACATGGAATCGCCCTCCAGCGAGGAAGCCAGCGAGCATTTTACTCCGATTGGGGTAAATCTTCAGGCGGGCGTGGGAAGGAATTCGTACCGCTCGATGCGTGCCGCAATTCCCCGGCGCTCTCCGCGGGATTCAACGCGCAACACGCGCGCATAACATCGGATATGAACGTCTCCGGCCAAGGTGATCTGTTGAGGCAGGGTAAGGATGAATTCGATCGAGGCGCCCTTCTCGATCATCGCGCTGATCATGAAATACAAACCGCGAAAACTGATATCGCGAGTTTCGCCCGACTCCTCGACAGCCCCATCGTCCGACACGAAACGCACTTTCATCGGCAGGGACATCGCGAAACGCCGTGCAGCGCGTCGCTCTACTTCTCCGCCCATAACCCTCCCGATATCCGGCATTCGCCAGAAACTAACATCACCGCACGTATTGCGCAATCTAAATTGCCTCATGGTCCGATAGTTGAACGGTACCGGACCGTAGGGCGGCCCAAGCGGTTCCGTTGTTCAAATACCCAAGTTAGTCAGCGGCGATCGCTCGCTGTATGCGATTGATATCAAAGCACATCATTCGCCTTAGCTTCCGGATATTGGCGGCAAGATCAATCCGGCGGTGATTCGCGATTCATCATAGTTCTGCCGATCGCTGGACCGCTCTTTTGCGAACTGGGCCGACTTTCGTTACACTGCCGTTCTCTCGCGCATGGGCGACGTCTTTCATCGCACTTTCTTCATCAATGGACCCGCCGGGCGCCTCGAAGCGCTCCTGTGGACGGTCTCGAGTGATGATCCGCGTCACGTTGCGCTCGTCTGCCATCCCCATCCACTCTTCGGCGGCACGCTTCACAACAAAATTGTCTTTCGAGTTGCGAAGTCGCTTCACGCGCACGGATTTCCCGTATTGCGGTTCAACTTCCGGGGCGCAGGGACGAGCGAGGGTGTTCACGACGATGGCCGCGGAGAGAGAGACGATGTCGCCGCTGCTCTCGACTATCTGGCGAAAGAATTTCCAGGCAGGCCAATTTTGCTCTCGGGATTCAGTTTCGGAGCGTGGGTCGGATTGCGAGCCGGATGCGAGGACTCACGGGTGACCGAGTTGATCGGACTCGGGCTGCCCGTCAACAATTCGGACCTAAGTTACTTACATTCGTGCGCCAAACCTAAATTGATCGTTCAGGGGTCCAACGACCAATATGGTTCGCGCGAAAAGCTACAGACGCTATTCGACACCATACCGGAACCGAAGAAGTTGATCTTCGCGGACGGCGCGGATCATTTCTTCACCTCCAAGCTCGACCAAGTGGCCGGAGCGATCGACAAATGGCTGGAACATCTTTGAGCGGCTTTAAAATTTGAAACGCTAGGCGCCGCGTTCGAACACCTTCAGATATTGCTCCCGCGCTGCGGGCTCCACGCCCATGATTTCGAGGTTCTCTCGCACATGCTCGGAACGGCTTGTACCAACAAGCGCGGTGGTGATTCCGGGCGTTGAACGCGCAAATTGAAGCGCCCGCTGAAGATCGCTCTTCAGCCCAAGGGCTGCCAATACAAACGGCGGAAGGTTGCTGATGAGCTGTCCTTGCAGCAATGCGGCGCTGGAAATGACGGTGATGCCAAGCGCACGCGCGGCTTGAAGCGTTGAGCCCTGGCGCCCATCCATCGTTTGATTCACAAGCGTGAGCGCTTCCGACATCGCAAGATTGAATGGCAATTGGACAAATCGGAAGTGATGCCCGTCCCCAGCGACGGTTCGCGCCACCGCGAGAATTTCTTCGAGCGATAGATAGTCCTTCGCTCGGCGCTGCTGGCGGAATCCGTTCCACGTCGCCAGGCCATATGCGCCGATCTTGCCGTCGCGGACCGCGCCCTCGAGAAATTCAAATGCGGCCTCGATCCTTCGCAAGAATTCATCGCGCGAAACATCGGCGAGCTGCGTTTCCGGATTGTGGAGATAAAAGACGTCAATCGACTCTACTCCCAGATTGCGCAAGCTGCGAGCCAGTTGATCGGCGAGGTATGAGGGCGCCATGCAGTGGCAGTCCGCCGCAATATCCTCGGGACGGAAGATTCCGGGCTTGAGGTATTCGCGCACGAAATAATCGTTGGCGTCCGCGGGCATTTCGCCGTCGGGAGTTAGAAATCCCGCCTTCGTGCACAAGATTAGTTCTTCGCGTCCGAAGCCTTTTCCAGCAAGAGCTCGAATCGCGGCGCCGATGGATCTTTCGCTGCGCTGAAAACGATAGTTGATCGCGGTGTCGAGTACGTTGATGCCGCCCTCTACAGCGGCGATCACCGCAGCGGTGTAGCCTGCGTCCGTTGCAGCATCCGGCTCGCCGAGATACGTCCCGATGCCAATCGAGGAAAGGCGCAGCTTTGTCGAAGCCTGTTCGCGAAAATGGCCCGCAGCAGCGCGGTCCGCAAATCGCGCGGAGTAGCGGCTAGTTCCTTCGGGGGTCGCTAGTGTTGGCAATTATTCTCTCGCCAAACTGAATTCTCAGAGGAGACGCGGGAGTATAGCAGAACCGCCTGTCCGCGAGTGCGAGTGCACTACGACGGAGGCCGAGCCGGAATGCTCTCGGGCGGCTGGCCTGCGGCCATACCCGACGCGATCAGCAACTCTCGCGCTTCCACGCGGAACTGCGGTAAGACCCGCGCAAAAAATATCGCGCCCACAATCGCACCGATTCCGCCGAGGCACACCGTCGTTGGCGCGCCGATATGTTTTGCCACGGCGCCAGCGAGCAACGCACCAATCGGCGCCATGCCCATGAACATCATCGAATACACGGCAAGGACGCGTCCTCGAAGCTTATCGGGCGACATGGCTTGCAGCAGCGTGTTCGACGCGGAAGTCTGCAACATCACGGAATAGCCCACGGGCACGAGAAGAATCGCGGATAGCCAGAACCACCGCGATAGCGAAAAGGCAATCAGCGCAGTGCCAAACGCAGCGCAAGACGTCGCGATCCAACGGCCAAGCCCGCGCATGCCGGTCCTCATCGCAAGCGTTAGAGCTCCTCCAAGAGCGCCGAGTCCGGCAGAGCCCATAAGAATTCCGAAGCCTCGCGCGCCTCCGTGCAAAATACGATCGGCAAAAATCGGCATCAGCACGGAATACGGCAATGCGAACAAACTGATGCAGCCAAGAAGAAGAAGGAGGGCGCGAATCGGCTTCGTGCGCTGGACAAAGCGAAAACCTTCCACGATATGTTCGAACGGCGAGGCAGTCACTTTCTCGCGCTTCGCAAAGGTAAGCTTCATCAACAGCAGGCCGACGATCACAGCGATATAGCTGATCGCGTTTGCAAAAAAGCACCAACCCTCTCCGATCCACGCAACCAAAATTCCTGCGACGGCCGGTCCCACAACGCGCGCGCCATTAAACATGGACGAGTTCAGCGCGATGGCATTCATCAAGTCCTCGCGACCGACCATATCCATCAGGAATGCCTGCCGGGCAGGGATATCGAAGGCGTTCACGGCGCCGAGCAATACGGCAAGCACCATAATTTCCCATACGGTGATGACGCTGGTCAGAGTTAACGCCGCCAGAGCAAAGGCAAGGAGCATCGAAATCGTTTGTGTCGCGATAACTATGCGCTGCCGGCTCCGTCGATCCGCCAGCATTCCGCCAAGCGGGGCGAGGATGAACACTGGAATCTGGCTGGCGAATCCGACCGTTCCGAGGAGGAGCGCCGATCCGGTCATGCGATAGACCAGCCACGATTGCGCGACGGTCTGCATCCACGTGCCGATGAGGGAGATCAACTGACCGCCGAAGAAAAGTTGGAAATTGCGGTGCCGCAGCGCGCGAAACATCGCGGACGTCTGGATGACCGAGCGATTTCCGTCAGCGCTTGTAACCGGGCGATTCGGTTTTTTTTTCGCAATCGTTTGCGATTCGGTCACGCAAACATTGTACGACGCTTCGAGGCGGGATGAGGTTTGGAGTTCCAGCGAACGCATGACGCCACGGGACGAAGTGTCGCCTTGGATGGATTTCGAGCCTCTGTGGCGACAAGGTGTTTGTCACGGCATCACTTCGGTCCTGCCGCAAGACTAGAGAAAGTTGTCATCCCGAACGAAGTGAGGGATGTGCAGTTCGTCTAGAAAGGCTCTATTACGTTTGCGTAGTGGCAAGTGCTTCGAAATTAGTACAGCTCAGCCGCTGAGGGTCTGCTTTCCGAGACGTCACACAGGCTTCTCCTGCGAACCGATTAAGTGAGCGAATCCAAAGCCGGCGGGCAAGATGCCCGCGCCACGAGACGAAGTGCCGCGTTGGATGGATTTCGGCTATGCGATCAGGACGACGGCGTGGGTCGGGGAGGCGCTGCGGGCGGCGCGAGTATGCGTGCGCAGGCACGCAGCAAACGCCGATATGGCCACGTTGGATCGCGAAAGAAGATCTCACCTTCGCGCGGCTTGGCATAGAACCAACGCGCGAGGAGCGAGAGATGCTCCGGTAATTCCTCAGGAACGAAGCGGATGCCAAATTGGACTTTCAGATCGGTTGCGCTTGGTATAGTCGCATTTGGCGTTGCCGATTGTGCCGTCTGCAAATCGCTTGCCTCGAATGACCGTGCCGGTTCCGCACCGGCCGCGCTTGAGTTCGCCTCTAGATGCGAGCGAATAATCGCTTCGACCGAGCGCGGCTGGCTCGATAACTCGTCGAATCGCACGAGAAACGGATCGGCAATGATCCCGTGATGCACGGCGAAAAACGCGACGGTGTTTTCTTCCGCCGTGCGCTGAAGAATGACGGCATCGAGCTGATCCACCCTGCGCGCTAGATCCGGAAAGCAGTTCATCACATCCGACACTTTTTCGAGTTTCTTGTGCAGCGATGCGGCTCGCTCGAAATCGAGCAATTCGCTCGTCGCTTCGCGTTCCTGCTCGAGCGAAGTTTCAAGCGATGCCCCCAACGTTGCCAGCGCTTCGGTCGCGCGCCCCACTTCCGCCGCATATTCCGCATCGCTGCAGCCAGCGAAGCACGGCGCCAGGCACATTTTCATCTCGGAATAAATACAGCCAGGAAACTTTGGATCGCGCCGGATTTTGATCTGACAGCGGCGAACTTTGAAAAAATCGCGAAATCCGTCCGCGAAGAATTCCGCAGCGCGGCGTGACGCGAACGGTCCGACATACAAGCCTTCGTCCGGCGAAATCCGGCGCGTCACGTAACAGCGCGGATAAGCATTCCTCAAGTTGATTTTCACAACTGCGGGCGGACGAAGACGAAGGAAATCGCGGTATCGCCTTGGAAAATGGATTCGCGCCTGCTGGTACAGCACGAGCGACTGTTCAAAGCGAGAACCGGTCAGTCGAAAACGAATCCTCGCCGCAACATCGCGCAAATTCAACCGTTTTGAAAGCGCTTCGGGCCGGTGCAGCAGGCGCTCGGCGGCCCGGCGGAGATCTACGGTTCGCGAAAGATACGGCTGGGCGCCAGGTGCCTGCATTTCGATGAGAAAGACGGCTGGGCGCGAGGGGAGCGCCGCGAAAAAATCTTCATCGCGGTTGGGGTCGAAATCTGAGCCGCAATCCAGATCTAGCACAGCGTAAGAATACCTTGAACGAGTCGAAACGGCGCAGTCGGCTACAGCAAGGCGAGCCGCTCTACGAATCACTTCCCGAACACGCTTCAGAATCGTGTCAGTAAGACTTAAGGACCCAGGCGGCAATGACGATGCGCTGAATTTCGCTCGTGCCTTCGTAGATTTCGGTGATGCGCGCGTCGCGATACATTCGTTCGACGGGATACTCGGAACTGTAACCGTAGCCGCCGTGAATTTGAATCGCCTTGTGCGTAACACGCGTGGACATCTCGCTCGCAAACAACTTCGCGATGGCAGCTTCCATCGAAAAGCGCCCGCCGGAGTCTTGTTTCCACGCCGCTTTGCGAACGAGAAGCCGCGCCGCATCAATCTCAGTCGACATATCGGCCAGCATGAATTGAATGGCCTGAAAATCTGCGATGGGATGCCCGAAGGCCTCGCGTTGCTTCGCATACGTGAGTGAGGAGTCGAAGGCGCCTTGCGCGATTCCGGTGGCTTGGGCGCCGATGCCGATTCGCCCACCGTCGAGAGTGGAGAGCGCGATCTTGTAACCATCGCCTTCGCTACCGAGTCGGTTCGTGACAGGAACTTCGCAATCCGAGAACGCGAGTTCGGTGCAAGCGGTCGCGTGGATGCCCAGCTTTTTCTCTTCCTTGCCCACAGAAAATCCCGGCGTTCCTTTCTCGATGAGAAGCGCCGTGATTCCCTTCTCGCCTTTCTCTGGATCTGTATTCACGTAGACGATCGCCGCGTCCGCCACGCCGCCGTTCGTGATCCACGCCTTTGTGCCGTTCACCACGTAGCGATCGCCTTTGAGAACGGCTTTTGTGGCCAGCGCGGCGGCGTTCGAGCCGGCCTGCGGCTCCGTGAGACCGTAGCAGCCAATTTTCTCGCCGCGAGCGTAGGGGAGAAGAAATCGCTTCTTTTGCTCGTCGCTTCCAAAACGATGTATCGGATCGCAATAGAGCGAGTTTTGAACGGAAAGAATAACGCTGGTGGAAGCGCAGACGCACGCGATCTCTTCGATCGTTATCGCATAGCAGATGTGATCCATCCCGGCGCCGCCTTCAGCTTCGGGGATTGCAACACCGGTGAGCCCCAGTTCGGCGGCCTTGCGAAACGTGTCGCGGGGGAAATGGCACGTCTCGTCGATTTCTTTGGCCAGCGGCTCCACTTCCGCTTCGGCGAATTCGCGGACCGTCCGCTGCAGCAGATTTTGCTCTTCAGTAAGTTCAAAATTCACAAAACAACTCCTGGGCCAGGATCAAGCGATCGAGCGGTAAGAGCCAGTGTACAGCAGCAGCGAGTCAAGGGTGAGGCGCGACGGACTACTCAATCAGGGATTAAGGACTGAGGACCTGGCGAAGCTTCTCGTAGGTGGTCTCGAGGTCTTCCGGCTCAATTCGAGTTTCAGCGATCGTGGTCATGAAGTTTGCATCGCCGGACCATCGCGGCAAAACGTGAAGATGCAGATGACCCGTCACGCCCGCGCCGGCGGCTCGCCCCAGATTCATTCCGAGATTGTAGCCCTGCGGATGGTAAACCCCTTCGAGCGCCATCTGAACTCTTTGCGCCAGCCGCATCATTTCCGCGAGCGTATCGGGGTCGGACGCCGCCAGATCCGCGGTGTGAACGTAAGGAACGACCATGACGTGGCCGGTCGTATACGGAAAGCGGTTCAGGATGATAAAATTCTTTTCACCGCGAAGAACGATGTGAGTGCGGGTGTCATCGCCGGACGCGACCGCATCGCAGAAAATGCAGCCGTCGTCTTTTGCCGAGGCGATATAACGGTAGCGCCACGGTGTCCAGAGATAATCCATCCAGTAGGTCTCAGCCGTGCGCGGAGGGTTCCGCCGGAGCGGCAGCTTGTTTCGCCGAATTTACGAAATCCTTCAATTCCTTGCTGGGTTTGAAAAACGGAATCTTCTTCGGCGGAACTTCGACTTTAGCGCCCGTCTTCGGATTCCGGCCGATGCGGCCGCGGCGCTGGCGCGTGCGAAAACTCCCGAATCCGCGAATCTCAATTTTATCGCTCTTTTGTAGCGCCTCGATGATGCTGTCGAATATCGTTTCGACCACCATCTCGGATTCCTTGCGGGGCAGCTCGGTAACGCGTGTTACCTCTTCGATCAGATCTGCTTTCGTCATCGTGCGTTCTTTGATGTGCTGCTCACCGGCAGTGTTCGGCATGGCGTGGCAGTCCTCCTCTCTGCATTCCCCGACGAAATTGCGTATCCCCCTTTAGATGCCATTGCTTGGATTCCGGCGTCGCGAAATTGAATTGCGCGTTCCGGCTTCCCCGCGCGCAGGCAGTTCCGCCCTGCATTCGACCGCCGCGTGACTCCGACGGTCTTTGCATATCATCAATCAACCGCAAGGTAAACGGTTTTCCTGCGGAGTGGACATCCGCAGAAATCCTGAGCCGGCAGCCGTGGGCTGGCTCCTCTCAGGAACTTTGACGCTTGGCCAGGATTGCGTCGCCGATGGTCGCGGTGGGCGACGATTTGGATGACCGGAAAGACTCCATTTCCTGGCGCTCGGCTTGCTTCTGAGCAGCGCGATAGCTCAAACCGATCTTGCGCTGCTCCGCTTCTATTCGAATGATTTTGAAATCGTACTCCTGGCCGACGGTAAGCAGCGACGCGGAACGATCTTTCCTCGGCTGCTTTTCGCGCTCGCCCTTGGGGCGGCGTTCTTCAATTTCTGAGATGTGGCAGAGAGCCTCGATGCCTTCCGCCAACTCAACAAACGCGCCGAAATCGGTAGTGCGCACTACTTTGCCTTTCACGACGTCATTGACGTGGTGAGCGCTGAACCAATTGGCCCAGATGTCGTTGACCTGCTTGATGCCGAGCGACAGGCGGCGATTTTCTCCGTCAACCTTCAGGACTTTCGCTTCCACCGCGTCGCCCTTCTTGAACTTCTCGCTCGGATGTTTCACGCGCTCGGTCCAGCTTATGTCGCTGATGTGAATTAGGCCTTCGAGGCCGTCATCAATCTCAACGAACGCGCCAAAATCAGTGAGGCTCCGCACGCGGCCGCTGATGATGCTTCCCACAGGAAATCGCTCTGCCGCCGCTGCCCAGGGATCCGGTAATGTCTGCTTCAGGCCGAGCGAAATCCTCTGCGCGTCGGGTTTCACTTCGAGAACGACGACATCCACTTCGTCGCCGACCTTCACGATCTTCGAGGGATGCTTCACACGCCGCGACCAGGTCATCTCACTCACGTGAATCAAGCCCTCAATTCCCGGCTCAATCTGGACGAACGCTCCGTAATCCGTCACGCCGACAACCTTTGCGTGGATGCGCGTACCCGCCGGAAATCGCTCAGGAACCGCGGCCCATGGGTCGGGCAAAAGCTGCTTGCGTCCCAGAGAAATCCGGGATTTTGCCTGATCGAACTTGAGGATTTTGACGTCGATCTCATCGCCCGCCTTCACAATTTCAGACGGATGCTTGACGCGTCCCCAGGCGAGATCGGTGATGTGCAGCAATCCATCAACGCCGCCAAGGTCAACGAAAACGCCGTAATCCGTTACGTTCTTGACCTTGCCTTTGACAACTGCGCCTTCGGAGAGGGATGCCACCAGCGCATCCCGCTGCGTCTTCGCGGCTTCCTCGAGCAGAACACGGCGGCTGACAACCACGTTGCCGCGCTTGCGGTTCAGTTTCAAGACGCGCAATTCGATTTCGCGGTCTTTCCATACTTCGAGATCGTGCACGGGCCGCAGCTCGATCTGCGATGCCGGCAGGAACGCGCGCACGCCGACATCCACTACAAGCCCGCCCTTAATTCGTTCGATGACCTTGCCGGTAATGGTTTTCTCTTCGCGATATGACTTTTCGACGTTCTCCCAGATGCGGCGCCGATGAGCGCGGACGTGCGACAACAGAACATAGCCATCTTTGTGCTCGTGCAGGCGCTCGACTTCAATCGTCTGTCCGGGACCGAACGGAATTGCACCGCCCGTTTCCAGGAATTCCTGCGCGGGGACCAGTCCTTCAAATTTTCCGCCAACGTCCACAACCACGCCTGTATCGTTGACGGCAATCACGCGGCCGTCAAAAATTTCGCCCTCCGCAGGGGTAACTGGCGGCGTCGCATACTGCTCGATGAGCTGTTCCATGCCCTCAGTAGTCTCGGCTTCCCCGTTTTCGGGTTGTGCCGCAGAGTGTGCTATGGGCTCCGTCGCGGATTCTGCGGCGGCCTCTGCCGCGGATTGCGCCGACGGCTGTGGCCCCGAGGGCTGTGGCATTGATGTCGAGCCGGCTTCGGGCGTCGCCGCGATGTCTTCTTGTTCAGCCGGCGATGGAGCAGCCGGCGGAGCCTCAGCCGCTACAGCCGTGGCGGTGTGCTCGCCGAATGAACTGGAAGATGATTGGTGATCAGGCGCTTCGGCTGGTGCCGAAACGGCAGCAGTTTGCGCCGCCGATGCCTGAAACGCTGGCTCGTTTTGGTTATGTGACATAAAAAACAGCCTCCGTACTGACGTGCGCCCCGCTTGCCGGGAGTTATCCCTGGATGGATTCTCCACCCTACTGGGGATCGAGCAAAGAAGGGGGATAGAGCGTCCGTGCTGGACGCCGTTATCGGAAAGAATGATACGCGCCCGTTCTAAGTGATGTCAACAGAACGAGTCACGTCGACCCTGGGCCCCGCGGTCATGGTATTTCTAGGCACGGAAACGATCCGCCTGGCGAATTTCCTTGCGATAGTCAGGCGCGGCAAGTTCGATAGTTCGGCACATTTCGTAAAGCCGCGATCGGATTCGCGTGCCAATACGTTCGGATAGTGTGTCCTCGATCACCGACGGGCGTGACGCCGCCGAGCGCGACGGCGGACGAGCTATTCCGTCAGGATCGAGATAATTCGTGGTCGCGAGCGTGATTCGTTTGTCATTGTAACGGGCGTTCAGAATGTGACCGAGAGTCTCCAACGCCCAAAGGGAGGGCTTGCTTGCTCCGAGATCGTCGAGGAGCAGCACCTCTGCTTTCAATACTGGCCCGAGGACTCCCATTTCAGTCGCCGGGTTTTCCGGATTGTAGCTGTTCTGAATTTCCTTCAGCAGTTCGCGGTAATCGTAGAAGAGACAGGTGTGTCCGCGGCGCATGATTTCCTGCACCGCAGCTACGGCAAGATGTGTCTTGCCAACTCCGCACGGCCCCATGAGCAGCAGGCCGTGTTCCGTCCCTGCTGGGAAATCGCGGGCGAAGCCCTGCACGACCACGCGCGCCTGTTCCAGGGTGCGATTCCAGGCCGCGACCTCGGACGGCGACGCGTGGTCGTATTGCAGGTCCGTGTCGTAGTTTTCGAAATCGCAATGGCGATAGCGTTCGGGGATTCGTGCGCGAGCGAATACGCTCGAGGCACGGTCTTCGAAAGTGCATTCGCACGGCACGCCCCAGACAAGTTTAGGCTCGCCGACGCTGACACCGGGTTTTGAATCGGGGGAGGCAAATGGCTTCGCGCCGGATTCCTGATCCGGCCGCTCAACAATTTTCCATCCTGTACCGCTGCACTGGGGACAATCAGGCCGCGCCATGAAGTAAGGATAAACGTGGAAATGTTTGCGCGCAAGATGACGAGTCCTGTGCAAACTGATGCGAGATGTGGAAAAGCCTGAGAGGTTTTACTTTACGATGCGAACAACTCTGGGGGGAGCGGCCCGCACGATCGCGTTGCGCGTGCGGCGTTCGTTCGTTGCGTTGAATCCCCGCGCGAGTTCGCCGCGAACGAATGTAATAAAAGATTCCATCTGCAGCTGCATGTCGGCCATTTTGTCCCGCATATTGAGGATGACTTCGATACCGGCGAGATTTACGCCGAGTTCACGCGTTAGGGTGAGGATGACTTCAAGCCGCTCGAGATCCCGATCCGTATATAGACGCGTGTTACCCTGCGATCGCGATGGCTTCAGGAGTCCAACTCTCTCATAGAGGCGCAACGTCTGCGGATGCAGTTTGTACAGCTCCGCGACCGCGCTAATCATGTAGCCGGCCTTTGCTTTCTTGCTGGTTCGTGCAGCCATTTTCTCTCTCCGCTCGACCCTTACACTGCCGCCCGCGAGAAAATCTCGACGCGTGGATCCTCGGGCGCAGCTTTGCTCAATTCGCGCAGAAGTTCCTTAACTTTTTCATCCTCCGGGCGCGGAACGACAACCTGTACTTCGATGATCTGATCGCCGCGATGCCCGGGACGCCCGGCCGAAGGCGCGCCCTTTTCCCGCAGCCGCAACTTCTTGCCGCTATCAGTACCCGGCGGGATGCGAACTTGCGAGCGGCCGTCAATCGTCGGAACTTCAATCTTCGCACCCAGCGCCGCCTCAGTAATCGTGATTGGAACAACAGTGTAAAGATCGTCGCCGCGCCGTTCGAAGAACGGATGCGGCGCAACGCTGGTGATGAAATAGAGATCACCAGAAGGACCGCCGTTGGCGCCTGCATTGCCGCGGCCGGCGACGCGAACGCGAGAGCCAGTCCGCGCACCGGGTGGAATACGCACTTCGAGAGTCTCTGCGCGGCGTACTCGCCCTTCGCCGCCGCAGGTGCGGCAGATGGTTTGAAGCTTGCCGGATCCGCCACAGCGCGGGCAACTAATCTCGAAGCGCATCTTGCCGCTCACTTCGGTGACGTGGCCGCTTCCCTTGCACTCGGGGCACGTTTGCGACGTACCGACCGAACCTTTGCCGTTGCAAGTCGGGCAGGTGTCGAGACGCGTGATGGTGACTTTTTTTGTGGCCCCGCGCATCGCTTCGGCGAACGTGATCTCGATCTGATATTCCAGATCCGAACCGGGTTCGGCCTCCTGGTGGGATTGCGCAGCATTGGCGCCTCGGAAGAATTGGCTGAAGAGATCTCGGAAGCTCGTGCTCCCGCCGCTCCCGCCATAATCGAAGCCGTTAAAATCGAAATGCACGTCGTCGGGCGACACGTTGTGCTGTCCACCGCCCGGCGGTGGCGCGCCAGGACCTGGCGCATTGAAACCGAACTGGTCGTATACCTGGCGCTTTTTTGTGTCGGAAAGAACTTCGTAGGCTTCCTGGATCTGCTTGAACTTCTCTTCCGAGGACTTGTCACCCGGATTTAGGTCGGGGTGATATTTCCGGGCGAGCTTGCGGTACGCCTGACGAATTTCCTTTAGGGGCGCCTTTCGAGGAACGCCGAGGAGTTCGTAATAATCTTGTTTGGATGTTGTCGCCATTCCGTCGCCTTACCCATGGAAATCGATCAAAGCTTCGCCCAGCGAGTGTTCCAGCCGCCCATCTCCTGAGCCTCGCGGGCCAATTCCTCGCGATGCCGGCGCTGCTCTTCCGAACGCGTGCCCATCGAGGCATCTTTTTGATTCGCGCGCTCGAGCCAACGATCAATCCGCGCAACCTTTTCTTCGACGCTCTCCGGATTCGACCGGAAACGCAGCAGGGTGCCGGAAATTTCTACGGAGCGCGTTGGAAAATCCGGAGTGACATCCTGCTGAATCTCGTAGAACAGACGTCGCCAGTCCGCGCTGGGCGTTTCCGAAATTGAAACCTGAATCAGATAGAAGTTATCTCGGACCTTCTGAACCGCCTGTGGCGGGCTTGAGCGCTTGATACCAATCGTCAAATATGACTCCGAGAATTGCGTGCGAGATGAACTCGAGCCGGGCGGACTTTTTGTATCCGCCCGGCTCAATCGCTAACTTGCTTAGTTCGGCTTCTTCGATT
>Ga0224550_1000132_pt1 | contig 17260 bp, 10 predicted proteins | sample 714P31014metaG_FD_179905 | JGI IMG/M metagenome (GOLD analysis project Ga0224550, IMG submission 179905) | Peat soil microbial communities from Stordalen Mire, Sweden - 717 P3 10-14 | ecosystem: Environmental > Terrestrial > Soil > Wetlands > Peat | place: Sweden: Norrbotten County, Stordalen...
CCATTCCCGGACGATGGCACGTGATGGGGGTTACCCAGGCTGCGGGTTTGTCGCTGCGCTGGTTCCGTGATCAATTCGGCGCAGGCCGTGACGATGGCCGAGATCCTTACGAGCGCCTCAGCGACGAGGCCGCTACCGTTGCTCCGGGCTGCCAGGGACTGTTGTGGACTCCCTATCTGATGGGCGAGCGCACGCCGCATCTTGATCCCCTGGCGCGGGGAGCGCTGGTTGGCCTGACCGCATCGCACACCCGCGCCCACGTGATTCGCGCCATTCTTGAAGGCGTGGCTTTCAGCCTGCGCGATACGTTTACTCTGTTCGACGAAATGAAAGTAGAGGTGAACGGCGTTCGACTCGGCGGTGGTGGCGCGCGTTCTGCGCCGTGGCGCCAGATTCAGGCGGACGTTTATGGACGCGAAGTAGAAATCGTCGAAGCCGAAGAAGGTGCGGCGTACGGTGCCGCAATCTTGGCTGGAGTGGGCGCGGGAATTTGGAAGTCAGTAGACGAAGCTTGCGCGGCGACAATCCGCGTGGCAACGACGGTCAAGGCGAAGCCAGAGGTTGTGAGTGTAATGAACACGAGCTATGCGGCATACCGGAAGGTCTATCCGGCTACGCGCAGTATCATGGCCTCGTAGACGCGCGTGGTTTCACGAGTGCCACGAACGTCCCAGATGTAGCCCTCGGCTCTTAGCTGACAGCTTTATTCCGGAACTGCCGCAGCCCGGCGGCAAGCAGCAGCGCATCAAACGCTGTTAATGCGATTAAGACCGCCAGCAGCGAAAGATGCGGAAACTGAGGCACCAGCGTTCCGCGCAGCCCCTCGCTGGCATACACCAGGGGATTGATCAGCACGATTTTTTGCAAGATGGGGAAAGAGTTGAGCGCGCTCCAAGGATAGTACGTGCAGCCAAAAAAAATCATCGGTGTCAACACCATGCTGAACATCAGCCCGATGTGGTTCTGATTGATGCTGCACCCCAAGGTAAGACCGCCGCAGGCCGAGAACAGGGATACCAACACGGTGACGCAGGCGAAGGTCACCGGTGCATGCAGGTTGAAATTGACGCCGGGCCTTAAGATCAACCATGCTGCGGGAATCACTACCAGGCCCGCGATCAAGGCTTGCAGGGCGCCAGCAAGCACTTTTTCAACCGCGACCCAGGAAATTTCCATCGGCGCCAGCAGGCGGTCTTCAATTTCGCGCGTGAACTGAAATTCGGCGATCAACGGCATGGCCACAGCCCACACGCCGGTGAACACCATGCTGATGGCGATGATGCCGGGAAGCAGCAGGCTTTTATAGGCTTCCGGCATGTAACCGCTGCGGACCATGACGCGGCCGAAAATAAAGACGAACATCAATGGCTGAAGAAAGGTTTGTAACATCAATACCATGAAGTTGCGGCGGGCGACATGGGCATCGCGCGCCAGCATGGCGAAAAACGTCTTCCAGTTCATTCCCGCAGGCTCCTTCCGGTGTGGTGCAGAAACAAATTCTCGAGGCTGGGCTCGGAGATGTGTACGTCGAGCAACTCGACGCTCGTCGACACCGCCAGGGTGGCGATCTCGGGAATCAACGAACCGCCGCGGTCCGCGTATAGATCGGTGCCGCTATCCTGGTTGGCGCGCACCTCTCGTACGCCCGCTAGAGACTGCAGCCGCTGCAGGAATTCGGGAGTGTGGTGGCCGAAGCGCAGGCGCAGCAGAAACCCGCCGGGCACGGAACTCTTCAACTCTGCCGGTGTGCCCAGTGCGATGTTGCGTCCGTGATCGATGATGGCGAGGCGATGGGCGAGAGCGTCGGCTTCTTCCATGTTGTGCGTGGTCAGCAGGATTGTCTTCCCGCTCTTGTTGTATTCGCGAATGATCTCCCACAAAAGCAACTTGGTCTGCGGATCGAGGCCGGCGCTGGGCTCGTCCAGAAAAAGAACCTGCGGATCGTGCATCATGGCGCGTGCAATCGAGAGCCGCTGCATCATGCCGCCGGAGAATCCGCGCACCATTTGATCTGCGCGGTCTTGCAGCTTGAAGCGGTCGAGCAACGCTTCGGCGCGCTTGCCCCGCTCCAGCGAATCAAGCCCGAAATACGCGCCATGGAACACAAGAATCTCTCGCGCGGTAAGAGAAAAGTCGAGGTTGGGACGCTGCGCTACAACTCCGATCAGGCGTTTGACGGCAACCTGTTCTTTCCACACTTCGTGCTCACCAATCCATGCCTGTCCAGCAGTCGGACGCACCCGCGTCGTGAGAATCCCAACGGTAGTCGACTTACCCGCGCCGTTGGGCCCCAGCAGGCCGAAAACCTCGCCCGGGAAAATATCAAGTGACAGGCCATCGAGCGCGACGATCTCCGGCTTGGGTTGTTTCTTTTGTTGGCCGCGCGCTGCGGGCGCACCGGAGCCTCCGCCCGCGCCGAATGGGGGCGCCGAAGTGTAGACCTTTCGCAGATCTTTAGTGCGAATGCCAATCATGCCTGGGACCCTAAGGTTTCTCGATCTGGACCGGTGCGAAAATTGCCAGCCCAGTATAATCGACAGTCTTCGATTCTATGCAAGTCCGGCTTAGCTCATGGATTCAAGTCTTGGTGGCTGCGGTGATGTGTGCACCGTTCGCGCCTGCGCAATCTCAAGCGCTTCAGGCTACGGCGCCGCAGACGACTGTGCCCCAGTTTGAAGACATTGCTCAGAAAGCTGGGCTAACCGTCCCGCACATTTCCTCGGCCGACAAGAAATACATCGTTGAATCCATGAGTGGCGGCGTGGGCCTGATCGATTGCGACAACGACGGCAAGCTCGACATCATCACCGTCAACGGATCTACGGTGCAGCGCTATCGTGCGGGCGGCGATCTGATGATCACGCTCTATCATCAGGACACTGATCCTAAGAATACTGACCCCAAGAACAAAGACTCCAAGGATACCGACATCAAGTTCACCGACATTACGAAATCAGCGGGCCTCACTCGCAAAGGCTGGGGCATGGGCGTTGCCGTAGCCGATTACGACAACGACGGCCTGCAGGATATTTACGTTACCGGCTACGGCGGCAACGCGCTGTATCACAATCTGGGCAATTGCAAGTTCGAAGATGTGACAGACAAGGCCGGAGTGGGCGCGGGAGGATTCAGCACAGGCGCGGCCTGGGCCGACTATGACCGCGACGGCAAGGTGGATCTTTTCGTCTCGCGCTACGTGCATGTGGACATCGATAATTTGCCGCAGTTCGGCAACGATCCGCGATTTTGCCGTTTCAAGGGAGTGCTGGTGCAATGCGGGCCTTGGGGGATGCCTGGCGAATCGGATTTGCTATTTCATAACAAAGGCGACGGCACATTCGAGGAAGTTTCCAAGAAGGCCGGCGTGGACGATCCGCATCGTTATTACGGCTTGGGAGCGACTTGGGGCGATTACGACAACGACGGCTGGCCCGATCTTTATGTTGCCAACGACGCGGGGCCGAATTTTCTGTACCACAACAAGCACGACGGAACGTTTGAGGATGTGGGGTTGCTCTCCGGGGTTGCGCTGAGTGGCGACGGCCTGCAGCAAGGTTCGATGGGCGTGGATTGGGGCGACTATCTTCACGAAGGCCGCTTGTCGATGATTGTGACGAATTTCGTGGAACAAGGTTCGACGCTCTATCGCAACCTTGGCGACGATTCATTTGCCGATGTCAGCGTGCGGGCCAAGATCATGAAGCCGACCTATCCCTTCGTGAGTTGGGGCACGGCATTCTTTGATATGGATAACGATGGCTGGCTCGACTTGTTCGTGGCCAACGGCCACGTCTATCCGCAGGTAGATACGATTCCCGGTGGCACGCCCTACCGGCAACCGATGCTGCTGTTCCGCAATCATCGCGACGGAACCTTTGACGACGTTTCTTCGGCGTTCGCGAACATGCCGCCAGAATCAAGGCGGGGCGCGGCTTTTGGCGATATTAACAACGATGGCAACGTCGATATTGTGGTCCTGAATGTGGGTGAACCGCCATCGCTGCTGCTGAATCGCAACGACAGTGCGAATCACCGAGTGCTGTTCAAGCTGGTGGGAACGAAAAGCAACAAGGCCGCCATTGGTGCGCGGGTGACGGTGAAGGCGGGCACGCTGGTGCAGTTCAACGAAGTGCGCGGCGGAGCCAGTTATCTCTCGCAGAATGACCTGCGATTGCATTTTGGTTTAGGCGCGAATGACAAGATGGGCGAGGTAAGCATTCGCTGGCCGAATGGCGAAGCGGAAGTTCTGCGAGACGTGCCCGCGGATTTCATTTACACGGTGGTCGAGGGCGCGGGAATTCAGCAGAAGGTCGCGCTGCCAGCTTTGCCGAGAAATGGAGTCAATGAGTGAAATGGCGATTTAACGCCAATCTGCCCAGAGCCGCTGCGCTACACTGTCATCCCCTCGGGAAAAAACCGTGAAACGAAGACTATAAGAAACGGTTATCCGCGTAGAGTGTGGGGTTTCTGCGCTCGTTCACGCAACTCCCGGCGCGACTACCCCTCGTTTTGCTGGCAGAAGCGCTAACAGGACAACTCCGATCACAAGGAATACGATCACATCAGTAAAGTTCCGGTGGACGCCGTGAATCCACGCTTCCACGGTTTGAATAGCCATCACCACGCCATGGGAGATGTTCCACCAAGCTGCTAGAGCAATCATCGAGCGATGCTCAGATGGTCTCCTTGCGGCCATGAGTAGAAAGATCCCTACCGGAATAAAAAAGCTCAGAAACATCGGTTCGATCTCGTTCTTCCGCTCCAAAAGCCAGCTGGAATGCCGCAGATCCGTATATAGAAAATAAATTAGGGCCAGATTGAACAGCCCCACGATCACCAGGACGATCTGTGTTAGGCGCTCTCTTTTCACATTGACCTCATTTGAGCGAATTTTGTTGCGAGCGCGGCAGCGGCTCACGCAGAGGATTCACACAAAACTAGCACGCAGGACAGGAAAGCAAAAACAAAATCTGCAATGACGCTGCCGATCCATCGCGTGGAGATACTCAAACCACAGTCAACTGTCGTGAACAGGCGATTTCACGTTTTGACCGTGGTCATTGAGCGTAACCGCGACATTTCGCCAACTATAGGGCTGCGTCAGTTTGGGCCGATAGATGGGCGCGATCGAGAAGTGAACGATTGGTCAGGGTCTGTGCGATTGCGAGGCAGAGGCAGAACACGCCCAAGATGAGGGTAAATGGGGATGCGTCCTTACTGCTTGGCGTTAAAAAGTGCGCGGGCAGATTCGCGCGAAAGTTGAGGGCGGTCGTCTGAGCTATAAAGAGGGCAGTAAGAAAGCCCAAATGTCGGCGGACAAGGCGGGGAAGCTGGCGACGGACAACGGGACATGAAAGCAGGAACGGCTGGGCACCATTACGATTGCGGCTAAAGGTGTAGAGAGCGACGGCTAGATTTGGCGAGCCCACGAAATTGCATACGGTCCCGCGGCAGAATAAGTTTCAGCAGATTTTTCGCAGAGTTCTCCAGTTCTCCCAAAGGGCGGAAGAGAAAACCCCTGGAGGACAGGTGGTCTTGCGAGTACGCGGGTCAACCGGCTCGTTGGGCAAACTGACATTGCAAAGAGATTGTGGCGTCAGTTGGCGCTATCAGGCCATTACACTCACCGGGAATTGCAAGTAGCTAGAGAATCCTCGGCCTCGAACCAAACGGAGGGAGCCCCTCGCCCCGAAAAGATTTCCACAGCTCAACCTTGTGACATCTGACCTTGCGCACAGCCTCCATTTCGTTCCATCATTGTCCCAGCAGAGGAAGTGGACTCAGCAAGTATCGGCAAGGGTCCTCGCGGTCAAAAATCGGCCCGTAAGTCCCATGCTTTTCAAGATTTTGACTTATAAGATCTTTGTTATGAGGATTTTGCAAGGAATTTCGCGGTTCGAAGTCTGTAAGTTGCTGATTCTAGATATTTTGACAAATCGAGGGGGGAGGGGGGTAGGGTAACTAAAAGATAAACTTGCAGCCCTAACCGATTCCCAACTGTTTCTGAATTTCCTCCAGCGGCACACCTTTTGTCTCCGGAACCATGGTCTTTACCCAAATGAGTTGCAGAACCATCATGCCGGCAAAGAACGAGAAAACGTAGCCGGGCGGGAAGGCGGTGACCATCTTCGGGAAAAAAGTTGTGAGCAAGGCGGCGAAGATCCAATGCGTGAAACTGCCCAGGGTCTGACCTTCGGCCCGATGACGATTGGGAAATATCTCGGAGATAAATACCCAAATGACTGCTCCCTGGCCGATGGAGTGGGCAGCGATGAAAGCGAAGATGCAAACCGGCACCAGTGAAAGATGATTGGAAAAGAAGGCCCAGGCGACGAGGCCGAGCGAGACGATGTAGCCGAACGAGCCAATATAGAGCAGGGTGCGCCGGCCCAGCCGGTCAATCAGCCAGAGGCCGACAAAGGTGAAAACCAGATTGGTGACGCCGATGCCGATGGATTGCAACAGCGCGGCTTTTGCTCCGAGACCGGTAAGTTCAAATATGCGGGGCGCGAAGTACAAAATTGCATTGATGCCTGAGAGTTGGTTGAAGAAGGCAATCAGGATGGCGAGCATGATCGGCTTGCGAAGACGTCCGGTCCAGAAGTGTCCCGACGATGCCTGCTCCGAGGATGCAGCGATAATCGCATCCGCCTCCGCTGCGATTTCGGTTTTCGAAGCGTCAGGCTCGATTCGTTGCAGCACTTGCAGGCCGGCCTCGCGATTACCTTTCTTGCCTAAGAGCCAACGTGGGCTTTCGGGAAGTCCGATGCAGAACACGGCGTAGAGCAACGACGGAAACGCGGCCACACCCAACATCCAGCGCCACGCGTTCTCGCCGATGCCTGCGAGGAGCGCATTCGAGACGAAAGCGATCAGGATGCCAAAAACAATGTTGAACTGGAACATGCCGGCAAGCCGTCCGCGATACTTCGGCGGTGCGATCTCCGAGATGTACATGGGGGCGACCACGGTAGAGATGCCGATGCCCAACCCGCCGATGACACGCGCAACGATGAACGTAGCAACGTTTGGCGCCAAACCCGAGCCCACCGCACCGGCAAAGTAAAGAACGCCGATCCACAGCAGCGTGGCTTTGCGCCCGAACCGGTCAGCGGGCCAGCCACCGAGCAGCGAACCAACCACGGTACCGTAAAGGGCCGAGGCCATGGCAATGCCGTGCACGCCGGGACTCAGACCCCAAAGCGATTGAATTGTCTTTTCGGCGCCAGAAATAACCACCGTGTCGAAACCAAAAAGAAATCCGGCGAGTGCCGACGTGAGCGACCAGAAGAAGATGCGACCATTCATAAGTGAGTAGAGGCGGTACTTACGAAAAGTGCTGCGAATCACTCGCGATCTGTCCCGTGCTGTACGCGAAGAAGAACTGAAGACTAGAAGCCGAGACCTAGCTCCCCTTGGTCAAAGGATATCCCTTTTCCCGCCAGTCGCGAATGCCGCCGTCCATCGAAATCACGTTCGAGTAGCCCATCTTCTGCAGATTGTCGGCCGCAAGCGCCGAGCGGAATCCGCCGCCGCAGTAAAGCACAATCTCGGCATTGAGATCGGGCACGCGAGCTTCGATGTCGCGTTCGATGATTCCTTTACCCAGGTGAATCGCATCCGGCAAATGGTCTTTGGCGAATTCGCTCTCTTCGCGCACGTCCACCAGAATGAACTTCCCGCCGCGATCCATCTTCTTCTTCACTTCTTCGACGGTGGTTTCGCGCACGCGCTTTTTGGCGTCGTCCACGATCTTCAGAAAGCGGGGAGGATGTTGGTGGGCCATGAACGCTCCTTTTTGTACAGCCGGCCTGCGACCATATCGTACCAAGCCGTGCGAGGATTGTGCATCGTACTTATTGAACATGTGACCGCCAGCTTCGATTAGCATGTTCGATAAGAATGAAACCCGTGGGCGAGAGAAACGCAACCCGGCAGATCGGCCTGGCGCGCGCCTTGTCGAAGCTCGGCTATGGTTCGCGGTCGCGTGCCGCAGAGTTGATCCGCACCGGGTGCGTGAGCCTGAATGGAAAGATCCGGCTTGATCCGGAGACGCCTGTTTCAGGGAAGCATAATCAGATTGCGGTCAATGGGAAACTGGTTGAGCCGCGAGAAATGATTTATCTGATGTTGAACAAGCCACGCGGCGTGGTAACGACAGCCTCCGATGAAAAGGGACGTGGGACTGTATATGACTCGCTTGTCTATGCCCAATATTCTTCAAACGGCAATAATCTTGCGCAAGAACCTATGTCCTGGGTTGCCCCGGTGGGGCGTCTGGATAAGGCCAGCGAAGGATTGCTTTTGCTGACCAACGATTCCGACTGGGGCGCGCGCATTGCCGCTCCGGAGACGCATTTGGAGAAAACCTATCACGTCCAGATCGACACGGTTGCGGATGAAAAGCTCTTACGGTCTTTGACGCAGGGAGTGGTTGCGAAAAACGGAGAGGTGCTCGGCGCGAAGCACGCTCGTCTTTTGCGCCTGGGAGAAAAAAACTGCTGGCTCGAGATCGTGCTCGACGAAGGCAAGAACCGGCACATCCGCCGGATGATGGAAGGATTGGAGGTGGAGGTATTGCGCCTGGTGCGCGTGGCGATCGGTCCGCTGCAACTGGGCGCGCTGGCCAAAGGAGCTTTTCGCCCGCTGACCAAAGAGGAGAAGCGATCGATTGATCGTGCAATGCAAGTACGGAGATCGCATGTGTGACCTGACCTTTCTTTCCGCAGTCTCCATGGCGGAACAAATACGCGGGAGAAAGCTTTCGCCGGTCGAGCTGATTGGGGCGCATTTGGAGCGAATCGAAAAGCTGAATCCGCAGTTGAATGCGTTTGTGCAGGTGGATGCGGAGCGAGCCCGGCACATGGCACAGGATGCTGAAGAGGCGGTCACGAATGGGAAAGCGCTCGGCCCGCTGCACGGAGTTCCCGTCAGCATCAAGAGCTCCATCAGCGTAACAGGCCTGCGCTGCGAAGCCGGAACCCGGCTACGCGCTGGATTCGTCGCCCGGCAAGATGCGCCTCTAGTCACGCGCCTGAAGAATGCCGGTGCAATTGTTCTTGGTATCACCAATACTCCCGAACTTTTGATGGCATGGGAAACCGACAATTTACTTTACGGCCGTACCAACAACCCGTGGAATCTGGAGCGCACGCCCGGCGGATCGAGCGGCGGGGAAGCGGCGGCGATCGCGGCTGGCATGTCCGCGGGCGGCGTGGGTAGCGACGGCGGCGGCTCGATTCGCGTGCCCGCTCACTTCACCGGCATCTGTGGGCTGAAACCCACGCCGGGACGAATCCCTTCCACCGGGCACTATCCCGCCTCGGCAGGGCCGTTTGCATTGCTGGGCGTGGTCGGCCCGATGGCGCGAACTGTTGGCGACCTTAGAGTTCTGTTCGAGGTCATGCAAGGTCCCGACGATGGCGACACATGCGCCGCGCCGGTTCCTTTGCGGTGGCCGGGCGACGAAGAAACCAGGCAACTTAGAGTCGGCTATTTCGAAGACGATGGCCACACGCCGGTTACCTTCGAAACTCGCGCGGCGGTGCGCACCGCGGCACAAGCCTTGCGGCACGCCGGTTTTCAGGTAGAGGCGTTCCGGCCGCAAGGACTCGAGGAGGCGCGCCGGCTATGGCACAAGTTCTTTGTGGTTGCCGGTGGAATGCTGTTGCGGCCAATGTTCAAGGGAAGGGAAGGCGACCTCAGCCCGATTCTCAGGCAGTTTCTCGAATGGTCTGCGGCCCAGCCGCCTCACACAGGAGAGATGTTGCTGGACGCCTGGATCCGCCGCGATGCCGTTCGCGCACAGTTCTTCGCGCAGATGCAACAGTATCCCATCTTGCTTTGTCCGGCTGCGGCGATTCCCGCATTCCGCCACGGCGAACGCAGTTGGCAGATCGACGGCAAAACGGTGGAGTATCTCGACGCATGGAGCTATACGGAATTTTTCAATCTCCTGGGCAATCCCGCCGCAGTGGTTCCAGTCAGCAGTTCGCCCGCAGGCTTGCCCATCGGCGTGCAGATCGTCGGCAGGCCGTGGGCAGAAGAGCAAGTGCTCGCTGTCGCAGCCGCACTGGAAAAAGAATGTGGGAGCTCGAAGTCCCCGCCAATCTCCTGAAAGTCTCGCTGCGTGCGACTCCCTCTGTGTTCTCTGTGTCCTCTGTGGTTAAATCTTAGTCGAATGACTCCGCGAATTTCAGTCGCTCTCGCCGGCATGGTTTTGGCCGCATTTGGCCTCTTTGCCACCGCGCCCCGAACTCAATCCCCGCAAGCAGCGGTAAGGTCCGCCAATCCTGTCGAGGCCGCGCGCCTGAACAATCTCGGCGCTGCCTATATGAACCAGCAGCTTTTCGAGAAAGGCCTCAAGTCCTTCCAGCAAGCGGCGGCACTCGATCCCAAGCTGACGATCGCGCGGCTGAATGAAGGCATCGCCTTCTTAAACTTGCAGAAGATTGACGAAGCCAAAGCCGCGCTCGAAGATGCTCTCAAGCAGGATCCCAAGAATCCGAATGCGTGGTACAACCTCGGTCTGCTCGCGAAAAATACCGGAGATGCTCAGGCCGCGATTGAAGCCTTTCGCCACGTCGTCGAGATCGATGCGAACGACGCTGACACCTGGTATTTCTTGGGCACGGCCTATGTGCAGGCCAAACAGTTTCCGCAGGCCATCGAGTGCTTCCAGCACGCACTGCAACTCAATCCGCTGCACGCCTCCGCCGAATTCGGATTGTCGCGCGCCTACCAGCAATCCACTGACATCGACCATGCGCGTGAGCACCTGAAAAAATTCCAGTACATCACGCAAAACAAAATCGGCGCGCCCATGAGCCTGGCCTATGGCGAGCAGGGCCATTATTCGCGCGCGGTGGAGTCGCCGTCAGCGGTGTTGAAAGCGCCCGCGCCGATCAAGGTGAGGTTTGTGGATGTGACGAGGGAAGCAGGGATTGCAGGCAAAGGTAGCGGCAGCGAGGCCACTGACATGGCGGCGTTTCTAGGTCCTGGTGCGTGTTTTCTGGACTTCTACGGGGACGGGCACCCTGATCTGTTTGTTGCCGACCGCGGACCTGAAGGCGGTCTCGCTCTTTATCACAACTTGGGCAACGGAAAATTCGAAGACGTAACGAGGAAGGTGGGGCTCGATCCTACACAACACGCAATCGGTTGCACGGCAGGTGACTATGACAACGATGGCGCCTCGGATTTGGCCGTGAGTTTCAATGGGCGGATTCTCCTGCTGCACAACGAGAAGAATGGCACTTTCAAGGATGTGACGGACGCCGCTGGGATCAAGAGCCCTGGCTTCAATGTGGGGTTGACTTTCGTTGATTACGACCACGATGGAGACCTAGACCTGTACGTCACTCGTTACGGCAACGAGCCCGAATCCAGTCCACACCAACCCCCGACGCGGCCGCACGTGATTGGGTCGAATGTTATGTGGCGCAATAACGGCAACGGCACATTTACTGACGTCACCGAATCCGTCGGCCTCAAGGGAACCGCACCAAGTCTCGCTGCCGTCGGCACGGATTACAACAACGATCGCGCCGTCGATATCGCTGTCACAGGCTGGAAGGTTTTCACCATAGGCAGCTCGATTTATGAGAACCCACGCGAGGGAAAATTCCTGGAACGTGAGCTCTGGTCCCGTCCCATGCCGTGGTCAACTGCTGGCATTGCGATCCTCGATTTCGATCACGACGGCTGGATGGACATCGCGTTTACTCACTTCGACGGTCGAGGTATTTCTCTCTGGCGCAACAATCACGGCAAGAGCTTCGAGGAAGTGAAACTTCCCGAGACGAATTGGGTCCGCGCTTTCGGCATTGCCGCCATCGACTACGACAACGACGGCTGGGTCGATCTGGTCGCGGTCGGCGAAACCAAAGACGGCAAGGGCGAAGTCCGCCTGTTCCGCAATCTCGGGGCGGATGGTTTCAAAGACGTCACCGCCGACGTTGGTCTCGACAAGATTCAACTCAAAGAGCCCCGCGCCATCATCACCGGCGATTACGATGGCGACGGCGCGACGGATCTGCTGATTACGCAGAATCACGGTCCCGCCGTGCTGTTGCGCAATGAAGGCGGCAATCAGAATCACTGGCTGCGCCTCGCGCTCAAGGGATTGAACGATAACAAGAGCGCCATCGGCACCAAGGTTGAAGTCTTCGCCGGCGGCAACCGGCAGAAGTTTGAGATCTACGGCTCAAACGGTTATCTCGGCCAGAATTCGCCATATCTCACCGTTGGCCTGGGCGACGCGAAAGAGGCCGACATCGTTCGTATGCTGTGGCCGACCGGCGTTTTGCAGGATGAAATCAACGTTGCCGGCGACAAGCAACAGGATATCCTCGAGATCGACCGCCGCGGCAGTTCCTGCCCTACGCTGTTTGTCTGGAACGGCGAGCGTTACGAACTCGTCGCCGACATGCTGGGCGCGGGCGTCGTTGGACACTGGATTGGTCCCGGCCAGCGCGACATTCCGCGGCCGCTCGAGTACATCAAGATCGATCGCAACGCCATTCGCGAGAAAGATGGCAAGCTCAGCTTCCGTTTCATGGAGCCGCTGGAGGAAGCCGTCTATCTCGATCAGGCGCGCGTGTTGGCGGTCGATCATCCGGACGAGATCGACGTTTACCCTAACGAATATTTCGCGTCGAACCCGCCGTATCCGGAGTTCAAAGTCGTCGTCAGCCGCGATGCCAAACCTCCGGCTGGTGCGTGGGATGAACACGGTCACAACGTATTGCCCGACCTGCTGGCGCATCACTACTTCGGCGATTTTGCGCTCACGCAATTCCAGGGCTTCGCCAAGCCGCACCGCCTGATCCTCGATCTGGGCGAGCCTTACCGCGGCGGCCCGCTGTGGCTGCTGCTGCATGGCGAGGTCGAATATTTTTCGGCGAACAGCATGTACGCGGCGTCGCAGGCGGGCGTGCAGGCGATTTCTCCTTACGTCCAAGCGCTGGTTGAGAATGAAAAAGGCGCGAACGGCAAATGGGTACGTGTTGTCGACGATATGGGGTTCCCCGCCGGCGGGCCGCGCACCATGACCGCCGATCTCAGCGGCAAACTGCCGCCGGGCACGCGAGAAATTCGCATCACCACCAATCTGCAAATTTATTGGGACAGTATTCTGATAAACCGAACGTCTCAGAATTCTAAAGATAGCGATAACCAGAGCCTGCGCCTGACGCCGGTTCCGCTGGTCCACGCCGATCTGGAATTCCATGGATTTCCGCTGAAGATCGAAGGCACGCCTCCGGGCAACGTGCAATACATTTATGAGAAGACAAGTGCGACCGGGCCTTACACGCGTCCGGCAGGAACCTACACCCGCTACGGTGATGTGTTGCCGCTGCTGACCGCGACCGACGACAAGTTTGCGGTATTTGGCTCGGGCGACGAAGTGCGGCTGGACTTCGATCCATCAATTTTGCCCGCGCTACCCCAGGGCTGGGTACGCGATTATTTTTTCGCGGCCAACGGCTATGAGAAAGACATGGACTTCTACGCCGCCGAAGGCAACTTCGTAGCGCCGCTGCCGTTCCTCAGGATGGGAGATTATCCGTATGCGCCGGGTAAATCGTTCCCGCTCGACGATGCGCACGTGAACTATCTTCTCGAATACAACACGCGGCACATGTCAGGGAACGAGCAGCGCGGGTATTGGTTTGATTACGCCAAGTGATCCCGGTCGTGGCGAGAAATCTCCGGCCCGACGGTAGTGTCTTAAACTAAGACAGCACCGGCCCGACAACTACGTTGTTGACAGCTATAGAATCGTTTTAATATTGACATTTTCGCCCTCCGCATAATCCAATAGGCGGACTCATGGAAACCACGTCCGCCGAAACGGTATCTTCATCCGCACCGCGCCTGCGCCGCACGCTCACCCTTTGGGATCTGATCCTTTACGGCATCATTGTCATCCAGCCCACGGCGCCCATGCCGGCCTATGGAGTTTTCAGCAACGCCGGTCAGGGGCACGTGGTTACCTCGATCCTGATTGCTATGGTCGCCATGGTGTTCACCGCGATGAGTTATGGCCGCATGGCGCGAGTATATCCCAGCGCCGGGTCGGCTTATACCTATGTGGGGCGCGAGTTGCATCCCTCGCTCGGCTACGTGACCGGCTGGAGCATGACCATGGATTACATTCTCAATCCGTTGATCTGCACCATCTGGTGCGCGAAGGCGATGGCCGATCTGCTGAGCGGTACACGATACCAGATTCCTTACCCAGGCCTGTTGTGGCCGTTGTTTTTCGCCACATTATTCACGCTGCTCAACCTTCGTGGAGTGCAGACTTCAGCTCGCATCAATAAAACTTTGTGCGCGATCATGGGAGCCGTGATCCTGGCGTTCTTCTGGTACACCATTCGCTACATCTTTCATCTGCCGCAGTTTCCCGAGGTATATTTTCTGCGTCCGTTCTACAACCCGCAAACGTTCACCATCAACCGCGTATTTCATGGAACGTCAGTGGCGGTGCTCACTTACATTGGGTTCGATGGCATTTCCACTCTGTCGGAAGAGGTCGAGAACCCTAGACGGAACATTTTTCTGGCCACCGTTCTGGTCTGCGTCATTACCGGTTTTTTGGCCGCGGCCGAGGTTTACGGCGCTCAATTGTTGAGCCTCCAACGTTTCGGTAAGGACTTTGGTATCTTCTCGCAATTTGGAGACGAGAACGTATTCAGCCACGTTGCGGGGATTGCGGGCGGTGTTCTTATGACTAAGGTCATTAGTCTCACGCTGCTGATCGCGACCATCGGCTCCGGTATGGGATCGCAACTGGGCGCGGCGCGCCTGCTTTACGGCATGGGGCGCAGCGGCGCAATTCCCAAGAAGTTTTTTGGAGCCATCCATCCCAGAACGCGAATTCCCGCTAACAATGTGGTTTTTGTCGGTGTGATTGCGCTGATTGGAGCCTTTCTCATCAGCTATGACGACGGCGCTAACCTGCTCAACTTCGGCGCGCTCATCGCGTTCATGGGCGTCAATCTGGCGGCGCTTACGCACTACTACATTCGGGGCAACGATCGCACTCTGGGGCAATTGATTCCGCCGGTGCTCGGGTTCATCATCTGCTTTCTCCTTTGGATCAGCTTGAGCCCGAAGGCTAAAGTCTTCGGGGCGATCTGGATGGTGGTGGGCATCGCTTATGGAGCCTGGAAAACTAGAGGGTTCCAGAGTGATCTGGTGAATTTCGATGTGCCGCCAGAGGAAGGACAGAGTAAAGACGGATAGCGTATTGTCGCTGGTTGAATTAGGATCGGGCGAATGCGAAATTGAAATCAGAGGAGAACAGAGTGTTAGGTTCAATCAACATCGTTGCTTTCGTTCCCACCAAAGACTCTGACAAGGCGAGAGCGTTCTACGAAGGCGTGCTGGGACTTCGCTTTGTCAAAGACGATGGCTTTGCGGTTGTGCTCGACGCCAACGGAATCATGGTGCGCGTGGCGAAAGCCCCAGATTTCAAGCCGGCGCAGTTCACCATTCTGGGCTGGCAGGTCCCCGATATTGAGAAGATCGTTCTCGGCTTGCAGAACAAAGGAGTGCACTTCGAGATCTTCGGTTTCTTCAAGCAGGATGATCTCGGAATCTGGACCGCACCCAGCGGTGACAAAGTTGCCTGGTTCAAAGATCCCGACGGAAATATTCTTTCGGTCTCACAGCACGTTTGATAGGAATTGGGAATTTGGTAATTGCGCAATTTCATCGCCTAATCGAAACGTCCGGATTCTAAATTACTCGATTACCGGATTCCACAATTACAAATTCTCTTCATTCGACGTTCCATCCGCTGACTTCGACCACCGCTTTAGCCGTTCCTAATTCGCTGGCGCGGTAGGTGGCTGTGACTTCGCGCTTTTCGCCGGGCAGCAGAGAGATGTAATTGTCTTCCCACACCACCGGCAAAATCTCTTCGCCGTTGGCGCCTCTGTCGACCTTCAACCGAACGAAGAACGCCAGACTCTTGCTTGGATTTTCTATGGTAACGTGCGTGACGACTTGTTCGCCCTCGCGCTCGGTGCGGTCGACAACTTTAAGTTTTACCTTCGGCAGATGTGCGAGAGCAGTGTAGTCAGCGAAAGAATCGGTCGGCGTCGTCCACCAGTTCGACTTCGCCCAATCGAGCGTTTCCGGCTTGGTCGACAGCCAGTAGAAATTCGAGCCCACCAGCTTTCCCGAAGAATCGGCAAGCCGCAGCACGACGAAGTATGTGGTGCTAAGGCCCTGAATATCAGGCAGTGCAAAAAGCTTGCGGGTACTGTCCGCCGCCGCGTTGAGAGAATCCTCGTGCGAGAACTTCTCAGTCATATCAAGGTTGTAAACCTTGGTGGTCAGCTTGAGACTCTTCGCATCCGAATACTGGCTGCTCACCAACCAGATGGAATGATCGTCATAGCCATACACCGGATGTAGCGCTTCCATCGCCTTCTTCGCGCCGAAATAACCGCCCCCCGGCCGCAGATAGTAATCGTATAAATGCCAGATCATCGAAGGCCATGCGTTGTTCAGCATCCACTGAATCACGCCGGTTGCCTCGTACTTGTTTCGGCTGTAGGCCTCGTACATGGCGCGCACGCCCTCGTAGGTCTGCAGTTGCGACTTCAAGGCGAAATCCTCAACGCTGTCCGACTTGCCGTAACGATGGGCAAGGGCATCGCTGAAGACCTGAATGGTTTTGAACTCGCCGCCGCCGGCATGAAAATTCCAGAAGTTGTCGATCGGCCACAGATGATCGTTCCCCACCATGGCGCGAATGCTCTCCACCGGCGGAACCGCCGGTCCCATGCTGGTTTCGGTGTTGAAGCCGTAGGCTCCGCCGCAGCCGCCGGGATTGCACTGCTTGCGTCCGGGCTGGCCCGCGGGAGTATCCTGTTCCCAATAGCTCGGAGCTACATACTCATACGGCCCCGTCATTTTCACCCCGCTGTCGCCAGTCAGCGATGTGCCTTTGCCCGTCGCCGACGAAACCACCGGATTCGGCCACAGCAGTTGTTTTTCCACGTCGAGGTACATCTGCTCCACATCCGGCGGCGGAGCATTGTCGCTTCCGTTCAGCCACACAACCAGGCTGGGATGGCTGCGTAGCCGGTAAATCTGATCGCGCAGCGATTGCTTCGCGATTTCGTAGTCCTGAGCTTTCCATCGCGGCCAGCGCTCCCAGAAGTCGCAGCAGCACCATCCCGCCATTACTAGAATTCCCTGACGATCGGCGAGGTCGAAAAACTCCTGCGTTTCCAGCTTG
>Ga0224550_1000168_pt1 | contig 14826 bp, 16 predicted proteins | sample 714P31014metaG_FD_179905 | JGI IMG/M metagenome (GOLD analysis project Ga0224550, IMG submission 179905) | Peat soil microbial communities from Stordalen Mire, Sweden - 717 P3 10-14 | ecosystem: Environmental > Terrestrial > Soil > Wetlands > Peat | place: Sweden: Norrbotten County, Stordalen...
GCGTTGCTGCTCCTGTCATATCCACTTCACCCTCCCAAACGACCATTCGAATTACGGACCACTCACTTCCCAGCCCTTCATACTCCAGCATTGTTCGTCCATGGCACCCGTGACGTCTTCGGCACAAATGAAGAGCTGACGGCAGCGCTGACGCTGATACCGGCACGCACCGAATTGTTGACGATCAAGGATTCGGGGCATGAACTATTGACCTCAAGGAATCGTCGTTACCTATCGGAGATGATACCGGCTGCATTTGCTGCGTTTTGTAACGGCTGCCATCCAATGAGTTAATCGAACGGTCTTTATACGTTATACGTCGATTAACTCGACCTCGCTTCGCCGGGCGCGGCTCGCCATGCTCGCACTCGAGGATTGCGAGGTTGTTTGCAGCACCGCAGGAGCAAAGTTGGCGAGCGCGAGGATGTCTTCACGGTGCCAAATAGCGGAACAAAACGGGCTACATAAAATTGGGCAAAGTCGCAGAATCCACATCCGACGCCAGATTGCTAACTAATTGAGAAGGTTGGCTCCCCAGGCTAGATTCGAACTAGCAACCCTTCGGTTAACAGCCGAGTAGGTGAATCCCATATCTCGCTGATCCGGCGTCACATAACCGAAAAACCGGACGCTCTCACCCTTTCCAGTTGGACCCGATCTCGGACGAAAAACACACGAAGGCCCGGCTCTCCAAGAGGGTCGGGCCTTTTCTATTTCTTCGTTCAATAAATATTGACGGCCAATCTGAGCCAAAGGTCGACTCCTGGAGATACCGAACCGTCCAATTCTAGATCAGCGGGAATAATTACTTCCGCGGTTCACCTTTGCGATCTCAGACCCTGATTCAAAAGGGGACCTCCGTCCTGCTATTTACTTCACTGAGCTATGTATACTGCTCAGCATGCCCGACCATCGAGTTCTCGAATCCGTGATGAAGGACTCAGTCACTTGGCTCTATCCTGAGCTTGAACCATATAACACGGATCGGCTACGGGTCTCGCCTGTCCACGAAATCCATTTCGAGGAAAGCGGCAATCCCTCGGGCAAAGCGGTCGTGTTTCTGCACGGCGGTCCGGGAGGCGGCTCCGAACCCAAGCAACGCCGCTTTTTCCACCCCGGTAAATACCGCATCGTCAACTTCGACCAGCGCGGCTGCGGAAAGAGCACACCCTACGCATCCTTGGAAGCTAACACCACCTGGGATCTTGTTTCTGACATCGAGAAGATTCGTGAGCACTTGGGCATTGATCGCTGGCAGGTGTTTGGAGGCTCGTGGGGTTCTACTCTCGCGCTCGCTTACTCCGAGACGCATCCCGACCGCGTCACAGAACTCGTCCTCCGCGGGATCTTTCTGCTGCGCAAGCAAGAAATCGATTGGTTTTACCAGCGTGGCGCGTCAGTCCTGTATCCGGACGCCTGGGAACCATACCTCTCTTACATTCCCGAAGCGGAGCGCAGCGATCTACTTTCGGCCTACTACCGCCGACTGACGAGCGAAGACCCAGCCGTGCGCCTCGCAGCGGCAAAGATCTGGAGCGGATGGGAAGGCACGACTTCCAAGCTCTTGCCGGACGCCGACTTCACTGCACACTTCGAAGAGGTCGAGTTCGCCCTGGCCTTAGCGCGCATCGAGGCCCATTATTTCGTGAACAGAGGTTTCATGAAGACTGATGCCCAGTTGCTCGAAAATATTTCGCGGATTCGCCACATTCCGGGAGTGATCGTGCAGGGTCGTTACGACGTCGTGTGTCCGATGGAAAGTGCCTGGGCGCTTCATCATGCTTGGCCCGAGGCCGACCTCATCATTACACCAGATAGCGGCCATAGCGCCTTCGATCCACCGAACAGCCGCGCCCTCGTCGCGGCAACCGACAAATTCGCGGGCTAACGTCCCGGACCGAGTCTCGCGTCCCCTCTTTATTCTGATTCCTGCAAATCCTTGAATTCCGCCACGGTTTCTCCGATCCGATTGATCGGATCTAATCTCTGCGCATAACCTCTGGCCCATTTTGCGAGGCGCCGGATATCGCGGCCTTGATCTTTCCAACGCTCCTGGCTTTCACCTGCCTTAGAGAGCGCCATCGCGAAATCACGGATGCGGTTGCTCGCTTGCCAAGCATCAGCAGCTTCAGAAATGACTTTGGCTTTGCGGTCGAATTCGGCTTGTCGTCTCCGCTCCGCTTCCGCTCGTTTCTTCCTTCCCTCCCACTCAAGCTCCCACCGCAGATGTTCTTCGCGTTGCTTCTTTAGAGCCAGGGCCGCGATGTGAAGCCCAGCCACTAATGCTCCGAGGCAATTCTCTAGCCGCTGGATAGCGCCGTCCGACCATGTATGCCGGATCTTGCTGTCGTACGGGAGCTCGTTAATGGCTATTTTCAATTGCCCTGTTAGTTTGTAATCCCACTGGGGAGGATATACATAGAGCCCCTTTTTCCGCTTGGCCTCTTCGTCTGCGGTCAGCGTGTGTGGCACTCGTTGTACGAATTCCGATATTGAAAATGTCACGGCTTCGTCGAATACCGTGATTGAGAGATTATCGTCGTCGCCATTGCCCCACGTTATCGCGATATTCCGCTCATCTAGTGCGCGAAATAGCGCGTCGAGAATTCCCAACGATCTCGAAAGTGCGGGCTCGGAGACTCTTATGTGCGACAAGGGCTTGCCCTCTCTCGGGAGCAACAAACCCCGCTCATCTTTTCTGGGATGTGCGAGCAGTTTCTTGGTCCGGAGAACCAGCGGATGAGAAATTGATCGGTCAGTCTGAACCGCGATCGGCGCTGGCACCAACATCGCTCGAGCCTTTGGATCGAGATCTTGCGCGAGAGCGTCAAGCGGCTTTTCGCGGACCGCAATGTTGACGAGATCGAGCTTCGCGTCTTCAATGTCGGGCAAGGGAGTTTGTTCCGGGTCGTAGCCTCTCTCGACGCGAACCCAATGGCCCACTTGCGGGCGAGGGATCTGGTGTTTCTCGCAAATCCTCGCTAGCTCAAGATCTGTAAGCCCGAACTCTTTCGCAAGCGTCCGCATAGGCGTGCTCCAGACGCGTCGGTACAGCTCCACACGAGTAACGGTCAGCGCCTTCTCAGAAGACACGACACCCTCCGATTTTCACGAAATTCTAAACGCCATAATCAGACGACAGGTTTCAAGACAAGTCCAGAGAGGGTTGGCCATTCGGCCCGCAACGAAGAGTGATAGGGAGGCCATAAGAAACAGAGACTAGAGCCGATTGGCTGGTGGGAGAGCACTTGCTCCTCAAGAAAGCAGGCAAAATCACACAAGTGCCACATCTGGTGTCGCTTACGCGGACTCACGCGGTGCAATCAACCTCTTGAATTGGACCGAAGCTGGACCGAAGTCTATGGGTGACCCCTTTGCGTTGGCTACGTCCGTAGGTTCGGCGCTAGTTTTCGAGTCCAATCCGCCCATGTTCGAAATGGGATCGTAACGCGATCGCCTACCTTGACGCTGGTGACTCCCGGTCCGATCGCCTCGACAATTCCCGCACCTTCACCTCTAATGACAGAGGGAAGCTTCGGATTTAAGACTTCGAAGAACTACTCGTATCTCAGTGCGATCATCGGGTCGACACGCATTGCCCGCCGCGCGGGGATATAACAGGCCGCAAGCGCCACCGCGGTCAGCACCAGGGTGACCCCCGCGAACGTCAGCAGATCCGTGGGGCTCACGCCAAACAGCAGCCCCGCCATCAGGTGCGACACGATCACCGATCCCACCAGTCCCAGCGCTGCGCCGGCCGTCGCCAGCCCCAGTCCCTGGCGCAGAATCATCCCCATGATCTTCCCCCTCTGCGCCCCCAGCGCCAGGCGAATGCCGATGTCCCGCGTGCGCTCGCTCACGATGAACGAGATCACTCCGTAAATTCCCAGCGCCGCCAGGAGCAACGCCGTTACCGCGAAGGCCGCCACAATATCCATCGAGAATCGTCTCTGCTCCAGCGACGCCGTCACCGCATCGTTCAGCGTCTGCGCCCCGTAAACCGGTAGTTCCGGATTCACTGACTGCACCATCGCGCGCACCTCTTCCGGTATCGCACTCGCATTCAGGTCTCCACGCAGAAAGATGGCCAGCTCCTTGGGGGTCTCCTGGTACAGGCTCAGATAGATTTGCGGAACGCTCGCGATCGCCAGCGACTCGGTTCGAGCATCCGCGATCACCCCCACAATCGTGATCCAGGTCTTGCTCGCACGTTGGCCAACCCCGGCCCTCCCACCGCCAAGCCTCAGCCGCTTCCCAAGAGGATCCTCGCCCCGCCAGTAAGTCTCGGCCATCGCCTGGTTGATCACGGCGACCAGCGGCGCATTCTCGTCGTCGCCGTCGTTGAACAGACGGCCCCGCAGCGCCGGAATCTCCAGCAAATGAAAATATTCCGGCGTAACTTGCGACCGCTCCACCAAGGGAGTCTGCTTGGTCTGTGTCTGGCGTCCTTCCACGATCAGCGCGCTCCGGTTGCCGTCGTGGTGCAGCGGAACCGACGGCTCCCCTCCCAGCGCCGCCTCCTGCACTCCCGGCAGCAACCGGCTGCGCCGCAGCAATTCGCGCGCAAACACTGCCTCCTGAGCAGCCGTTCCATAAATGTCCGTCTTCGGATCGTTGGGGCTCGGCAGCCACAACTGAACCGACATCACATGCTGCGGATTGAATCCCAGCGGCGCCTTGTACAAATCCCAAAAACTGCGCAGCAGCAGGCCCGCGGCCACCATCAGCACCAGCGACAGCGCAAACTCCGTCACCACCAGTACGCGCCGCGTGCGCGTCTGCTCCGTGGAACCCTTCGACCCACGCCCCTCCACCCTCAGCGTACTTGTCAGATTCAACCGCCCTGCCTGCTTCGCGGGCGCCAGCCCGAAAATTACCCCGGCTGCGATCGAAGCCGCCAGCGCGATCAGCATCACGGTCCAGTTGATCGACAGGTCGTTCAGCCGAGGCAGGCTCTCCGGAATCAGCCGCAGCAAGAATCCCTTCATGCAGAACAGAATCACCAACCCCGCCACTCCGCCCAGCAGCGAAAGCAGCAGGCTCTCTGTCAGCAATTGCCGCACCAGCCGCTTGCGTGCCGCTCCCAGCGCCTGGCGCACCGCCATCTCCCGTGATCGCGCGCTGGCCCGCGCCAGCAGCAGATTCGCTACATTCACGCAGCCGATCAGTAGCACCAGCGCCACTGCGCCCAACAGCAGGATCAGCGACTGCCGAACGTTGCCCACCACGTTTTCCTTCAGAGGCACCAACCGCACCGTCCACTTGCTGTCGGCCGGATAATCGTCCGGAAATTGCTCCCGCAACGAAGCAACCAACGCGTCCAGCTGGCTCTGCGCCGCTGCAACCGTCAGCCCCGGCTTCAGGCGCCCGACCGTTTCCAGGGGCAACCGCAAACTGCGGTTCGGGGACTGAGCCGGATCATCCGAAAAACCCAACGCCGCCCACTGTTCCGTATTCCTCTCGCCCACGGTTCGCCCCGGGTCGCGAAATCCCGGCGGCATCACCCCAATCACCCGATACAAATCGTTGTCCCCCCGCAAACTTCTTCCCACAATGTGCGGATCGCTCCCGAAAGCCCGCTTCCACAACCCGTCGCTGATCACCACATCCAGCGTGAACCCCGGCGTTTGATCCTGAGGATCGAACGTCTGCCCCAGCTCCGGTTTTACCCCCAGCATCGCAAAATACGCCGGCGACACCCCCTCATACTGCATCCGCGATGGCTGCGATACACCCGTCAGGTTCGCCGACCCGAAAATCTCCAGCACAACATACTGAAAAATTCCCGAACGCTGCATATCCTTCCACTCCGGAATCGAGATGCCGGCGTCCGAAGCGCCCGCACCAGGCAGATCGTCCTCGATGCGTACCAGTTCCTCCGGGTGCGGATAGGGCAGCGGATGCAACAGCGTCGCATCGACCAGGCTGAAAATCGCCGTCGTGGCCCCGATGCCCAAGGCAATCGTCAAGACAGCGATAACTGTGAATCCCGGAGACGCTCGCAGCATTCGAAAACCGTAGCTGACGTCTTGCCAGAGATGATCCCACCCGAGCCAGCGGCCGGATTCGTAATAGCGCTCCCGAGATAGCGTCACGTTGCCGAAGCCGCGGTGAGCAGCGGCTCGTGCTTCGTCGGCACTCAGACCTTGCTCCTGCAAGCGCTCTATTTCGAGCTGTAAATGGGCCTCGATTTCGGAGGTGAAGTCGTCCAATTTTCGCTTCCGTCCAAACATGGCTCTTAACCTTTCGCTGCCTCTGATCCCAGGATCCGCGCGATGGCCCCTGCCAATCGCTTCCACTTGGTGGTTTCTTTGACCAGTTGTTTGCGCCCGGCCGTCGTCAGCGAATAGAACCGGGCCTTACGGTTGTTTGACGAGACTCCCCACTTCGCTGAGATCCAGCCTCGCTCTTCCAGGCGCTGAAGTGCGGGATAAAGAGCGCCATGCTCGACGAGGAGCTCCTCATCCGACGTCTGCTGGATGGCGCGTGCAATTCCCTGCCCGTGCTGCGAACCAAAGATGAGCGTGCGGAGGATCAGCAGATCCAGAGTGCCCTGCAGCAATTCCAATCGTTCTTTTGCGTCTTGGGTAAACATGTCACCTGAGGTTTACGCGCGTCCGGGTAAGATGTCAACCTGAAAACATCTGGCTTCGCATGATTCCGCAGCCCAACGGAAGATATTACGGATTTGGCGGGAATTCGAGTCATCACTTTCTTCCCGAGCACGGTTCATGAGGTTTGCCACTTGGTCCAGGAGGAATTCGAGGTCATAGAACGAGTAGACCACACCGCAAGCGCTGAACGTGAACAGCGTCTTGGTTACCTAAGCGTTCATTACTTAATGCGTTTAGGAAACAATCGGACAAAGCTGCCTGAGTACAAGAAATTCGATGTATTACGGAGCGCAACCCGACCCGCTAGCTGACACTGCAACTGACATCATCCAGCACATGAATACCGATCATGGGGATGCGCTCGTCTTGCTTGCGCGGGCATTTGCTGGCATCGAGTCTCCCGAAGTTGCGATGAGTTCGGTCGACCGTCTCGGGTTTCACGTACGCTTCAGAACCCAAGATGGCACGCGTAGCGCGCGCATCGCATTCTTGCGTGAGGTGAGTAGTCCGGAGCAAGCCAGAGAAGTTCTGGTGGAAATGGTAGGGCGAGCACGGCGGATGTGAGCTGCCGTATGACGCTCTATTGCCTGACAAACGCAAAAGATGGACAAGCGAGATCTCGTCGACTCCCCTGAAGTCCCGCTGAGGGCGGATGGCTCACTCCCGACACGTTCGGTTTACCGAGAGAACCAAGTCGTGACTAATCGCAGCGCCTGACGGGAGCCCGTATCAAGAAGTGCCTCGCAAATGCCATCGGAGAGAGAGGGACCTGGTCATTTTGGCGAATTGGGGATTGTGACGCGTATTTTGAATTAACCGCAACACTCTATGCTTGTAGACAAGCGTTAGAGGTAACGTCGGCCACCACATCTTCCGATTTGTCGTTACGGTCTTCATCAGCCGCAACCTAGCCGAATGTTACGGATCGGCATCTCGAGAATCGGTTTTGATCAAGGAGTATCGACAGTGGTTACAGAAAACTCCTCTTCAACTAGAGGTGGAGAATCTGTAGCCGGATTTGGTGACGACACCTACAGGCCAGCATGGCGCCTTTCCTGCAATCTGGACAGGCGGTTTCCAACCAACTGGGAAACTGACTCCTAGCAAGTTGAATATGACATCCAGAAGGAACCGGATTGGAAAACATCGATCTCTCATGTAGATTAATTGCGGAGGATTCATGAGCATATTGGCAGCAATTAGGCGCGAAGAGAAAAAGGTTAAAAAGCAATTGGGTAAGTTACAGAATCATTTGATTGGCTTGCAATCTGCAGCGAAGGCTCTGGGTAGGTCGGCGAGCCGAGACATTACTAATGTTAAGAAGCGTGTGATGTCGGCCGCAGCGAGAGCAAAGATATCAAAGGCCGCGAAGAAGCGCTGGGCTAAGGTCAAAGCGCAAACGAAGAAGGTAGTCGCCTAGATCACAGCAACTCTGTGGAAGGGCTCGTGGTGGCCAACGAATCAAAATGTCCGGTCAGCGGGAAGCGGAAGTACGCAAGCGAAGGTGAAGCGCTGGCAACAGCCGCGCACCAGTTTGCAACCGCCAATGCACCGAAGGAACTTCGAGCCTATCTATGCTCCTGGTGTGACGCTTGGCATCTAACGAAAAATGCAGGAAAAGCCAGGAAGGATCATAGATGATCGATAAAACTGTCCCGCGAAGTGGACGTGGAGAGGGACCCCTGGCCATCATCTCGTCGTCTCCTAGACGCTCTCATGCCTCGGTATTCTTCTCCTTCCAGCAAACGCAGATGTTCCGATAAGAAGTTCCATCATAGCGGGATTGTAGCGCACGAGCAGAGAAGGACGGGAAGCAACGTTTTCCGTTCGAGTGTGCGCCGCTTCCCGTTTGACGTGAGTACCTACAACTTAGATACGAGCTGTTGAAAAAGGTTTCGCGCCGAGGAGTGCGTGTCCATCTACTACTGTCTTGGTTGTACAGCTCCTTGAAGCTTGATATAAGATGCCGCGTCGTCGGAGGCACTTTCGAGAAAGGAGAATTCGATATGAACCCGGAGGCCGCTAATTCCGAAGAAGAAAAGCCGTCGGTGACGTTGCCAGGAACCGTCGAGAAAATCATTCCTGCGTTGGGACCAAACTACCCTGAGAAGGCACAAATTACCGTCAAAGGCGCAGACGACCTTTACAAAGAAGTTCGTATAGAAAATGCTTTGGAGGATGAGAACGGCAACAGCGTAAAGCCGAAGCGTGGCGCTGAAGTGGAAGTCACAATCGAGGCGAATAAAGCCGATACAACCCCCCAGAGATTCCTCCGAACCGTAACCTTCCGAGAAACTCGTTAATCGATATCGAAACAGGTCGGTGTTTGTTAGAAGCGTTATCGCAACTTAGTTGAATGAGAATGAGTGACCTGGCTCCAACACTGTTGTCTTCCATCTCCTGTCCGACATGCGGTGTCGGCCCTGGGGCGCGCTGCGTGTTGCAATCAGGCGGGCCGCGATCCGAACCGCACGTAGACCGGAAACTTATTGCGGCTGAGTCGATTAAGACGAAGAGTCATGCCCGTAGTGTTCAAAACGGCACAGACGGCCCGCGCCGATGTCGCCTAACATGACGGCGTGCGATGTTGGATTATCGCGTTTAAGGCGGTGAAACTCCGGAGACCGCAGGAGCTGAAATTTGAGCAATTCAGTGAAGATCGACCCGAAAGGGAGGTTGCGAATTCCTGCGCATGCTCTTTCCGCACTGGGGGGCTGCACTGAGTTCTTCATCACAAGCGAAGATGGCAAGTCCGCACGCGTCTATCCCCTGAGGATCTGGAACGAAGTCGAGAAACGGCTGGCAGATACGGCCCCGCGCAACGGTAACTCGCAGAAACTTCTTATCCGGGCGAAGTATTTCGGCCAGACCGTTACGATAGATAAACATGGACGAGTCTTTGATCCCTGTTGTTCTGAGGGAGACTGCGCACATCAAAGGAGAAGTCGATGTGCTTGGTTACTCAAAATACTTAGACGTTTGGAATCACACCTCACTCCTCAAGAGCATGAAGCGCAATTCGATTACAGTGCGTGATGGGGAGACGTTGAACAACATGTTGGATAACTAAGCTAATTGCGCGTTCCAGCAAAACACATATATTTGGGTTGCTGACAACCGCTAAACCGCATCGCCCCCCACCTTAAGGGAGAATCTCCAATGGAAGAGCGAAACAATCACAAAATATTACTCACGAGAATGGATGACGCTTTTAGTGACTATTCCCATGAAGCTGAGAAGCTCAGCGTGTTGTTGAGCAAACCCAGAGACCTGTTCAGTTGGACTGGGTACCACGACCTGCTTAGACAACGGAATACGGAAGTCGTCGCCTACGAAAAATATCGCAACATAAAGGATGAACTATTCACGCTAATCAATCCGCCTACTGCTGTCGATAGACCAGAATCGAACGTCAACTGACGCTCTTTGCGACGCCGACTGTGCTGCTGCGTAACACCGGTTCGATACTGAATTATTTCGGGCGCGCCGTTTCGAAATAATATTACTCCAATCGTACGGCGGTTTACGAAGCTGTGCCTTTCCCCAAACAACGAGGAAGCGCAAAATTTGGTGTTGCACCTGTCAAACAATGATTGTAAACACTGGCACTATGATGATTGGCGAAAGGCTTCGATTACTCCGAGAAGAACAAAAGCTTTCACAAGGCGACATCGAGAAACGCACCGGCCTGCTCCGTTGTTACATTTCGCGCGTTGAGAACGGTCACACGGTTCCGGCGATCGAGACGCTGGAGAAACTGGCGCGTGCTATGGGGCTTCCCTCTACCAGCTTTTCTATGATGGAGAGGAACCACCAAAGTTGCCGAAACGAAGCTTGTCAAACCCTTCACTACTTTGTGGGCGAAAAATCGGCCGGACGCATGAAGGTCGAGTTCACTTTTTCCACCAGCTTGTCGCCCTGCTCGAATTTGACCATCTCGAGAAACACCGGGTCGGCCATCAGCGCATCCCAGTTCTGTTTCGCTTCCTCGCGGCTGGGATGAGCCAAGATGTAGACAAACGTGTTGTCCCAAGGGGGAGCATCCTCCGGTATCCAGTAGCCCACAGCGTTCAGGCCGTGTTTGGCGAGCAGCTTCGAAGCCGTATCGCGAAATCGTGTCTCGAGTGCCGGCAATTTGCCGGGGACAGCATGATAAATGCGAAGCTCGAAAACGCGATTGCTATCAGCCCTGACTTGGCTCAAGTGCGCCAGGCGAGCACTAGTGAAGGATCCAGCGGCGAAGGAAAGCAGGGCGACGCCGCCAATCGTCCATCCTTTGAATATCCGGCGAATCAAAGTCATGGCCACCTCATCCGTCCCGAAGCGCAACGATGGGGTCCACCTTCGTCGCCCGCCAGGCCGGAACGTAGCTGGCCAGAAGAGCGACAACGAGCAAAATCAAAGGCACCACCAGAAATACAGCCGGATCATGAGGGCGCACGCCGTAAAGCAGACTAGCCATCATCGAGGTGGCACACGCAGAAAAGACCACACCGGCGGCAGTTCCGGCACTCGCGAGAACGACACCCTTCCGCAAGACGAGTTTCAGGATTACCGCTCGCGGCGCGCCCAATACCATCCGGAGACCAATCTCGCGGGACCTTTGGCCAACCATATAGGCGAGCAAGCCATAAATTCCAATGGAAGCCAGAAGCAGCGCCACGGCAGCAAATCCGACGACAAGTTCGGCAGAAAAACGGCGTGAAGCCAGCGAACGATCGACCACGTCATTCATAGAAGAAACGTCGAATGTGGGCAGGCCGGGATCGATGCTCTGGATTTCATGGCGAATCTGCGGCTCCAAAACCTTCGCTGGCAGAGATGTCCGCAATACGATGCTTAGGTCCCTATTGGGGCTTTGATAGATCGGGACATAAATGTGAGGAATGCCATCGATGTCGAGGCCGTCACTTTTAATGTCTTTAACAATACCCACGACGGTTATCCATGGTTGGGTAGGGTCTGCTCCGAACCGGACACGCTGGCCCAGCGGATCCCGGGTTGGCCAATATTTACGGGCGGTGGTTTCATCAATGATGACCACCGGCTGTTTGCCGTCTCCATCGCCCTCGGTAAAGAAGCGGCCGCGGAGGAGTGGAGCCTGCATCACCTTGAAATAATCAGGGCTTATCCTAATTCTTTCGGCGCGCAGATCCAGCGAGGACTCGACCGGGCGATCTTCGATCGCCAGGGCATCGATCGCTTGGGCACCATTGACGCTTAGATTGGTGGTCGGCAGATCTGAAGTGATGGCTGCGAGCTCGATTCCTGGAATCGCGCTCATGCGCCGCAACAACTCACGGTCAAAAGAGGTTTCCTGGGCAACACTGAGATACGGGTCCGCTTTCGGATCGTTAGGTTCTGGTAGCGAAAGGTTTGCCGCGACGACTTGGGTTGGATTAAAGCCGGGATTTTCCTGCAGCAGGTCTCGTAGGGTACGCAAGAGCAAGCCGGCTCCCACCATCAGAACAACCGCGAATGCTAGTTCAGAGACGATTAGAACGTCGCGGAGGCGGCTAGTCTTGGTGCTGTAGCCGGACCCGCGAGACCCTTCTCGGATTGCCGAAGACATCGCGGCCCTTGTCGAGTGAATGGCTGGGGCAAGACCAAACAGCAGGCCCGTAAGAAGCGAAATCAAAAGAGCAAACACCAGGACAGCCCCGTCGATTCTTACTTCACTGAGCCGCGGAATATTCGGCGGTACAAAGCGCAGGATGAAACTCAAGGTGCAGACTGCCGTGGCAATTCCGGCGAGCCCTCCCATGAAGGAGAGAAGGATCGACTCGGTCAACATCTGGCGCGCCAAGCGGCTGCGGGTTGCCCCCAACGCCGACCGCACTGCCATTTCCTGTTGCCTTCCCGAGGCGCGCGCCAAAAGGAGATTGGCAATGTTCAACGAAACAATGAAAACGATTAGAATCACAGCACCCGACAGGACGAGCAGCATGGGCCGAACGTTGCCTACAAGAGCCTCCTGCAACGGCTGAATCTCAATCGTCCACCGGGCCTGCGCCGGAAAATCCGTCGCATAGTCTTGGCGTATCTGGATGGCCATTGCGGTAAGCCGTGTCTGAGCTTGCTCTAGCGATATACCTGGCTTGAGACGTCCAATAGCAGCGGGCATGAACCTGGTGCCACGCGCGGGCGGGGGAGCAGGATCGGCGCTGAATCCGGCTGTCTGAAATACTTCCACGTTCCCGGAAATTGTCGGTCCAGGATGGCGAAATCCGGGGGGAAGAACGCCGACGATTGTGTACGGATCGTTATCGAGCCGGACGCTGCGGCCGATCACATTTGGATCGGCGCCATAGGAGCGGCGCCACAGGCCATCGCTTATCACCGCAACCGGCGCGAAACCGAGCGCAAAGTCCTGGGGTCCAAACAATCTTCCGATCTGAGGGGTCGCGCCCAACATAGAAAAGTAGTTGGGATGCGTGACCATGAACTCGAGACGCTCAGGATGGCCGGCGCCAGTCAAATTCTCGCTAGCGCTAGCGATCGTGCTCACATCTTTAAATACCCCCGCTCGATTTCTGAGATCCTCCAGTTCGGGCACGGAGAATGGCACGTCCCGCAATCCCAGGCCGGGCTCGTTGAAGGCGATTCTCACCAAGCGGTCGGGTTCGGGAAACGGCAGAGGGCGCAGCAAAACCGCATTCACGATGCTGAACATCGCGGTGTTGGCGCCGACCCCCAAGGCCACGGTCACGACCGCCGCGGCGGTGAAAGCGGGCTTCTTGCGCAGCATGCGTAAGCTGTATCGAAAATCCTGGACGACGGACTCGAGAAAGGTCATACCGCGCGCTTCACGGCATTCTTCTTTGGCCCGGTCGATTCCGCCGAACTCGATTCGAGCCCGCCGCATTGCTTCCTGGAGCGGCACGCCGCCGCGGACCAAATCCTCGGCGAACGCCTCGATGTGAAACCTAAGCTCCACATCCATTTCGCTCTCCATCCGAGAGCGCCGGAGAGTCACGCGTAGCCAGGATCGAACTCGGCTCCAGAGGGTCATACTTCCTCAGGTTTGGTACCCAGGATTCCGGCGATGACGCCGGCCATGCGATTCCACTTTTCGGCTTCCGCCTGGAATCTGCGCTTCCCTGCCGCGGTGAGGCGGTAATACCTGGCTTTGCGCTTATTTTCCGATTCGCCCCATTCGCTGATGATCCAGCCCTGATGTTCGAGGCGGTATAGCGCGGGATAGAGCGAGCCCTGCTGAATTTCGAGGCGGTCCTTCGAAATTTGCTGGATGCGCAGAAGAATGCCGTAGCCGTGCAACGGGCCGAGGGAGACGGCTTTGAGGATGAGCATGTCGAGGGTGCCTTGAAGCAGATCAATCTGTTTTGCCACGGGCTCTCCTTGTGCGTCTAGGAGAGACAATAGCAAGGCTCTCCTCGACTGTCAAGGAGAGAGTTGCGGCGCTTCGCTTGCGGTGGCGGGGCATATCTGGGCGAGGACGTGAAGGATCAGGACATGCCGCGGGAGGATTTACTCGTTTGTGAAAATCAACCGGCCACGCTGATTTTTTGCCGGGTAAATGGTCAATCGGAGATTGGCTGGCGGGGCGCATTTGAATGTTGACGAGGGGAGTGGATTCATCACCAACAGATACATCAAGATCGCGAAAGACACGAAGTTCCGTGCGGATGTTGTGGAGCGAATCGGACTCGGTTTCGAATTGCCGAAGGCCGAAACGATCGAAGTTGTTCCATGTGTTCCAAATGTTCCAAGCTCTCAAGAAACGGAGGTCACTGTAAGCATTTGAAAAAACGGGAGAAGTTGGCTCCCCGGGCTAGATTCGAACTAGCAACCCTTCGGTTAACAGCCGAATGCTCTACCGTTGAGCTACCGGGGAATTGGATGGCTATCTCCTCTAATTGTAGCAGATTACGCGGCGTGCTGTTCAATCGAGACGACTGTCGATTGGGGCACACGGGGCACAACAAACCCCAATCCTACTTTCTCGGCCCACTCGCGCCGATATTCAACATCCTCCTTCAATTGCTCCGCGTACTTGTCCGCGACATCTCTGTTCGCGTGGCCGATCCAGAACTTTTCCAAGTCCCACGGCACACGATTCTTTCGAAGATGAGTGACCGGCCCGATTTGTTAGTCCAGGAGAAGTGAGAGTTTTTATATCACTGATCGGACCGGCTTTTTTATACCAACTCTAGGGTGAGTTTTCGGCTGCTTGCACCCCAAGGAAATCGCG
>Ga0224550_1000171_pt1 | contig 14730 bp, 13 predicted proteins | sample 714P31014metaG_FD_179905 | JGI IMG/M metagenome (GOLD analysis project Ga0224550, IMG submission 179905) | Peat soil microbial communities from Stordalen Mire, Sweden - 717 P3 10-14 | ecosystem: Environmental > Terrestrial > Soil > Wetlands > Peat | place: Sweden: Norrbotten County, Stordalen...
AACCGCCGGGCGCGGGTTAACCGTAGATGCGACCGTGGGTTACGGCTAAAGGGAAAGGATTTCATGCGCCAAAATGCCATGCTTCTGCTGTGGGGGCTTCTGCTTTGCACCGCCGGCCTGCTTGTGAGTCTTGAGGGGTGCGGAGGCGGCGGAACGGCAACGACAAGTACCACCACCACGACCACCACCACAACGACGCCAGTCACGGGCGCATCGACGGGGAAGTTTCAGCACGTGGTCATTATTTTCCAGGAGAACCGCAGTACCGACAATCTTTTCCACGATCCAGTGCTGATTAACAACGGGGCGGATATTGCCTCCAGCGGCCTCAACTCCAGCGGCGAGACCATCCCGCTGCAGCCGGAATCGCTGGTTACCACCTACGATCTCAGCCATGCTCACTCTGCGTTTACGTCCATGTACGACAATGGAAAAATGGATGGAGCAGATAAGATTCAGGTGAATTGCTCCCCGGGCGTAACCAACTGCGGCCCTGCCAATGCACAGTTCTATTACGTGAACGCATCCGATGTCGCGCCTTACTTCACGATGGCTGAGACTTACACCTTCGGCGACCGCATGTTCCAAACCAACCAGGGGCCAAGTTTCCCCGCGCATCAATTTATTCTTTCCGGAACCTCGGCGCCCACGGCAACCAGCAACCTGTTTGCGGCGGAGAATCCCGCGGGCCTCACCGATCCTGGCAGCGATACCGGATGTACCGCGCCTTCGGGGCAAACGGTTGCCCTGATCGACCCCTCGGGGAACGAATCCTCTTCGCAGTATCCCTGCTTCGACCACCCCACGCTGACCGACTTGCTGGACACGGCGGACGTGAGCTGGCATTATTACGCGGCTGCGGTAAGTTCTTCGCAAAGCGGCATCTGGGTTGCTCCCAACGCGATTCAGCACATCTGCGGACCGCAGACTCAAAGCGGACAGCTGACTTGTACCGGTACCGAATGGACTGACCACGTCTCGCTCGCTTACCAAAAAGTGCTCACCGATATTGCCAGTAATCAACTCGCTCAAGTCACGTGGGTAACGCCCGACGGCTCAGTTTCCGATCATGCCCTGTCGAACGATGGCGGGGGCCCCGCGTGGGTCGCTTCCGTGGTCAATGCTATCGGCAACAGCCCCTATTGGTCGAACACTGCCATCATCATCACGTGGGACGACTGGGGCGGCTGGTATGACCACGTTGCCCCCACGATTTACAACTCGTATGAATACGGTTTTCGCGTGCCGCTGATTGTGATTGCGCCTTATGCGAAGCCGGCTTACATTTCACATGTCACGCATGATTTCGGCAGCATCCTGAAATTCATCGAAGAAGTGTTCTCAACGCCCTCGCTGGGCTACGCCGATGCGCGCGCCGACGATCTCGCCGATTGCTTCGACTACACGCAAACGCCGCTGACCTTTCAAACCATCCCCGCGGCGGTGGGCGCAGAATATTTTATTAACCGCAAGGCTCCGCCTATCGATCCCGACGATGACTGATTGAGGGCGTGCAGAATCCTGCCGTCGGCCAGGTGCTTCGCGACGCGGAGGCTCCAAACCTCTCCGAACCTCTTCGGACTCCGGGCGGAGTGGTGACCTTCGTAATCACGCTTGCCCCCTGCCGCATTGCTGTGCCCCGAAGCCGCTCCTAGAATCGGGAGAGAAGTTACTCCGCCTATTACCTTACCCATGCCCGAGACCACCAGACGCGCAGACCGAGCCGAGATTGCCCGGCGCATCGAGCGCGCCGAAAAGCTTCTGCAGAAGGGCAAAACCGCCGACGCGCTGGAGGAGTATGGGCAAGTGCTGCGCGACGATGCGGAAAACGACGCGGTGCGCCAGCTCGCGGCGGACCTGTGTCTTTCCCTGAATCGCAATCGCGACGCCATAGTTATGCTGGGAGAGCTATTCGAACGGCAGGTGAAGGCCGGTGACGCCACGCGCGCCAGCCTAACCTACAAGAAACTCGCGCGGCACAGCAGCACGACCTGGGAGCAGAAATTTCGCTTCGGGCAACTATTAGAAGGGTCCAACAAGAAGCTGGCGGTGGGCACCTATGAATCAGCATTGAGGGACCTGGGCCAGCTGGACAACAAGAAGAAAGAGGCGATGCTGGTGCTGGAGCGGGTGGTGACCTTGGAGCCGACGCAGACGAATCTGGTGCGCTTGGGCGAAGCCTGCTCTGAAATCGGAGAGCGCAAGTCTGCGGCCGGCGCCTATAAGCGCGTGGCGCAGCTTGTCTCGGCGGGCGGGGCCGACGCTGCGGAGTGGTATGAGCGCGCATACCAGGAAGACTCGTCGGATCAGGAGATCGTGCTGGCCTATGGGCAGAGCTTGCTGACCCAGGGCCAGATCGGAGCGGCCATCTTTATTCTCGAGCCGCAAGTGAACGCCGGGCAGTGCAGTTTGGAGCTGTGCGAGACCTATGCCGAGGCCCTGTTGGCGGCGGGCCGCTATGCCGAAGCTGAGCCGCTGGTCTGGCAGCTGTTTGAACAGAATCCAAAGCGCGTGGAGCAGGTGACGCAGCTGATCGGCCAGTTGCTGGACGCCGAACAGGACGAAGCCGCGGTCGCGCTGGCCCGCAAGCTGGAGCAATTCCAGCGAGGGCGCGGCGAACGCAAGCAATTGGTGACTATGCTGCAGGATATTGCGAGCGCGCATCGCGCCTCGCCACCGATGCTTGAATTAATGAGTGAGCTGTTCAACGCCGCCAACCGCGAGAACGACTACGGCCGGACGCTGTTGAAGCTGTTCGACCTTTATTGCAGCACAGGCGATTTTGCCAAGGCGGGGGACTGCCTTGACCGGGCCGCAGAAGTGGATCCTTACGAGGCGGGACACATGAAGCGGCTGGAGACGATCAAGGGCAAGATCGATGAGAATCGTTTCAAAGTAATCGCTTCGCGATTTTCTCCAACCAGCAAGACAGTGGAGGAGCCGATCCATGCCAGCGAGTCGGCTTTGGGCGCGGCGACGCTGCAGGATCTGATGTTGCAGGCGGAAATCCTGGTGCAATACGGGATGCGCAACAAAGCGATGGAGCGGCTGCAGCGAATTCAGGAGCTGTTCCCGCACGAAGAAGAACGCAACGAGGATTTGCAGCGGCTCTATCTTGCGGCAGGAGTGACGCCGCAGTATGCGGGATCGGCGCCGCTGCCGGCGCACGCAACTCCGGTTCCGGCTGCCGGGCCCGTGGCAGCGGCTGCCGGGCCCACGGATCAAGCGGCCGAGATGCGCAGCGTGACCCGCGTGGCCGAGATCACGCGCAAGTTGTATCACCAGACCACAGCCGCGGCAGTGCTGACCACCGCGGTGAAGGAGATCGGCGATCGCTGGGAGGCATCGCGTTGCGTGGCTGCGATGCGCAAGCCCGGTCTGACGGCGACTGCGGTGCAGGAATTTTGCGGAGAAGGGACCAAGGCCGGCGATGCCGCAGCGCTGGCGGAGCTGGTTTCGGCGCTCCAGGATCTGGCAGCTGGGCATGAGCCGCTGGCGATTCAAGAGGCGCAGAAGGCGCCGGAATTGCAGGCCGTACGCGAGGCGGTTGCGAGTTTGGGGGTTATATCTCTTCTGGCACTGCCGCTGGGCGACGGTGAGCCGGTGGGCGTGCTGGTGCTGATGCAGAACTGGCCGCGGGTCTGGGACGAACCGGACACGGTTGTACTGAAGACGCTGGCCGAGCAGATGGTGATCGCGCTCAACAATGCCGGGCTGCGGCGGCTGGTGAAAAATCTTTCGGTAACCGACGAGAACTCCGGACTGCTGAAGCGCGCTTCTTATCTGGACTTGCTGCTTTCGGAAAGTAAGCGGGCTTTGCAGAATGACACGCCGCTTTCCGTGCTGCTGGTGCAATTCGGCAAAGGGGCGGCAATGGTGAAGGACCATGGCGAGGCGGCCGTGGAAGCGGCCATGGAAAAGATTGGACAACTATTCGCCGCCAACATCCGCACCAACGATTTGGCCTTCCGCTATGACACCACGACCATCGCCATCATCCTGAGCGAAACGGCGCAGAAGGAAGGAATGATGGCGATCGAAAAACTGCGCAAGATTGTCACTGAGGTGCGCCTGGCGGCGAAAGACGATTCTCCGGCGCAAGCGGTGCAGTTCTCCGCGGGACTGGCCGAGGCGGTGACCAAGCAGAACTTCGATCCCGCGGACATTGTGACCGAAGTGATCAACCGCGCGGAAGATGCGCTGGCTGTCGCGGTGGCGCAAGGGCCGAACAAGATTGCCGCTCTGGACGCGTCGCTGGCGGCGGGCGCGGTGGCGTGAAAATCCTAAGAATCTACCACGGAGACACGGAGTCACGGAGTAAAACCGGTTGGGGCTTCGGAAATCAGACCGTTCAGATTTTGTTTCTGCGGATTCGCGCCCTCTGACGTCGACATTCCGCCGATGATGTGCCAATCTTTCCTTCCCTGAGGTCGTGCCCTTCCCGAGCCTTGCTAGTCCGGAATTCGAATGCTTCCATCTTCTGCTATCGCGAAGGATGGATTCCAGGCGACCTCCCACAGAAACCCGTCCGGGTCAGAGAAGTAACCCGAATAGCCGCCCCAGAAGGCTTCCTGAGCTGGCTTGAGAACCGTTGCGCCTGCCGCTGCAGCATCTTTGAGCACTGAGTCGACGTCTTCACGATTGCGGGTGTTGTAGGCGAGCGAGACTCCGTTGAAACCGTGGCCTTCGGGAGCAATATTTGCATCCTTGGCGAGGTCGTGGCGCGGGTAAAGGGCTAGGGCCATCCCTCCTGCTTGGAAGAAGACGACACCTTCTGCCTCGGCCATGGACCGCCGCCATCCCAGGCGCTCGTAGAATTCGCGGCTCCGGTTTAGATCGGCCACTCCAAGGGTGATTAGGCTTACGCGCTGTTCCATCTTTCTATGGGCGTTCTATGGGCGTTCTATGGGACTCCTCGGTCGGCAACCGTATCACGATATCGACGGGACGCGTCTAAAGCAAGCGGTAGCGGGTCGGTCTGCTGATTCGCCGGCGCGCGCGGGTTTACCAGTTGGTAACGGGGTGGTACCCCCACCCCCCACCCTATTAGAATCATCGAGTTAGGCAAGAAATTGCCCGCAAAATACGGTTTTCAAAGAACTTAGATACTAAAATCCGTCAAACAAAGGACTTAGCGCCCGATTCCTGGTCGGGATCGCTGTTGGCGCCGGCTCGGCTGTTCTGCCTCTGCCTTGGCAATGATGGAGCAGAGTGGGAACCGGGCGCAAGGTTGGATGTCACAGCGGGCTGTGAATTTCTTTCGGGCGCGCCGACAAAATCTCTTGGCGTCGGGAGCATCGTTACTCAGCCTTCGAAGGCCGATATCCCGGACGAGAAGCTCTGCGAGATGCTGGACAACGTTCACTGTGAATTGATTCCGGAGGATTGCGAGGAAGAAGAGCAATCAAGCAACTGAGTTTTGGGCTTGAATGATACCAGATCAACACACGACGTGGACGCCGGACAACGCCCAAGCACAAGAACGCGAGTTAAGCCTATCGGCTTTTCAAACCCGGTTTGCGGGGCTTAGACAATTTGAGGCGATCAGGCAACGCACTTCCTTCATACGTCACACCCTGCTCAACCGCCGTGACTCCGTAGTGAGTATCGCAGTCCCCACAGAATAGATTCGCAGGGAATTGAATGCGTGCGACCGCGTTGTGCCACACGATCACGCGGGGAACCTCAAGGTTCGGATCGAAGCCGGGTATCTTCTCTCGCAGTTCAGTTTCCCAGTCTCGCGTGCGGTCCTCTTGCATTAGATCGACCAACTCCATCAGGAACGGTTGGATGATGTCCACTGTGATGATCGCAGACAGGGTCGTGTTCTGTGCCTGCGACCGATTGGGACGGATCATCTTCCCTCTGCCCAAGAATGCTTGCTTGATCTGATTGGCGTCCGCGATGCCTGTCGTAGTATTCAGCGGCAGAGTAAACCCGGCGTCACCGTACATGGCGCCGAGCATCGTGTCGGGGCTATCGAGAAAGACAAGTGGACGACCCGCATTGAACAGCACCAGACCGCAGCAGTATTCCTTGAACTGTTTGAATTTGTCCCGCCCTTGGTCGATCTTCTCGCGGATCGGCGGATACGGATCGAACTGCCCAAAACTCCCCAGCGGCTCATCAGGCGGATCGAAGTCTTTCACATCGAAAACAATTGGACGACCGTCCCATTCGATAGTGAAGTCAGGTCGCTTGCTCTTGCCCGGATGTTCCTTCTCGAATTCAAACGGAATGTGCTGGAGGTTCAGATACTTCTCAAAAACTATTTCGCCGGGCGTGCGCGGCGATTCAGGCATAGCCCATATTACTACCGCAACTGCTCGTTCCATTTGACATTCGAGCCGAACTGCAACCAGATCAGATTCTCGTCGCCCTGATTCGGAATGTTGTATAAGTGCGCTCTCGCAGCAGCGGGGGGAACGTCGTAGCTGCGCTTTAATTGAATTAGGTTCCCTAAGTTCGTGAATAGCTGTTCGGCGGCTGCATTCCCTCGATCAGCGTGAAAGACGAGTTTGTCAGGAACCATACCAGCTTCGGCACGCTTCTCAACGTCAGGATCAGCATTAGCATCCATCGGGCCGAAGGTAAAACAACCTGAGACAGAATTGGAAAATTGGGTGATCATGCTCGCCGTCGCGCTGCGGTTTTTGCTCTCTGCGGGAGCCGTAATCATGAGGACGCACTTCTTGCCGTTTAGAGCATGTCGATAAATGTTGAAGGCCTGTAGCAGGTAGATCGTGTTAACGAACAACGGATCGCCTGTCACAATGTTGTGCTTTCTCAATTCCAATTGTTGCTTCACTTCGACGTTGTTTTTGTCGCAAGCCGTTATGCGGTTCATGAGAGCCTGATGATCTTGGTATATCGTTCGCAAAAGGAAAAACGAGTATGAGACCACAGCTATCGCAAGAATACAGCCCACCGAAAACAGCCCGGTCATCAGCGAATCGCGGAAAACTTCTTTGAAAGAAGCAGCCGTCTTTCTTCGTAGCGTGATCCACGTGCCCAGCACTCCGGCAAACCACAACAGAATAGTGAAGAGAACTACCCACAAGACGAAGCCAAGTGTAGTGGTGCCGTATCCAGCGGTCGTGGCTCTCCAAGATCGAAGCAGCAAATTGAACAAGTGACTGATCCACATTTGGTCTGAAATTGTAGACTATGATGGCGCGACGGCGGGTGGCCCACTCCAGCCCGGTTTTGGCTTGAGTGGGGATGTTCACACGTCACAGACTTGGTCCGGCGAACCAAACTAGATTGTCCTCATGCCATGGGCTCCGACAGTGTCACGATAGCGGCGAATCGGGAAACAGTCGAGCTGCGCTCGACGGACAGCCGAGGGCGGGCTGTCCCCACATGAGCATTTCTGCAAACTGGGACACGAGTAGTCATCCTCTGCGGTGGTCAAATCTATTCATGCGCTGCTACACTAGCCAGTTTGATTATCGGTTTTGATCCGCTCTGAGCGCGGGTCCGTAGGAAAATCATGTTGAAACCTGGTGATATCGCGATTGTCAGCGGGGCGCGCACGCCCTTTGGCCGCTATTGCGGAAAGCTAAAGGATTTTTCGGCGCAGGAACTGGGCGCGATCGCCGGCAAGGGCGCAATCGAGCGGGCGGGAATCGATGCGAAAGAATTCGACCACGCCGTGTTTGGCAACGCGCAGCAGACTTCGGGCGACGCGTTGTATGGGGCGCGGCATGTGGGGTTGCGCGCGGGACTGCCGATTGAGACTCCGGCCCTGACGGTGAACCGGCTGTGCGGCTCGGGGATGCAGGCGATTGTGAATGCGGCACAGATGATTCAGTTGGAGGAAGCGAAGATGGTGCTGGCGGGCGGCATGGAGGCGATGTCGCAGGCTCCGTTTTCCATTCGCGGGCGCGACGGGTTCACGCTGGCTCCGGGAGGGAAGCTGGAAGATTCGCTGATGGTGGCGCTGCTCGACAGCTATTGCGGGTTGTACATGGCGAATACCGCGGAGCTATACGGAGAGCAGCAGGGCATCACGCGGCAGGCGCAGGATGAGTTTGCGTTGCGCTCGCAGCAGAAAGCGGATGCGGCTTATAAAGAAGGACGCATTCAGGAAGAGCTGGTTCCGGTTCCGCTGCGCAACGCGAAGGGCGAGGCTACCGGCGCGGTGCTGGCCGAGGATGACCACCGGCGTCCGCAGACCACGATGGAAGGCTTAGCCAAATTGAAGGCGGCGTTTGGCTCGGCCTCGGGCAAGCCGGGTACGGTGACGGCGGGGAATGCGAGTGGAATTGTGGATGGCGCAGCGGCGGTGGTTTTGATGTCGCTAGAGGATGTTTCCAAGCGCGGATTGAAGGCTTTGGGGCGCATTGTGAGTTGGGGGATTGCCGGAGTTGAGCCGAAGTTGATGGGGCGTGGTCCGGTGCCGGCGACGAAGATCGCGCTACAGAAGGCTGGGCTTTCTTTGGACTACATTGATTTGATTGAAGTGAATGAGGCGTTCGCGGCGCAATATCTGGCGGTGGAAAAAGAGTTGGGCCTGGATCGCGAGAAGGTGAATGTGAATGGCGGGGCGATCGCGTTGGGGCATCCGCTGGGCGCGACCGGGGCTCGGCTGGTGATTACTTTGTTGTATGAGTTGCGGCGGCGGAAGAAGAAGTATGGGCTGGCTACGGCTTGCATCGGCGGCGGGCAGGGGATCGCAATGATTGTGGAGAGTATGAATTAGGGTTCACCACGGAGGCACGGAGACACGGAGAAAAGTTTGGGCTTGGCGAGGTGATTGGCGGCAATCAGCGGTAAGTGATTCACGAGATCAGGAGTAGGGATTCGTATGGAGATTAAGAAGGTTGGCGTTCTCGGTTGTGGGCTAATGGGATCTGGCATTGCGCAGGTTTGCGCGACGGCTGGATTCGACGTCACCGTGCTCGAAGTGGAGCAGAGGTTTCTCGATAAGGGATTTGCCGGGATTGAGAAATCTTTGGCGAAGTTTGCCGAGCGGCCGGTCGAGAAGGGCGGGATCACGGCGCAGCAGAAGGATGCGATCCGGGCGCGGCTTACGGGCACGACCAACAAGGCCGACCTGGCCGATTGCGACATTATTATTGAAGCCATCATCGAGAACGTGGACGAGAAGAAGAAGATGTATGCGTCGATTGATGGGGTGGTGAAGAAAGAGGCGATTTTTGCGTCGAATACTTCTTCGATTTCGGTGACTGAGCTTTTGACTTCGGTGAAGCGGCCGGAGCGGTTTATTGGGCTGCATTTTTTTAATCCGGTGCCGCTGATGAAGCTGGTGGAAGTGGTGCGGACGATTGCTACTGCCGACGATGTTTACCAGACGGCTTACGAGTTCGGGAAAAAGCTGGGGAAGGTTCCGGTACGCACCTCGGACAAGACGGGATTCATCGTAAACCGGCTGCTGGTGCCGTATCTGCTCGATGCGATTCGGGCTTATGAAGAGGGCGTCGGGTCGATTGAAGACATTGATAACGCGATGAAGCTGGGCTGCGGATATCCGATGGGGCCGTTTACGTTGCTCGATTTCGTTGGGCTTGAAACGACTTACTACATCACGCACGTGATGTTCGACGAGTTCAAGGAGCGGCGTTTTGCGTCGCCTGCGCTGCTGAAGCGGTTGGTGATGGCGGGATGGTACGGGCGGAAATCGGGCAAGGGGTTTTACGATTATTCGGACCCGAATAGTCCGAAGGCGAATAAGCTGTAGGGACTTAGTTCATTACGAGTCACGCTTCGGCGTCGCTTAGGGCGGGCTCCGACACGGAGTTACGGAGAGATCAAATAAAAATGCCAGGTGAAATCAGCACGCCGGATGTGCAACGGTATGGCCGAGCGTGGCATAACTATGTGGCGCGCCGAAATCTGGTGGTGGTGCTATTTGTGGGGCTGGTGCCGCTGGGGGCTCTGATTGCCAGATTAAAGTTAAGCGAAATTGTCAGCATGAGCGTGCTGGCGGGCTGGATCGCGGTATACCTGGCGGGGGCATGGTGGCTTACACAATGGAAGTGTCCGCGCTGCGGGAAAACGTTCGCCAACCGGCTGTGGACGCCGCGTTGCATCAGTTGCGGGTTGAGCAAAGATGAGGTGGTGGCGGTGGGGCGGGGGAAATAGCTCTTCAACGGGAATAGATCTCCCTGCGGTGACCGACGCGCAAAACGAGCACCACCAGCCGGGCATGCTCCAGGGAACAGATGAGGCGGTAGTCCCCGACTCGGTAGCGCCAGAACTCACTTAAATGTTCCCTTCAGACATTCGCCGATCTGCCGCGGGTCATCGAGTTTGGCAACTCGTTCGTAGAGAAACTTCGAAATGCGGCGGGCAATGGGCTTGTCTAGCCGGTCGAGTTCTTTCTGCGCGGCGGGATCGAACTCAATCGTCCACTTTGGATTTAAGGCCATAGCGGCGCATTACTTTTTCGAGTGGAATGGTACGAACGCGTCCGGCGCGGATTTCGGCGAGACGCTTCTCGGCGAGATAGATGTCTTCGAGGTCTTCGAGGTGTTGCAGGATCGCTTCGCGGGCGTAGTAAGTTTTGGTGCGGCCGGTGCGCTTGGCGAGGCGGTCGAGGCGTTTCTCGATTTTGTCGGGAAGGCGGATGGCTAGCAAGGGTGACCTCGTGCTATACAATTATAGCGCAACCGCCATCGAAACGGCCTGTTCAACGATTAGATCAGCTCTTCAGTACATTCTCGCCGGTCTCGGTGAGCGATATAAACGCCAATACCTTCGCGTCGTCCGAGTCCAGGGTCGTTATGTTGTCACATACAATCCAGCCCAGCCTTTGAAGGCGGGACAGGGCTTTTTGAGACACATGGCCTCCGTGTGCCACGGACGCAAGCATTTCCTTGTCGGTCATGACGATCCTCCTATATGTCCGAGCGGGCCTTCTCCTGCTGCGCCCGCGTTATCCGGGCGTCCACCTCCTTGTTGGGCTCATCGAGCGCGAACGTGATCGCCGGATGATCGTTCGACGCATCCGAGTAAACCAGTTCCGCACTCGAGACGCCATTTGTCCAACCCCACTTCTCCTGTTCGAATTTCGCGCCAAAGCCGTTCTGCAGCGGAGCGCTCTCCCTCGTTGCCGGATCCCCAAGCTTGGCCTGCAGCCCGGTCATAACATCCGGCAGGCCAAATCTATTTTCGAGGACGATTTCGAGCTTATATAGGCTGCCTTTGTAGAACCATGCTGTTTCTTCCAGCAGCGGCGCAGCCGCAAAAGTGAGATTGTCTGGAAGTCCAGCTCGCGGAATACAAAACATGACGTCAGGATCTGCCTCGGAACCCGCTCGGTTGTCCACGGTGTTGTTCTCACAATGATCGATTTGGGGGTTGTTCCCCTTCCAGTCCTTCAATGTTTCTCCGAGCACGTCGGACTTTACGGTGTAAGGCTTGGGCGGGGTTTGGGCGGGGCAACTAACGGATAAAGCGATTGCGAGCGCGGCAAGCCTCATTGGTGTTGTGTCTCCTCTTGGTGCAGTTTCTGAGACAATTATTATTGCTTCGATTTAATCTAAGGGACGTGATGAATAGAGAGAAAATTCTTCGAGATTCCCGGAGTGGGAAATCGCTGGGAGACTCGTTTATCATGAGCGAAGCTCTATGAACTTCGAAAACATTCTCCTGGAAAAGAAAAACTTGATCGCTTACGTGACCGTGAACCGGCCGAAGGTGCTCAACGCGCTCAACATGGCGACCATGGAAGAGTTGCGGGCGGCGTTTCATGACATCAAGAACGATGCCGGAGTGCGCGTCGTTATCTTCACCGGGGCGGGCGAGAAGGCGTTCATCGCGGGCGCGGACATTGGTGAGTTGGCCAAGCACGATGCGGTTTCGGGCAAGGAGTATACGCATCGCGGGCAGAGCGTTCTGAATTTGATCGAGAATCTGGGCAAGCCGGTAATTGCTTGCATCAATGGATTTGCCCTGGGCGGCGGATGCGAGATCGCGATGGCTTGCACGATGCGGCTGGCGAGCGAGAATGCCAAGCTGGGGCAGCCCGAGGTGAAGCTGGGGATTATTCCAGGCTATGGCGGGACGCAACGGCTGCCGCGGCTGGTGGGCAAAGGCATTGCCATGCAGCTTGTGCTGGCGGGCGAGATGATCACGGCGCAGGAAGCGCATCGCATCGGCTTGGTGAATGAAGTCACGGCTGCGGCCGAGTTGATTCCGCGGGCGGAAGCGATTGCGGCGAAGATCATCGCCAACGCTCCGCTGGCGGTGCAGTACGCAATGGAGGCTGTGAACAAAGGTATAGAGATGACTTTGAGCGAGGGATTGTATCTGGAGGCGGTGTTGTTCAGCGTGGCTTGTGCGACTGAAGATAAAAAAGAAGGAACCAAGGCGTTCCTGGAGAAACGCGCGGCGCAGTTCAAGGGAAAGTAAATTCCTTTGCCGAGAATGCACACGGATTTTCGCGGATCAATGGCGAACTCACTACGGAGGCACCCTTCGGCTGCGCTCAGGGCAGGCTCCGTCACGGAGAAAAAAGAGAAGAAGGATTTTGCTGTTGAGCATCCGCCCGACGCGGACGTCCATGCGCTCGAAGGCACGCTGAGCGCTCTAGGCAAGAGCTTCGCGATTGTGGTTTCGCGCTTCAATGCCTTCGTTACTGAGCGGCTTTTCCAGAGCGCTTACGATGGACTTCTGCGCACCGGCGCAAGGAAGACAGACATTGATCTGGTGCGTGTGCCGGGCGCGTTTGAGATTCCTCTGGCGGCTCGGAAGTTGGCGGAGACGAAGAAGTACGACGCGATAATCTGCATCGGCTGCCTGCTGCGCGGCGATACGGCGCATTATGACGTGATCGTGAACGAAGTCACGCGCGGGATTGGGCAGTCGGCGCAAGAGACGGGGGTGCCTCATGCCTTCGGCGTCCTCACCTGTGACACTTTGGAGCAGGCTATTGACCGCGCCGGGTTGAAAATGGGCAACAAGGGATTCGATGCGGCCCTGGCGGCGGTGGAGATGGCGTCGCTGAAGACGGCTCTCAGCTCTCAGCTCTCAGCGGTCAGCAAGAAGCAGATTCCTCCCCCTCGGCTTCGCTCGGGGCTCCGCCCTTCGGGCTCCGGCACTGCTGCCCGGAATGACAAAGTGAAAGATCGGAATGACAAATCTAAAGAAGCCAGCCAAAGCGTCGAAGGCAAAGCGTCGAAGACAAAGCGGCGCAAATAACCTTCCTACAGTAAACTGGCAACTGACCACCGGCAACTATCCCCATGGGCACGCGAAGAAAATCCCGCGAGATGGCTTTGCAGATGCTGTTTCAGTCTGACATGGGCAAACAGACCGCGGAGCACGTGCGCCACACTTTTTGGGCTGAGCATGGTTCTACCAGCGGCGAGGTGCGGGGGTTTGCCGACGATCTTTTTCGCGTGGCTACCGACCGCGTCCTGGAAATCGATCCTCTCATCGAGCGCCACGCTGAGCATTGGCGGATGGAGCGTATGGCGGTGGTGGACCGCAACCTGCTGCGCGCCGCTGTCGCAGAATTCCTGGGCTATCCGGAAACTCCGCGCGCGGTGGTGATCAACGAAACCCTGGAGATCGCGCGAAAATTTTCGAGCCTTGAGTCGGTGCAATTCGTCAATGGAGTGCTAGACAGTGTGAGGAAAGAACTGGAAGGCGGCTGAGCTCTCAGTTACCAGTTCTTCGGTTCTCAGTTGCAAATTCCTTGCCCAGGGTCGATCTGTTCTCACTTGGTTATAACGGTACCCGCCGCCACCTGTGCCCTAAGGCCTAACTATCGTCAAATCCAGGCCGCAAGGGACTGCCGAGGCTCCGTAGAAGCAAAAGCCGTTGGTGGAGTTGACGACGGGCGGAAACGGAATCTGCAGCAGATCGGCGAGTGAAAGAGTGCTCAGTTGGTGCAATTCGCCGTCGGTTGTGGCTACGTAGAGCAGCGTGCCGTCGACGGTCATACCGGCAGAGACCGGCGTTACGGCCTGACCGGTGACGCTGCTGGAGAGCGTAATGGTGCTAACCGAGCCGGTGTTAAAGCTATAGATGAGGACGCTGTTGCGGTTGGTGGCCACGATGTAGATCTGGGTGCCGTCGGGCGCGACAAAGAAGTCGATGAGGTTGAGTGCGCCCTGCTGAAGAGGGAGGTGGACGGGCTGAAAGACGGTGCTCGTATTTTCCACCGTTGCCAGGGTGACGCTCTGAGGGCAGACGGACGTGAACGGCCCCTGCGCAGCATTGGTGGCGATGACATCGATGCCGGTGGAATCGATGCCAACGAAAACATCGAGCCCGCTGGAGGTGAGGCTGGGCAGAATCGCGTTGCCCAGAGGGAAATCAGCGGCGGGCACCGTTCTCAGGAAAGTCGGCGGACCGGGCAGCGCCGCCACCGATAAGGGATTCGAAGAATTGTCGCAGGTGTTGACCGTGATTGCGTAGGGCGCCGAAGGGCTGCCTCCGGTGACCAGGGCAAACGCTCCGCTGGAAGAGAATGCAATCGCGCTTGCTGGAGCGGACAGAGGAATCGGCGTCAGAGCCTGCAGGGTGGAATACACGTAGAGAGTATTCCCCGAGGCGGTGGTGCAGAGAACCGGGCCGGTGATGCATCCGATGATGAGGGTCTTCAAACCGTCGGGCGAAAATGCAGCCGCAACCGCTCCGGAGATATAGAGAGGTGTCGTCACCGGGGAGGCAGACTGGGTTGTATTTACGACGTACACGCGGTTGGGCGTCGAGAGCGTGTCGGAGAAGACGGCGACGTTCCCGTTGGAAGAAACC